>Ga0315329_10000392_pt1:0-15000 | contig 17175 bp, 13 predicted proteins | sample M150032315metaG_FD_203459 | JGI IMG/M metagenome (GOLD analysis project Ga0315329, IMG submission 203459) | Ammonia-oxidizing marine archaeal communities from Monterey Bay, California, United States - M1 500m 32315 | ecosystem: Environmental > Aquatic > Marine > Coastal | place: USA...
CGGTCATCGCCGTTATGCAGAAAGGCTATACATTGCATGGGCGTGTCATCAGACCAGCGATGGTGATGGTTTCCAAGTAGACACAGATGTGGATGCAGGAAAATGAGGGAATTAGTGAGAGCACGGCCCATCGAGATTGTTACCTAAGACCGCTGGCTAAAGTAGCCATAAGGAAATTGGGGTAATTATCAGATTGGTCCTTGAATTACGCAGGATCGGGCCAATATTGAAGGCATAGTGACTAATCAATTGGATCAACGCAGAAGCAGGGCTTGGTTCAAGATCAAAGAAAAGACTGAAGAAAGACCGGAGAACTGAAGAATGGGAAAGATCATAGGAATTGACCTGGGAACCACCAACTCATGTGTTGCAGTCATGGATGGAGGCGAAGCCAAGGTAATTGAGAATGCTGAGGGTGATCGCACCACACCTTCCATTATTGCTTATAGCGATGATGGTGAAATATTGGTGGGCCAGCCGGCGAAACGTCAGGCGGTAACTAATCCAAAAAACACCTTGTTTGCTATCAAGCGCCTTATTGGACGTCAGTTCAAAGATAAGGTTGTGCAGAAAGACATCAAGATGGTGCCTTATGAGATTAAAGAAGCAGACAATGGCGATGCCTGGGTTGAGGTAAATGGCGAGAAAATGTCACCTCCTCAAATTTCTGCGCAGACATTGAAAAAGATGAAGAAGACAGCGGAAGACTTCCTGGGCCAGCCGGTCACTGAAGCCGTTGTTACTGTACCTGCCTACTTTAATGATTCGCAGCGTCAGGCGACAAAAGACGCGGGAAAGATTGCGGGTCTGGATGTTAAGCGCATCATTAACGAGCCAACAGCTGCTGCCCTTGCCTACGGCATGGACAAGAAAGCCGGTGACTCCACTATTGCAGTGTATGACCTCGGTGGTGGTACTTTCGATATCTCAATTATCGAGATTGCTGAGACTGACGGCGAGCATACTTTCGAAGTGCTTTCTACCAATGGTGATACATTCCTTGGTGGTGAAGATTTCGATCTACGTTTGATTGATTATCTTGCCGATGAGTTCAAGAAAGAATCTGGCATGGATTTACATAACGACCCTCTTGCCCTGCAGCGTCTTAAAGAAGCCGCAGAAAAGGCCAAGATTGAATTGTCTTCAGCGCAAGCTACTGAAGTGAATCTTCCTTATATTACAGCCGATGCGTCAGGACCTAAGCACCTTGTGCAGAAATTGACTCGTGCGAAGTTTGAATCATTGGTTGAAGACTTGGTCGAGCGTACTCTTGCGCCACTTAAGACAGCTTTGGCTGATGCTGAGCTGGACGCTTCTGGCATCGACGATGTGATTCTGGTTGGTGGTCAGACACGTATGCCATTGGTACAGAAGAAAGTAGCTGAATTTTTCGGTAAAGAATCACGTCATGACGTGAACCCGGATGAAGCAGTTGCCGTTGGCGCTGCAATTCAGGCAGCTGTATTGTCTGGTGATGTAAACGATGTATTGCTGTTAGACGTGACTCCTTTGTCATTAGGTATTGAGACAATGGGTGGTGTTGCCAGCAATCTTATCGATAAGAACACAACTATCCCAACCAAGAAGACCCAGGTGTTCTCAACGGCGGATGACAATCAAACGGCAGTAACTATTCACGTAGTGCAGGGTGAGCGTAAGCAGGCAGCACAGAATAAATCACTGGGTCGTTTTGACTTGAGTGATATTCCTCCTGCGCCAAGAGGTATGCCGCAGATTGAAGTGGCCTTTGATCTGGATGCCAATGGTATTTTGAATGTGTCTGCTAAGGACAAGGCTACTGGCAAAGAGCAGTCTATTGTGATCAAAGCATCCAGCGGTTTGTCGGATGACGAGATCGAACAGATGATTAAAGATGCTGAAGCACACTCTGCCGATGATAAGAAATTTGAAGAACTTATTACTGCTAGAAACACAGCTGATGGCATGATCCACGCAACCAAGAAAACCTTGGAAGAGGCGGGTGATAAAGCAACTGATGAAGAGAAAGACGCAATCAATAGTGCTATCACTGAGTTAGAGGAAGCAGTTAAGGGTGATGACATGGCTGATATTGAAGCCAAGACTAAAGCTCTGACTGATACTTCTGGCAGCCTGGCGCAGAAGATGTACGCTGAAGCACAAGCTGATGCCGCCGCCGACGGCGCGGCTGATGAAGGTGCTAATGCTAGCCCAGAGAATGACGAAGCAGTGGATGCTGAATTCGAAGAAGTTCAGGAAGAAAAGGAAGAGAAGTAATCGATTGAGTGTTCAGTTAATTGGCTGAACACGTTTTTTAGATCGATTATGCAATCAAAACTAAGTCATTTCCATGGCTTAGTTTTTTTGCGTCTACAGGGCGCTAAGCAATAAGAGCGGATACAATGTCAAAACGAGATTACTACGAAATACTGGGTGTTTCTAAAGACGCGGCGGCAGCCGATATTAAGAAGGCCTACCGCCGTGTGGCAATGAAAAATCACCCGGATCGTAATCCCGACAATGAAGAAGCCGTTGAGACTTTTAAAGAAGCGAATGAAGCTTTCGAAGTGCTTTCCGACAAAGAGAAGCGTGCTCGCTATGATCAATATGGCCATGCCGGCGTGGAGGGCCAAACCAGCCATGGTTCGGCTGATTTCGGCGACATATTTGGCGACATATTTGGTGATATATTCGGTGGTGGTCGTGGTGGCGGACATAGCCATGTACGTCAAGGCGCTGACCTGCGTTACAACCTTGAGTTAAGCCTTGAAGAGGCAGTCAAGGGCACTTCGGTTAAGATAAGAATCCCAACTACAATCAGTTGCAATACCTGCGGGGGTAGTGGAGCTAAGAAAGGCTCTGAGCCTGTTGATTGCACCACCTGTGGTGGTCATGGGCAAGTGCGAATGCAGCAGGGCTTCTTCTCTATGCAGCAAACCTGCCCACGTTGCCAGGGTGCGGGCAAACAAATCAAAGATCCCTGTGGGTCCTGCCATGGACGAGGCAATATCGAAGAAACCAAGACTTTGTCAGTGAAAGTGCCGGCAGGCGTTGATGTGGGAGACAGGATTCGGCTAACTGGTGAAGGCCAGGCAGGAATACATGGCGGCCCTGCCGGTGACCTGTACGTAGAGGTATCGATTAAACCGCATAACATCTTTGTTAGGGACGGGCGTGACCTGCACTGCGAAATTCCCATTAGCTTTGTTGATGCTGCATTGGGTGGAGAACTGGAAGTACCTACTCTGGATGGCCGTGTTAAATTGAAGATTCCTGCAGAAACACAAACAGGAAAGTTATTCCGTCTGCGTGATAAGGGCGTGAAGCCGATTAGAGGTGGAAGCACTGGTGATTTGCTGTGCCGTGTTGTGGTTGAAACTCCGGTGCATCTTACTAAGCGCCAGAAAGAGATTCTGGAAGAGTTCCGAGGCATTCAGCAAAGCGAAGGAAAAAGGCAGTCACCGAGAACGTCGTCTTGGTTCGACGGAGTGAAAAGCTTCATAGACGAGCTGCGGGCCTAAGCCCAAGAAATCAAAGAGGGTATGTTTTTGATTTTTCCTGTTTGAAGTTAGACACGCCGCCTATCATTGAGGACTTCAGTTCTTAACTGATAATTTCTGTCGCAATTTCCCTGTGATAGTTGGACTCAAGTCTGGGGCCAAAGTTAGCTACTACTGTAGCTGATGCTAGGCTTGCCAGCTTGCCGGCGGTTTCAAAGTCCTTTCCCTGTGTAATCGCGTACAAGAATGCTCCTGCAAACATATCGCCCGCACCATTGGTGTCTACTGCTTTTACTGTATGGGGCTCTATGTTGATGTAGTTGTTGCCATCAAACAGCAGTGCGCCTTTGGCGCCACGAGTAATGGCAAACTGTTTTGCCTTACTTTTCATTTTTTCGCAGGCCTGTTCAAAATTGTCGGTTCCTGCCCAAAGCATGGCTTCTTTCTCATTGCAGAACAGAAGGTCTACGCCGCTTCCTAATACATCGTTTACACTATCAAGAAAATATTCCACCATGGCAGGGTCGGAGAAGGTCATTGCAGTCTTGATTTGGTTTTCTTCGGCAAACTTCTTGAGGTTGATAACGGCGGATTTCGCGCTGGGAGAGGTTACTAAATACCCTTCAATGTAGACGAATTCAGATGTTTTTACTGCGTTGAAATCGATTTCCTGGTCTGACACAGTCTCTGATACGCCAAGATAGGTGTGCATTGTGCGTTCAGCATCTGGGCTGATCATTACCAGGCAGCGACCTGTTGTGCCGTCATCGCGCTGACTCTTGCTGTTGGTCTGAATGCTTTGATCGCCCAGTTCGTTCAGATAGAAATCACCGGTTTCGTCGTTGGCGACCTTACAGCTGAGAAAAGCATTGCCGCCGAATTGGCTAAGTGCGTACAGTGTATTGGCAGCAGAACCACCGCCGGCACGTTTCTTAATGCCGTACTTTTCAGTGAGAATTTCTAACAGTTGCTGTTGCTGTTCATGACTGACCAGAGTCATCAGGCCTTTTTCAATATCGTGGTCCTGGAAAAAGCTGTCATCGACTTCAAATTCCTTGTCCACCAGCGCATTGCCTACTCCATAAACGTCAAATTTCACTTCTTCTTCCTCTGTTCTTTTTATTCAGTTCGTCTTATTTGGTTAATGCGGCAAAGGCTTTCTCTGCAGCATCTAGTGTTAGCTGAATCTCTTTCTCACCATGGGCGCTTGAAACGAACCCTGCTTCGAATGCAGAAGGTGCCAGATACACCCCATTATCCAGCATGCCATGAAAATAATGTTTGAAGCGTACAGCATCACAGTTCATGACTTGTGTAAACTGTGTTATGTGTTCTTCTTCACTGAAGAAACAGCCAAACATGGCACCTACCTGATTTGTCGTGAATGCTATGCCGGCTTGATCAGCTCTCTCTTGCAGGCCGTTGAGCAAGGATGCTGTGCGTGCTTCCAGTTCCTCGTAGAAGCCTTCTTTGGAAATGGTGTCTAGCATAGCTAGGCCAGCAGCCACGGCCAGTGGGCTACCAGCCAGTGTGCCAGCCTGATATACCGCCCCATTGGGTGCAATCATCGACATAATTTCTTCTTTACCACCAAAGGCACCTACCGGTAGTCCACCGCCGATAACTTTACCAATGGTTGTTAGGTCTGGTGTTACTTGATATACCGACTGCGCGCCCCCCAGGGCAACACGAAAACCTGTCATTACCTCGTCAAAGATCAGCACGGTGCCGTGCTTGTTGCATTGTTCTCGCAGTGCTTGCAGAAAACCGGGCACTGGCGGCACACAATTCATGTTGCCGGCTACAGGTTCAACGATGACGCAGGCAATGCTATCGCCGTTTGCAGAGAAGAAGCTTTCAACGGCGGCGATATCATTATAAGGAAGCACATGGGTTAGGTCGGTATAGGCTTTTGGCACACCTAAGGAATCAGGCTCGCCCAGAGTTAGAGCACCGGACCCTGCTTTAACTAGCAGGCCATCGACATGACCGTGGTAGCAACCTTCAAATTTAACAATCTTGTCGCGCCCTGTGTATCCTCGCGCTAATCGAATAGCGCTCATGGTTGCCTCGGTTCCCGAAGTCACTAATCTCACTTTCTCGATGGAGGGCATGAGTTCGCAGATTTTTTCCGCTATTTGTACTTCCGCTTCGGTCGAAGCGCCATAGGCTAATCCCTGTTGTAGTTGGTTGCGTAAGGCAGCGATTACGTCTTTATGGCAGTGACCTAAAATAAGTGGACCCCATGCGCCTACATAGTCGACATAGCGATTATTGTCGGCATCGATTAGATAGGCGTCTTGCCCTGCTTTAAAAAACAGGGGATTGCCGCCAACACCTTTAAATGCTCTTACTGGTGAGTTAACACCGCCGGGAATATGTTGCACTGCCAGGTCATACAATTGCCTGGAACTTTCATTACTCATTTCTGTTGGACCTATTTACGTATTGATCTTGCTAAGGGAAAAGACTGACAATTTTTCCTGTTTGTTTTTCTATGCCAGACCCGCTGAACGTACCGTGAATTACAGTCAGCATGTTGGTGTCTGCCTTAATTACTGAGGCGCCATTTTGCGCATTGATGCCATCAATAGCAACTACTGGGGCAGAGAGTGTTTGTTTAACTAGCGCCCGGAAGCATAGTCCTGGTTAGTAGTTAATCGTTGCTTATCACATAGATGCTAAAGAAATGCATAAATTGAAAAGGGCTCTGTGGTGAATAGTGAGGCTGTTGCATGAAGTGGCTACTAACTACAGGTTCTGCTTACTCCAGAAACTTCTATTAGGCAGGTGTTGTCCGAGTCCGGGTCTGGTTCCATGATTTAGAGATTCCCAGGTGAATCGCTGTGCCTGCTGCACTGCATCTTGAATACTTGATTGATGTGCAAGATAGGCCGCTATTGCTGAGGCAAGAGTGCAACCTGAGCCATGATAGCTGTCTTTTAACCGTGGCCAGCTAGAGACTGTTATATTTTGATGTATTGAGAAAAGCTTGTTTTCAACATTGTCGCTACGGGCATGTGTGCCTGTTAGCAGAATATACTGACAGCCAGTTTCTAGAATCTCGTTGGCGCAGGCATCGAGGGTATCGGCGTTTGGCGCGAAGAGCCCGATTTCATTGGTATTTGGTGTGAGTATTGTTGTTAGTGGTAACAGTAGAGAAACCATGGCATCTATCACTTCCCGGCCTCCCAATTCGAGTCCGTCTCCTGCGATAGTGATTGGGTTCAGTACTACCGGAATATTAGGGTAGTCATTAAAAAGAGTGTGCAATACTTCGACGCTTTCGGCACTGCCGAGTAAACCTACCTTAAAACACTTTACTGGGATGTCTTCCAGAATTGCACGGGCCTGTTGAACTAACAGAGCTGGCTCGGTCGCAACTAAGCTGGAAGCACTTTGTGTATTTTGCACGGTAAGCGCTGTGATAACTGGCGTGCAGTGACAGCCTAAGCTGAACAGAGTTTCAATGTCAGCTTGGATGCCTGCCCCTCCGGTGGGGTCTAACCCTGAGAAGCACATTACACTTGGTTGAATTGCGCTCATACTAAAAACTATTCGTTACAGTGTGGGTTTAACAACTATCAGGACAATAATCACTACTAGCAACAGCACTGGCAGTTCATTGTAAAAACGAAAATAGCGATGGCTGCGTATCTGGGAATTTTCCCTTAGCTTTTTCATAAACCACCAGCAGTAATAATGATAGATTAGTAGCAACATAACCAGGGCAAGCTTGGCCTTCATCCACCACCATTCCATGAAATAGGAGTGATTGGCAATTAACAGCCAGGTGCCAAGAATAATGGTCACCACCGCTGATGGTGTCATGATGCCCCAGAACAGTTTTCGCTCCATAATCACGAATCTGTCCTTACTGATTTGGTCTTCGCTCATCGCGTGATAAACGAATAAACGTGGTAGGTAAAATATGCCGCTAAACCAGCAAACTACTGCAATAATATGAAAGGCTTTAACCCAAAGCATGCCGTACTCCTGTTAGTAATCAGAAGCTATCATAGCTATTTCCTGTTGTCTTGAGCTTAAGGGTTCTGTCGCTAAGCTGTTGATTTTACGTGATGAAATGCCACCAGATATTGCATTCTAGGCGTTGCCGTGTAAGATACTCCGTCCGGTATTCTGGATCATAGGGAATCCAGCATTCCTGCCTCTGGAACACCTCATAGCAAATTTTTGAAACACTGATTACTTTGCGGGAGTCTATTTTGATCAAAGTTGGAATCATTGGAGCGACAGGCTATACGGGCGTTGAGCTATTACGCCTACTTGCCCTGCGTACGGACGTTGAAATTTCTGTTGTTACCTCACGTGAGTTGATGGGTACTGCCGTGCATAGCCGTTTTCCAAATTTGCGTGGGCATGTAGATCTAGCATTCTCCGCGCCGGACACTGAGTTGCTTGGCCAATGTGACGTGGTGTTTTATGCGACTCCACATGCGGTAGCAATGAACACTGTTGCCGGATTGTTGTCTAAAGGGGTCAGAGTTATCGATCTGTCCGCAGACTTTCGTATTCAGGATATCTCTTTATGGGAGCAGTGGTATAGCACGAAGCATGTCTGTCCAGAGCTAGTGGTTGATGCTGTTTATGGTCTACCAGAAGTGAACCGAGAAGCGATCAAAGGTGCACAACTTATTGCTGTGCCAGGTTGCTACCCTACGGCTATTCAGCTGGGTTTCTTGCCGTTATTAGAAAATAATCTGGTAGAGGCCGGTCGTCTGATTGCTGATGCTAAATCTGGTGTGAGTGGTGCCGGACGAAAGGCAGCGGAAGATTATTTGTTGTGTGAAGCGACTGAATCGATAAAAGCATACGGCATTTCTGGTCATCGACATCACCCGGAAATATGTGAGAGCCTGAATCGCTATAGCGAGACTAAGATAGGGCTCACTTTTATACCGCATTTAACACCTATGATTAGGGGTATTTTAGCGACTCTCTACGCCCCAGTTAGACAGGGTGTTGAAGTTTCTATTGAACAGCTGCAGCAGGTGTTTGAGCAGCGATATGCGAACGAGCCCTTTGTCGATGTTCTGCCACAAGGCGAAGTACCAGCGACAAGAAATGTGAAGGGTTCTAACAAATGTCAGATTTCAGTGACTTATTCTGAGGATACCAACACAGTGGTTGTTCTCTCTGCAGAGGATAATTTAGTGAAAGGGTCAGCAGGTCAGGCGATACAGAGCATGAATATTATGTTTGGTCTTGATGAAGTTGCAGGTCTACACACAATCGCACTGTTACCCTAAGCCTAATTTCGCTGATTCAATTAAATAAGGCCTATAAACGAGCAATATTGAACTCGGAGAAATCTGGATGCCAAATGTAGTTAAAGGCAGTAAACAACAGAGAATGGCCGTCGTGCCACACCGCCCCGGCCGGCGAATTCTACTTGTTTCTGTTTTAGTGCTTGGCGTGGGTGCAAGTGCAGTGCTTGGTTTTATGTACGGTTATTTCAACACGCTGAGCAGGCAGCAGACAGCAAGGGCTAGCCAGACAGAATTGAACCAACAGTTGGCAGCTGCGCAAGAAGAGAATGCCGACTTGTATCGGCAAATTACCATTCTGGATATGTCCAGAGTGATGGATCAGCGAGCGACGGAAGAAGTGCATTCTACCATTAAGAGCTTGCGTGATCGCGTTGCCCAGCTAGAGCAAGAGATTGTGTACTATCGACAAGTGGTTTCGAAAGAAACTGAAGATACCGGGCTTATCATTAGTCAGCTCGATTTGGGCGCAACGCAGGAAAATAACCGCTACCGCTATAAGCTGGTTATGCGCCAGCAAGATGCGGATGGTGATAGCTTTTTGGTCGGGCACGTGAAGGTGAATTTGATAGGTACTGATGGCGACGAGCAACGAATACTTGCATTGCGTGATCTTTCCGCGGAACAAGATCGGCTGGATATACGACTAAAGTTTAAGTATTTCCAGAATATTGAAGGCGAGCTAGTCCTACCGGACGGGTTTATACCTGAGAGATTGCAGATTGCAGCGGTGTCTTTGGAGCCGGTAGAGAAGAGCATTAATCAGAATTTTGGCTGGGTTGTTAAACGCAACTAAACAGCAAGAATGAGCTGGTAGTAAACAGCAGTTAGTGTAAGCAGAAGAACAGAGAGAATCAGAAATGTTTAATAAAGCAGCGCGAGAGAAAACTTCTGACGGTTTGGCTCACACACTAGTATCCAAGGCTACTGAAGTAGTTGGAGATATTCATTTCAGTGGCGAGTTGATTATTGAGGGTCGTGTGAAAGGCAATATTTATGCTGAAGATGACTCTGGTGCTCTGATTCGGATCACTGAGAAAGGTGCTGTTGAGGGCGAGGTTTGTGTGCCATCTGCCATCATTAATGGCTTGGTGCAGGGTAATGTACGTTCAGCTGATCATCTAGAGTTGGCCGCCAAGGCTGTGGTGGTGGGTAACGTGTATTACAACTTGATCGAAATGGTGATGGGCTCAGAGGTAAACGGCAACCTCATGCACATTAGCGCTAGCCAGAATGAAACTGAACGCTTGGCAGCAGATAAGCAAAAGTTACCTTTCGATGACAAAGTCTTGCAGGAAGGCTAATCAAGACCTAGATATAGAGGCTGTCCCTGGCATTGTCTTAGGTCTGTTTTTAGAATAAATGGCTCTATAGTTGACTGAATTACTTGGTTATTGAGATAATCATGGTTCCGACTTGTAGCTATTGTGTTCCTCGTCTGGCTAGTGCGGAGTGATGCGAAGCCTGGAAGTTCGATAGTCATTAATTAGTAACCAACTGAGAAACGAGATGTCCGTAGTTCAAACACAAGATCCAGTTATCATGTCCTTTACTGACAATGCGGCAAACAAGGTGCATAGCCTTATTTCAGAAGAGGGAAATGACAAGCTCAAATTACGAGTGTTTGTCACCGGTGGCGGCTGTTCAGGGTTTCAGTATGGGTTCTCTTTTGATGATGAGGTGAATGAGGACGACACCATTATCGAAAACAAAGGGGCAAGTTTGCTGATTGACCCGCTCAGCTATCAATATCTAGTTGGTGCCAAGGTTGATTATGTTGAGGGCTTAGAAGGTTCGCGATTTATTGTGAATAACCCTATGGCGACAACTACCTGCGGTTGTGGTTCTTCGTTTTCAATCTAAAGCTCTATACATGAAACTTGGTGTGCAGAGATATGTTACGCCTTGTAGATCCCACCTAAAACGACAGCCTGTCTGGCACCCGTAAATACTGTAGTGTCGATGCTATGCCCCTCTATTGTTTGTTTCGCCATCCAGGCAAAGGCAATAGCTTCAACCCAGTCTGGGTCGATTCCCAACGCAGAAGTTGATGCAACATTGCAATCAACTAATCTCGCTTGCAAGTTAGCCATAAATGCATTGTTATGCGCACCGCCGCCACATACATAAACTTCAGCAGGTTCTGCTGTCTTATGAATTTCTTCAACGATGCTGTCGATAGTAAGTTGCAATAATGTCGCTTGTACATCCACTGCTTCCACTTCTTGTCCGAGTTTAAGCAATTTCTCTTCCAGCCAAGGCCCATTGAATAGCTCTCTGCCTGTGCTTTTCGGCAGGGCTTGGGAAAAATAATCTTCGTCTAACAGCAGCTTTAATAGCTCTTGATTCACCGTGCCGCGTGTTGCCCAATCGCCGTTCCTATCAAAGGCTTGTTGCCGGCTTTTTTCTATCCAGTAGTCCATCAATACATTGGCTGGCCCAGTATCGAGCGCGCAACAGCTGCCGTCCCGATTTAACACTGTAATATTTGCTATACCGCCAACATTTAAAATTACTCTGTCGGTATTGGCGGACTGAAAACAATTTCTGTGCAGTAGAGGGGCGAGTGGTGCGCCTTCACCACCGGCGGCCATATCTCTTCTCCTGAAATCAGCTACAGTTGTTATGCCGGTTAGTTGAGCGATGCTGTTTGGATCGCCAATCTGCAGTGTAAAAGGGGTATTACCAGAAGGGTGGTGGTAGACCGTCTGACCATGACTGCCGATGGCGCGCACTGATGATTTGTCTATGTCTACATTTTTTAGCAGTTCGTTTGTAGCTTCGGCGAATATTCGGCCAACAGCCACATCGGTATTGCCATAAAGCTTCAGATCGACGTCGTGGGTACTACAGAGTTGTAGGATATCCTGTCGTAATGCTGGATCGATAGCTTTGAAGTGAGTGTCGATGAGATTGGGCAGCTTGTCCTCAAATTGAACCAGTGCGCAATCGATACCGTCGATGCTGGTGCCGGAAATTAGCCCGATATAATAGTCAGTACTACCCATGTTTTAACTAGCCGTCTTTGCGAGCACTCGAAGGTTCTTTGAGTGATCTTGTATTTTCCTAGCAGACTTCCGCATGCTGAGAAGGCGCACCTTGATGATAAAATTGGCCGTATTTTCACCGACCATGGGAATGATCAGTGACAGCTGCTTAGTCAGCACCTGATTGATTCAATGTTAGCAGGCGAGAAGTATTCAACTCTTCAAAGCGTGCCAATAACTCTGCCGTTTGATTTTGAAATCTATCTATCTCAGAAGGCTTGATTGATTCTGCTTTAGGAAGCTTGTCGATAATAGTGCGGGGGTTCTGGTGAACACCTCCCATTAAGAATTCATAATGAAGATGTGGACCAGTGGCGCTGCCGGTCGAGCCAACATAGCCGATGATGTTGCCTTGTTTTACTCGCTTGCCCTTTTTGACGCCGTTTCCGTACTTGGAAAGATGCGCGTACTTGGTTTCAAAGCCGCCAGCATGTTTGATAACGACTAAGTTACCGAAGGAGCCTTTTCGAGCAGCATAAGTTACTTTTCCATCACTGGTTGCGCGGATGGGCGTGCCACGAGGCGCCGCATAGTCAGTTCCTTTATGAGCGCGAATAGTATTCAGGATAGGGTGGCGCCGGTTGGGATTAAAGTTAGAACTAATACGAAATACATCCAGGGGGGTGCGCAAGAATGCTTTGCGCATGCTTTCACCATCAGTGTTGTAGTAGCCTACGTCGCCTTCTTCATCGATATAACGAATTGCGGTAAAGGTTTTTCCCTGATTGGTGTATTGAGTTGCCAGAATATCGCCATGGCCGATGAATTCGCCATCCAAGAATTCCTCTTCATAGAGAATGCTGAAATCATCACCTGTGCGTGGATCTAGAATGAAATCGATGACGCCGCCAAAGACATTAGCCATTTTCATAATGGTGGCTGCGGGAATATTTTCGCGTTGGCCTGCCATAAACAAGCTGTCGTCGATATTGCCAACTTTAAAGGTTGGCTTAACTTGTGGAAGGTTTTTAATCGGCTGCACGTTGTAATTGTTGTTATTCAACGTGAAGAGATAGCCCTCCAACGGAGACTTCAATAATCTTAGCTGTTCCAGCTCCCCTTCTTCAGGGATCAGGAAATCTAATTGGTAGCCGGGATAGACTTGGTTTAATACTTTGGCTTCATTGCTGCTATTCAACACACGGAATAAGTCCTGGTTGTTTAGACCGACCTTTGTGAATATGGCAGAGAGATTATCGCCGCTCTTTATTTCGACGTTTTTCCAGAGGGGAACATCTTCGAGCACTGGTGCGGCTTTAATTTCTGGCGTTGTGGTGGCAACGTCTGGGAGCGCTAAGGCTTCAGCTTGCTCTTCTTCGATATTTTCTGTGTTGAGCTCAATCTCCAGTGATATTTCTGCTCTTGGGTTTGATGCCTGGTCTTCGTCACTGGTTGGTAGTAGTAATAGAACGATGAACAAACCGCCTAAGGCAGCGGCCATATAGAGATGCTCTCTAGGATAGTGCGACACGACAAGGTACTGCCTGCGGATAAATTGTTTAATAAAATCAATGAGTTCCATAAATAAAACTACTGCAAAAGCTTTTGTGGCCCCGGAGAGCGCAAAATTATAGCAGCAAGCTGCGTATTTCCCAGACGTTTTTGCCCGTATTGACGCACAACAGGGCTGTTCTAGTGTAAAATCGCCGCCTTTTTAGCATAAACAAAACGCGGTTTCTCCTGCTTGAGTCGGCTAAATCGCTAATTTAATTAGTTTTGTGACCTAGTGGTCCCTCGACAATAGTGACTCCCCTAAATATGAATAGTTCCAATAAAGATATTATTTCTGATCTGCAGAGCCGCGATATGGTGGTTCAGCTTGCGGGTGGCGATGAGCTAAAAGCACATCTGGCTGAAACAAGTCGTGCGGTTTATTGTGGTTTTGACCCCACTGCATCCAGCCTTCACATTGGAAGCATGGTTCCTCTGCTCGCGCTAAAACGATTTCAGATGGCGGGGCACAAGCCAATTGCCTTGGTGGGCGGTGCAACCGGTATGATCGGTGACCCTAGCTTCAAAGACAGTGAGCGTAAGCTTAATTCCACAGACATCATTTCTGACTGGGTAGAGCAGCTTAAACCTCAGCTTAGTCAGTTCCTGGATTTTGATTGTGGCGAGAACTCTGCCGTGCTGGTCAATAATCTGGATTGGACCAAGGGCTATGATGTATTGAGCTTTCTGCGGGATGTGGGCAAGCACTTCTCAGTGAATGCCATGATTCAAAAGGAGTCCGTGAAGCAGAGAATTGAGAGAGAAGGTGAAGGGATATCCTTTACTGAGTTTAGCTACATGATTCTGCAGTCCTTCGATTTTGCCGAGTTAAATAGCCGTCATGGTTGTACCGTGCAAATTGGTGGCAGTGACCAATGGGGAAATATTACCGGTGGTATCGACCTGACGCGGCGGATGAATCAGAATCAGGTGTACGGGGCAACCTTACCACTGGTGACTAAGGCAGATGGTTCCAAGTTCGGTAAAACTGAAAGCGGCACGATCTGGCTGGACCCAAAGAAAACCTCTCCTTATGCTTTTTATCAGTTTTGGTTAAGTACGGCTGATGCTGATGTTTACAAATTCTTGAAGTTCTTCACCTTCTTAAGTGCTGAACAAATCGATGAAATAGAAGAAGCGGATAAGGCTTCTGGTACGCGCCCCCAAGCGCAGGGTATTTTAGCCAAACAGGTAACCGAGTTGGTTCATGGCGAGCAGGGATTGACAGCAGCGGTGCGTATCAGCGAGGCGCTATTCTCTGGCGATATTGCCTCTTTGACCGATGAAGACCTGAAGCAGCTAGAGTTGGATGGCCTTCCCTGTACAGTTGTTGCAGCTGATGGAATAGGTATTGTTGAGGTGCTGGTGGCAACCGAGTTGGCAAAGTCCAATAAAATGGCGCGAGAGTTTATCGGTAATAATGCTGTGTCAGTGAATGGGCAGCTGGTGGACTCGCAGGAATATCGGTTCTCTGCTGAGAAGGCCCTACAAAGTCAGTATTTTGTGCTTAAACGGGGCAAAAAATTATTTCACCTTGTGAAATTAGGTTAAAACCTACCGGGTTGGGCTAAATTTTTCCGTGAATAAGAAGGGGGAAATGCTAGCCTGGCTAGTACTTTTGAAATTGCAAGAAATAGCTGACATTTTAGTTTCAAATTCTTTTCAAAAAAGGTTGTGAAGGCCTTGCCAAACGAG
>Ga0315329_10000399_pt1 | contig 17069 bp, 14 predicted proteins | sample M150032315metaG_FD_203459 | JGI IMG/M metagenome (GOLD analysis project Ga0315329, IMG submission 203459) | Ammonia-oxidizing marine archaeal communities from Monterey Bay, California, United States - M1 500m 32315 | ecosystem: Environmental > Aquatic > Marine > Coastal | place: USA: California...
CCCGGCGGTGTTCGGTCTGGTGGACGGGGAGGTGGCAGGCAGCTTCGTCGGTGCCCAGGGTGAGGAAGCGGTACGGACCTTCGTCGAGGGCCTGCTGCCCGCCGAGGTCGTCTCCGAGATCGATCGCCTGATCGCCGTCGGCGATGAGGAATCGCTGATCGCCGCGTTGGGCATCGAGAGCGACAACGTGGCCGCCGTGGCCGCCCTGGCCCTGCTGCTGGTGGAACGGGCGGGCGAAGGCGACCAGGACGCGGCGCTGAAGTTGCTGGAACGTATCCCCGAGTCGGCTGACACTCGGCGGATCGCCGCGATGGCCCGCACCGAGGCTGTGGCCGACGTGGAGGCGGCACTGGCCGAGCTCCTGTCGTTGGTTAAAGACGACGACGACGCCCGGCAGCGATTCGTCGACCTGCTCGAGGTCCTCGGACCGGACGACGAACGCACTCCTGCCTGGCGACGTCGCCTCACATCGGCACTCTTCTAGCAATCCTCCTCCAGCAACCTTCCCTCGTATCCCGTTCCGGCCGCTGCTGCCGGAGGGGCACGCCGCTTCCCCGGCTGACCGCGACCCCTCGGAGGTGTGCCGTGCCCGGACCCGTCAACCCGATCCGTGCCCGGATCGATGATCTGCTCTTCGAACGACCGCCGACTCCGGCCCGGATCCTGGGGGCGGTCGTCGTGTTCCTGGTGGCGCCGGCGGGGCGATCCTGTTCTGATGGCCGGTAGGGGCACCGGATCCGACCCGACTGCCCTTCGTGACCGCGCCGCCGACGTCGGGACCGACGGGTCGCCGAGACGGTCGACATTCCGACGACTGTTCCACCACCGGGCTGCTAGCCGGAGCAACCGGGGACGGTCACCGGCCCGGTGTACCGTCGACCGGGTGATCGTCGAGTTGGGCCCCGACAACCGGTACGACTGCACCAGCCGGTCACTCGTCATGGGGATCCTTAACCGGACGCCCGACTCGTTCTGGGACCGTGGCCGCTTCTGGGACTTCGACGATTTTCTCCGCCTCGCCGACGACCATGTGGCGGCCGGAGCCGACCTGCTCGACGTCGGGGGTTCCAAGGCCGGACCCGGACCAGAGGTCACCGAGGCCGAGGAGCTGGACCGCGTGGTGCCGGCCGTCGAGGCGCTGCACGACCGGTTCGACCTCCCCCTCGCCGTGGACACTTTCCGGGGCAGCGTGGCCGACGCGGCGATGGACGCCGGGGCGTGCGTGGGCAACGACATCAGTGGCTTCGCCGACCCGACCTTCCTTCCTGCGTGCGCCCGACACGGCTCGACGGTGGTCGCCACTCATGTGCGGATCGGCCCTCGGATTCCCGACCCGGTACCGGTCTACGGCGACGTGGTGGTCGAGGTACGGGCATTTCTCGCCGAACGGGTCCGCTGGGCCAGCGAGGCCGGCATTCCCGACGAGCGGATCATCGTGGATGCTGGCCTGGATCTCGGCAAGACCCCGGCCATGTCAGCCGAACTGCTCCGACGTTCCGACCACCTGGCCACCCTGGGTCGGCCTATCCTGCTGTCGGCCTCCAACAAGGGGTTCCTCGGCGAGGTTACGGACAACGAACTGGAGGACCGGGTCGAGGCGTTGTGGGCCGCCCACGCCCTGGGCATCGCCCGCGGTTGCCGCATCCTGCGGGTCCATGACGTCAGGGGTGCTCGGCGGGTGGCCGACGTGATGGACGCCGTGGTGGCCGCCGCGTGACCGCCCCGCCCATCGTCCTCATCATGGGAGACGACGACGTCCTGGTGACCGAGGCCGTGCGGGCCGCCATCGACGCGGCGCTCGGCGATGAGGATCGTGCGTTGGCCCTCGAGGAACTCACCGAGGAGGAGTATCGGACCGAGGACGGGTTCGAGGTGGCCCGTCTGGTCGACGCCGCCCAGACCCCACCATTCCTCACTGGGCGCCGTGTGGTGGTCGGACGCCATCTCGGCCGGTTCGGCGACAAGGACTCGGTGGCTCCGCTGGTGGGCTACCTCGCAGACCCGCTGGACTCCACGGCCCTCGTCGTGGTCTGGGAGAAGGGGTTCGCACCGGCCCAGCAACGACTCAACCCGGTCCCCAAGTCGCTGGCCGAGGCCATAGCAGCGGCGGGGGGAGAGGTACGCAAGACCGCTGTGGGGCGCGGGCGGGAGGCTGACCAGTGGCTGGACGACCGCATCGCCGCCGGCCCGGTCGAGCTGGATCGGCCGGCCCGGGCGCTGGTGGCCCGACGGCTGGGTGAGGACCGGGCTGCGGTCGTGCCCCTGCTCGAGACCCTCGCCGCGGTGTTCGGCCCGGGTACCGAGGTGTCGGCGGCCGATGTGGAACCGTTCCTCGGGGCGGGTGGCGACGTCGCTCCGTGGGACCTGACCGATGCCATCGACGCCGGGGACGTCCCCAAGGCCATGGACTGCCTGTTGCGCATGCTGGCCGCCGGTGGGCGACACCCGCTGGCCGTGACCGCGGCGTTGCACGGGCACTACGTGCGGTTGCTCCGCCTCGACGGGTCCGGTATCCGGGACCAGGCCGGGGCGGCTGACGCCCTGGGGGTCAAGGGGTTCCCGGCCAAGAAGGCGTTGGCGACCAGTCGGCGACTGGGCGGAGAACGGATCGCCCGGGCCGTACGGCTCCTGGCCGGAGCGGACCTGGACCTACGGGGACGCTCGGCGTGGCCGCAGGAACTGGTGGTGGAAGTACTGGTGGCCCGCCTGGCGAGCCTGTCTCGGCCCTGACCTCGACCGTCCGGCCGGTGGTGGGCCGAGGGTCAGCTGGCGAGCGAGTTGAGGCGCTTCTGCAGTCGGGCCTTGCGACGCGACGCGGTGTTGGCGTGCAGCACGCCATGAGTGGCGGCCTTGTCGATCCGCTTCATGGCCTCGGTGGCGGCCTCGACGGCGTTCTCGCCCGACTCGGCAGCCTCGATGGCGTTGCGGGTGCGGGTCTTGAGCTCGGTCCGCACGGCGCGGTTGCGCAGTCGAGCCTTCTCGCTCTGACGGTTCCGCTTGATCTGGCTCTTGAGGTTCGCCACGGTGTGGTCCTTCGGTGTTCTCGTTCGGGGTCCGTCGGTCGACGGGGCCGGTTCGGGGACACAGCCCACGGGCCGACACGGATGGTGATTCTAGCGGTGGTGCCCGTGGATCGGGCTCGTTCCGCCGCGTGACGCCTGCCCCGTCCAGACGCGATCGCTTCGGAGCGCGCCGCATGTCACCACAGGGCACAGGCCGCCCGCCGGTACCGTCATCGTCGGAATGGACCTCTCGCGGCTACGCAACACGTCGATCATTGCCCACATCGATCACGGCAAGTCCACCCTGGCCGATCGGATGCTGGAGCTGTGTGGTGCCGTCGACCCCCGGGACATGCGGGCCCAGTACCTCGACTCGATGGACCTCGAGCGCGAGCGGGGCATCACTATCAAGCTCCAGAGCGTCCGTCTGGACTGGGGTGACGCTGTCATCAACCTGATTGACACCCCGGGCCACGTCGACTTCGGCTATGAGGTGAGCCGGTCGTTGGCCGCGTGCGAGGGGGTAATCCTAGTGGTCGACGCCGCTCAGGGCATCGAGGCCCAGACGCTGGCCAACTGCTACCTGGCCCTCGAGAACGACCTGGAGATCGTGGCCGCCCTGAACAAGATCGACCTGCCGGCCGCCGAGCCGGACCGGTATGCCGAGGAGATCGAACATGTGCTGGGCATCCCGGCCGAGGAGATCCTGCACATCAGCGCCAAGACCGGCGAAGGCGTGGCCGAGTTGCTGGACGCTGTGGTCCATCGCACCCCGCCCCCCGTCGGTGACCCCGACGCCCCGCTCCAGGCGTTGGTGTTCGACAGCCACTTCGACCAGTACCGGGGCGTGGTGTCGTCGGTCCGGGTGGTGAACGGGCGCTTGCAGGCCCAGGCCTCGCTGCGGTTCATGCAGGCCAACACTGTCCACGAGGTCGACGAGGTCGGGGTGCGTCGACCCGACCTCACAGCGGTGGCCGAGTTGGGACCGGGTGAGGTGGGCTACCTCCTGGCTGGCATCAAGGATGTGGGCGAGGCCCGATCCGGCGAGACGGTCACCACCAGCCGGCACGGCTCCACCGAGGTGCTGGAGGGGTATCGCGAGCCCCAGCCCATGGTGTTCAGCGGCCTGTATCCGATCGACGGCGACGAGTTCAACGATCTGCGCGACGCCCTCGAGAAGCTGCGCCTCAACGATTCGAGCTTCACCTACGAGCCGGAGACCTCCGGTGCTCTCGGGTTCGGCTTCCGGTGCGGCTTTCTGGGCCTACTCCACATGGAGATCGTCCGCGAGCGCCTGGAGCGGGAGTTCGGCCTCAGCCTCATCACCACGGCGCCGTCGGTGGAATACCGGGTGATCCGGACCAACGGCGAGGTGTTGGAGATCGACAACCCGTGTGACCTCCCGCCAGCCGGCGAGATCGCCGACATCGAGGAACCGTTCCTGCTGGCCAACGTGATCACGCCGACCGCCTTCACCGGCGCACTGATGGATCTTTGCCAGGAACGTCGGGGCGAGCTGGAGGGGATCACCTACCTGTCGCCCGAGCGAGTGGAGATCAAGTACCACCTGCCGTTGGCCGAGGTGGTCATCGACTTCTTCGACCAGATGAAGAGCCGCACCCAGGGCTACGCCAGCCTCGACTACGAGCCCGAGGGCTACCGCCGGTCTGACCTGGTGAAGGTCGACATCCTGCTCCACGGGGAGCCCGTCGACGCCTTCTCGTCGGTCGTCCATCGAGACAACGCCGACGTCTACGGGCGAAAGATGACGTCCAAGCTCAAGGAGCTCATCCCGCGGCAGCAGTTCGAGGTGCCCATCCAGGCGGCCATCGGTGGACGGATCATCGCCCGACAGACGGTGCGGGCCTTCCGCAAGGACGTCACGGCCAAGCTCTACGGCGGTGACATCACGAGGAAACGCAAGTTGTTGGAGAAACAGAAGGAGGGAAAGAAGAAGATGAAGTCCATCGGGCGCGTCGACGTGCCCCAGGAGGCCTTCATCTCCGCCCTCAAGCTCGACGACTGAGTGGAGTGATGGACCGAGCCCGGGTTCGTCGGCCAACGGGCCGACGGGACACCCGCCGGTAGCATCTAGCCCGTGCTGGAGGACCGGAAGGCGGCCATTCTGAGCGCGGTGGTCGAGGAGTACATCGGCACCGCGCAACCCGTGGGATCGGCGCGCATCGCCGGCTCCGCCGCCGTCGGCGTCTCGGCGGCCACCGTCCGCAACGAACTGGCCACCCTCGAGGAGCAGGGCTACCTGGTCCAGCCCCATACCTCGGCAGGCCGGGTACCCACCGAGAAGGCCTACCGGTTCTTCGTCGACCGGATGGACGGGCCCGGTCCGTTGGACGCCGCCGACCGCGAGCAGGTCCAGGCGTTCTTCCGTCGTTCGCACCGGGAGATGGAGCAAATGCTGGCCGACACCAGCAGCCTGCTGTCGGATGTCACGGGCAGCGCGGCCGTCGTGCTGGCACCGGACCGCGACCATCAGGAGGTCCGATCGGTCCAGGTGGTGGGCCTGACCCGGGACATGGCCCTGCTGGTGCTGGTCATGGCCAACGGCACCGTCGAGAAGTACACCCTCGAACTCATCGGTTCGTCTGCCGACCCGTCGGAGGCCACGTTGGCCATCGCGACGGCCCACCTGTCGGCGGCACTGATCGGGCACAGCCTGTCGGCGGTTCCCGATCGACCGGTGACTGGTGACGAGAAGGTCGACGCAGTGCTCGGCGTGGTCGCCGGAGTGCTGGAGGCCAGGACCGAGTCGACTGACAGGGCCTACGTGGGCGGCGCGTCCCGGGTGGCCGCGGCGTTCGGAGAGGTGGAGCGGGTCCGTCAGGTACTCGACGTGCTGGAGCGCCAGTTCATCGTGGTGACCATGATCCGCGACGTCATCGACCGGGGGCTGAGCGTGGCCATCGGGACCGAGACCGGCGTGGAGCCGCTGGCTGACTGCTCGCTGGTCGTGGCCCCCTACGAGATCGACGGTGAGGCCGCCGGTTCGATCGGCGTGCTGGGTCCGACCCGGATGGACTACTCCCAGGCTCTGGCCACGGTGGCCGTGGTGGGACGTCGCCTCGGCGACCGCCTGACCGAAGGCTGAACGGGGACCACCACCGATGACCGAGCGCGACCCGTACGAGGTCCTGGGCGTAGTCCGGGACGCGTCGGCCGACGAGATCAAGAAGGCGTATCGACGGCTGGCCCGTGAGCATCACCCCGACGCCAACCATGGCGGGAAGGCCGGGGTGGCCGAGGCGGAGTTCAAGGCGGTGGCCGCCGCCTACGAGGTGCTGTCCGATCCCGAGCGGCGCGACCGCTTCGACCGGTACGGCCACACTGGCTCGGCTGGCCCCGGAGACCCGTTCGCTGGCTTCGGCGACATTTTCGAATCCTTTTTCGGAAACTCGGGCTTCGGCGGGTTCGGATCACCGTTCGGCGGCGGTGGGTTCGGCGGGGGGGGGCGTCGACGTGCCGGCCCGGTCCCCGGCGAGGACCTGGAGGCCGTCCTCGAGGTGGACTTCGAGGAGGCGGTGTTCGGCGCCGAGGCGGAGGTCTTGGTGCGGACCGCCGTGGCCTGTGAGGACTGTGAGGCCACCGGGGCGGCACCGGGTTCAGGTCCCGAGACGTGCAGCGGCTGCGGGGGCACCGGACAGGTCCAACGGGTCCGCCAGTCGATGTTGGGCCAGATGGTGACGAGCACGGCGTGTCCGACGTGTTCGGGTCGGGGCCAGGTGATCCCCGATCCGTGCGGAACCTGTAGGGGCGAGGGTCGAAGCGTCGAGGACCGTTCGTTCACCGTGCAGGTGCGGGCCGGGGTCGACGAGGGCACCACCCTGCGCCTCACCGGTCGCGGTGCGGTGGGGCCTCGGGGCGGTCCGGCCGGCGACCTCGACGTGCGGGTGAGGGTGCGTGCCCATCCGATCTTCGAGCGCCATGGGGTCGACCTGTTGCATCGTCTCCACCTGACCATGACCCAGGCGGCCCTCGGGGTGATCCTGGACTACGAGACTCTGGACGGGGTCGAGGAACTGGTCATCCTCCGGGGGACGGCCACCGGCGAGGTCTTCCGGTTCCGGGGCAGGGGCGTGCCCCACCTGCAGGGCCGCGGCCGAGGCGACCTGGTGGTCGAGGTGCACGTCGACACCCCGGCCGAGCTCAGCGAGGAGGCCGAACGGCTCCTGCGGGCGCTGGCCGACGAGCGCGGCGAGGTGGTGGCCGACGCCGACGAGGGCCTGATCTCCAAGATCCGCTCAGCCTTCCGGTAGGTCCGGTGGGCGACCTGCTGGGGACGGAGCCCCTCCCGAATGGGCACGGTGGCCCTCACGCCTTCGTGGCCGGCCCGGCGGTTCCGATCCTCGACGCCGACGATCGCCATCATCTGGACCGGGTACTGCGGCTCCGGACGGCGACCCGTTGACGGTGGACGACGGGCCGGGCCGGTGGTGCCCGGCGCTGTTCCGTGCCGGGGGGGGAACCGGAGATGGCAGGCGACGTGGTGACCGTGTCGGCGCCCGAGCTGACGGTGGCCGTGGGCTTCGCCCTCATCAGGGTGGGCCTCTCGAGTTGGTGGTCCAGAAGTTGACCGAGATGGGCGTGGACCGGATCCTCCCGCTGACCGCCGAACGGTCGGTGGTGCGGTGGGACGACGCCAAGGCAGCCGTCGGCCACCTCTCGACGGCCGGGGGAGTGGTGATGGCCGAGCCCGGTGGCGATCCGGTCGACGGAACGGTCCGGGTGCTCGTGGTCGGACCGGAAGGCGGCTGGACGGTCGACGAGTTGGCCGGTCATCGCACGGTGGGCCTGGGCTCGACGGTGCTCCGGGCCGAGGCGGCGGCCATTGCGGCCGGGACGCTGCTCACCGTGCTCCGTGACGGGCGGGTCGCACCCTCGTTGTGAGTCGAGTGGCGGGCCGATCTGAACGGTGATTGCAAACCACGGAGCGCGGTCGATACCGTCACGTCCTGTGGCCACCCCGCATTCCCGTCCGATCGCCTCCGGGTTGAGGGCGTCGGTCGTCGACGACGACTACAGCCTCCGTCTGGGCGAACGGATCCGGGTGATCCGTCGGCAGAAGCGCCTGTCACTGCAGGACGTCGAGGCCCGCTCCGAGTCCGAGTTCAAGGCCTCCGTGCTTGGCGCCTACGAGCGCGGCGAGCGTGCCGTCTCAGTGCCCCGCCTGCACCAGCTGGCCGCGTTCTACGACGTCCCGGTCGAGCAACTGCTGCCCGCCGCGGATGGCGAGATGGCCGTCGAGACGATCGGTGACGAGCCTCCGGCCTGGGTGCCCGGTCAGAAGGTGGTCATCGACCTGATCGCCATGGTCGATGCATCGGGCCCCGAGGTGGAACTCATCCGGCGTTACCTGGGGATCATCCAGGTCAAGCGTCAGGACTTCAACGGGCGGGTGCTGACCATCCGCCAGGACGACCTCCAGGCGTTGGCTGCCATCCTGGGCACGGCGGTCGACGACGCGGCGCCCCGTCTGGCCGAGATGGGTCTGTTGCGACCGCCGATCAATCCCGGACTGGCCCCCTGACCGATCGTCTGACCAGTACGGGGCTGGCCCCTGAGCGCCAGCCACCCACCGGTAACCTCATCGGACCATGAGCGTATTCTCGCGCGTCCTGCGCAGCGGTGAGGGAAGGAAGGTCAAGGCCCTCGAGGCGATCGTCCCGGACATCACCGCGCTCGGCGACGCCACAGCCGCCTTGTCCGACGATGCGCTCCGGGCCCGGACCGGCGAATTCCGTCAGCGGTACGACAACGGCGAGAGCCTCGACGACCTCCTGGTGGAGGCGTTCGCCGTGGTGCGCGAGGCGGCCTGGCGGGTCATCGGTCAGAAGCACTACGACGTCCAGATGATGGGCGGCATGGCCCTGCACCTCGGGTGGGTGGCCGAGATGCGCACCGGAGAGGGCAAGACGCTGGTCAGCACTTTGCCCGCCTACCTCAACGGCCTGTCCGGCCGGGGCGTGCACCTGTGCACGGTCAACGACTACCTGGCCAGCCGCGATGCAGAGTGGATGGGCCAGATCCATCGTTGGCTGGGCCTGTCGGTGGGCCTGGTGGTCCCCGCCGTGCGGGATCGAGTCGAGAAGCGGGAGGCCTACGGGGCCGACATCACCTACGGCACCAACAACGAGCTGGGCTTTGACTACCTACGCGACAACATGGCCATGGCCGGGGCCGAGAAGTCCCAGCGGGGGCATGCCTTCTGCATCGTGGACGAGGTCGACTCCATCCTCATCGACGAGGCCCGTACCCCGCTCATCATCAGCGGACGCCTGGCCGAGGCCGCCGCCCTCTACCAGCGGTTCGCCGCTGTGGTCCGGGGGCTCGACTCTGCACACCACTACGAGGTCGACGAGGAGAAGGGGATCATCGCCCCCACCGAGGACGGCGTACACGCCGTCGAGGCGGCCCTCGGTATCGAGAACCTCTACGACCAGGTGTCGTCCAACCTCGTCCACCAGTTCCATGCGGCGCTCAAGGCCAAGGAGCTGTACAAGCGCGACAAGGACTACATCGTGGTGGACGGCGAGGTCCGGATCGTCGACGAGTTCACCGGTCGGGTGCTGGAGGGTCGACGTTGGTCCGACGGCATCCACCAGGCGGTGGAGGCCAAGGAGGGAGTGTCGATCAAGGAGGAGAACCAGACGCTCGCCACCATTACCCTCCAGAACTACTTCCGGCTCTACGAGAAGTTGGCCGGCATGACCGGCACCGCCGAGACCGAGGCGGCCGAGCTGGCTGGCATCTACGGGCTCCAGGTGGTGCCCATTCCCACCAACCGCCCGCCGGCCCGTCTCGACCAGAGCGACCTGATCTTCAAGTCCGAGGTCGGCAAGTTCGACGCGGTGGTCGCAGACATCGTGGAGCGGCGCGACGCCGGGCAGCCGGTGCTGGTCGGCACGGTGAGTGTCGAGAACTCTGAACGCCTGTCGCGCGAGCTGGAGAAGCGGGGCGTGGACCACGAGGTGCTCAACGCCAAACAGCACTTCCGCGAGGCCGACGTGGTGGCCCAGGCCGGACGCCCGGGCGCCGTCACGGTGGCCACCAACATGGCTGGCCGTGGAGTCGACATCGTCCTGGGCGGAAATCCGGAGAATCTGGCCGAGCGGGAGACCAGGGCCGCTGGGCTGGAGATGACCAGTCGCAAGGGCGAGACGAAGTACGCCGAGTTGATGGCCCACTACAAACCCGAATGCGCGGCCCTCGGCGAGGAGGTGCGGGCCAGCGGCGGCCTGTATGTGTTGGGAACCGAACGCCATGAGTCGCGCCGCATCGACAACCAGCTTCGGGGCCGGAGCGGCCGACAGGGCGACCCCGGCGAGAGCCGCTTCTACCTCTCGCTGGAGGACGACCTGATGCGCCTGTTCGCGTCGGACACCATGCGAGGCGTCATGGATCGGGCGCTGCCCGAGGACGAGGCCATCGAATCCAAGATGGTCACCAAGGCCATCGAGCGGGCACAGACGACGGTTGAGCAGAAGAATGCCGAGGTTCGCAAGAACGTCCTCAAGTATGACGAGGTCATGAACGAGCAGCGAAACGTCATCTACTGGCGTCGCGACCAGCTGCTGGGCGACCCGTCGACCGACGACCAGTCGCTGGAAGATGGTGAGCGGGCCGAGGGTGACCTGCGCGACGAGGTCCTCGAGGCGTTGGGCACGGTGGTCGACGGGGCCGTCGGTGCTTTCTGCGGCTCCGATCTGCCCGAGGAATGGGACGTTGACGGCCTTCGGGTCGAACTTGACTCGTACTGGCCGCTGGGCGAGGGTGCCGAGGCCATGGGGTCGGCACCCTCCACCGACGAGCTCTACGATGTGCTGACCGCCGACGGCCTGGCCGTGTTCGAGGGCCGGGAGGCGGAGCTGGGTGCCGAGACCATGCGGGAGGTCGAGCGCCAGGTCATGTTGCAAATCATCGACCAGCGGTGGCGCGAGCACCTCTACGAGATGGACCACCTGCGCGAGGGCATCCACCTGCGAGCCATCGGGCAGAGGGACCCGGCGACCGAGTGGAAGCGCGAGGGCTTCGAGCTGTTCGGGCAACTCGACGAGCTGATCGCCCGGGACTTCCTGCGCTACGTGATGCGGATCCGGGTGACGGCGGCTACGGAGGGCCGCGAGCCCGAGGAGATGACGACCAGCGGCCCCGAGGGGCCGGTGACCGGTGCCGCGGCGGTGACAGCCGCGGCGGGTGCTCCGGCCCGCGTCGAGGAGTCCACGCCGGTACCCCAGGCCACCAAGGTGAACACCGAGTGGGAGAACACCCCACGAAATGCCCCGTGCCCGTGCGGGACGGGTCGCAAGTACAAGCAGTGCCACGGAGCCTGACGTGCAGAACTTCGCCCCCGATCTGGCCGCGCTCAGGAACCGCCTCGACGAGGCCTCCGGCTACCTCCGGATCGCCGAGCAGCAGGATCGCCGCGACGGTCTCGAAACCGAGATGGCCGATCCCGACCTGTGGAACGACCAGGACCGCGGACGACGGGTCCAGAAGGATCTGGCCGCCGTCATCGAGGACCTCAACCTGCACGCCCAGCTGACCGAGGGCATCGAGGACGCCGAGACGTTGGCCGAGATGGCCGCCGAGGAAGGCGACGACAGCCTGGCGGGCGAGATTGCCGAGGCGGTGTCCGCCCTGTCAAGCCGGTTCGACGGCCTCGAGTTGCGGTCGCTGTTCAGCGGGCAGTACGACGAGGGCGATGCGGTCTGCCAGGTGCAGTCCGGAGCCGGCGGGACCGACGCCCAGGACTGGGCCGAGATCCTGCTGCGGATGTACACCCGGTGGGCCGACCGACGGGGCTTCGCCCTCCAGGTCGAGTCGGTCTCGGAAGGCACTGAGGCGGGCATCAGCTCGGTCGAGTTCGTGGTGCGTGGCCGCTACGCCTTCGGTCTCCTGCAGGCCGAACGCGGGGTGCACCGTCTGGTGCGGATCTCGCCGTTCAACAAGGAGGCCAAGCGCCAGACGGCGTTCGCCTCGCTGCAGGTCGTCCCATTCTTCGACGAGATCGTGGACGAGGTGGACATCGACGAGACCGAGTTGCGAATCGACACCTACCGGTCGTCGGGCGCCGGCGGTCAGCACGTCAACGTGACCGACTCGGCGGTGCGGATCACTCACCTCCCGACCGGGATCGTGACCTCGTGCCAGAACGAACGCAGCCAGCACCAGAATAAGGACAAGGCCATGCAGATGCTGGCCGCCCGCCTCCTGGATCTGGAACGGCAGAAGCGCGACGCCGAGCTGGCCCAGATCGGCGGCGAGAAGCTGCTCGTCGACTTCGGCAGCCAGATCCGGTCGTACGTGTTGCAGCCGTACCAGATGGTCAAGGACCTGCGGACCGAACACGAGGTGGGTGACGTGGCCAGCGTGCTGGACGGCGACCTCGACGGCTTCATAGAGTCCTACCTCCGCTGGTCGCGCTCCAACGCCACCGGTTGATCGGTCTCGGCCGGGTTTCGTCGGCTCGAGACTGACCCGATGGGCGGGGGTGCCTCTGGTACCGTGCGCGCCGTGCCGATCCGACCGTTCCGATCTGTCGCGACCCGACCGGAGGACGACCGGTGATCCGCCTGGAAGGCGTCTCGAAGATCTTCAAGGGCGACGTGGTGGCCCTGAAGAACGCCACCGCCGAGATCCAGCGAGGCGAATTCGTGTTCCTCGTCGGGCCGTCGGGATCGGGCAAGTCGACCTTCATACGGTTGTTGAACCGCGAGGAGGTGGCCGACGAGGGTCGGATCATGGTGGCCGGCAAGGACCTCGGCGAGATGAGTACCTGGAAGGTGCCGTACCTGCGACGCCAGATCGGGTATATCTTCCAGGACTACAAGTTGCTGCCCAAGAAGACGGTGTACGAGAACGTGGCCTTCGGGCTGGAGGTGATCGGGCGGCCCCGGCAGGTCATCCGCACCCAGGTGCCGGCCATCCTCGAATTGGTGGGCCTCAGCCGCAAGGCCGAACGCCTACCCGACGAGTTGTCCGGCGGCGAGCAGCAGCGGGTGTCGATCGCCCGGGCGTTCGTGAACCGTCCGCTGATCCTGCTGGCCGACGAGCCGACGGGAAACCTCGACCCCGGGACCTCGGTGGGCATCATGCGCCTACTGGACCGCATTAACCGCAGCGGCACGACGGTGGTGATGGCCACCCACGATCGGAGCATCGTCGACACGATGCGTCGGCGGGTCATCGAACTGGACCGCGGCGTGATCCGGCGTGACGAGTCCCAGGGCGTGTACGAGTGAGCGCTCCGGTGTCCGTGGCGGTACCTGCACCAGTGGCGATGGACCGGGTCGGCTGACGTGTTGTCCCGACTCTGGTACTACGTCCGTGAGACGTTCGTCAGCCTGTGGCGGAACCTCAGCCTGACCCTGGCGGCCATCCTGACGGTGGCCATCTCGCTGTCACTGGTCGGCGCGTCGCTGCTGATCCGCGAGGGCGCGGATCGGGCCACCGCACAGTTCCAGGAGGGCGTGGAGTTCATCGTCTTCATGCGGTCTGACGCTTCGGCCGACCAGGACGGCGCCATCCGCAACGTGCTGGATTCCAGCCCGTCGATCGCCAGCTATTCGTATGTCGACAAGAACGAGGCATACGTCGAGTTCCAGGACCTGTTCGCCGACAAGCCCGAGCTGGTGGAGAGCGTGACGGCCGAGGTCATGCCGCCGTCGTACCGGATCGTGCCCGCCAACCCGGACGCTGGGAACGTGGCCGAGATGGCCCGCCAGTTCGGCGAACAGCCAGGAGTGAAGGAGGTGGCGACGGCGACCGACGCCATCCGCCAGATCGAGGACTTCTCCAACCGGGTCAGCCAGGCCCTGCTGGTGGCCGCTGTGGTGCTCGTCGGGGTCTCGGCGCTGCTCATCCTGAACACGGTGTTCACCGCCATTGGCGCCCGCCGTCAGGAGATCGAGGTGATGAAGCTGGTCGGGGCGACCAACTGGTTCATCCGGATCCCGTTCATGCTGGAGGGGACCATCCACGGCCTGATCGGTGCCGCACTGGCCGTCCCGGCTCTGTTCGTGGTGGACGACCAGGTGCTGGCCTACTTCCAGGAATCGGATGCCGTGCCGTTGTTCCGGGGTTTCGCTGTGCCCGACGGATTCGTCTGGGACACCAGCATCTGGCTGCTGGTCATCGGCGGCGTGGTGGGCATGATCGGCTCAGCGGTGGCCGTCACCCGCTACCTGGACGTCTGAGCGGTGTCGAGCGGCCTTCCAGGACCGGACTGGGTCCGGGTGGCCGATACCGTGCCCGTCCCGGGCGCCATCGGCGAGGCGACCATCGAACGCCACGGACGCACCGACGACCTAGTGGTGTGGGCCACCGCATCGGGGGTGCCGTGCGTGTCCGAGGCCCGGTGTCCGCACCAGTGGTCGCACCTGGCTCACCAGGGGGCCATTGACGGTGAGGAACTGGTCTGTCGCAGCCACTTCTGGCGGTTTGGCGTGGACGGTGAGGGCTGGAAGGAGAATGTGAATGGTCGGCGGGATCGGAAGGGCGACCTCGAGGTGCTGCCGTGCGTGGAACACGACGGTGGCATCTGGGTGCGGGCAGAGGGTTGACCCCCTCCCGGACGGTGGACCGTCCGGGCCGGTTGCGTCCGATGGAGGTGCCCGTGGAAGGCTGACGCCACTACGAGCGGAGGATGCACATGGGCGTCGACGGCGACCTTCTCAAGCAGTACACGATGACTACCTGGGGCTACAAGCAGGGTGAGTCGGTGTCGCTGATGATCCACCTGGGCGTCCGTCTCGGGCTCTACGAGGCGCTAGACGGCGCCGGGCCGGTGACCCCTGGCGACCTGGCGGCGACCACTGGCCTGCATGAGCGATGGCTGCGCGAGTGGCTCCGATCCCAGGCGGCCGCCGAACTGATGGTCAGCGACGAGGGCGAGACGTTCGAGTTGCCCACCGAGGCCGCCATGGTGCTGGCCCGCAAGGACACCCCGACGTACGCAGGCGGGGTGTTCAGCTACCTCCGGAGCCCCAAGGTGGCAGACGGGTTGGCCGAGGCGTTCCGGACCGGCCTGGGACTGACGTACGACAGCCAGGGCGAGGGGTCCGAGCAGCACGTCGAGGCCATGCTGGCTCCCATGGCCCGCGCCCTGCTGGTGCCCAGGGTTCTCCCGGCCCTCGACGGAGTGGTCGACCGTCTGGCAGCCGGCGCCAAGGTGATGGACGTGGGCTGCGGCACCGGGCTGGCCATCCAGTTGATGGCTGCCGAATGGCCCGACTGCACCTTCGAGGGCTACGACGTGTCCGAGCGGGCCGTGGCCGTGGCCCGCGACCGCTTCGACGGGGTCGAGAACGTGACCATCCACCTGGCCGGTGGCGAGGACGTGCCACCTACGGCCGACGTCGACCTGATGATGACGTTGGACTGCCTGCACGACATGCCCCGGCCCGATTTGGCCATGGGGGCCATCCGGTCGGCCATTGCCGATGAGGGGACGTGGCTGGTCAAGGAGATCAAGTCGTCGCCGGACTGGTCGAAGAACCTCAGGAATCCGATGCTGGCCATGATGTACTCGACGTCGGTGGCGTCGTGCATGTCGTCGGCCATGTCCTCCGAGGACGGCATGGGCCTCGGGACGCTCGGCATGAACCCGGCCGTGCTGGAGTCGATGGTGACCGAAGCGGGTTTCACCCGCTTCGCCATGCACGATCTGGAGGACCCCACCAACCTCTACTACGAGATTCGTCCCTAGCGACCGGCGTGTTCCGGGCGTCGATCCCGCTGGGAGTGCCTTCCGGGTGGAACGGTCGGTGAGACTTAGTCGCGGGTCCTGAGACTGGAGCCGGTGTCGGTGCCGATGACCACGATGACGTCGGAGGCCAGAGCCCGCGCCGTACCGGACGTGGTGACGAAGTCGGTGTCGGGAGGCATCTGCACCGGGAGGAACGACGGGAAGAGGAACTCCTGGACGGCCCGGGCGTCACCCAGGCGACCTGGCCGATAGTAGATCGTGGATTCGGCGACCCGGCGGGCGTTGCCCGGGGAGGCGACCCGGTACCCGCCGCCACGAAGGGCGGTGGTTACCAGACCGGCGACCCCACTCTCACCTGACCCGTTGGCCACGAACACTCGGACCTGGTCGGGCGGGAGGCGGTCGGGTTCCAGATTGTCCACGGATAGCCCGCTCCGGTCGAGGACCACCGGCGGTCCGGCGGGGACCAGGCAGCCGTCCGAATCGCCGAACCCGACCCCGTGGCGGCAGGGGTACTCGTAGCGGCGGACCTGGACGCTTCGCAGGCGCATGTCGTCGACGGTGGTCGGCCGCATGTCGAGCACGTCGAGCGAGCCCACGCCGGCCAGGGAGACCTGGATGGCCAGCCGGGACGGATTGGAGCCCGCCGCTTGGGCGGCACGGGCGATCCAACGCACCAGGCTGCACGCCTCGACCACCGTCCGGTGGACGTCGTCAGCGGGGTTCTCGACCATCGGCACGACACTTCCGGTATCCGCCGCCCAGGCCTCGACACACATCCGGTCGAAGGGTCGCCGTTCGGCACCGTCGAGCCGCTGGGCGCCGGAGGCTGAACCGTCCACCACCAGGGTGCCGTCGTAGTAGGCGCCGGCAGGCGAACCCCCGAACTCGGCCACCCTCGACGCCGCAGCGTCGAGCCCCTGCCCGTCGAGGCCCGACTGGATGAACAGGGGACGGGGCATGCCCTGGTCCAACATCTCCAGTACCAACCACGGCAGCGAGGTCATGTCGAGCAACGGAATGACCACGTCAACGCCGTCGGCGACCATGGCGGCCACCGCGGTGTCGAGGCCCACCCGGCAAGTGGTCGTACCCTCGCATCCCACCTGGTAACTGGTGGCCGCCCGCTCCGTCTCGGCCAGGGGTCCGAGTATCGCGGCGACCACGTCGTCGGCCCGCTGGGGGGCATCGGGGACCACCACGCCGATGGTGGCGTCGTCCAGTACACCGAGGTCGATGGCGGTCCGCACGGCGAGGCCCAGCCCGGACCGGTCGCCGACCTCCAGGGAGTGCAGCAGGCCCCGTCCACGGAGGAGGTCCCGGTCCGAGATCCCCCGCACGGCAAG
>Ga0315329_10000401_pt1 | contig 17036 bp, 13 predicted proteins | sample M150032315metaG_FD_203459 | JGI IMG/M metagenome (GOLD analysis project Ga0315329, IMG submission 203459) | Ammonia-oxidizing marine archaeal communities from Monterey Bay, California, United States - M1 500m 32315 | ecosystem: Environmental > Aquatic > Marine > Coastal | place: USA: California...
TGATCCACGAAACCGTCGGGCAATGGTTGAGGCCGGTTGTGTGAACGCCTCGATCACTCGAGACGCGACAAAACACGGCTTATTTTATGCCCCTGATCCGTCGAGCCAGACGGCTTGCACGATTGGGGGCAACATTGCGACAAACTCCGGCGGCCCTCATACGCTGAAAAACGGCGTCACCACCAACCATATCCTTGGCTACGAGATGGTGCTGCCTGACGGCAGCATCGAGTGGCTGGGGGTCGAGCCGGACGGTGGTGAGGAGGTTGGCGGCTACGACCTGCGCGGCGCAGGCATCGGCTCGGAGGGCATGTTCGGCGTGGTGACCCGGGCTCTGGTGCGCCTCTCCAAAACGCCACCGGCATTCAAGACTTTCCTCGGTGTTTTCGAGAGTGTCGAAGAGGCCAGCCAGGCGGTGAGTGACATCATCGCCGCCGGGATTGTGCCGGGTGCGCTGGAGATGATGGACCAACTGATCACACAGGCGCTCGAGGAGGCGTATCATTTCGGTTTTCCGATTGATGCTGGCGCAGTGTTGATTGTGGAACTGGACGGCTTGCCCAAGGGCGTCGAGAAGCAGGCCAAGAGGGTTGATGAGATTTGCCGCCTAAACAATGCCAGCGAAGTGCGCCTGGCTCGGGATGACGCTGAGCGCGCCGCACTGTGGAAATGTCGCAAGCGAGCCTTCGGGGCGATTGGTCGTCTGAGTCCGAATTACGTCACTCAGGACGGCGTTGTGCCGCGCAGTAAGTTGCCTGAAATCATGCAGTTCATCCGCTCCGTCAGCGTTAGGCACGGCCTGCGGATTCCAAACGTCTTTCACGCTGGCGACGGCAACATTCACCCGTTAATCCTGTATGATGAGCGCGAAGCGGATCAGGTGAAACGTGCCTTGCAAGCGGGCAACGACATTCTCGAAAAATGCATCGAGTTGGGCGGTAGCGTTACCGGTGAGCACGGCATTGGCGCAGAGAAAATCGACTTTATGAGAAGGCAGTTCGCTGCGGAAGATCTCGATGCCATGAAGCAATTGCGGCGCGTATTCGACCCGGAAAACCGATGCAACCCCCACAAAATGTTCCCCGGCGCAAAACGCTGCGCCGAGTTCACCTTGAAGAAGCAAGCGACCGCATGACGCTCAAGCCGGGTTCTATTACTGAATTGCAGAACTTGCTGCATCAATCGCAGCGAGTGGCCGGTGTGTCGCTTGAGGCTGTCGCTGGGTTGGTCGAGCATGTACCGGAAGACATGACTGCGACGGTGCAGGCAGGGATGTCGTTGGCGGTTTTTCAAAAGCGCTTGGCCGCGTCGGGCCAGTGGTTGCCGGTTGATCCCCCGAATCCGGAGTCGGTGACAATCTGTCAATTGCTTGCAGAAAACCTGAGTGGACCAAGGCGGTTTGGTTGTGGCACGGTGCGGGATTGGCTCATCGGCCTGGCTGTGGTGCTGCCGGATGGACGACTGATTCGCAACGGCGGCAAGGTGGTGAAAAACGTCGCAGGGTTTGATCTCTGCCGGTTGTTCGTCGGCGCCCGTGACACACTGGGTATCATCGTCGAGGCGGCGTTCAAGTTGCTTCCCTTGCCTGAAGAGGAGGCGCTCTTGGCCAGGCCGTGCGAGTCTCTTGCTCAGGCGGAGGAAGTGCTGGAAAAAATCTGGGACTCAGACCTGCAGCCGACCGTACTCGACCTGCATCGTATCGACACCGAATCGCTCACGCTGGTTGCCGGTTTTGCCGGGCCAAGTGCCGATGTAGAGGCCCAGTCGAGCGAGGCACATGGGCTTGGATTCGTTGATGAGACGTCGCTCGATTATGACGCCACGTTTCGTTGCTCTATTCCCGGCTTTTCCTCTGTTGCGCCGGGGCAATTGGTTTCGACTCTGCGGGGGTTGCGGGATGAGCCGTTTGTGGCTCGCGCAGGGAACGGTGTTATTTATCATCCCGGGGCAAAGCCAGCCGAAATCCGTTCACCTGATTTAGAGCAACGCGTAAAGGAGATATTTGACCCGAAAGGAGTGCTGCCTGAGTGAGAGCGGTTGGTCAATTTCTCGATGAACCCAAGGCGCTGGCCTGTGTGCATTGCGGGTTGTGTCTATCGGCCTGCCCGACCTACCTCGAGACGGGGAATGAAAACGACTCGCCGCGAGGGCGGATTTATCTAATGCGGGCCATGCAGTCTGGCCAGTTGGATGTGGATGCTGTGCCGGTACGCCATGTGGATTTGTGCCTTGGTTGCCGCGCCTGCGAGAGCGCCTGTCCCAGCGGGGTTAAGTACGGGACCCTGCTCGAGGAAACGCGCGATCACATCGAGAAAAACCACGGGCGCGGCCTGTTCCAATGGGGTTTGCGCCGGTTCATGATCGGACAGGTTTTCCCGTTTCCATGGCGGCTTCGCCTGGCCCTGTTTCCGGTGCGGGTGATTCGCTTTTTGCGGCTCAACTTTATGCTGCCCAAGTTTGCCCAGGAAATGATTGAACTACTGCCGCAGTGCCCGGTGAAGGGCAAACTGCCAGTCAAGCGTTTGGCTAAGGAGGAGGCCAAGGGGCAGGTTGGATTCATCGAGGGTTGCGTGATGCAGGTCATGTTTGGAGATACGAATGAGTCGAGTGCTGAGTTACTCAATCGCGACGGTTGGGATGTGCTAACGCCGAAGGGGCAGGGGTGCTGCGGCGCACTGTATGCCCACAGCGGTCAACTGGCCAAAGCACGAGATTGTGCGCGGCGCAACATTGCGGCGTTCGAGAAGCAACCACTTGACGCGATTATCATCAACGCCGCCGGCTGTGGGGCAACGCTCGTCGAATACGACGAGTTGCTTAAAAACGATCCTGCTTGGTCGGAACGGGCGAAGGCGTTCAGTGGAAGGGTAAAAGACTTGGTTTCCTGGCTGGAAGGTTCCCGGTTTCCGGTTTCCGGTTCGGGCGCGAAAGTCACCTATCATGATGCCTGCCATTTGGCCCACGCGCAGGGGATAGTGAAAGAACCCCGGGAGTTGATGAAAGCAAAGTCGGGTGATGAGTTTGTTCGCCTTGCCGAGTCAGATGTGTGTTGCGGCAGTGCGGGAAGCTACAACCTGACCGAGCCAGAAATGGCCAACCGCCTCCAGGCACGTAAGGTGCAGAATATTATTGAATCCGGTGCGGAGGTCGTCGTCACGACGAATCCCGGCTGCCTGCTTCAAATACAATCCGGCTTGCGAAAGGCCGGCGCGCATCACATCCGCGCTGTCCATATCGCGGATTATTTACTCGAAGACGGCACGATTGAGGGCTGACTGCACTTTCCGCGTGCGTTTGAAGAGGGAGTCGGTATTTTGTCCCCGTATGCGATCGAGTGCAGAATCTCAGGCTCTTTTCGACAGGGCGCTGCAATGGATTCCAGGAGGGGTGAACTCACCCGTGCGTGCCTTTCGCGCCGTGGGCGGAAACCCGTTTTTTGCGGTGCGAGCCAACGGCGCCACGGTGTGGGATGTTGACGACAACGAGTACATCGACTATGTGGGAACCTGGGGCCCGGCGATTCTGGGGCACGCCCCCCAGGTGGTTGTCAATGCTGTGCAAAAGGCGGCCGCTCTAGGAACGAGTTTTGGAATTCCCAATCCGCTTGAAGTGCGCATGGCTGAGTTGGTGGCCAATGCGGTGACTTCGGTCGAGAAGGTGCGGATGTGCAACTCTGGAACCGAGGCGACAATGTCGGCGATCCGCCTTGCTCGAGGTTTCAGCAAGCGTAGTAAAATCATCAAGTTCGAAGGCTGTTACCACGGTCATGTTGACTCGCTCCTGGTCAAAGCCGGCTCGGGCGCTCTGACGCTTGGTCAACCGGACAGTGCCGGGGTGCCGCCCGAGTTTACCAGCCAAACAATAGTACTGCCGTTCAATGATGTTGAGGCTGTGCGGGGGGCATTTGCCCGACATGGTCTGGATATTGCCGGGATTATTTTGGAACCGGTCCCGGCCAACGCCGGTTTGTATCTGCCGCGCGAGGGCTACTTGGAGTTTCTCCGGGAAATCACCAGCAGGCACGAGTCGCTTTTGATATTTGACGAGGTGATGACCGGCTTTCGCCTTGGCTTGGCCGGAGCCCAGGGGCACTTTGGTATCACGCCGGACTTGAGCTGTTTTGGCAAGGTCATTGGCGGCGGCCTGCCGGTCGGTGCGTTTGGGGGTCGGAGTGAAATCATGGATTGCCTCGCGCCGGACGGACCGGTATACCAGGCTGGTACGCTGAGCGGCAATCCCTTGGCAATGGCCGCCGGTGTCTCTGTGCTGGAGGCGTTAACAGATAATTCAATTTACGAGAAGATCGAGGCGCTTGGCCAAGCACTGTCGGATGGCCTTGCCAAGGCGGCGGAGTCGGCGGGGGTTGCGGTTCAGTTGCAGCGAATCGGCTCGATGAGCTGTTGCTACTTCACCGATGCGCCGGTTCACAACATGGCTGATGCCATGAAAAGTGACCGCGAACGGTTCGGTAAATATTTCCACGGGATGCTGGAAGCGGGAGTCTACGTGGCACCGTCGCAGTTCGAGGCAGGGTTTATCTCGGCGGCGCATGATGAGGCGGCAATCGAGAGGACGATCGAGGCCGCTGCCAGGGTAATGAAGGCGCTTTAACCCATGCGAGTCCTAGCCATAGACCACGGCACAGTCCGGATGGGTATCGCGATGAGCGATGAACTGAAAATAATCGCGCAGCCACTGGAGTTCATACCGGCAGAACCGTTCTCCGGATTCCTTAATCGGTTGAGGGAATTGTTGCTTGAATACGAGGTGGAATTGATCCTGTTGGGCATGCCTCGAAACATGGATGGCAGTTACGGTGAGGCGTCGTTGAAGGTGCGTGAGTTTGAGGTGGTGTTGAAAAACGGTATCACCATGCCGGTAAAAACTTGGGACGAGCGACTGACTTCCGTACAGGCCAACCGGGTGCTCTCCCAGGCCGGGGTGAGGAAACAGAAGAAACGAAAAAACGTCGACGCGATAGCGGCGGCGATCTTGCTTCAAAGTTACCTCGATAGCCTGGCTTGAACGCGATGGATAGCCTGAAACTCAAACTGGTCGTTGCGTATGACGGCACTCATTACAAGGGTTGGCAGCTCCAGAAAAACGGCATGACCGTCCAGCAGCGGATCGAGGAGGCGCTGCGACGTCTTTTCCCGAGCGTAAAGAGGATTCATAGTTCGAGCCGCACCGACACCGGCGTGCACGCGCGTGGGATGGTGGCGCATGTGGAGGTTCTGAAGGTGGAGTATCGAATCGAAGAGCGTAAACTGCGCCTGGCGTTGAATGCGTTCTTGCCGGGTGACGTGCGGGTAATGGAGGCCAAGCGTGTGCCAATGACCTTTCATGCGCGGTTCGATGCCAGCGCTAAGCAGTACCGCTATCAGGTCTGGAATCATCCGGTGATGGATCCGCTGCAAATCAAAACTGCCTGGCACGTGCCTCGAGAGTTGGACCTGGATCGCATGCGCCGAGGGGCGGGGCACTTTGTTGGCAAGCGAGACTTTCGCGCGTTTGCCGTGAAGCGCGAGTATGAGATGCGTTCGACGATTCGTACAGTGACGGGTTGTAAGCTATACAAAAACGGTTCGCTGCTGACTTGGGTCATTGAGGGAGACGGTTTCCTTTACAAGATGTGCCGCGGCATCGTCGGGACGTTGGTCGAGGTTGGGAACGGCAAGCTGAAACCAGGCGATGTTCGTGACATCCTGAAATCGTGCGACCGTGCCCGGGCGGGTGTGACCGCGCCGCCGCACGGCTTGGTTTTATGGAAGGTTCATTACCGCAAGGGGAAGGCTAGGCGATGAGTCGGACGGGTTGCGGGTTGAATGTCGTTCTCGTCGAGCCGGAAATTCCGCCCAACACTGGCAACGTAGCAAGGCTTTGTGCGGCGACACGAACGACGCTGCATTTGATCGAGCCGCTTGGTTTTTCGCTGAACGACCGCCAGTTGAAACGGGCAGGGATGGACTACTGGCAGCATGTTGATTGGCAGAAGTGGCAGGACTGGGCGGCGTTTGCCGACTCGGTGCCTCGGGGGGCCAAGCTTTGGATCGTTGAGTCCGGCGGGCCAACTCGCTATTCCGATGCCTGTTTCTCCAGCGGGGATTACCTTGTTTTTGGCCGGGAGACGGCAGGGTTGCCGGAACAGATTTGCAGTGAAGCCGGGGATCGTTGGTTACGTATCCCGATGTTTCACGATAAGGCGCGTTCGTTGAATCTTGCAAACTGCGTGGCCCTTGTTTTGTACGAGGCGCTTCGCCAGTCGGGTTTCCAGGGGGAATTGTAGCGCTTGGGCAAGTGCGGTTTTGGTGCTGGTGTCGCTTGGCTTCAGGCAGTAGAAGTTACCTGCTTTGGCGGGGTAGCCCACCTATTCTGATGAAAAATTCCGTGGAAATCTATGACACGACACTGCGTGACGGCACGCAGGGCGAGGGTGTAAGTTTCTCGGTGGCGGACAAGCTACGCGTGGCCGAGAAGCTCGATGCCTTTGGTGTGCATTATGTCGAAGGCGGCTGGCCGGGGAGTAACCCAAAGGACATTGAGTTTTTCAAGAAGGCAGCCAGGCGCAAGTGGAGGAACACTCAAATAGCCGCCTTCGGGTCGACGCGCCGCAAGAAAGTTGCTGCAAAAGACGACCCGCAGGTCAAGCTGCTTATAGACGCCAAGACGCCGGTAGTCACCATCTTTGGCAAGACATGGCTGCTACATGTGAAGGAAGTGTTGCGCACGACACCGAAGGAAAACCTGGCTATGATTGGCGACACGATCAGGTTCCTGAAAAAGAAGGGCAAGAAAGTCATCTACGACGCGGAGCACGCACTCGACGGCTATAAGGATGACCCCGGCTACGCGATGGAAACGTGGCTCACAGCTCAGGAGGCCGGGGCTGATTTTGTGGTGTTGTGCGATACCAACGGTGGCTCGTTGCAGAGTGAAGTCAGCGCCATCACAACTGCAGCTCGTGAGGGGCTTTCCTGCAACGTGGGGATTCATACTCACAATGATATTGGCCTTGGCGTGGCCAATGCGTTGGTCGCCGTGGATGCCGGCGCGACACAGGTGCAGGGAACCATCAACGGCTATGGGGAACGCACCGGGAACTGCAACCTCACCGTCGCTATACCTAATATTTCGCTCAAGATGGACAAGCACACGCTACCGAAGGCAAGCATCGGCAAGTTACGGGAACTGTCCCGCTTCGTGGATGAAATGGCCAACCTGATGCCAGATCGCCGCCAACCGTGGGTTGGTGGAACTGCCTTCGCGCACAAGGGGGGAATGCATGTGAACGCCGTTCAAAAGGTGGCACAGAGTTTTGAGCATGCGAACCCGGGCGTGGTTGGCAACAAGCGGCGGATCCTTGTGAGTGATCTGGCTGGCCGGAGCAATATAGTGATGAAAGCCCAGGAAATGGGTATTCGCATCAGCAACGACACACCGCAGTTAAAAAGCATCCTTTCCAAGGTTAAGGAGCAGGAGCATCTTGGCTATGATTACGAGGGTGCAGAGGGCTCTCTGGCTTTGTTGATTCGAAAGGCGCTTGGCCGTGTGGAACCAGCTTTTCACCTGGAGGCATTTCACGTTTCCATGCGCGGGGATGGTTTTGAGCATGTTTGCGAGGCGACAGTCAAGGTGCGAGTCGGCGACAAGATGGCTCACACAGTGGCCGACGGCGATGGCCCTGTGAATGCCTTGGATCATGCGCTACGGAATGCGCTGCGCGGGTTTTATCCAGTGCTGAAGAAGGTGAAACTCACCGATTACAAGGTGCGCATCCTCAACGGCGGCAGCGGCACGGCAGCCAAAACCCGCGTACTCATCGAGTCTACCGATGGCAAGGAGAGGTGGTACACGGTCGGCGTGGATGAGAATATCATCGAGGCCAGCTTGCAGGCCTTGCTGGACAGCATCGAGTTTCGCCTGCTGAAAAAATAACTTTCGCGGATAGTTAAGTTCAATACCCATGCCGGAAATCCCCAAGGCTTACGACCCTCAGTCAGTAGAAACGAAGTGGTATTCGTTCTGGGAAGAGAATGATTGTTTTACGGCGGAACCTGGGCGCGTGTGCGATACGCGTCAGGCGTATTCAATTGTGATCCCACCTCCCAATGTTACTGGCGTGTTGCATATGGGGCATGTGCTCAATAACACCATTCAGGATATCCTTGCCCGTAAGGCGCGGATGGACGGTAAAGAGGTGCTGTGGTTGCCGGGGACCGACCATGCGGGTATAGCGACGCAGAACGTGGTGGAGCGAGCGTTGCGCAAGGAGGGTGTGATGAAACATCGTGATGATCTTGGTCGCGAGAGGTTGCTTGAGCATATTTGGAAATGGAAGGAGAAGCATGGTGGAATTATCATCGAGCAGTTGAAACGGCTCGGCGCATCGTGCGACTGGTCTCGGCTACGCTTCACGATGGACAAGGAATACACGAAGTGCGTTCAGCGCGTGTTCGTGGATCTTTACGAGAAAGAGCTCATTTATCGAGGCAAACGAATGGTGAACTGGTGTCCCAAGTCGCTGACCGCCCTCTCGGATGAGGAGGTCATCATGAAGGAGCAAAACAGCCGGCTTTATTATTTCAGGGTGCAGGTTGTCGGGGAGCCTGGCACTTGGCTGGAGATCGCCACCACGAGGCCGGAAACGATCCCTGGAGACAGCGGCTTTGCGGTGAACCCGAGGGATCCGCGCTATGCTCATTTGGTCGGCAAGCACGCCATTCGGCCGTTGCCAGCGGAAAACCAGGCGCATCTGCCCATCGTCGCTGACGATCATATCGACATCGAGTTCGGTACTGGTGTGCTGAAGGTCACGCCCGCGCACGACAAGGCCGACTTTGACATCGGCCAACGGCACGGGTTGGAAGTCATTGATGTCCTCGAGGATGATGGCAGCATGAACAATCTGGCCGGTGTGGACTTGGCTGGGAAGGATCGATTCGTGGCACGCAAGGAGGCTGCGGACAAGCTTGAGGAGCTTGGCGCGTTGGTGAAGGTGGAAGATTACAAAAACAACGTCGGCTTCAGCGAGCGTGCCGATGTGCCGGTTGAACCGCGCCTCTCCGAGCAGTGGTTTTTAAAATATCCCAGCCAGCCAGCCGCCCGTGCGTGTGTGGCTGATGGAACGATGAAGTTTTATCCCGAGCGGTGGTCAAAGACGTACGACTACTGGATGGGAGGGTTGCAGGATTGGTGCATCAGTCGCCAGCTATGGTGGGGGCACCGTATTCCGGTTTGGTATCGGGGTGATCAGGTTTACTGTGGGCTCGAGGCACCCGATGGCGACGGCTGGGAGCAGGATCCTGACGTACTCGACACCTGGTGCAGTTCGTGGCTTTGGCCGTTTGCCACGATGGGCTGGCCGGAAGAAACTCAGACGCTGAAGAGCTTTTATCCCACCACCGATCTCGTCACCGGCCCGGATATCATTTTTTTCTGGGTCGCCCGCATGATCATGGCGGGGTACGAGTACATGGGCGAGCCGCCGTTCCGTAATGTCTATTTCACTGGCATCATTCGCGACAAAAAGGGTCGCAAGATGTCGAAGAGCCTCGGCAACTCCCCCGACCCGCTGGATCTCATCGGCCGTTACGGTGCGGACGCCCTGCGCTTTGGCACGATGCGCAGTGCGCCGCTTGGCCTCGACGTGTTGTTCGACGAGAAAGATGTCGAGCTTGGACGCAACTTTTGCAACAAGCTGTGGAACGCCTGTCGTTTTCGTGAAATGCAGGGCGGCGAAATGGAGGGGGAGCTCTGTTCGGAGTTGCTAACGAGCGACGACAGGTGGATTTTGCTGCGGCTTGGCCAAGCGATAACTGAGGTGACGGATGCCTTTAAGGTGTATCGCTTTTCAGATGCCGCGGCATCGTTGTACCGCTTTTTCTGGAGCGAGTACTGCGATTGGTACATCGAGTCCTGCAAAGCGACTTTTTTTGGCGACGATCAAACCCGGAAAGCTAACGTGCTGGCAGTGGTAGACTTCGTGATGGGAAACACACTGCGATTGTTTCACCCGTTCCTACCATTTATCACCGAGGAACTTTGGCATGGCCTTGGATATTCTAAGGACATGCCTGCGGAGCAGGGTGGCAAGACCATCATGATGGCCAACTGGCCCAAGGCGTTCGACAATTCATTCAACGAGCTTTACGGGCTCGATGACACGGTGGATCGGCTCGTCGCCGCGAAGCACGAGTTGGTGACACAGGGGCGCAACCTTCGCTCCGTGTACAACATTCCGTTCAGTAAAAAAATCGACTATACGTACAGTCCTGCCGGCGATCAGGACTCGCATGAGGTCGAGGTGCTCAAAGTGCTGCTCAACGCCGAGTCGGTTTCGGTTGGGTTGGATGTACCCAAGGGAACCCCGCAGGTATCCACGGCACTGGGTGACTTGTATTTGCCGCTGGAAGGGTTGATCGACTTCGACGCTGAACGCAGCCGCCTGGCCAGGGAACTGGAAAAGGTAGATAAAGAGATCAGCAAGGTTGAGTCAAAATTAAGCAACCCAAGCTTTGCTGAGAGAGCTCCCGTAGAAGTGCTGGAGGAGCAGCGACAGCGGCTGTCTGACTGGCAAGCCAAGCGCGGCCAGATCAACGAGGCGCTTGAAAAGCTTTCCGCCTGATGACTGACGCGCAAAAGAAACAGCTACTCGCGACTGCCGTGAAGGCGGCGCACGGATCAGGCGACATCATGCGGCGAAACCGCCTGGCCTCAAAAAAAATCAACGAAGTCACCCAGCGTGACATCAAGCTGGAGTTGGATGTGCGATGCCAGCGGAAGATCGAGTCGATGTTGACCAGGGTGCATCCGGAGATTGGAATACTGGGTGAGGAAGAAAATGTTGGCAACATCGAAACAGAGTTGCGCTGGGTCGTCGATCCGATTGACGGAACGGTCAATTTCACCTACGGCATTCCGCATGCCTGCGTGTCAATCGCTTTGCAGCAGCGCTTGGGCAAGCGGAACGAGTACGGGGACGATTATGAAACCGTTGTCGGTGCTGTGTTCGATCCGTTTACGGACGAACTTTGGACAGCGATCAGGGGTCAGGCGGCGAAGCTGAACGACAAAAATATTCGCGTAAACGACGGTGGCTTGAGAGAGGCGCTGCTGAGTATCGGCTTCGCCAAGGACAAGAAAACGATGGAGTACATGATGCCGTACTTCAGTAAATTGGCACTGAAAATACGCAAGCCGCGCATGATGGGGTCGGCGACGCTTGCTCTGACCTACGTGGCCAGCGGCCGGTTTCACGGCTACATCGAATCGAAGGTTAATTTGTGGGATATCGCAGCAGGGGGGTTGATTGTCGAGTGTGCCGGCGGTGAATTTTGGCGGATGCCTCGAAAGAAGGGGGATCACTCCTACGCCGTCATCGCCACCAACGGCCAAATTCGGAAACAAATCGAGCGGGTTTGCGGCCCGCTCGATCCTGATGGTGTCTTGAATTGAGCTGCGCGACTAGCGGGTTTCAGCTTAGGGGCTGTTCTCCTTGACGGCGACTTGCTTTTCGGGGTCGAGCAGCTTGATGTAGTCGTGGAGGATCTGCAGCGTTTCGCGCATGTGCGGGTCAAGCTTCGGCTGATCCTCTTCCTCCTCGGCTTCCTCGCCCTCTTCGGGGTCTTCCTCGAGTCGGATTGGTTTCTCCTCGTTTTCGACCTCCTCGCCCAGCTTGGTGTTGGTCTTGATCATCTTGATCGTGAGATCGAAGACGCTCTCCTTGGTGTCGCCGCGTGTTTTGCGTTCTTTTTTTCGGTTGTCGCGCTTGGCTTTTTCCTCGTCCTTTTCAGCCAGACGCTTGGTTTCGTTGAGCGATATGGATCTGTCCTTTAACCGTTTCTTCAGAGTTTCGATGTCTTCAAGGATGTAGGCGAAATCCTGATCGTTCTTGACTCGCTCGTTGGAAAGTTTGGTCAGTGGTTCGATACGACCTGCCACACGGTTGACTCGGCGATAGTTGAGTTTTTCGGTGTGGTCGGCCTCGAGACTGTTAGGCAGGGTAGCCTCGCCAATCTCCATGTAGTCGTAGGGCGAGGGCAGGATGAGATCGGGGGTCACACCCTGCTTCTGGGTTGTGCTGCCGACAACTCGATAAAATTTAGAGACGGTCAGCTTGAGCTTGCCGGAATCAGGCAGGCGTACCCAGTTGTTGAGGGGCATGACGGTCTGGACGGTTCCTTTGCCGTGAGTGGACAGGCTACCAACGATGAGGGCGCGGCCGTAGTCCTGCAGGGCCGCGGCCACGATTTCGGAGGCGGAGGCGCTGAGTTTGCCGACAAGGACAATCATCGGCCCGTCGTAACCGATCTTGGTATCGTTATCCTGCAGGACCTGTTTGCGGCGGCGGCTGTCGATGACCTGCACCATGGGCCCCTGATCGATGAACAGCCCGGCCAGCTTGACGGCCTCGGGTAGAAGGCCGCCACCGTTGCGACGGAGGTCGAGTACGACACCGCTGACTTTTTCCTTCCTGAACCGTTCCAGAATCAACGCCACATCGCGGGCGCAGTTCTCGTAAAACTGTGGGAGATTGATCACGCCCAGGCGCGGTTGCGAGTCGTTTCCCTCCGGGTAGTCGATGACTTGGCTCTTGGCTAGGCTGTCGGTTAACTTAATCTTGTCGCGGATCAGGCGCACCTCCCTGGTTTCGCTGTCATCGACGGCGTCAGCCGGGATGATGGTGAGGCGAACCATCGTGCCTTTCTCGCCGCGTATCTTGTCGACAACCTTGTCGAGCTCCATCTCGATAACATCGACTGCTTCGCCTTCTTCGCCTTGCGCCACGGCAGTGATACGGTCACCCGGCTTGAGTTTTTTACTGCGAATGGCCGGGCCGCCAGGGACGAGCTCAATTAGCTTAGTATATCCGTCGTCCCACTGGAGACGAGCGCCGATGCCGGTGAGGGAGAGCTTGATGTTGTTGATTTCGAAGTTCTCCGCCTCACGCGGGCTGAAGTAATCGGAGTGGGGGTCGTAACCGTTGGAGAGAGCGGTCAGGTAAACCTGCAACACGTCGCCAGAGTCCATCTCGGTGCGGACGCGAAGGAAGCGCTCGTAACGGCGCAGGATTTTCTCTTTTTCAGTCTTGATGTCGTATGGCTTGACCGGTGTGCCATCGTCTTTCCTGGCGACTTCGCCGTTGTTGAGCTTGGCTTTCATAGCCTCAACGCCACGTCGTTTGCCTAGGCGGGTCCCGAGCACTTCATATTTGACCCGCTTGCGCCAGAGGTCACGAGCCTCTTCCTCGTTTGCTGGCCAGTTGGCCTTGGTGCGGTCAGTGGTAAATGACTCGTCGATGGTGAAATCAAATTTGGTCCAGATAATTTCCTCTAGCCAGCTGTGCGCGGTCTTGAGCCGCGTGAAGTAGCGCTTATGAATCTCAAAGGCCGGCGAGACGTCGCCTCGTTTGGTTAGGTTGTCAAGCAGTGTGCCGTACTTGGCTTCAAATTCATCGTAGTCAGGTTGCAGGAAAACCATGCGGCTGTAGTCGAGTGACTCCATGTATTTCCTGAGGAAGGCTGTCGAGATGTCGTCGTTCAGTGGCGTGCGCTTGAAGTGGGTTTGAGAAAGCAGGAACCCAACAACCCTGGCGATTTTGCCACTGTCCTTCTCAGACAGCTCGACCGCTTGGCCAAGCGGGGTGGTCAGGAGGGTGACGGTTGCGATAAGTGAGACGGTGTGCTTCATCCTCATTCGTGGACAGAGCGTGAGCCTGAGTTGTTCAAAAAGCAATCGGGAATTGACCTGCCCGGTTGTCCAGGCAGAATTCAAGCTTTCACCGATCCATGGCCGAGCACATATCCCCCACTAAGTCGAAATCAGCCGCGGGCTGGCTTGGCTGGCTTGAGCGCGTTGGTAATCGACTGCCGGACCCGGCGACGCTGTTTCTCATCGGAACGGTGATGGTGATGATCGCCTCGGCGGTGGCAGCCAAGACGGATTGGATCGTCGAGGAACGTTTGCCCGCACAGACGGCCTCGCTTGACCAACCGGCGGGCGCCTCGGTCAAGTGGGAGGCCACCGGCAAAACCTACCATGCCAAGAATATCCTGACCCGCGACGGTCTGTTCTGGGCGATCTCGAGCATGGTGAAGAATTTTATCAACTTTGCCCCGCTGGGCATCGTGTTGGTCGGGATGCTCGGTATTGGGATCGCGGAGCGAACCGGCTTTATCGGCTCGGCGCTCAAGGCGATGCTGATGGTGGTGCCGAAACAACTGCTGACCCCGGCGGTGGTGTTCATGGGCATCATGTCATCGCTGACCTCCGACGCCGGCTACATCATCCTGCCGCCACTGGCCGCCGCGCTGTACAAGGCGGTCGGCCGAGCGCCGCTGGCTGGACTGGCGGCCGTGTTTGCAGGGATAGGGGCCGGCTTCAACGCCAACCTTTTCATCACGAGCCTTGAGCCACTGCTGGCCGGCTTGGCCAACGGCGGGGCACAGGTAATCGATCCCAGCTACCAGTTGAATCCTGCCTGTAACTGGTGGTTCATGATCGCATCGACCGTGATAATGACCGGCGTCGGCTGGTTCGTCGCTGACGGGATTGTTGAAAAAAGGCTGGCCGGCAAGTCACCAGATGAGGGTGGCCCGACCCTGGTGAATGCCGGCGACCTTATGGCGCAAAAACTCTCTTTGGAGGATTGGCGCGCACTGAAGATTTCCACCTGCGTGTTTATCGCGGGGTTGATGCTGGTGCTGGCCTTGATCATGATCCCGGGTTCGCCGTTGTACACCTACCAGATCGAGTCGCCGACCAATCCGGGACAGATGGTAGCCGCGGAAGTGGTTGAATTGGCCGATGGCCAGGCGTCACCGAAGGGGAGCGTCGAGCGGGACGGCCTGCTGCTGATGCCCTCGGCCAATATTTTCCCGCGCTGGGTCAAGGCAATCGTGCCGCTGGTGTTTATCGTCTTCATCATCCCTGGCATCGTTTACGGCGTGGTGCAAAAGAAGATTCGCAGCGATCGCGATGTAACCAAGTTGCTGACCGACTCGATGGCCGGCATGGCTTCGATCATTGTGATGGCATTTTTCGCCGGGCAGTTTATCGAGCACTTTAAGTATTCCGGTCTGGACAAAATGCTGGCGATGACAGGGGGGCAAGCGCTTGGCCAGACGGCGTTGCCGACCTCGTTGCTGCTGGTGGCGTTTATCCTGATGACGATGTGCTTTAATATGTTCGTCGGGTCGATGTCAGCCAAGTACACCATGTTCGCGCCGATCTTTATCCCCATGTTCATGATGGTCGGCATTGCGCCGGAGTTGACCCAGTGCGCCTACCGCATCGGAGACTCGGTGACCAACTGCATCACGCCGCTCAACCCGTATATGGTGATCATGCTGGCCTTCATGAAAAACATCGCCCCGAAGGGCGGGATGGGCACGCTGATCTCGACCATGCTGCCCTTTACCATTGTTTTCAGCATTGTTTGGACTTTTTTGCTGCTGGTGTGGGTGTGGCTGGGGATTCCACTTGGCCCTGACGGGCATCTGGTTTATCCGCCGCCAGGTTGAGTTTGAGGGGTTGCGCTGCTTTTGGCCAAGGGGTACGTTCCCTTGACGTAAATCTGATCATACAATGAAGTTGAAAAGACAATATCGACGGAGTGGTTTTACCCTGATCGAGTTATTGGTGGTGATCGCCATAATTGCAATTCTAGCGGCGCTGCTGCTGCCCGCATTGGCCAAAGCCAAGGCAAGTGCGCTGAAGGCGGTATGCGCGAATAACATGAAGCAGACAAGTTTGTCTCTTTTCATGTACCGAGATGATAATCAAGGCGTATATCTACCTGGTCGAGGTGCTCAAGCCAAAGGTAGTGATAATATTGTTCAAAAGTGTCTCGATTTACCTCAAGTCGCGCTACTGCCTCCATATAATTTGGCCACAAAAAAACCGCAAGGCTACAATGAAAGCAACGATCCGTATACTCATCGAGGACTGCAGTTAAATCGTGTATTTGGTTGTCCTGGTTTACGTTATGCCGGTCCGTTGCCTAGGGGTTACAACACCAACCCGCTGTTTCCGGCTTGGGAGAAAAGTTACCCCCAAATGATCCTTGGCTTTCAGCATTTCGGTGGTGCTGACACGTGGAATAATTCCGCTGGTAGGTTTAAATCCCGCAGTCCAGTTAACTCAGGGCAGGACGGCCCTCAGATGGTGCTGCTTGCCGATTTGGTTGGAAAGATAGACGGAGCTTGGGGGGGCGGTCGTCCCACGGCTTATGGTGGATATCCTGCTCATGCTAGCAATGGTAAACCGATAGGCGGGAACCAGTGCTACGCCGACGGGTCTGTACGTTGGGTTAAGTTCCAGCAAATGTACTTCATTCACAGTTGGAACCCCGGTGGGCGCCAATACTACATCTATCAGGAGGATTTGGGTGACATTAAGAACCCGATCCGCGCTCGTCTATGAGTGGGAAAGAGTCCAAAAGTTCGCTTAAGCAGATAGGGATTATTGTCGCCGCAGTGGGAGCTGTGGGGCTATTGGTTTGGTCTTGGAATACCAACATGACGCTGTCACAGGTAAAGCTTGGTTATTACTGCCTCTCATGTAAACAGACTGAGGATTTATCGGCATATCGGGATGACTATCCAACCAATTGGAGACAATACCCTCGGGCGATGAGCGATTCTGTTTTGTACTGTGTTCTTTGCAAGAAAGGACCTGCTCACCCTGTCAACGAGTGTGAGACCTGCGGATCTATTTTCATCCTGCATCTTTTTCCAAAGTACGATGAGTTCGGCTCTCCCTCTTGCCCCAAGTGCGACGACGCCTACGGTCAAATGGCCAAGTCTAAAGGCATCGATCTGATGCCCAAGGCACTTAATCGCTGACACCGCCAAAATCTTGCTGGTCAAACGGCGCGTTTCCTACGACTCTCACCGCGCATTTTGATGATGTTTGCAGGAACCTACACCGCCCTGATTACGCCGTTCCACAAGGGGCGAATCGATGATAGGGCATATCAAAAACTAGTTCGCGATCAAGTTCGCGGGGGAGTGGATGGGATTGTGCCAGTGGGCACC
>Ga0315329_10000405_pt1 | contig 16863 bp, 12 predicted proteins | sample M150032315metaG_FD_203459 | JGI IMG/M metagenome (GOLD analysis project Ga0315329, IMG submission 203459) | Ammonia-oxidizing marine archaeal communities from Monterey Bay, California, United States - M1 500m 32315 | ecosystem: Environmental > Aquatic > Marine > Coastal | place: USA: California...
ATGTCCACCTCCGTAGCGATTTCCACGAGGTCGCCCGAACCATCCCGGCAGAGGAGGCCCAGAGGAGATGGCACTGATCGACGCGCTCCGGCGTGCCTCCGAAGGACCGTCTCCAACGAACCGCCACGCTTTTCGTACCGATCTGCCATCTCGGCAACGAGACTGAATAACTCCCTCGTCGTCGACTCCGCGTAATCGCCGAGGAGTAGGAGACGTACCGGGCTGACAGCAGATTCTGAAAGAGTGACCCGATCCACCCGATTCCGGCTGGGTCGGCCGCTGAGGTGCCGGTACCGAAGGGCCTCACACCGGACGATTCGATCCGGATCAAGACCCGAAGTTCGAAGTTCGGCCTCGGCGAGGGCGCCAGTCACGATCATCCGGTCCGGACGTGGCCCGGCGACGGGGTCATTCGTCGAACCCGGTTGGCCATGGTGATACCGGAGATCCCAGAACCGGACAGTGGCGTGGGCGTATGCGAGCAACTCCCCATGGCCGTGTCTCCGCCATGCATCAGCGAACACCCTCTCCCATGCATGATTTTCGGCGGCGTAGACACCCATGGACTGAGGTGGGAGGCCTCCTACCGCCAGTTCCATCAGCTCGGCGACGAGGACACTCCTTATCGCAGCTGCGCCGCGCAACGAGTCAACCCAGTCCCGCTGGTGACATGGCCACAACCACGGACGGGACCCGGCCGCATCCATAACGGCAGGCAAGCTGCCCAGACGCCCGGAGGCTCGGACGAGTCGCCACCATCGGCCGATCACCTTCCTCAGGGTCGACCAGTCCAGATGGGACCAGAGGTGGTTCTCCGGGATTTCCGCGATGCCCGCCCGGTTCTCGAGGTCCCTGTTCACATGGAGACGCCTGACGGCATTGGCCCCCGTGGCAACCGACCCCGTCGGCACGAAGAGAGTGAGTCGATTGACGGCTCTCCCGTTGGCTCGGAGGATCGGACGTAGGCCGCGCCAGATCGTCGATTCGAATATGCCGCCCTCGTGGGACTCCACATCGAAGAGTTGCCCGCAAAAGAGGACTGGCCTCGAGTCGGAACGCCAGGCCCGTGGCCGGTGTCTGATGATTGACCGGTGTCTCCACAGATCCAGCACCAGAGCCGCTACTCCGCTGGCGAGGCCGGCCGGGACCATCGAAGAGAGTCCCGTCTGCGACAGACCTCGAAACGAGGACCATTCCGCACCGTCCCCGCGGGACGGTCCTCTCAACAACTCGACTCCCCGGTCGGCACAGAGCACTCGAACCGACTCGACGAGCCTCCGATCACCTCCGTGCACGAGAAGGACCTTGACCCCATCCTCGTCGAGCACCTCCTCGAGAGCGAGAAGCCGAAGAGACCGGGCGATCGCCCCGCTCTTGTACACGTTCGCCTCAACGAGCGTCGTAGTCCACCAGTGACTCAGCCCGGTCCCCACGTCGAGGTGTTCGATGACCGACCGGCCCCCCATCTCGCAGTGGCCAACTTCGGCGACCCAGGAGAGGTACACCGATCGCAATCGATCGGCACGACCCTCCACGATGCGAAGGAGGGATCGAACTCCCTCATCCTCTCCCCATCCATCCCACCGAACCGTCGGCACATCCGATTCCGGCGAACCCTCCGAGCCGAGCCAGAGGATCAAGTCCGGCTTCCGAACGCCTTGAGACCCTCTCATCACTTCGCCCCTGCGAGCCTTCCTCCGGCTCGAAGAAATGCTTCACATGCATCCTGATCGAGAAGGTGGGTGGCAGACGATGCGATCAAGACCGGGTGACTCGTCGGAGATCCCGTCGTCGCCGCTTCCGCGAGAACTCGCCCCTTTGCACCACCGACCACCATGACGAACACCTCCCGCGCTTCGCTGATGACCGGAGCGGTGATGGTGAAACGGTCGACCGGAGCCTTTGGCCCTGTTGTCGCGACCACCCGTCGCCGGTGTTCGTCGAGCACCATGGATCCGGGAAACAGCGACGCGATGTGACCATCGTCTCCCATGCTCAACATGAGTACGTCCAACCGATCAGGCAATCGCCGGGCATAGTCGGAAGCGGCCGATTCCCTGTTCGGTGCCATGGCGTCAATCGGTTCGATCCGGAGCACACCACCAAGGAGTTCATCTATGCCTCCGTGGTTACTCTCCTCGTGCCCTGACGGAACGCACCTCTCATCACCGTGGTAGGCGGTGACCATCGGTCCCCACCAGATCCCTGCTCTGGCCCATTCCTGATAGACCGATCGAGCCGTCCTCCCACCGGTGAGCATCAGAGAACAGGAACCCCGAACCTCCACCGCTCTCCGAACCGCCTGGCCGATCATCTCGGCAGCGAAACTGCCAAAACCTCCGCCCTCTGGAGACACTGCGACCCGGATCCGATCCACCCCGTCAACCACTGGAATCGGATCCGGCTCCGATCGCCTCCCGGAGAACCCCCGCCATCCGTCTGGAAAGCCCCTCGTGCAGAGGGCAGTAGTGGGCGACGAATGGTTCAACCACTGCGACCACCTCATCGGACTCCCACCATCCACCGACGTCATCCCAGACCCGGGCCACGTGTGCCGCCGCAGACTCGGGCGTCGCATGGAACACCCCGACCCGTTCGAGCTCAGTGAACCAGTGCTGTGCCGATTCCCTCAGCTCCCAGTGCTCGGGACGCCAGAACATGATCGTGGGGATACCCATCACCATCGACTCGAGATTGTTGGAGCCCAGATAGGTGGCGATGTAGAGCCGCGTGGACCGGAGGTGATCCTCCAACGGACCCCGTCCTTCGTCCAACTCCACATCGGGGCACCGATCGCGCCACCGCTCCTTCTGGTCCCAGCCTCGGTCATTGGCGTGTAGACGAACCTTCATAGCTTCCCTGACCGCCGCGGGAAGCAACTCAACCAACCGGACATGGTCCTCAAAATAGTCGAGCCACTGACGACCGAGAAGCTCAGACCTCGCCTGAAGCGAGGGTTGCCGACAGGCCCACAGGACCATGTAGAGATGATCCTGAGAGGCATGGTCGACGCCGACCGGACGCCGGGCGCGGAAGTAGCCGACATTACGAACCTGCGGGTCGGCCTCGTCCCCCCATCCCCAGGTCACGTACCGGTCAGCGATCCGACGCTCGTGGTCCTCCATCCAGAACCAACGGAGCATCCCGTGCTGTCCGCTGTGGGCACAGACCACGTAGGGCGTTCCCCTGTCCACCGCCTCGGCGGCATAGGCGTTGAACACGTCGTATCCGTGCGGGTTGCTGGTCAGGATCACTTTGGGGTCAGACGGCCATGCCAGGTCGGCGATCTGGCCGCGAAGCCGTCCGAAGCCCTCCAGATACCCGCTGGGCAGGAGCCAGGGAATCATCTCGGCCAGACACTCTCCGAAGGCGGAACCATCCCTCCCGAGAGCGAACCGGCTTCGCAACTCAGTGGAGATCTCGACCGCCTCGACCGGCGGAATGTCCCGCCAGAACTGGGGAACCTGTCCTAGGCGCCGGGTCGTGTCCATGACATCACGCCATCTCATGAAGCTGGCAAAGATCAGTCCGTCGGTCTGTCTCGTCAACGACCCTGCAAGATACGAATAGGACCGGAGCAGCCGCTCCTTCACCGAGCGCTGGCTCAACGGGACGGGAGATTCCGGATATAGGCACATCCCCTCCACCGGCTTGAGTTCTATGACCGGCAGATCGGTCTGCTCCCGGATGAGGCGGGCGAAGACGAGGTGGCTACCAAGTTCCGATGTCCCGATCGCACCGAACTCTCCCATGCCCGCCGGCACCTCGTACTCGACCGGGAGGACCAGCGTCTGACTGAGGTCGTCGTCCATCGCCGCCTCGACCGATTGCCAACGATCGAAAACGAGGTGAATCGCCCGGTACAACCATGGTCCGAGCAGGATCCGCCAGTAGCGGGCACTGCGATCCAGCCCATGGACCTCGCCCATGAGTTCGGTCAGTTCCGCCAGAAGGTCCTCGTACCTGCGATCGAGGTACTCGGCGTCAGACGCCAGTCGGGCGCGATCATCCCAGTGGAACGGCACGACCCGGGCGTCCATCGACTCCCACCTCTCGCGACGAACGAATCGTCGGCACCACTCGCCGAGGAACGTGACCGGCTCCGACTCCGGCCAGGTCGCCTCGATCGATGTGGTAACGAGAGTCCGCGTTCCCCGAAGCCTGGTGTTCATGGACCTCGTCCAAGCAGGTCACCGAGCCGGGCGACGGAATCGAACCCGAGCCGGGTTGCCTCGGCCTCCCACCCCGGTACCTCGGTCCACTGCTCCACGAACACGAAATCCAGTCCTGCGTTGGTCGCCGCCTCGTGGTCATAGAGACTGTCCCCGATGAACAGGGCCGGTGCGACCAGGCAACCTCCCGCTGCTTCACGTTCGAGGATGACATCCTTCGACTCCGGGCTCCCGAAGATCCCACCTTGGAACATCGCCTCAAGACCACGCTCAGCGAACACCTCTCGAAGCTCATCCTGATCACCGCCGGAAACCACCATCCACCGCGCGTCGACCGTGGCTGCTCGCAGAGCACCGAGGGACGGATTGATCTCGCACCTGCGAAGCCCTCTCCGGACGGAACACGCGTACTCATCGAGAAGCTCCTCCATGGTGGCTCGATCGGCTGGAACCCCGACCATCTCCTCGAGCAGATGGGCGAATTTGACGTAGCGGGACACGCCACCGAATCGCCGATGGTGCTCCAGAAACCGATCAGCGACCACTGGACCGAATCGCGAGGCCACTTCATGGAAGGCCCCTGACTTGATTCCGTTCGAGTCGAGAATCACGCCATCGCAATCGAACACGAGGGTTCGGTACCGCTCGAGTCCATTCACTGTCACAGTCCACGGCTCCGAATCGCCGCGAGAACCCGCTCGACATCCGCCGGATCGTCAACCGGAATCGAGGTATCGCTGAGCAGCACCATCCGTACCGTCCAACCCATCTCAAGGAACCTGAGAATCTCGATGTCCTCGATGTCCTCAAGCCTTGATTTGACGCCGTGGTCGGCAAATGCCCGCAGCGCCGCCCGGGGGAAGGCGTAGATACAGACCTGACGCCACGCCATCCGAAAGGTGCCGCCCTTGGAAGCCGGGACGGGCCCCCTCGACATGTAGAGAAGCCTTCCGTCAGGAGCCACCACCGCCTTGGGAACGGACGGATCCCGATAGGCAGCTTCGTCCTCGATCCCGCAGTAACCGTTCAGCACCTCATCTGGCTCTGCCAGCGCCGCCTCGACCATCGTCGCCACGTCAGCCGGATCAATGACCGGCTCATCGCCCTGGACATTCACCAGTGTGTTCACGCCGAGAATCTCCGCACACTCAGCGACCCGATCGGTTCCGGTCAGACAGCCCGAGGAGGTCTCGATCACCTCGATTCCCTCCGACCGGCAGACTGCAGCGATCCGTTGGTCGTCCGTCGCCACGAAGACCATCGAAGCATCGACCGCCGAGACACACTGTCGATGGGTTCTGACCACCATCGGTACACCATCGAGATCTACCAGCGGCTTTCCGGGAAAGCGTGAGGATTCGAATCGCGCCGGTATCACGACCGCCAGATCAGCCGCCATCAGTTTCCGACCGCCTCGGTTCCGACATCCGGATTTCTCGTGCTCTTCACGTCTCCCCCATGGGCTGCGACGGATCTCCGGGACCGGGATCGTACCCGTGGGCAGCCGACTGCCCGTCCACCTCGATCTCATCGACCTCACCGAGGGCGCGACGCAAACGCTCCCCCAGGTCAGTAGGTCGGGCCACGAATCGCGACCGGAACGCATCAACTGCAGCGGCGACCTCCGAACCGGCCCACCACCCCTCGACATCAGACCAGACATTCGAAACGTGAGACGCCGCGGAGGTCGGGCTGTCATGAAAGACCCCGACCTCCCGTAATCGGTCGAAGTACGGCGCCGCCGATTCTCTGACCTCCCACATCCCGGGCTGCCAGAAGAGGACGGTCGGTACTCCCATGGCGAAGGTCTGAAGAAACGCCGTACCCAGATAAGTACCGACGAAAAGTCGACAGGCGCGCATGGACGAAGAGATGTCGGAGTGCCCCGGATCAAGGGTGATCCCCGGCAGCCGTTCGGACCATCGAGACGAATGGTTCCACCCATGGTCCACCGGATAGAGGCGTACCGTGGCCTCTTCGCGGATCACCGGATCAACGGCCTCCATGAAGACGAACTGATCCTCCAGGTACTCCAGAACCTGGCCTGCCTGCAACATGCTGTCAGCCACATACGACTGGCGACTGTCGGATGTCGATACCAGGAGCATGCCAGAGGCGTTCTGAGCATCCCTCCCCTCAGTCTCGAGGTGGCGGAACGAACCGACCGGAACCACGGACGGCTCGCCTTCGGCAGTCCACCCCCAACTCAGGAACCGATCACTGATCGCGATCTCATGGACCTCGTCGGCCATCCAACCCTTGATCCCCGAGTATCCCCCGTGCTGGCCAACGACGAACTTCGACCCCTGCTCTACCTTCGAAGCGATGTACGCCTTGAGCACGTCATCGCGACCGGCCCGTGCAGTGAACACGAAGGAGGGACGCCGCGGCCATGGAAGCGATTCCACCTGAGCGAGGAGACCGACGTAGCCCTCGAGAAATGCGGTTGGCATGAGTCCGGGAAGCAACTCGACCACCGCTTCCTCGAAGGCATCGGTCGGCTCCATTCCCACCGTCCAGGACCGAAACCGAGAATCCAACGGAGTCTGTGGCACCGCTGGAACGTGACGCCATAGAGCGGGCACACCCCCGAAAGCGGCTGCCAATCGAGCCTCGTCTCGCCAACGCATGAACGTGGAGATGACCAAAGCATCCCCGTCCCCCTGAAACCGCCCGATGATCCTCGAATAGAGGTCGAGCAGCTTCTCGCTCGACGTCCGGTCGGCAACCTCATCCGGGCGCCGGACATCCGAAGGTCCCTGCCAGGGCTGTTCGATGGGCAATGGGCCGCCGGGAAGCCGTCTGGCGAGCTGATCGCACAGGTGATGGTTGTAGTCATCTCGGGCGAGCAGCCCGAAGAAGGCAGCGGTGTCGGACGGCACGACCCAATCGGCATCTCCGATCAGCGACACGTAGCCGATTCCGGGGTGCTTCCGCCCAGCGATGTCGAGCATCGCCCATCGGTCATAGAGGGTGTGGACCATTCGGATGAGCCACGGCCCGAGGAGGATTCGCCAGTACCGGTCGCCGTTGTCCACTCCGTGTCTCTCACCGAGATCCGGACCCAGCGCCGCCAACAGACGGTCAACGAGGTTCTGGAGATGGTCGAAGTCGGCGCGCAACCGATCACGGTCTGCCCAATGGTGGGAAAGCACCTCGACGGCACTGTCAGTCGACGGAGGATGCTCGAACCGTCGACTCCATTCGCCGAGCAGGACGACCGGACTCCCCTCCGGCCATGCCTCACCCAGCGCCGTCGGAGCCAGACGAGCCTGAACCGGTGCGACTGTCCCCACCCGCCGGAGGCTAGTTCGCTGGCCCGGAGCGAACCCGACCCCGCCAAGGGCCGGATCGCCGGGCAACGCTGTGGAATACTCACCCCGATGGCCGATCACCACCACGAACGACGTGTCGTGGTGGTGATTCCGGCACGTGGCGGATCCCGTGGCATACCGGGGAAGAACCTCACTTCTGTGGGCGGTCGTCCGCTTCTCGTTCGGGCCATCGACGCCGGGCTGGAGGCCAAGTCCGTCAGTCGGGTGATCGTCTCCACTGACGATTCAGCCATCGCGGCCACCGCAGATCGAGCGGGGGCGACGGTGATCGACCGGCCGGCCGAATTGAGCACTGACTCAGCGAGTACCGAGTCCGCCCTTCTCCACGCTCTGGACGATCTCGCTCGCCGGGGAGACGAGCCGGAGATTCTCGTTCTCGTCCAGTGCACCTCTCCCTTCACGACCGGCGAGGACATCGACCGTTCGGTGGCGGCCATCGCCGCCGGCGCAGACACGGCGTTCACCGCCACCCCCACCCACGGATTTCTCTGGAGGTCTGACGGCGACACGGTCGTGGGCATCAATCACGATCACCACGTCCGGCAACGCCGGCAGGACAGGGCCGAGGAGTACCTCGAGACAGGTGCCGTCTATGCGATGTCCACGGTCGGATTCCTGCGACATCGTCATCGTTTCTTCGGTCGCACGGCGGTGGTCGAACTCCCGAAACACCGAGCACTCGAAATCGACGACAACGACGACCTGGAACTGGCACGGACCGTCGTCTCGCTCGCCGACCGGGCGGGTCGACTCGCTCGGCTACCGGATCTGCTCTCGGGTATCGCCTTCGACTTCGACGGGGTGTTCACCGACGACCTGGTCGCGACGACCGCCGATGGGAGCGAAACGATCATGGCCAGCAGGGCGGACGGTATGGGCATCGCCCTCCTACGAGCTGAACTGGGGATTCCGATGGTCGTCCTGTCGTCGGAGACGAACCCGGTGGGAGCTGCCAGGTGTCGCAAACTCGGCCTCGACCACCTGTTCGGCATCGGGGACAAGGCCGTGGCGTTCCTGGACTGGTGCGAGACCAACTCCTTGGACCCCGGCGAGGTGATGTTCGTCGGCAACGACGTGAACGACATCGGCTGCCTGCGGGAATCCGGCTGCCCCGTGGCTCCCGCTGGAGCGCATCCGGAGGCCAGCGCAGAGGCCATAATCGTGCTTGACGCAGAAGGCGGACGAGGTGCCGTCAGGGAGATCGCCGACCTCGTCATCCACCACGCTCGGACAGAGGGATCCCAATGACGACGAGGAGCATCGGTGATCGCACGGTCGGCTCCGACCAACCCTGCTACGTCATCGCCGAGATCGGCATCAACCACAACGGCGACCTCGACGTCGCTCGACAGCTGATCGACGTCGCCGCCGACGCGGGATGTGATGCCGTCAAGTTCCAGAAACGAACACCCGAGTTGTGCGTTCCGCCGGACCAGCGAGACGTCCTACGAGAAACACCGTGGGGCACCATGACCTACCTCGAGTACCGCTATCGGGTCGAGTTCGACCATGAGGCCTATCAGGAGATCGACGACCACTGCCGTGCCCAGGGCATCGATTGGTTCGCATCACCGTGGGACGAAGACGCGGTCGAGTTCCTCGAGGCGTTCAACCCGGTGGCCTACAAGGTTGCGAGCGCATCGGTAACCGATGTCAGCATGCTCGACCGTCTCACATCGACGGGTCGAACAGTGATCCTCTCGACGGGGATGTCGACCCTCGACGAGATCGATGCCGCAGTGGAACGCCTCGGAAGAGATCAGCTCCTCATCGCCCATGCCACGAGCGCCTACCCGTGTGCCCTCGAGGAACTCAACCTCCGGATGATCGGGACCCTCGCCGAGCGTTACGGAGTTCCCATCGGGTACAGCGGGCACGAAACGGGCCTGCCGCCCACCGTGGCCGCCGTTGCGTTGGGCGCGACCTTCGTGGAGCGTCACATCACGCTCGATCGGGCGATGTGGGGGAGCGACCATGCCGCCTCCGTGGAACCAGATGGATTTCGCCGGCTCGTCCGACACGTCCGAGCGGTCGAAAGCGCCCTCGGAGACGGCGTCAAGCAGGTCTACGAGAGCGAACTGCCGATTCGAGCCAAGCTTCGTCGCAACCTCTGACAGCAGAGGCCATGCCGTCAGCAGCGAAGAGCCGCCGATGGTATCCGGACCGATACGACCAATGGCTCAGTCGATACCAAGGAGCCGTTCGACCAGATCACAGACCACATGGCCGATCAGGGTATGCGCCTCCTGGATCCTGGCCGTGGACTGACCCGACACCACGATCGGCAGGTCGACGAGATGGACCGCCGCGCCACCGTCTCTGCCCAGCAGCCCGACGGTGGACAGGCCAGCCTCAGACGCCGCTTCTAAGGCGCCCGACACGTTCGGGCTGTGTCCCGAGGTGGAGATCCCCACCAGCACGTCACCGGGGCGCCCCAGAGCCGTCACCTGACGAGCGAAGATCTCGTCGTAGCCGAAATCGTTGCCGATGCATGTGAGCACGACACCGTCCGCCGACAGCGCAACCGACCGGAGCGGGCGGCGATCCGATTCGAATCGACCAACCAACTCTCCCGAGAGGTGTTGGGCATCGGCAGCGCTCCCTCCGTTTCCGCACCAGAACACGGTTCCATCCGCCTCCAGGCACCCGGCCACCAGTTCGGCGAATGCGACGACTGACGCCACGTGGGCACCTGCCACCTCCCGAACGACCGCTTCATGCTTCCTCACGGCCTCCAGAACCAGCGACTCCGACTCCGAGTAGTTCACGTCTCCGATCCTGAACAATGCCTCACGCCCGGACCTCGGTATCGGCGAGGACCTCACGGAGAGCACCCTCTACCTCGACAAGCAGACCCGAATCCAACCGGCTGTACTGCTCTGTGAACCTACCCACCGCATCGGTCACGCGATCACTCCTCCACCATCGCCCGACATCATCCCAGATCTGAGCGACTTGTCGGACCGCGGATCGTGGATCGTGATACAGGACACCGGCTTCCACGAGATCACCGAACGCCCCCTCGGCCGACGGACGCAGCGCCCATCGGGACCGATCCCAGAAGCAGACGGTGGGCACGCCCATGGTGAAGGTCTGCAGGTAGGTCGTCGAGTTGTAGGTGGCGAGATACAGACGGCAGTCACCGATCAGGTCGTTCATGGGGGTGGCCCCCCGGTCGAGGTCCACCTCGGGGAACAGGGCGCGCCACTGCTCGGCCTCACCGCGACCCTGATCGGCTGGTGGGAGGCGGACGGTCAGTGAATCACGGATCCCGTCTGGTAGCCGTCCCGTGAACTCACAGAGCGATTCGAAGTAGCCGGTCCAGTGATGTGCAAGTCCGATCGAATCCGTTCGGTGATTGAACCGAGGAATGCCCTCGACGACCATGAGGAGGCTCCGGCCAGCACTGTGATCGACACCCAGTGGACGCTCGGCCTTGAACTGACCGACGGCTCGGACGCGACCATCGTTCGGGTCATCCCATCCCCAGGTCAGGAATCTGTCCGACACGGTCCGCTCGTGATCTTCCGGAGCAAAGAAACGTGCGGTGCCGTAGCCCCCGCCATGCTGGCCGACCACGAGCTTCGTGCCTCCATCCACCCTGCGGGCGAGCCACGTCCGAAACAGGTCGCTGTTCGAGTGGATCAGGGAGGTCCAGACGAGTCGGGGCCGCTCGGGCCAACGGTGCAGATCGGCGAGCTCGCGCAAACGGCGGTGGTCCTCGAGGTATGCCGCCGGCAGGTAGCGGGGTACGAGCGTGGCCAGAAGCTCGAGGAACTGATCGTCGCGGTGAGCCTCGGGAACCTCCAGAGTCCAGTCCCTCGTGCTCGGGGGAACCGGCTCCATCCCACGGACGCTGCGAATGAGTGAGTGCCATCGGATGGGCAGCTGGCCGAGCCTTCGTTGGAGGAGAAGTTCGTCGCGTCCGTCGAGATACGTGTTGTGGAGGAACATCGCATCGGGTCGCTCCCACCGGGCGAGGAAGCGGGACATCGTCCGAACTAACGCCGATCGGACCCCGCTGACGGTCGGCCGGCCGCTGGCCCCTCGGGCCGATGTTCGATCCCCCTGGTTCAGCGGAGTCGACCCGCAGGGCACTTCCCGACATTCGATCCCGCCGAGGTGGCGGATGATTCCGGCGAACAGATCATGGTTCCATCGGTCGTCCTGCAGATCGAATCGCCTGAAGTCGGCCAGACGCTGCGCTGGAAGATCCCGACGACCACCAGACAGGACCAGCGTGTGGTCGATGCCGCCCGCATCCAGCACCTGGCGAACAGAGGCCCACCGGTCGAACACCACCGTGGTGAAGGTCTGCAACCATGGCCCGACGAGGATTCGCCACGATCGGAGTCCATGGTCCAGGTCATGTGCGTCGTTCAGGCGGTCCACGAGTAGACCCAGCATCACCTCATAGGCATCTCGTATCCGCTCCCGATCCTCATCGAGTTGCGCTGGGTCGTCCCAGTGGTACGGAACCAACCGGTGCCGGATCTCCGCAACCCGATCCCGTCTGTCGAAAGGGAGACACCAGTCTCCGAGAAAGACCACCGGGCCCCTCGAGGGCCAGGTCTCCTCAATGGCCGTGGTTACGAGTACGGAGCCGGTCACGGAATGTAGACACCTGCCCGGAGGTAGGTGTCCCTCGAGTACCGCCTCCGGACCTTCAGGTAGAGGAGCACCAGTCGGTGGATCAGCCTCGGAGAGGTCTGGGCTGCCAACCGGAGCATCAGTCTGGACAAACCCGAGAAGGCATCCACCGACGCGAACAACCTCCCGAGGTCGAGCGACGCTTCTCCCTCCAGAGCCGCCCCGTCCACCACGTCGGCGATCTTCTGTGCCGATCGATCCGGAAGGTTTCCGCTGTAGAAGGTGTCGGTGACGAATCGCAGATAGGAGTCGTCGTCCGGCGTCAGCGGCAGATCAGACTGCTGACGTCGGTCCAGGAGTGCGTCCATTTCGTCGAACGTCTCCGGTTGCCAGGAGAGGCTCACATAGGAGATGAACGGCGCCCGATAGGACTCGATCAGAGGCTCCATGAACCGGGAGATCGAGATCGTCGGGACACCTGCCATGAGGGCCTCCACCCCGATCGTCGATCGTCCGAAGACCACCACGTCGGCCCGGTTGAAGAACTCCGACGGATCCTCCGACCTGTCGATCTCCACGCCAGCCTCATCGAGCAGAAAACGCGTATCGGATTGACGGATCCTCACGATGCACTCGTACCGGTTCCGAAGGTCCGAGACCAACCGGTTGATCCACATCCATTCCAGGAGGTTGTAGGCGATATGTCCCTGTTCGTGGTTCAGATCAGCTTGCGCCAGATCCAACCCGATGTTGAAGTGTTCGTAGAGACGCTCGATGCTCCTCGGCGCCTCCCCAGCGGCAAACCCGACGACCAACGGCGATGAGACCGGACGAGGCTCCGCGGCCGGCTCGGAACGGAGGAGCCGGGTGTAACCAACGACGACGAGGCGATCGGGGTCGATGTGCGGTTCGAGGAACCGCTTCGTGGTCTCGTCGACGAGCAGGTGGTAGTCGACCGACTCCAGAGCGGGCGGCCCGGCGTCAGCCTGTCCCCAGACGAACTGAGTGACGACCGCCTGTTCAGCGTGCCCACCCTGCTCGGTGTTGAGGGAGAGGACGACACAACCGGACATTGCCCGTAGCCAATGTGCGAAGTGGTGATCACATCGGCCGAAGACCACGACATGGGGGCGGAATGCCTGTACGGCGTAGAGGAAGTCCGAGATCCCACTCAGCATCGTCTCGTAGCCGCGGCCGTCCAACTCATCGGCGATCCGACGCATGGGCAGGAGATCCCGCCGCCGGAGGGTCACGAACAGCAGGACACGGACCGGATCCAACTCCTCCATGCCAACGACCCGCCCGCCCGTCACGACGGGACCACGTCCACGTCCACGTCCACGTCCCGCGGCATGTCATCACCTTCGGCCATACGTCGGAAACTCGGACTGGAGAGGAGCATCTCGTCGTAGGTCCCGGAGGACTCCACCCGGCCGTCGACAAGTTCGTAGATGCGATCGCAGTGACGGATGGTGGACAGCCGATGGGCCACGGTCACCACGGTCAGGTCATCGCTTCTACGGGCCACCGCCGCTGTCACTGCTCGCTCCGTCTCGTTGTCCAGCGCGCTGGTCGCTTCGTCGAGTATCAGCAGATCAGTCTCCTTGTAGAGGGCTCTCGCCAGACCGAGCCGCTGACGCTGACCACCACTCAGACGGACGCCCCGCTCCCCGATCAGCGTTGCGTAGCCCTCCGAGAGGCTCTCGATAAACGTGGCAATCTGCGCGCACTCGGACACCCCCACGAGATGATCCCGATCCGTCTCCTCGCGCGACAGCCCGAGAGCGATGTTGTCGGCTATCGACACGTCGGCCAAAAATATGAACTGCGGGACGTGGGCGATGTTCCGTTGCCAGGCACGCGTCGTGCCATCGCGAATTGGCTGACCATCGACGGCAATAAGCCCCCCATCGGGCTCCAGGAGGCCCATCAGGAGATCCAGCAACGTACTCTTCCCGCTCCCCGAACCACCGACCAGGCCGATGTGCTCGCCCCTCCGGATCTTTAGATCGACCCCATCAATGACCCACGGACCGTCGTTTGAGTACCGGAATCGAAGCCCTTCGACGAGGATCGTGTCCTTGAACGGCAGCGGATCCGGCTGGGGTCCTTGGAGACCCTCGGGTATGGGCTGTTCCAACAGGGCGAGGGCATCGGACACGTTCGCCCGGCCGCCGACGAGGGAGGCCCACGAACTATAGGTCTGATGGGCTGCGGGGATCAGCCGCTGGGCGGCGAACACGACCGCGCCGATGACTGGAAGCATCTCCCCCACGCCACCTTCACGATGACTAAATGTGTAGGTGAGCGCCGCCAGAGCCGCCACCCCGATGGCCTCGAGAATCATCCGAGGGCTCGAGTTGAGGAAAGAGTTCGCTCCCTTGGCCCGACGCATGGGTCGGTCGGACCTCCGGTAGATGTCGCAGTAGACGTCCTGCGTTCCGTCCAGCAACACGTCACGGATCCCTCCGAGCCCCTCCTGAACCGCCTTCAACGCGTATGGGTGCTCCCGAGCGATGACCTGTCCATTCTCGCGGAGTCGCTTCCGCACTACCCAGGCCGTCACGGAATAGCTGACGCCCACGACGATGGCGACGGAAACAGCCACCGTGGCGTCGATGACCAAGAGGGTCGCGGCGATCGAGGTGATGATCACCATCGAACCTGCGACCATGACCAGTGGACGGAGGAGTTCCCCAACGATTGCACTGATCTTGCTGGTGATGGCACTGATCAGTTCACTGCTGTTGCGCTCGACATGCAGGGAGTAAGGCTGGAACAGCGTCCGCCGGAACCCTTCGAGGCTCAGATCCGAGTCCACGGCCACGCTCAGCCGGAGGTTGAACCAGAGGATGAGAATCCGGATTGCACCCGACACCAGCGCGGCACTGGCAAAGGCAATCGTCAGCGGGAGTACGAGATCTCGGGGATCGGTGATCCCCAGAACATCCGCCACATCGGCGACGATCGGGAAGTCGAGGACCTTCTCCGGGGATGTGAGGACAGCGATGAACGGAAGCACCGCGCCGAGGCTGACCACGTCAGCGAAGGCACTAATCATCATCAACAGAAAGAGGAGGAGGAACTGGCCCTTCCGGCGACGACTGAGGTGTGGGCCTACCCTGCGGAGGAGAGCGACGATGGTCGCGTCGTTCGTCGTAGTCATGAGCAGGGGATCCCGCCAATCGTCGAGAATTCCGACGGTGTCGGCCACTGAGGGTAACACCGTCCACCTCCTCAGATCATCCCGGCCCTGCTGCAGGCCGGGTCCCAGAGCTCCCAACTACCATTCCCGTTGATGGTGCAGACATTGGCGATCATCCAGGCCCGGATGACCTCCGAGCGACTCCCCGGGAAGGTTCTGGCCGACCTCGGTGGGAGCCCGGTTCTCGCCCACGTGGTGTCGCGTGTCCGATCGGCCAGGCTCGTCTCTGAGACGATGGTGGCCACCTCGACCAACGTCGAGGACGACCCGGTCGCCGTGCTGGCCCAGGATCTCGGAATCTCCTGTCACCGGGGAAGCGAACAGGACGTACTTGGCCGGTTCGTCGACGCGGTGGCCTCCCGCCCCGACCCCCCGGACGTCATCGTGCGGGTGACCGGCGACTGCCCGCTCCTAGATCCCGGCGCCACAGATGCCGTCATCGAACTCCTCGTCGGGGACTCCACACTCGACTACACCAGCAATATCGCGCCTCGCACCTACCCTCGTGGTCTCGACGTCGAGGCATTTCGGTCCAGCGCTCTCGAACTGGCAGCGGAACTCGCCGCGACAGCCGACGAACGCGAGCACGTAACGCTGGGCATGCACACCCTCCACTCCGACCGCTTCGAGCGCGGATCGGTGTGTTCCGGGGTCGACGATTCAGATCTCCGGTGGACCGTCGACTACCCCGAGGACCTCGAAGTACTCGGGATGGTGGTCACCGCGCTGGACCTCGCGCCAGCGATCGAACTCCGAGCGCATCTGCCCTACCGCGAAGTGGTGGAGTGGTTCCGTGCCCACCCCGAAGTCATCGCCGGCAACAGACATCGCGCCACATGGACACCGGGGTGACCCCACTACGATCTCAACTGATCGTCCACTGCCGTGGCCAGGGTCCCATTCGCGGAGCCGTCACAACGACGAAGCGGAGGTGAGAGGAAGAAATGAGTTCGGTCCTCGACGAAAGTTCGATCCTGGTGACCGGAGGAACGGGATCCTTCGGCCGTGCGTTCATACGCCATGCGCTCGATCAGTTGGATCCTCGACGCATCATCATCTATTCCCGCGATGAGTTGAAACAACTCGATGCACGACGCGAGTTCGGCGATGACCCGAGAATTCGGTATTTCATCGGCGACGTCAGAGATGTCGACCGACTCCGCCGAGCGCTCGAAGGCGTAGAACACGTCGTGCACTGCGCTGCCCTGAAGCAAGTCGACACCGCCGAATACAACCCCTTCGAGTTCATCCGTACCAACGTGATGGGCGCCGAGAATCTGATCAACGCGGCGATCGACACCGGTGTCCAGCGTGTGGTCGCGCTCTCGACTGACAAGGCGTCCAGCCCCATCAACCTCTACGGAGCCACCAAGCTCTGCGCTGACAAGCTGTTCGTCGCAGGGAATCACTACTCCGGAAGCGGAGCGACCCGGTTCGCCGTGGTGCGTTACGGAAACGTCGCAGGCAGCCGCGGATCGGTGATCCCACTTTTCCAACGGCTCGCCGCGTCAGGAAGCCTGCCCATCACCGACCGGAGGATGACGCGCTTCTGGATCACGTT
>Ga0315329_10000410_pt1 | contig 16793 bp, 10 predicted proteins | sample M150032315metaG_FD_203459 | JGI IMG/M metagenome (GOLD analysis project Ga0315329, IMG submission 203459) | Ammonia-oxidizing marine archaeal communities from Monterey Bay, California, United States - M1 500m 32315 | ecosystem: Environmental > Aquatic > Marine > Coastal | place: USA: California...
GTGCACAATGCCATAACCATCCCTTCGACCGCTGGACCATGAATGACTACTACGGCTTTGCGGCTCTTTTTGCCCAGATCCGAAAGAAGCCGGCTGAAGATCCGCACGAGCAAATCATCTTCGATGGCGGAGGGCAGATCGCCCACCCGGTCACCAAGGCCAATGCCGTTCCCCAGTTCCTCGGCGCGGACGGACCGGCCGAGATCAAGGACCAGACCCGTCGTGAAGCGGTCGCCGGATGGCTCACCTCCAAGGAGAATCCGTGGTTCTCCAAGAACGTGGTCAATATCGTATGGGCTCACTTTTTCGGGATTGGGATCACCGACCCCGTTGACGACGTGCGCATTTCCAATCCCGCCAGCAACCCTGAACTGCTTGAGGCCCTCTCGACCAAGTTTGTCGATTACAACTACGATTTCAAGAAGCTGGTCCGCGACATCTGCACCTCGCGTGCCTACCAGCTCTCCAGTCGCACCAACGAGACCAACGAAAAGGACCTCACCAATTTTTCGCACTCCCTCATCCGACGGTTGCGGGCCGAGGTCCTCCTCGACACCCTCGCGCAGGTCACTGAGACGCCCAACAAGTTCCGCGGACTTCCCCTCGGCGCGCGAGCCGTCCAGATAGCGGATGGAAACACCTCCACCTACTTCCTCACCACTTTCGGACGCGCCTCCCGGCAGACGGTCTGTTCCTGTGAGGTCAAGATGGAACCCAACCTTTCCCAGGCACTCCACCTCCTCAATGGCGATGCGGTGCATAATCGTGTGCGCAACGGCGGAGTAGCTCGCAAGCTGCTCAAGGAAAAGCAGGATCCCGGGGCCGTTATTGAAGCCCTCTACTTCCGTTGCCTCTCCCGCGCCCCCACCGACACCGAGAAGACCAAGCTCCTGCAGGCGCTTGAGGCTCCTAGCGTCGAGCCCGAGGCCTCCATTATCGGGAATGGTGATTTTTCAGATGGCTCTACCGGCTGGACAGTCAGTAACGCCGACGAGGGATCTCTGGCAGTCAACGACGAGGGCCAGCTTGTCGTATCGAATCATGAGGCGAACGACCATCCGGCCTTTGCGTGGCAGGCGGTGACCACCGTGCCGGGACGCCGTTACGAAGCCTCCGCGGACATCGTGGGGGGCACTGCATCCTCACACGCAGTCTACATCAATGATACTGCCGCCTTTGGGGCTACCTACGGACAGTTGCCCTCGTCGGCGGCAGGAAGACAAACCCTGACCTTTACCGCGAAGGGGCCCAAGGCCCACCTCCTCCTTCGGGTCAACGCCGAAGAGAAAGCCCATTCCATCTTTGACAACATCTCCGTCAGACCGCTTGCGGAGAAACCGCCACAACTGGAAGTCCTTGAGGACATCTTCTGGGCCATCCTTAATTCCAAGGAATTCATTTTCAATCACTGATGAGAGTCTTCGGCTATCACCTTTCAGTCATGGGTGCCACCGGCGCCCTGATCAACGGTGCGGCGTCCTTCGCTCCCTTGCAGGCAGCCACGAAGATCACCTACGACGATGACATCCTGCCCATCTTTGAGGCGGCCTGCCTGAACTGCCACAATCCTGACAAGAAGAAGGGCGACCTCGACCTTTCCAACTTTACGGGGGTGATGGCCGGCGGATCCGGGGGGACAATCGCCAATCCCGGTGATGGAGCAGGTTCCAAGATCTACGCTTCCATCACCCAGACTGCCGAACCCTTCATGCCTCCGAAGGGCGACAAACTCGAGAAGAAGAACGCGGATCTCGTGCGAGCCTGGATTGACGGAGGCCTGCTGGAAAACAAGAGCTCCAAGGCGAAGAAGTCGAGCGGCCCCAAGATCGCAAAACTGGACGTCGACCCCTCCGCCAAGCCCGAGGGCCCTCCGCCCATGCCTGAGAATCTCAATCTCGAACCGTCCGTAACCTCGAACCGCAACACGGTGGTTAACGACATGGCCTGCAGCCCCTGGGCTCCCCTCCTCGCCGTCACCGGACAGAAGCAGATCCTCCTCTACAATACGGACACTCTCAAGCTGGCCGCCATCTTCCCCTTCCCCAGGGGCTTCCCCGAGACGGTCTCCTTCCACCCCACCGGCAAGTATCTCATGGCGGGTGGCGGAATTCCCGGCAAGTCGGGCACGACCTACACCTGGGATGTCACCACCGGAAAAATGCTTATGACAAACGGGCGCGAGTTCGACTCCGTCCTGGCGGCCAGCCTCCGTCTCGACCTGGGAGGCGTGGCCCTCGGCGGCCCCTCCCGGCTCATCAAGCTCTGGGACACCCAGACCGGGGAGGAAATCAAGTCGATCAAGAAACATACCGACTGGGTCACCGCCCTCTCCTATTCGCCGGACGGCGTTCTCCTTGCCACTGGCGATCGCAATGGCGGCGCGTGGGTGTGGGAGGCCCTCACAGGAAACGAGTTTCACACCCTGCGCGGACACAGCAGTGGCATTACAGCCATTTCCTGGCGAACGGACTCGAATATCGTTGGCACCGCCTCTGAAGATGGACAACTGATCTTCTGGGAGATGAACAATGGTGGACAGGTCAAGAAGTTCACCGCTCATAGCGGCGGCACGCTTTCCCTCGACTACGCCCGCACCGGTGAATTCGTCACCTCCGGACGCAACCGCGAAGTGAAGATCTGGAAGGCCGATTTCAATCTGAAGAAAAGCCTGCCACTTTTCAGTGAAATGGTCGTCGAGACTGCCATCACGCAGGACGGCAAACGGATCTTTGCCGCGGACTGGAACGGCGTGATCGAAGCATGGGACGCCAACACCTTCGAGAAACTGGGTCAATTAAGCGGCAACCCTCCCCGTATCGCCGACCGCATCGTGGCGCTGCAGAAGGAAATCGCTGTCGTCCCTGAAGCCACCGCAGCCACCCGGGTGACCTTCGAAGCTGCCCGGAAGGCCGTGACTGATGCCAAGGCCGCCCTCGCCAAGGCCACTGCCACCCACGCCGCCACGGGCAAGCGGATCAGTGACCTCAAAGCAGAAAAGGACAAACTTGCAACCGCCCTTGCCAAGGTCAATACCTCGATCGATGCCCTCGGATTGAGCATCCGGGAGGAACGATCCAAGGCCCTCACACGGGCCCAGGACGGGGCTGCTGCGCACAAGGAAGCGATCGCCAAGGCAGATGCCGAAGTGAAGCGATTTGCGATTGCCCCCTTGGAGGAGACGGAGAAGCAACTCGCTGGCGAGGCCGAGCGCCTGCGTAACGAATCAGAGGCAAAACCCGAGGATGCAAACCTCAAGCAGCAGGCTGAGGATGCCGCCAGAAAACTGGCAGACCACCAGGCCAAGCTCGCCGAGACGCGCAACAGCCTCGCGGGCGCCCGATCAAAACTCGATGAACTGAACCAGCAGAACCAGGCCATCGCCTCCAGCATGACAGAGGCTCGTAAGGCTCTTGAGACCGCGAACAAGGAGTTGGAATCCCTTGATACCTCTCGCAAGGAGACCACTGAAAAGGTCACCACCGTGGATGCAGGACTGCAGGCCGCCAGCCAGCAGCTTCCGGCGCATCAGGACGCACTCAAGGCTACCCAGGTCAATCTGTCCGCCGGGGAGAAGGCCCTCTCCGGGCCCAAGGCTTCCTTCGAAAAGGCCCAGGCCCACGAGGCCTCCCTGCGGGGCGATCTCAAGTTCTGGAAAGCCGCTGAGGTGAACGCCAAGGTTCTGGTGGTCACTGAGAAGCGCGATACACTGAAAGCCGCCCAGGAGGAAGAAACGACCGCTGCAGATTCCATCGCCAGGCAGCTTGAAGAATTCCGTGCCGAACTCAGCAAGATCGAAACCCGCAAGGGAGAGTTGATCCCCCAACTTGACAAGTTGGGAAAGGAGGTTGCCGCCCTGAAAGAGTCGCTGACTAAACGCAAGCCGCTCCTTGACCAGTCGGAAGGGGAAACCAAGGCCCTGCAGGATCGCTATCAGGAACTGCTCAAGTAGCCTGGGGCTCCTGCTGCAACCACGACGAAATCGTTCATTTCCTCATCGTCCCGTTGCCTGCCTGATCCCGTGTCCGGACAACCCGGAGTAGATAAAACGGGAATGCCGGGACTGAGAGCTCCGGGGTTCAAAACCCTCCGGTTGTTCACATGGCCCCCTGCCGGTCCCTTGACATGGCAATCATTCAGCGAAACACTCTCCAGCGACAGGGGAGTCCCACCGAACGCGGGACTGAGAGTTTCCGGCGCGCCGAATGCACCCTCCGAACCTGATGCGGGTCATGCCGATGCAGGGAGTCTGGCATTCAAAAGACCAACTTCCTTCGCCACGCGGTCCCGCGTGGCGATTCTCATTTCAAGACAAACGATCATGATCAGCCCCGAAGAAAACGGAACAAACCAGCCGGGGGAAAGCCTCTTTCCCGCCTCCAATCGTATCTACGTCAAGGGCACGCTCCATCCCGACCTCCGCGTACCTCTTCGTGAGATCACCCTGGACGAAACCAATCATCCTGATGGCCGGGTCGAACAGAACTCGCCCATCCGGGCCTACGATTGCTCCGGCCCCTGGGGAGATCCCGACTTCAATGGCGAAGTGACCGAAGGACTGCCCGCCCTGCGACAGGAGTGGATCCTGGCCCGTGGTAATGTGGAGGAATACGAAGGCCGCCACGATCGACCGGAGGACAATGGCTACCTCTCCGAAGAGCACGCTCGCAAATTCAACGAAAACAAAGAGGCCGGAAACAAGCTGAAAGAGTATCCTGGCCTGAAACGCAAGCCGCTCCGTGCGGCCGACCACCCCGTCACCCAGCTCTGGTATGCACGACAGGGCATTGTCACGCCCGAGATGGAGTTCATTGCCATCCGCGAAAATCTGGGCCGGGCCGCCTTTCGGGCGCGCCACGATAGCTACCCTGACGCCCCCGATGCCCTGAACACCACCCCGGAGGGCTACAACATGCCGCGGCCTTCCGAAATCGATCCTCTCAAGCAGGTCCCGCGCAATACCCTCGATCACCAGCACCCGGGACAGAACTGGGGGGGGGATCTTCCGGACTCCGTCACCCCTGAATTCGTACGGGACGAGGTGGCGGCCGGGCGCGCCATCATTCCCAGCAACATCAATCACCCGGAGGCTGAACCGATGATCATCGGGAGGAACTTCCTCGTGAAGATCAATGCCAACATCGGCAATTCGGCGGTGGCTTCCACCATCGACGAAGAAGTGGAAAAGATGCGCTGGGCCACCAAGTGGGGAGCGGACACCGTGATGGATCTCTCCACCGGCAAGAATATTCACGCGACCCGCGAGTGGATCATCCGGAACTCACCCGTGCCCATCGGCACCGTGCCGATGTACCAGGCTCTCGAAAAAGTCAACGGACGCGTTGAGGACCTCACCTGGGAACTTTACCGTGACACTCTCATCGAGCAGGCCGAACAGGGAGTGGACTACTTCACCATCCATGCCGGGGCCCTCCTCCGCTTCGTGCCGCACACCGCTCGCCGCATGACCGGCATCGTCTCCAGGGGAGGTTCCATCATGGCCAAGTGGTGCCTCCTCCATCACCAGGAGAACTTCCTCTATACTCACTGGGATGAGATCTGCGACATCTGTGCCGCCTACGACGTGAGCTTCTCGATCGGGGACGGCCTGCGCCCGGGATCCATCGCGGACGCAAACGACTACGCCCAACTGGCCGAACTGGAAGTGCAGGGGGAGCTCACCACCAGGGCCTGGGACAAGGGCTGCCAGGTCATGAACGAAGGCCCTGGCCACGTTCCCATGCACCTTATCCAGGAGAACATGCAGAAACAGATCGAATGGTGCCACGGCGCGCCCTTCTACACCCTGGGACCGCTCACCACCGACGTGGCCCCCGGTTACGATCACCTGACGAGCGGAATCGGAGCCGCCATGATAGGCTGGTACGGATGCGCCATGCTGTGCTACGTCACTCCCAAGGAGCACCTCGGTCTCCCCAATCGCGACGATGTCCGGGAGGGCGTGATCACCTACAAGATTGCCGCCCACGCCGCCGACCTCGCCAAGGGGCACCCCGCTGCCCAGGAGCGCGACAACGCCCTCTCCAGGGCCCGCTTCGAATTCCGCTGGAACGACCAGTTCAATCTCTCCCTCGACCCTGACAAGGCCCGGTCCTTCCACGACGAAACCCTTCCCCAGGAGGGGGCCAAGACCGCGCACTTCTGCTCCATGTGCGGACCCACCTTCTGCGCAATGAAAATCACTGAGGACGTGCGAAAGTATGCCGAGGAACGCGGGATTACCGCTGAGTCGGCGGTGGAGGAAGGCATGCGGGGAAAAGCGCAGGAGTTTGCAGAAGCAGGAGGGGAAATCTACGGATAAGGAACTGGCCGGCCCCGGCCACCGCACCATCCATCCGAAGCCCTAGGCCATGATGGCTTCGGCCACTTCCTTCACAGCCTCTTTCCCCTCCAGGAGCGCCGCCAGGGCGAGGCCAAATTCGACGGCCGTTCCCGCTCCCCGGGAAGTCACCAGTGAAGCGTCGACGATGACCCCTTCCTCCCCCTCCGCGGCCATGAGTTCCTTGTGAGTGGTGAAGTGAGCGGTATGACGCCTGCCCTCCAGGAGACCTGCATCGTGCAGGAGCAGAGGAGCGGCGCAGATTCCGGCTACCACCTTGCCCGCGTCTCCGAAGGAACGGACCAGGGACACCATCCCCTCCTCTTTCCTGAGCACGGCCACTGCCGGACCACCCGGCAGAAGGAGGGCATCAAACGCCGAGGGATCGATACCGGAAAGAAACGCATCCGCTCTGATCCTGATCCCCATTTTCCCCACTACCTCTCCCCCGGTACCTGAAGTGGCCATCACGACCTCTGCACCGGCCCGTCGCAGGATATCAACCGGAGTGACCAGCTCGATTCTCCTCCGCCCCGTCAACCAGGATACAAAGCACCTTCGCCGCCATGGGATCACCCTCTCACTCTAGCCTTCCAGCAGGGCCCGGAGATGCTTCTCGAACTCACTGAGATCCGCTTCCGTCGGCTGGTAGCCGGAGGTTTCAGGCTCGATCCCGGGGCGCCCTAATTCATCAATCATCCAGCTCGCCTTCTCGCCATCGCTGAAAGTGACGCTACCGCTGATGACTGCACCCGGGCGCGGGATTTCATCGGTGGCCACCTGGACCGGACCAGCCGGAGATTCCGCCTGTCCCGGATCGATAATCTCGACCTCTTCATCGGCAACGGGCTCATCCCCCTCCGGTTCGGAAGGCGCTTCCTCCTCAACGGATTCAGACTTGAGCTCGATGCCGAGATCAAGAACGATCATCCGGGTATCCATATAGGTCACGTTCACCCCGAACTGCCCCTTGAGACTTTTCTGGATATCGGCAAGCTCGGAACCCTCTTCGGCCCATTGCCTGATGGCCGTGATCTGTTCCTCGGAAAGATTGTTCGCGCTGGTCATCTGTTACCTGCTGATCCTAACAAGACCCTGCCAGAGCGGAAGAAACTTGTCGCATTCTCTCCCGGGAATTCTACCGGCGACCGGGACCCCTGAAGCCGCCTCGGCCAACCTCTTCCCCGGCCGCGGCCCGTTCAGCCATTTCAGAGATTCTTTCCCGCGATTCCTCACCGATGGCCTCGGTGGTCTCGAGATATTGCAGGGTGGCCTGGGGATCCTCGCGGGCCCATTCATAAGCCACCCTGGTTACCGCCCGCTGTCGACTCTCCTCTCCCGAAATGGTTTCGGCCAGCCTGATTGTCTCCGCCGGCGGGGCATCCCGGTTCCCATAGACGTATCCCTGCACCGCATTGTCCCGGACTTCACCGGCGGACTGCGAATCGATATACTCGAGGACACGTTCGGGATCTTCCCGGGCAAGGGCACCAACCACCCGTCCGATGCCCTCTTCCACCGCACTGTCGCTCCCCGACTCGGTCAACCAATCGAAGGCCGCCGGGGCATCCTGCCGCGCCCATTCCCGGCTCACCTCCGCAACCAAGTCGTCACGTTCCTCACCTTCCGGAAGTTTGTTCGTCTCCTGCGCGGCCTGGGCGGGACTGACGTTCGCCAGCGACTCCACCGCTGCAAAACGAGCCTCGCTTTTCTCTTCTCCACTCAGACTGTTGATCCATTTATCAGCCGCCGCATAATCACTGATGGCCCAGGACTCGGCAATCGACTCGTAGGCATCCCCCCGCTCTTCCCCGCTGAGGCTGGTCGCCATCCTCAGGGCCGCCTCGGGATCCTGTTGTGCCATTTCGTTGAAGATCCCCGAGATGGCATCACCGGCTTCCCGGCCCTCCAAGGTCCGTGCCCACTTGAGCGCGGCTTCAGGATTCTGCTTGGCCCACTCGCCCGCAATCATGGACACTGTGTCGCCGCTCCCCCGACCGCCGGGGCCCATACGGAAATCGTCCGGATTACTGGTATACTCCCGGGCCAGTCCCTCCGGGTTTGAAGCCGCCCAACCGGAGACCGCCCCGGCCCGCGCCATGAACATTTCGGGGAAGCCCATCTGGCGGCTCTGCTCCAATGCTCCCTTGGGATCGGTTTCCGCCCAGCGCGAGAAGAGCAGGTTCATCGCCAGCATGCGCTGCGACATGGGCAGCCCCTGCAGTTTCTTGATTTCCGATTCAAACTGATCCGGATCAAGGTCGGAATAGTACTCCAGCAGGTTCATGATGCGATTCGTCTGACCGGGTTCGGCCAGTATCTCGCGCATTCCGCCCGACGACCTGCCGCCCCGCGAAGCAGCGGGCACCGCCGATCCAGAGGTTCCTCCGGATCTTCCCGTGACGGGGGAACGAGAGGGGCGATCACCGGTCTGCCCGGACTCGGTTCCCTTGCCCTTATCGTCACCGGTTCCCATCATATATCCACCGGCCCCACCAATGAGAAGGGCTGCCACCGCGATCAGTATATTCGATTTCATAGCCCATAAATGCGCCCAATAGAACTCGATGACGAACAAAAAGTTACAAAGTTGTGCCGAGAAACAGCCTCTGCCATGGAATTCCGGCTCCCCCTGGCCATGCGGAGGAGAGAACCCACCACTCTTGTCAGTTCAACCACCACCCACCATGGTCCCTGGCGTGCCGAATGATCGAACCTTCCGCGTCCTCTTCGTCTGCTGGGGGAATATCTGCCGCTCTCCTGCCGGGGAAAACGTCTTCCGTCACCTCATGGCCGAGAGCACTCTGTCTCACCGGATCGAATGCGACTCGGCCGGAACCATCGATGCCCATGCCGGCAAATCACCCGACACCCGCATGCGGGACACCCTCGAGCGGCGTGGCATCACCGTGCGGGGGGCGGCCCGGCAGATCACCCGGGAGGACTTCGGGGATTTCGATCTCATCCTCACCATGGACGACTTCAACCGGCAGGAAGTCCTCTCTGTCGCTCCCGATGCGTCGGCCCGTGCAAAGGTGAAGCCTTTCACCGACTTCTGTGAGAACCACGAGGCGAGCGAAGTTCCTGATCCCTACTATGGGGGCTCCTCGGGATTCGAGCTGGTGGCGGATCTCATCGAGGATGGTTGCCAGGGAGTGCTTGCTCATATCGAGGCCCAACTCTCCTGAGATGAGCGACCTCGACGCAATCCGCAGGGCCATCGCGGAGGAGACCGGACAAGAAACCACGGAATCCCCACAGGCAATCGGGGGAGGTTGCATTAACGAGACTTTTCGACTCGGGAACTATTTCGTCAAAAGCAATGCTCCCGATCGCCTCGACATGTTCGAGGTGGAACGCCTCGGCCTCGATGCCCTGCACACCACTGGAACCGTCCGGGTGCCGCAACCGATCTGTTCCGGGACATCCCCGGGGCAGGCGTTTCTCGTCCTGGAATTCCTCCCTCTCGGCGAATCGCGGCCCTCCTCCCAGGCCCGGCTCGGCCGGCAACTGGCTGAGCTTCACCGGACAACTTCAGAATACTTCGGCTGGGAACGGGACAACTTCATCGGTGCCACCAGGCAACCGAATACTCCAACGAATTCGTGGGTCGATTTTCTCCGGGAGCAACGACTCGGCCATATGCTCCGGTTGGCCGGGGACTGCGGATTTTCCTTCCACGGTGCCGACACCCTCCTCGATCATCTCGATCGCTTTTTCGAGGAGCCCCCTCCCCCATCCCTCCTGCACGGTGACCTCTGGAGCGGCAACGCCGGGACCCTGGAGGAGGGAGATCCGGTCATCTTTGATCCCGCCGTCTACTTTGGAGATCGGGAGGCTGATCTCGCCATGATGCGGCTCTTTGGGGGATTTGGCCCGTCATTCTACCAGGCCTACCAGGACATCTGGCCCCTCCCCCCCGGCCACGAAGTGCGGGTGGAACTCTACAATCTCTACCATGTCCTCAATCATGCCGTCCTCTTCGGAGGCAGTTATGCCCGCCAGGCTCAGGCCATGATCGAGTCCCTGCTCCGCCACCTGTAACCTCCCCGCTTCCGGGTGAGCCTCTCTTCACTTACCGGCCGCAATCGTCCCGCTGGAAAGCTTGCTTTGCTTCCCCATCAGCTGGATGGAGAGAAAGGCTCTCACCCGCCTCGTCAGTTCCTCACTACGGAAGCCATGACCCGCCCCATCCATGGTGATGAATACGAACTCCACCCCTTCTTTGCTGAGGCGCTCGCTGAACTCGACCGATTGCTGATAGGGCACCAGTTTGTCCCTCGTTCCGTGCGCGAGCAGCATGGGAGCATCTCCCGCGCTCACGTGAGTGACCGGGGAGGCGTTGACCGTCACCTTCTTCATCTCCTGCAGGGCTCCTCCCACCAGCTTCCCTTCCGGCGAGTCCGCCTCACTATGTTTTATGGAGCTGGGATAATCGTCCATGGTCAGCAGGTTCGAAGGTCCGAAATAATTTACCACGCAGGTCACTCCTGAATCCTGCTCAAGGTGCTTTCCAAGCTTCCCCTCCAGTCCGGGCACATCCCCGGACACCCCGAGCATTCCCACGAGATGCCCCCCCGCACTGGTCCCCCACACCGCGACCCGGCTGGCATCGTAGCCATACTCCCTGGCGTGGGCCTTGAGCCAGCGAATGGCCGCCTTGCAATCGTGAATCTGGGCCGGCCAGCTGGCTTCGTTGGTCAGCCGGTAATTGATGGCCGCACCCGCAAACCCGGTCTCCTCAAGAAAGGGACGCAACCGGCCGAAACCACCCTCCTTGCTTCCGGCCCTCCAGCCCCCACCATGAATGTAGACCACGAGCGGGCGGGACTTATCGGATTTTTCCCGGGGCAGAAAGAGGTCGAGCATCTGCCGCTGATTGCCCTCTCCCACGTAGTCCTGGTTCCGCACCGTACGGTAATCCGGATGAGCCTGCTGTTTCCCTTCCCCTCCACTTCTCCGATTCAGGAACGCGAGATGCTCCTCCAGGGAAATGACCCCATCCCCGTTGGCGTCAACCCTCTCAAAATGACGTCGCGCATTGGTTGGCAGTTCCTCCTTCTGGAGCTTCCCGTCCTTGTTCCGGTCCCACTCCTTGAAACGATCGGCGTGGACAGGAAGGGCAAGAAAAGCGATGACTGCGGCAAGGACGAACGATTTCATGCCGGATTGAACCGCCAGGACAGCCAATAGTAGCGCGCAAAAAATGCGCGAGTTTCATGAACTCTTACCCCTTATCAGCATTTACGGTAGCGTGAGGAGACAGGGAAATTTCTCTCTCACTTCAAGCGGTGCAGGATCTCAACATTGAGGGATTCATAGGCAGCAGCCTTGACGATGCCGCTTGGCGGGAACAGGGGTATGGGATAGCCCTCGATCGGAACGCAGGCATCACCAAAGGCCACACCGAGATCGAGGCGACCTGGATAGTCGAGATGAGAAGCGAAATCGGCCCTCGGGTTTTCCGCGGTCATGAGAAGGACCCGGCTCTTCTTCAACTTGAATAGATCGTCGATCTTGGGGCTGAGACCAAAATACCCGAGGCGGAGGACGAGGCCGCCTTGGGGCGCCTTCGTCTTGAAGTTGTTCAGTTGGGAATCCACGTTTTCATGCACCTCGATGTTGTCGGCCCACGCGGCGTCGGAATACTTTCCCACGTAATGCATCACCATGTGCCCGCTGGAAGCCACCACGGTGCGTCTGCCGGCTTTGGTTTCCTTCGCAATGGAGTCGGCGAAGCCGCGGAGAGCGGACAACTGGGTGTTTTCCAGGGCCAGCAACTGGGAGCGAATCCGATTAAGGAAGGCCTTGCTCAAGACCCCTTTGGGTATGGGAGCAACAGCCATGTTCTTGTGATATTTCACCTTCCGGAAAAGGCGGTCCGACCAGTCGCGTCCGCCCTCCATGGCCCAACTCTTCCACATTGTGGGCATGCGTCCCTTGCGGGTGTGGGCGGCAATGGTTTCGGCCATCCAAATCCAACCCGAAACGGCCCCGACGACGTGGTTTAATTTGCCGGGATCGAGATCCTTTGGCTCGGTGTCCAGGTCGACCCAGGCATCACAGGCCCTGGCATGTTCAGCCAGGCGGGGATTGTTCCTGGATCCGAATCCGAGGACGAACTGGCCCGCGGCCTTGAATTGTTGCAGGCGCTTCAAGTCATTGGGCTTGGGGTCGGCATCCCATGCCACCACCGCCAAGTCCTGCACCTTCTCGGAATCGGTTCGAAGTTTCTTGTCCTTCCATGGCCGATCGAAACCAATGTGCATGAGACCGCCACTGCGCCCGATCAACTCCTGCTCCAAGGTGGCCCCCAGCCAATGGAAACCGACCAAACCTCCACGCTCGTAGCGTTCCGCGGTCATTTCACCCAACTTGGTGAACTGGGGAATATTTTTCTCGATCCGGTCGAGGTGTTGGTGAATCGAGCGCAGGTATTTTTCGGCGGGTCCGGCAGCCGGCGGCTCTTTGCGGAAGGCATCTATCTTGAGCAGGGTAAAGGGATAGATGATCGTGGCGTAGAGGGTGTTATCGCGGGTGGCAATCAATGCCATGTGATTATGCAGGGGGGTCATGGTTCCATCCGGCAGCGTGTGGTAACCATGACTCCAGGGCGGCTTCTTGCCGTTGGCCGGCTTGAAGTTGAAGAAGTCGGGGTTTTTTACCGCCAACACCCCAAGGTCCTCATGCCGGCGCTTCTTGGGATCGTAGCGGCAAAGATGGTGCAACTTGCCTTGGCCGAACCCGGTCGTGTTCTTGACGCTGATCAGGGTGTAAATGTTTCCATCCGGGGCAATCGTCAGCGCACTGCGCGAATCAGGATTCTCCCCCTTGAGCATGAGCCCATGGTTGCCCCCCTTCACCTTGTTTCCCTTGGAAGAGAGGTCGATGGACATCAGGCCGGCATTGTTCATCAGGATCAGCCAGGCCGTGTGACCATCCGCAGACAGGTTCCAGGTGGGAATCGCTGATCCATTCTCACGCGTAAAGGCCTTGCCTCCGATCTCGATGGGGCGCTGCGTCACCTTCTTGGTGGCTGGGTCGTAGGTTGCCAGCTGGAAATCCTTGGTCAGGGAGTGGGCCCGTCCCTCGCCGTCCACCAAGGTGGTGGCATAAGGGGTAAGCATGGGGCCCAGTTCACTGAATTTCTTGGAGGCAAAGTCATAGAGCATCCAGTGCTGATCCTCACAGGTGACGATGTAGGCAAAGCCACGTGACTCGTCTGCCACGACATCGGCAATGCCCTGTTTCTTATAGGGCATGCCAAGATTGCGGGCGGTGTCATTACGCGGATCATAAGTAATAAAATACCCTCCGGGGTATTCGGAAGTATCTCCCTTCTGTCGATAGCCCTGCTTGGTCCCGGCATAAATTACTCCACTGGGTCCGACATGGTTGCGGGTGTGAAACTTTGCCTGGGCAGCATAACCTTTGGCCGTTAGCTCACAGACCCTGTGGGCATCCACCACGATGCGCTGCTTCGCAGTGACCGGATCAAATTCCACGATGTAGGCGTTGTGGCCATATTTTGAAGTCCCGACGTACATGCGTCCGTCGTTACCTTCGCAGAGCGAGAAATACCCCGATTCATCGGAATGAGTTTCCGGCAGGACGTGGTGGGCGGTGCCCCAGACGTACTTGAAGGGGGCCTTGGCCCAGGACGAAGTCGCTCCCAGAAAGAACGCGAAGGATAGGAGAATGGATTTCATTGTTTGTTTCAGGTTAAAGGAGTGAACAATAGAAACTCATGGGATATGCAGTTGAAACGGCAACGATGGCCAATCACTGGATGCTGTGAGTTGCCGGTCAGATTGGCGAGCGAGAACCTTCGCAGGGAATCGCATTGTTTCGATACCTTTTGAATTGATTGTCTCCGCGGGTTGCCCCTAGACATATGGGGGTTGATGAAGCGCATCCTCGCACTTGCCCTTGCCAGCGCGACCTCCGCCCTGGCGGTTGAGTGGAGAGCTGACTTGATGCCTTTTCTCCAGCTTCATTGTTTCGATTGTCATGGGGACGGCGCGTCCAAGGGCGGGTTGGATTTGGAAAAACTGGGACACGATCTGGCGGATGCGGAAAATTTTGCCAAATGGGAGCAGATCTTTGACCGGGTGGACAAGGGCGAGATGCCGCCGGCCAAGGTAAAGCCCCGGCCGCCTCCTGCAGAAATTTCCCTGGTCCGCAAAAACCTGGGCCAGGCCCTGGACACCCAGCATGCACAGGAGAAGGGAACAGTGCTGCGACGGCTCAATCGACGCGAATACGAGAACACGATGAACGATCTCTTCGGCACAGCTCTGGAGCTGGAGGGTATGCTGCCGGAGGACGGGCGATCACATGAGTTTGATAACATCGGGCACGCGTTGGGCGTTTCAATGCAGCACATGCAGATGTACCTCAAAGCCGCCGGAGCGGTCCTGGACGCGGCGATCGCCAAGTTCCCCGATGCTCCCAAACCGCAGAAACGCGTGGGGCGGTACACGGACGACGAAAAACTGGACCGGTACTTGGGCGACAACCGGCTCAAGCTTGAGGATGGCTCGGTGGTGCGATTTTCGCCGTATGGGTATCCAACGGGCATGATTCGAACGGCGAACACGCGTGGTGAGGGATTCTACCGGATCAAGGTTCGGGGTTTCGCCTACCAGTCTGAGACCCCGATCACATTTTCCGTAGGCGCGACGACCTTCAAGAGAGGAGTCGAAAAGCCTGTCTTCGGATACTTTTCCTTTCCACCTGGAGCTTCCGGCAAGGCGCATGTCGTGGAACTGACGGCCTTTATGGGAGACGGGTACATGATCCAAGTCGAGCCCTACGGCATTTCGGATTCGGACCTAGGCAGGAGACGCCCGAAGAAAATTCACGCAAAAGAGTACAAGGGCCCGGGATTAGCGATTCACTCGGTGGAAGTTGAGGGACCCTTAGTGGGTGAATTTCCAACGCGTGGCCACAAGCTGCTAATGGACGGGCTGAAGCGCCTGGAGATTCCGCCCCGCAACCCGAATGACCGCAATAAGTCGAAATACAAACCGCAGTTCGAAATCAAATCAGCCAATGAAAAGGCCGATGCCGAACAAGCGCTCGGCCGTTTGGCGAATGCCGCCTTTCGCCAACCGGTGGGTCCACAGGAGGTCGCCCCCTACGTCAAACTCTTTCAAGCCGAACGCGCCAGAAGCGAGGCGTTTGAGCCCGCACTACGCACGGCAGCCATCGCAGTGCTAAGCTCACCGCATTTCCTTTACTTACGTGAACCGACCGGAACGCTGGATGACTACGCACTCGCCAGTCGACTCTCCTATTTTCTCACACGCACTGCACCGGATGCTGAGTTGCTGGGCCTTGCCCGTGCCGGAAAACTGCGTGCCAATCTCCGCGCGCAAACCGAGCGGTTCCTCAAGGACAAACGCTTCGAGCGGTTCATCACCGACTTCACCCAGTCTTGGCTCAACCTGCGCGAAATGGATTTCACCATACCCGACCGCTCCCTGTATCCGGAGTATGAACCCTATCTGCGCTTCTCCATGCCACGCGAAACGGAGGCATTTTTGCACGAGTTAATCGCCGGCAACCATCCAGCGTCTGCCATCGTGAAGAGCGATTTTGCCATGATCAATGACCGCATGGCCGAGCACTATGGCCTCAATGGAGTAACCGGTTCACAATTTCGGAAGGTGGCATTACCTGCCAATAGTTGGCGCGGCGGCTTCCTCAGTCAGGGCAGCGTGATGAAAGTGTCGGCCAATGGCTCAGCCACCTCACCTGTGGCACGTGGCGTATATGTCATGGAGCGCATCCTCGGCATCACGCCCACACCGCCGCCACCGAATATCCCCGGGGTGGAGCCGGATATCCGCGGGGCTGCCACCCTGCGGGAACTGCTGGACAAACACCGCAACGTCACCAGCTGCGCCTCCTGCCACAACCACATTGATCCACTCGGGTTCGCGCTGGAGAGCTTTGACGTCACCGGTATGCGACGCGACCGCTTCCGCAACCGCAGTAAGGGCGGTGAAAAGGTGAACGCAGTCGTCCGTGGTCGAAAGGTAGTGTACCGCCTCGGGCCTGCAGTGGATAGCTCTGGCAGATTTCTCGATGGCAGCAGCTATCGTGATTTCCGCGCCTACCGCGATTACCTCGCCAAGCACGACGACCGCCTCGCCCGTGCCTTTGCCGGCAAGCTACTCACCTTTGCTACTGGGCGCGAACTGGGATTCTCAGATCGCGCTGAGCTCGAACGCATCGTAGCCGACACCGCCCCAAACAAACATCGCCTTCGTGACCTGCTTCACCGTATCATCCAATCTGAAATATTCCTGAACAAGTAACATGAGCTACATCGCCACCAAAACCTTACTGAACCGCCGCACCTTCCTCAAGGGCACCGGTGCCACCGTGGCTCTACCGTTTCTAAGCGCAATGACGCCCGCCTTTGCTACGGGGCCTACTGCGCCCAAGC
>Ga0315329_10000413_pt1 | contig 16734 bp, 25 predicted proteins | sample M150032315metaG_FD_203459 | JGI IMG/M metagenome (GOLD analysis project Ga0315329, IMG submission 203459) | Ammonia-oxidizing marine archaeal communities from Monterey Bay, California, United States - M1 500m 32315 | ecosystem: Environmental > Aquatic > Marine > Coastal | place: USA: California...
GCCTATCACCAAATTGTTCTAGTACTTGCTCCTCGTTTTTTAATTTAAAAGTTTGTATAGCAACTTGTCTATGACTTTGCTGTTTATTGTCCTCCATTCTTTCGCACTTACGACAAGCAGTAGGCCACTTGTTATCTCTAAAATTTTGTTTTAAGTTTTCCCAATAAGGGTGTGTAAATCTTTCGTCCATTGCTTCTTGTAAACTGCTAGAGTTAATATCTTCTACAGCGTCACAACATACTTTAACCCTATGTCCTTTAGGGTGGTTCCTACCTCTGTAGTATAAGTTTATGTAAGGATAAGGACAAAATAATTTACTCATAGTACTCCTTAAACTCTGGAAATGTTTTAACAAAGTCTGTGCCTCTACGTTTGTCTAACTCATGTATATAAGTTCGTAAATCGTTTCTATGCTTTGAATGATCCCATTGTTGTTGATGTTTCCAATACTTGAATATTCGTTCCATCTTGGCAGTCTCATCGTCATCAAACCATTTAGAGTTAGCCATATACTTCCAACTTTCCTCTATAAGGTCACCCTCATTCATAATTTTACAATCTAAAAAGTCAGGGTGACGGACGTATGGGATATCTACATAAACACTTTTCTTACCGTATTTCTTTCTTATAACTTCAATGTCTTTTAAAAATTTTGTAAAACTACTAATGCTCAAGGCATTGTAGGCACACATAAAAGTAATAGTTACTTCTGGTAATGTTTCAATACACTTTGCTACACGTTTAATAAATTCGTTATAGTTCATACCAAACCTAATGTAATCGTTTTTATTAGACCATGCTTCTGCTGACGTGTATATTTCTAACTTGCGAACTTTATTACTGTCTAATATTTTTCTAAATTGATTTAAAAACTTATCAAACAGTTTATCAGGAACACCAAAGTTAGCATTAACACTTAACAATAAATTAGTATTTGGTTCTTCTGTTTGTAGAATATAATCTAATACCTGAAAAGTATTCTTGTTCATTAATGGTTCACCACCAGTAATTCTAAATGTATGTAATGTTTTGTAAAGTCTAGGCCACCATTTCCAAAATGCTTCCTGGTAAGGATTATGTTCGCGTTCTGGTATAGGCATTTGCCCGGCGTGTTCTAACCATTCTAAATTATTATACTGTCCACTTGTAGGGTAAGGTCCGTGCTGTTTAATTTCTTCCATCCACTTACTGCTAATGTGTGGAGCACAATACATACATTTAAAATTACAAGCATTACCAAAACTTACTTCAACATACGTTGGGTCAAAGTTCTCGTCGCCTTCCATTGCCGCAATTTTATTAAAGTGTGGTTCGCTCCAACTGAAACTACTTTTGTAATGCCTGTCGCTAAACATTTCTGGTGCGGCATCTTCTACTCTCCAACAGTAGTCGCACTCTTTAGGACGTATGCCATCAAGCATTTCTTTACGTTTTTCTTTTTTGAATTTTGTATTATGTAAAGCACTAGGGTTTACATTTAGTTCTTCTATAGGAACTTTATGTGTGCTTGGATGATGACAACTTTGTGTATGTCCGTTTTGTAAGTGTAAAGTCACTTGAGTCCATTTCGCAAGACAGAAACTTGGACTTTTGGAATTTAATTTTTCCTTCATTTCGTGCCATGGTTTAGCCACTGTATTTCTCTTTCAATAATGTAAATGTTTCTTCTGGACCTGTTACATGATAAAACGTATCAGTTGGTTTTAACATTTGTACTAATGGAAAATCGTTGCCTGTAGTTTCACAACGGTCGCCAAAGAATACCATAGGTGTTCCTATTGTATTATAAACTTGAGATTTATTTCTACCTTTCATGAATATATCTAAACTTGTTTGTCCTCCTATTGATGCTTCAAATCCTTGGAACCTTTCATTAAATCTTTTAGAAATATCTAAACGTTCGCCCATTGCTTTGTCCCAATTAAAGTATTCATCTCTTTCTTCGTCTGGTAAGTTACGCCCAGGAACACAAAAGTTTATTAGTCCTACACGTTTCTCAATATGATTCCCGAACCTATCAGGATAAGTGCTATTCTTTATTTCATATTCCAACCAACTCATCATGTCGCCGGGTACAGTAAAATTTGTTTGTGCTATTGATATACCATATCGCCATACATCATTACCACAGCATTGAAAAGACATATTACACTTGTCAACAATTTCTTCACCGACTTGCTCTATTGTTTTTGGTCGGTCACTTCCAGTTACTAGATAAACACTTTTATCTTTCATCCAGTTGATAAACCAAGATTTAAATTCTGGTGGCATAAGTGCTCTAGCATGAGTTAGTGTCCCATCAACATCAAAAACGTAATTCATATTATGATCCTTTGTATTCAACTGCTTTAACAACAGGTATATCTAATTGTGATATTAAATACTCTCCCTTCAAGTCTGGCAAATTAACTACACAACCAAATGCTATAACGTTTGCTTTCCATTCACGTTGAATAATATTAATTACAGATAATGCTGTACCGCCAGTTGCTAGTAAGTCATCTATTATAATAACATTTTCGCCATTGTGAATAGCGTCTGATTGTATTTCTATAGTTGCTGAACCGTATTCTAATTTAAATTCTTGTCCGTGTGTAGCACCTGGCAATTTGCCTTTTTTCCTTGCTAATACTAACGGCTTGTCGAATCTATGTGCCAACACACCGCCAAATATAAAACCCCTTGCGTCAACGGCAACAATACGATCAACTATATGTTTGTATTTTAACAGTCGATCATACAAGTAATTTTGTGCTAATCTTAAACCAGGACCATTACATAAACCAGATGTATCTCTAAAGTCAACACCTTTAACTGGCCAGTCAGGATATGTTTTAATATAATCCTTAATCAGTTTCCTGTTTTTACCTTTAGCCATTGTCGATTACATTTCTTAGTTCTTCGACTCCTGCTTGGATACCTTTAGGGTGACTATGTATAGCACCACCTACGTTTGCCATCCAGTCGTTGCCAAATTTTTCTCTAATAATAGGAATTAATTCTTTTGTCATACCGCAACTAAATGCCGGAGTAAGATTTTGTTCTAAACAAACATTTTGAATATTTTTAAGTTCTTCATAACCCATATCCATATAGCCGCCATACATACCAGCATGGATAGTATCGCAACCTATAAGTCCTGCTAGTTTACACAAGACGGCCCATTCAATTCTATAGGCATTGTACTTACTTGTAAGAACTTTATCACCGCTCTTTTGAAAATGTATAAATGTTCCGTTGTCTTCATCTCTAATGGCCTTGTAAGCACCCATACCACTCCAGAAGTTAATGTGTACACCCATACCTCCCCAACTAGCAACAGTTCTTGCTTTGTCCATTAGTGTATGTGGGTCTGAGTTAATACAATAACAATAAACAGTATCTTTACCATCTAGTATTGGTTGTACTATACTAATTCTTTCTTCAAGAGTTAAACAAGCAGGGTTACTCATAATCTCATCTTCTTTAATAAAGTCAACGCCACCTTCTATCATTTGGGTAACAATATCTTTTAATGTCTCGGGAGTCAGTCCAGTTTTTGGTTTAACAATAGTACCAAGTAATGGTTTGCCATATGATTGAACATGGTCTCTAAAGCCACTTAATCCATATGATGGTACTGACAAGTCTGCTTTAAGTCTTTCAATATGAATGTCGATCCAATGGCATTGTTGTATAATATCAATGTCCATTTGTCCGCCCATTACAGTACACATTAATTGAGCAATACCATCAGCATACCAATCAATGTTTCTATAAGGCCAAGCGATTTCAACTACACCTGCCTTAATTTTTGCTAGGTCGTCTGGGTCAGCAATAATTTTAGCACTATGATTTTCCATCATTTCTGGCGTCTCGTAATTACTTCTAACAGAAGGATTGCCAATACTTTGGCCAATTGCTAATGCCTCTGCGGCTTCTTTAACATTCGTCCGACTCATTAAAAAGAAATTACAACTAAAATGATCGTCGGGTGCTTTTGTTCTATATAGTTCCATAATCTTATTATACTATCCTTATGTTTTAATGTCAAATGAATATTTGTCATCCGTATCACAAATATCTTTTACTACTATTACTTTAACGTCTGCCAAAAATTCACAGAGGCTTACTTCATATGGTTCAATAACAAAGATGTCGTTTGCTTTTAAATGATTTCCATTACAAATCATTTCTCCTTCCAATATGAATGTTACTTCTCTTTGTTTTTTGTGAAAGTGATCTTGATGGAATTCACCTTTCTTGTGTGTATGATATGCTACTTCAAAGTTGGCGGGCATAGCCGTTGTTTCAAAATTCCCAACAAACCAACCCTTAAACATATCTTTAAAATCAAATATTTTCATCTATATGCCTCGTATAAATTGTATTCGTATAAATCTTTTTCTGTTTCAATAGTCCAATCTTTGTTAATAATAAACGGCCCAGTTAATTGTTCAACAATATTATACTGGCAATTTGGGTACATTGTTTTACATATCTCTTCGCAATCTGGTTCAGCACTATTAATTCGACTGTCAATATTAATTATGCTAATTTCATTTTGCTTGAATAAAGCCTGAATGTATAATTTTGTCATTCCGGCTCGTTGTAAGGCAACTGGAATTGTTGTATGACCCCATCTTTGAAATGTAATATTAAATGTTTTCATATATGTACTTTGCCCAATTTTCATGTCCTACTTCCAAACAATGCCCTCCTGGAGCAAGTGGGTAATTGTTTTTCCTACAAAAATTAATAAAAATTTCTGGTAGGTATTGTATGTCATTCATGTATTCTTCTACAAAATTGTTATCGTTTGGATTAAACTGAGGAATGTCTAACGCCCAAGATTGAACTAATTTTATTTTTAAACTATTACAAATTTGTTTTAAGTTCCACATACGCAAATACTGTTCTTCTGATCTACTATTATGACCTATTGTTACAGTATACGGTTTTTCCATTTGTTTTAATGCTGTTATAGTAGTATCGTTAAGTTTGTTTATGTTGCTGTGGTTAGGTAAATTTACGCCATACATTTGTATAGGAATGTACCAATTAGTGTCCTCATTTACGTCAACTGGGATCTCGTCTCTGTCTAACGTTGTCCAACAAATTACTATTACTAATTGTGTTGGGTCTGCTTTCTTGCTGTACTCTTTAATAAATTTTGTAGTTCTACGAAATATTCTATCGTTGCTAGTACCACCTTTGCCATCATTAAAATGCATAATAGTACCAAGTAATTTGTGTAACTGCCAACCCCAACTGTTATTAAATTGATACAGTTCGGTTTCGTTTTCTTTATAAGGTAGACCTAACTCATCGCCCTCGGTCCAACTGTCACCGTTGACATATAAAGTTTTCATCGTCTGTAATGCCTATGTGTAAAGTGTTGCCAGTCGTGTTGTGTACCAACTGGCCAGAATGTTTTAGTATGTATTTTGTCAATTCTTACATCATGTCCGTCGTTGATCAGTTCATTATAAACTGCCGCAACATAGTACTCGCCAAACTCTGGTGGCTTAGACAATAACTTGTTGACACTCTCATTAAACACGTTACCATTGTGAAAATGATAGAAACCAGTTGTAGCATTATTAGTTGGGTGGCCTGCTGTTGTTTTTTCTGTACACATCCAGACCTTGTCGGTATTGTCTTTAGTATGAGCAAAACTATGTCGTTGTGTATCTGTGTGAGGATAAACTGTTATGTAACTAGACTTTGGATTGTCTTTCATTTTCTTTTGTAAACTAGTAGTATCCCATTCAAATACTTGATCACAATTAACACTAATAAAAGGTTTGCTACTAGCCATTACTTCATTACATTTTTGTAATGACTCGGCCGCACCTCTGGTGTCTTCGTTTATTGCTGTAATATTGCCCATGCTTTCTAGCATTGTTTTCATAAAAGGATAGTCTTTAAGATGTTGCATTTTTACAACAAAATACCAGTCAGCATTAGGCCACTCTAAACTATAATACACTTGTTGTATCATAGTTGTGTTGCCTGTCCTAATTAAAGGCTTTGGGTAAATGTGTCCGGATTCTAAGAAACGTGTTCCTAGTCCAGCCATGGCTACTACTATGTTCATTTGTATATAAACGGATCTCGTTTTTTAATATCTTTAAGTTTCTTTCTGTACGCTCGTTCCATTTTAATTCTATCACATATATTAGTAAAGAATTTTTTTATACGTCTTAACAGTTTCATATTTTATCTCCTATCTTTTGTATTACAAAGTCTGCTATCTTTTTATGTCCTAATTTGTTAGGGTGTCTACATTTTAAAAGTTCTTTTGGATTTCTTATTTGTGCTAAAAATGACGGTGTATGATACTTAATATTTTTTGTTAATGCTTGATCATAATCAGGATCATTAGGTTCAAATTCAGCACAATGTAAAGCCATGAACTGGTGAAGTTCAATGTTATTTGCTTTACATACTTCTTGTAATCCCCACATAAGATTTCTAGTTATTGGCATATCTACTGACGGGTGTTTTAATAACGTTATTGTTTTTGAAAACTCTGGTAGACGGCGATCGATTATTTCAACATCTACAGTATCAGTTGACGAATGACTCCATGCCCAATGTCGTCGTTCGGTCCATTCAAATGGATTAACACCATCTTCACTCCAAACTTCTACTGGTACAGGAACTTCTTGTCGCTCACTACTAGTCCAACCAATTATAATAGCAACTTTAGATAAATCACCATCGTAGTTTTGTATAAACTCTATAGTTCTTCTATACATTCTAGCATTACTGCCACCACCCCTGGCGTCATTAATTAGTTGTGGTATATTATAATGTTCTTTAACGTGCCACGGCCACGTATTATAAAACTTATAACTTTGTTCGTTAAATGGGTGCTGTTCTTCTTTAAGGCCTTCACCATAAGTCCAACTATCACCATTTGTATATAAAAGTGTTTTATCTTGCATCATACCATTTCATAATATTATTAAAAATTGTTCTGTGACCAGTTGTATTAAAATGGCCACTACCTCTATCGTCAGGATAGTCATTACTTAATATTCCAAAGCGAGCCTGAATAGAATTATCTATAAACATTTCTTCTAGTTCGTTCCAGTCAGTAAGTAGAATCCAGTTATCAGTTTTTTCTTTAAGTCTGTGTAATTGTGTAGCAAGTAAACTAACATCTATATGGCGTTTTATTTTGCTATCGTGTATAAATTTAATATAATTGTCTATTGCTTGAATTCTAGACTTGGGTTCTCTGTCTAATGAAAGACTACGCCCTAATTCGCCTTTGGCGTGTAATAATAAATTACTACAAGTTTCTGATTGAATAGTATTGTTGGGAGCAAAAGGTAATTTAGTTAAAAGAAATTGATCGTAATCTTCGTAATTAAGTTCTTCAATACTTACTTTGTGTTTGTTATTGTACACAATTCCAGGACGTAACCAATGTAATCTATCTTCGTTAGTAGTACTTATAATATAAAATGTATCGTTAGTAACATTATCAGCCATCCACTGAATCATTAAACTAATAGAAAAATTACAACAACCTGGTCTTGCTAAACTTGTTAACGTGGTATCAAGATGTTTTGCTATTCTAACAGGGTACGATGCTTTAAATCTGTCGTTTCCTAATCCCATGCCACAAGGAAAACTGTCGCCGCCAGTAACAATATGCTTTACCATTCTAATTCGTTCCTTATATAATCTTTAATATAGTTGGCCCACAGTTTATGTCCTAACTCGTTTGGGTGTTGCCCTGTAATTGTTTTGTCTATGTCATTCTTTTTCATATAGCCAAAGAAACTTTCTTCTAAAAATGTTTTTTGGTTTAGGCATTCCCACATTGTTTTATTCATTTCGTTGCTGTAGTGATGATGCCAGCCAGGATGGTCTGCTCCTATCTTTGCTTTTTCAAATTCGTCATTTATATAACCAGGATTTTTATAATCTTTAAAATCATCAATGTTATCTTTTGCTCCATGTATTCCTTTGCCTGTGTCATAGAATGCTTGAAACATTAATAATTTAATATCATGTACTTTACATAAGTTTTCCATTGCTGTTACCTGATGGACATATCTGTTTAATGCTTCACGTTCATGCCACAAGTAAGTTACATAAGTTTTAAAGAAACTATTCATGCCAGGTTGTATATAATCAAATCCTGCTTGTTGTGGCCATATAGTTGTCCAATTAGGCATACCCTTTTTATGCGGGTCAGTATAGAAAAAGTCTTTACGTTCTGGACTAGTCCACCCGATTATAATTTTAAGTTCGCTAGTACTTTTATTTTTACTAATGTAATTTTCATATAGCCAACTTTCAGTAAGTCTTACTATACGATCATTACTCGACGCTGGGTAAGATAAGTTAGTTACACCTGTGCTTAATTTTTCAGCAAGTAACGTAGGCCAAATTTTAGGAATACGATAACTGTTATTTTTTATATCCCAGTCTTTAATATCCTCAGATAAAGTAGGGTTTCTAATTTCACTACCAAAACTCCAACTGTCACCAACTACTAGTAATGTAGGATCGATACCCCAAGTTAATTTATTCATATTTAAATCCTAATTTTTCGTTATACTGTTCAAACTTTTTTAGTATTGCTGGTCTTAATTCTTTTAAGACATCATTTTTTTTATATGTAGAAGTTTTATAACTTGGATTAAATGCTTTGCCTGTAAGTTTTTGTATGTAAGTTATAGCATCATTAATGTCATCATACTTAAAAGCATTACAATTATCTGGTAAGTCATTTACATTTGGTACAACAACTTTATCTATAAACTTATTTTGTATTAATCCGCTGTCTGACCATTGATCGTAAAATATTCTAAAGCAATCTTTGTATACTGTAAGACTATGTAGTGCTGTATTAAATTTAGATTCCGTTGTAGTATGGTCCATGTTTCTGAATCCAAATAACATCTCTTCGTCAGCGCCTTCAATTGGGTAATAACAAAATAAGTTTACAGTACTAATAATCATTAGTACTCACCTTGTTTTATAGCACCTCGGTAACTAATGTAATCAATTATTATACAGTTAAAAAGAATGCCTATGGGTCCAAAAGAGAAACCAAAGGTCCATGGAATAATAAAAAGAAAAATTAGTAGTGTTATTAAGTAACTAAAAGGAGACATTGGTTGCCACTCTAACCACTTTGGCGGTACTTTATGTTGGCGATAATCTTCTATTTCATATATGTTCATCAGTATGCCTCTCGTATTTCATTCCAATCTAGATATGGATCTAGGTCAACAACTGATGTTCGCCAAAGTGTCTCGCCTAGTTGTGGTTCTAATTGTATCATTCTTAAATTATATCTTTGTCCTAGTTGATACATTATTGTTCCTGGTGAGTACATTGTTTCTTCAGGATCAGTATTCCCACCTGTTAAACAAGTTTGTTGTTTAGGCCATAACGTATAGTTATAGTATCTATAACTATCGCTAATAATATCCATAGCATGACTATTGCCCCAGTATATTAAATCACTTAATCCGTGTGTGGCAAAATCTGTTAATACTAATCCATTGTTACCTATACTATAGTATATACTTCTGTCGATTACTGTTGGATATTTCCAACGTTTATGGATCGGTATCAATAAATCAAATCTACATTTAATTACAATGTCGTATCTAAACCTATTTTTAATTTCGTATTGTCGTTTAAGCCAGTTAGATTGTTGTATGCTGTATAACATATTACCAGCAAAGCCTGAATGTTTCCAAGGTGTTTCCACAAATGATGTAATAGGATTTAACATATCATTAAGTTTATTCCAGTCTTCTTCTGGCTGTCCATCGTCCCAACTGTGATAAAAATGATCTGCTGTTATGTTTTCAAAAAATCTTAACAAGTAAGGAACGGCTCGTAAGCCAGTTCTTAATTGTCCACTCCAGCATATAGCAATTTTAGGTGATTTCATGATCGCCTCCACTATAATGTTTCTTATCTCGTTTTAATTTTATTGGCATATATGTTTGTTTAGGTTTAATGTGATTTGCTTTTGTATGAAATGCTAAAATGTGTTCAGGACCATATGTCCATGAGTCAGTGTTTAAGCCTATCGGTGCATCAAACCATGAACGTTTATACTTTGGAATACAACTAAAGAAATCACAAATACGATCGTAATCAAAACTTGATGCTGACCAAAAAATATCACTAAATCTATATTGATGTTGTTGTGTGTCAAACATTTGATGTATTATATTAATGTGGCCCATTTCAATAGGTGTTAACTTATATTCTTCTTCGACATAATTATCAAATCTCATTCGTACACAAAGATCATATTGTAAGGCATAATCATATTCATACTGTTGTTTTAAATGACAAGCCATCATTACACCATAAAACTGACTGTGATAGTTAGGATCAAATACTGCCCATTCATTATTAACCGCAAAATCAATTGGGTCTTCGACTAATATCTTTTTAGGTCTTAATAATCTTTTAAGTTCGTTAAGTTCTCGATTGCCAACACTTTCTTCTTCGCTGTCTTTATTTTTGTGTGCTATGGCATTAGGTGCCGTTTTGTTTGTCCATGTGTGTACAAAGTAATCAACTTCCTCGTTGTCTTTAAACATTTTAGACCATGTGGGAATACAATCCCTCCAGGCTCCACGTAATTGTCCGCTAACACATACTGCTATTTTCATTTTGATATTTCATCCACTAACATACTAAATCCTTCTTCGCCGAGTAAGTGATAAAGTCCGACTACAAGTAAAACAAACCACGCGAGCCAGAAAATATAAAAGCCAATGAATCTAGATACTTTACCAAAGACCCATAAGCCTAGTACTTTGTATATTGTTTCCATAGGCAAATACTTTTCAAAGAGTGTTCTTATATCCCACACGTATCTAAATAGTAAGACATAACAAAACCATCTAACATATTTGTTAGGTACTGTTTTTTCATTTATAGTCTGATCGTAGTTCCATTTAAATTTCGGTTTCTTCATTCTATAACCCCAATGTAATCACTACAAATACCGTAGCAATTTTTATACACTTTTAATTCTTCTATACTAGGGCGTTCCATATGGCATATTACTGATTTAGGTGTGTAAATATTGTAATCAGAGTGTGTCCATATGTAACCCTTACTTGTTAATGTAACATCGTCTCCTTGATGCCAGAAACAATTAATGCCTTCGTTAGTCATATACTCTAATGCTTTAACATTTTTAGCATGACACCACAAGCCATTCATGTTTAACATTTTCTTGTTAACAGTATATGTTGGTTTGTCGTGACCTAATTGTATTGTACCGGTTAAGTACCATACATCAATTTCAACATCAAATCCTTCTGCTAATGCTTCAAAAATATAATGTGGACTATTTTCCCGTTCGGGATTAGGCCCAATCAAATTTCCTCTATGACTTATTTTTCTCATCTAACAAATGCCTTTTCTAAAACAAACGTACCAATAGTTTTTCGACTTCCTTCAGTCCATCCACGTTCTTCAAGATATTCTTTCATCTCTAAATTAAATTCCATGCTACCACATAACATAACTTTGTCATTTTCTGGTGTTGCTTCACTAAACACCGTTCCGTCTTTAATTAAATTTGTTATTCTTCCTTTGTATTTGTGTACAAGTCCGTCATAGTTTAATGGTTCTTCTTGTGTAATTGTTGGAATGTATGTACACTTGTGAATGCCTGTTTCAAGTATAGAAGCATAAGCCTCTTGGTCTTGGTGTGTTCTTGTTGTCCATGTAAGATAAATGTTATCAAACTGTGTGTATATTTCTGGGTCGCGTAACAAACTCATAAACGGAGCAATACCGGTTCCAGTTCCCATAAGCCATAAGTTACCGCCAAGTGTTATGCTAGTTGTTACTAACGTACCTGTTGCTCTATCACCTACAATTAACTCATCGCCAACTTTAATGTGTTGTAGTTTACTTGTTAATGGACCATTGGGTACTTTAATACTATAAAATTCTAATTCATCATCATATGGACCACTACACATACTGTATGCTCTTAATATTGGCTTATTTCTTTGTAGTTTTTCTGACCAATGATCCAACCCAATTAAAACAAACTCACCTGCATTAAATTTAAATGTTTGAGGTCTTGTTGTTTTAAATTTAAATAGGCTATCAGTGTAATGTACCACGTCTATTATTTTTACTCTATTCATACAAAGTGTCTCCATTGTATGTTAAGGTGTTTATGCTCAATAGCCTTCATTTTTAATTTCCATTCGTCCATTAATACTTGGTCCCATTTTCTTTGTTGTTGTTTGGTCATTTCCCACGGTCCTGGTTTAGTCCATTCCCACGTTTCGTCTTTCTCTATACGATTTTTTAAACAGTCAAATCCTACTGTATGAATAATTGTTCCACCCAACTCAACAGCATATTTCATTTGTAATGTTCCTGTAATGTCATCATCGTCTGCTTCTTTTGGAACAATAAAGTTTTCTTTAGTATTCCATTTAGTAATAATTTTACCTTTATATTCTTCGCTTAACACTTCTGCTGGTTGCTTATCTGCTACCGCAATAAAATCTAAATCTTTAAATCTTTTGTATTGGCGTTTAGTTCCTAGTTTAAAATCATATGGATAGTTACAAATATGTAAATTATCTTTTAAACTAACACCATTTCCTATACATAAGATTTTCACTTTATATCTCGTTCGGTTAACATAACACCGTACCTAGTAGGATTAGTATAAACCATTTTAAACCATTTACTAGCATCAGCATCTAAGTCAGCAATTCTAAATTGTAAATGTTTTCGTAACTTAATACCGTAATCATATATTGCTTGTTTACGTTTAGTCTCGTCAGCATATTCAAATATTTCCTGCTTACAAAAATTTTGCATATAATCATAGTCAGCAATTAGTGTATGATCTTTTCTTAATACGTTAGTGTCGTATGTTCCCATTCTAGCACCTAGTATTGCCCAGTCACCATATTTTACATCAAGTCCAGCACTACACCATATAGCCAGTCTATGTAAGTTTTTATAATGGTTCTTTGTTAAATATTCCCACTTGTCAGGAAGTATACCCTGATCTAAACTTAATTTAATGCCTTCTCTATATCCACCTCTAAATGCTTGTTCAGGACTGCCATTAACACAAACATCGCTCATAGTGTCTGCCATTTGGAAGTATGTTACCATCCAACAAAAGTCTACAGCATCTTGTTCTGTAGTTGCCTTTTCGTGACTCTCCATATTAGTAATAATGTGCTTAGGCCAAAGTTTAACACCCCCATTTCCATATGTCAATCCGTTGATTACGTTATGTCCGCACCAACTGAATACATAGTCCTTTTGTGCTTCGTCATCTATTTCTAATACTACGTTAAAAAAATCTTGCCTTACCATGTTGTCACCGTCAATAGTAAACACTCTATCTGTTTTGCTTATTTGTCCTGCTTTATTATGTGCGGCGTCAAAACCTTTAACACCGTGTACACGTTTTGCCCATGGACATTTACTTTTTAAATCTGCCCAATGTTTTTCCGCATTAGGTTCATCGTATGAAATGTATACAACATCGAAGTCACTTACTTTATACTGTTTAATCATGAGTTGTCCTATAACTTACTAACATATCTAAATTGTATCTGGATATTAGTGAGATGTCTTTATTACCGAGGAAACTGGCAATGTCGTATTCGTATTCGCCAGTTGATTGTAAAGTAATACGTTCTAACATTATAGAATATTGACCTTTTGGTGTAACCCAAAGTGTCTTCTTATCTGGCAAATTGCCTTTGGATTCTAGTTTTAATTTTCTAGTATTAGAATCATATTCAAATTTAAAAAGACGTTTTGGATTGTATTCTGTTATTACATGAACACGGTTTGTTGATGCCATAGCATCAGCACTAATATTTATTATTTGCGGAGGCGACTGGCCTGTATCTATCATCCAGTTTTTTAAACTGGTTTCGGATAATTCAATAAATCTATCTCTGCTAACACGAATATAATGTTCATCTTTATATTCTTCTGCTTCGTTTGGTGATAGTGCTATAATTTGGCCGAAGTCATTATAATATATTCTATGCTGACTTGCTTTTGTTGTTTGCTTTGCGTCAACATTAAACAGTTGGTCAACTAGTGCTTGTACATCTTCTTGTTTCATGCTAGTTCCTCTAGTCGTTTAATATGTTCATCAGTTAACCATTTCTTAACGTGATAATGTACTGGCTTTGTTTGTAGATAGTTGTTAATAAAACATCTGCCATGTTCATCCCAACTGTCTGACAAGTAATCTGTCCAGTCAACATCTTGTACTTTATAATCTAATAAGCCTTGGCATTTACTTTTTAAATGTACAAAAGTAAAACTAGGAATGGGTTTAACTTTATCTTCCCATTCTAATAATCTAATAGCAAGTCCATACACTTCATCTGTAGCGGGCCAACGTACTTTATTATGTCTAATATATTCCCAACTGTAGTCGTCCCAATTTTTAAATATGTCTTCACATACATTAAAAAACTTTCTTGCTTCTTTGCTTTGTCTAAAATAAGTTAAGGCCGCATAACCTCTGTATAAATTATTATGTTTAAATTGTTTGCTGTAATAACTTACATCTGCTTTGTGTCCTTTAAATGTTACAGGACTATTGCAAATTTGTAATGGAAAACGTCTTGCTAATACGTCCCACCATTCGCTGTGGTCGTGTGTAAAAATCATATCAGCATCCAAGCAAATAGTTTCTTTGTAAGGTGTCATGTGATATGCTTTCCACCAGTTATGTAATTTCCAATTATGTGGCAATGCTTCGTCAGTCCATGGTATTGTTATTACTTTATCAAATACTTTTTTATAATTGCTAGGTAAACGTTTCTGGTCTTCTGTTGTCATTCCAACTGCCAAGTACGGTGCTTCTACTTGACTTGCTTTTAAACTTAATGCTAAAGCATAAGCCATTCTAGGATAGTCACCGAACTTTTCACTATATTGTGCTATAGTAAAAAAGCCTCGTTGTCTTTTATATTTTCTAGCCATAAAGTTCCATAAACCTATCGTAGTTGTTTTCTATTTCAAGTTTGTTTAGTAAGTGTACATTTGTATCTTTTAATCGTACAGGGCCTTCGCTTGTATTAAGTGTTACACTTCCTTTGTTTATATCTATTATATTTTCAGGAGCATAACTGTTAATCTGTCTTGTCGGTAACGGTTTGATCCAGCCATCTGTATACCCATTCATGACGTGTGAGGCTATTGCGGCCGTTATGTCATTTCTATAAAATGTATATGGACTACCAAATGTTGTGCTATAAAAATCGTTATTTTCTTTTACTTCTTTTGCTAGTGTAAACCATTGTTCTGTTTGCTTACACTTTCTAAAGTAACATACAGTAAACCAATGTATACTAGGATACCCATCTGTAATAACTTTTTCGTAAATATGTTCTTGCTGTTTGCTAGGAACTCTACTAGCAGTATTCATTAGCATTGGTTCGACACTTCCCCACACGTTAGATAATACTGAATTTTGTATTAAATAATCGCCGTCGATTAATATTGTTTCGTCGTATGGAGATAAATCGTATGCTAGTAACCTATCTAAATTATACCAAGTAATTTGTTCACGTTTACCGTTAACTATTACACCTCTACCATTAACTACTTCAACATCATCTAGATAAATTACTTTATCCCAAATGTCACTAGTGTTATCTTTGTAGTCTGTTTCTAATGTAATTAATGATACAGGAACGTCAAGGAAATATTTGGCCATAGTAGCGGCCACATTGGCTTGTTTTATATAATTAAATTGCTCGTTGTTTTTGGCAAATATTAATACACCTTTAGTCGTCATATGTCAATATCTCTTCTACACTTCTTGCTGTAACTATTTTTTTATGCTCTGCTTGAGCTCTATTTTGTTCTTGAACGTAAGTATCCAATATTAATTTCATAAAAGGTTCAACTTCTATTTCAATTGGATTTTCATTTCTGTCATCAATGACAGCCTTTTTGTAGTTTTTACGTTCGAGTAAATCTAATAAGTTCAGTAATGTAGGATTGATATTAAACATTCCACCGTTATAACCAATAGTAAGTCGCTCGTCTTTGAGTTCTTTTAATAGTTGTAATTGGTTATTTTGTACTTGGCGATAATTTGCTTTTTTGAATAATTCTGTAGTTTCTTCGTTCATTGATAGTATCCTAGATAAAAAAAATAGCGAGTAAGTTTAAAACATACTCGCTATATTATAACACGTTTAGGACTTAGGTGTCAAGTATTTTTTAGAATGAATCTGTAGTTGCCCAACTTGGATAAGTTGGAGCATAAACTGTTGATCTCCTAGATGTAAAGTCTGCTTTTGTACCTGATTCTACTGTGTCAACTGTGCTTGGCCCAGTTGGAACGTGTTGGTCATCCAAAGTAATTTGAATTGTAATAACGCCACTGGCCACTTTTGCTTGAACTAATACATCATTGGCACTATAGGCGCCTGATCCGATGTTTGTTCCTTCAAAAATTGTAGCATAAGTGCCTGTTAAATCATGGAATCCAGTCGTTGTGCTTGGAGTTCCACCGTTTCCTGTTCTTGTAGTACCCGTGTACGCCATTTTGATTGTACCTATTGATGTATCGAAAACAGAGTTCCAACTATTTGATTGATCAGTTGTTGCTGTCGGTTGGTCCATAGTGATGTGTAATTCACCACCACTATTAAAAAATCCTCTAGCCGCATTCGTGTCGGCGAATGTTGCTGTAACGTCTGAGTTAATAGACGCCGT
>Ga0315329_10000415_pt1 | contig 16681 bp, 11 predicted proteins | sample M150032315metaG_FD_203459 | JGI IMG/M metagenome (GOLD analysis project Ga0315329, IMG submission 203459) | Ammonia-oxidizing marine archaeal communities from Monterey Bay, California, United States - M1 500m 32315 | ecosystem: Environmental > Aquatic > Marine > Coastal | place: USA: California...
GGGTCGGAAGCGCTCCTCCCATGAAGTCGATGACGGCATCTCCTTCCGGTTTCCCGGCGGCCTTCGCAACGCGCTCCACGACGTGCGCGGAAAGCAGGTTCATCGGTCCGCACATCACAATGGCTGACTGCACATCCGAGGAGACCTCGGGATTGTCGCCTTTCCCCTCGAAGCGCTTGATCCCGTTGGTGGCTGCCATGAATCCGGAGAGATGACCGCCTGCGGACCCTCCCAGGCAGGCGATCCGGTCCGGGTCCGCCTTGAAGCGCCGGGCATTCCTCCGCATCCAGCGAATGGCGGCCTTGCAGTCATGCACCGCCGCGGGAAAAGGTTTCTCTCCGCTGAGCCGGTATTGCGGGACCACACAGACGTAGCCCCGTTTCGCCAGAGCCTGGGCAAGGTTGGCACAGATTCCCGGTCGTCCGTTCTGCCAACCCCCGCCAAAATACAGGACGATGGCAGGGTGCGGTCCTTCCCCCGCGGAGGGTCGGTAAAGATCCAGGGTCAGCCGCCGCCGTTTCCTTTCGTCCACATGGGTAAAGATCATGTGTGGCTCCCTGAGCACGCCCTCAAGCATGTCAGGCTTTACACGCGAGCGGTCCGCCTTGGCGGAAGATTTGTCCTGAGCCGGCAGCATCGGTCCCAGAAGGAGAACAAGCAACAGGGTGAGAGGATATTTCATCAGGACAGTTTGAAAGTCTGCAGGCGCGGCCGTCCTCCGGAATCGTCTTGAGCGGCCTCCAGGGCCTCTAAATCTGTCCCGTCACCAACGCGATCACAAAGGGGATCGGTATCACTCCCTCCGTTTTCAGGAGTTTCTTCCCATTGCCATAGACCTTCACATATTGCCCCTCCCAGGTGAACAGCTTTTTTCCGTTCCCGTAGGTCATCATGTGTTTCCCATCCCATTTGTAGAGTTTCTTCCCATTGCCGTAGGCCATCAGATGGACCCCGTCCCACCGATAGAGCTTCTTCCCGTTGCTGTAGAGCATGATATGCTGGCCGTCCCACTTGAAGAGCTTCCTGCCGTTGGTGTAGGTCATGAGATGCTTTCCATCCCATTTGTAGAGCTTCTTCCCGTTGCCGGCCTCCATGACGAACGAATCCGCCCACGAGGTTGCCAGCGAGGCAAAGAACAGGATTGAGGAAGCGATCAGGAACAGGAACCTTTTCATGGAGATGAGCTCATTTGGTAAAATCCTTCCTGAAAGGTAACCTGCCTTCCCGCACTTGGCCAGCGATCTAAATCCCTTCCCCTCCAACCGCAAGCTCCATGGAAAGGAAAAATCGCAGGCCGGCGGACCTGCGATTCTCCATGAATCTCTTATGATTATTTTACTCTGCCGCCTTTTCTTCCGGGGCTTCTGAGGCGTCAAGAGCGGCGATCTCCGCATTCAACTGAGTGGGATCATAGTAGGCCAGCATCTCCACCACCTTGCCCTTTAACGTCCGGAAATCCATGTGCATACGGAACGTTATCTCTTCGCCAGTGACTCTGCCCGTCGCCTTCACGATGGCCCAGGCATTGCTCCAGATTGTTTCTTCCCCGGGGTTCATCTCGCCAACGGTCTTTCCGTCCATCGTCAGTGCTTCGGGGGAAAAATGGTTGGTGTGAACATGCAATTTCTCGACCGTCATGTCTTTCAGGAGAACCTTGTGAATCCTGTTCAGGCGATCCACGTAAGCTTCTTTCCCGTTTACCACGATGTCGTTCACCCACACTTCGACCTCATCCCCATAGAAAGTCTCGGCGAATGCGATGTTCTCCTTCGACATCTCCTCAAAGTAGTTCCTGATATTCTTTGAGATGTCGTCGCGGGTGAGCAGGTAGGATTTTTCACCCCCTGTTGCGTGCGCTTCATTCTTTGCCCCCCCACAGGAGAGCAGCGTCAGGGATCCCAGCAAGAGACTGGCCCCGGTGATAACTAAGCGGAATACTTGTTTCATGATAGGTCGTTTTGGTTGTTCGCCACACGAGGCGATCCTCGATTATCCCCCGCCAGGGTTATGGGTAAAGAGGATAGTGATGTTCCCCCTTCTGCCGTAAAGGCCCTGACCGCTGGTCTTTGACCGCCTTCTGCTCCCACCGCACCGCCAAGGACCAGGGGCCTCGCGAGAAAAAACAGAGAAAATTGAAAACGGCACCTTCTCCCCCCGGTTAAATACATAACAGGCAGTCAATCGAAGGAGTGAGATCCAAGGTCCTGCAAAAAAACAAATCTTAGACCAACGACTTCTGCGATCTCACTCCCTTGAGGAAGCTGCCTCGTTTCTTGTACAGGAGCTCCTCAGGGCGAAGTGGAGGGCGGAGACGATCCCAGCGCCCTGCGGATTGACGCCACCACCTTCTCCCCCAGTAACCTGTAGGCGGGACCGGTCCAGTGGAACCGGTCTCCCTTGGCCAACTCCCGCCTGTTGAGCAGCAGGGTATAGAAATCACTCACCGGAACCCCTGCCTCCTGCATGACCTCGGCGGCCATCCGGTTATGTTCAACGATGATCGGGTTAATCTCGGCCTCCAGTCGGGAGGGGTCGCCCTTCGCGGTCACCGGTGTGCTGCTGGCCCAGATCAGTTTCGCTCCGGGAACCTTTGCCTTGAGAACCGCGACATAGGCCCCTGTGAGCGATCGAAAAGTCCCCTCCTTGATGCGCCCTTCCGTCCACCCATGCAGCCCCATGTTGAAATGAACCACATCGTAGGGCCCGTTTTTCTCCAGGAGATCGGCCAGGAGCCTGTTGGTGTTCTCCGACTGCCAGTGGGGGTTGACCCAGGCATCGACGTAAGCCGTGCGCTGCAGGGCTCCCACCACCCTCATGCGATAGCCGCTCAGGATGGAGTCGCCGATCAACAGCACGCGGGGCCGGGTGGGATCGGTGACCCGGGCCTTGTCGAGTCGCCAACCCCGACCCTCGACCTGGTGCCTTGCATCCGGTCCGGGGGTCGCCGCCCCTTTTTGGGATTCAGGCACGACCCGCAATACCGTCGGGGTGTCGCTGATCTTCAAGCCAGGGATGGTGATCAGTCCTCGTGCGTCAGCCTGGCCTTCTCCTCTGGTTTCTCCGAACTGCCACTGGAAGGACGCACCGGCTTTCAACCTGAAATTCTGTAACCGTCGCACGCTCACGTCAGCCCGAGCCTCCGCCGGAATCCTGAACTGCGTCTTGAGGTCCCCGGGGGAGACCAGGAAGAGAGATATTTCCAGCTTCCGGGCGGCGTCCCCCACGATCTTCCAACGGAAGAAGGCATTGACCTGACCGGCCTCCCTGCTCTTGAGATCGTCGGGCCAGGGCAGCTTCGAGTTGGTGGAGGCCTTCGTGAAGACCGGGTAGGCCTCGTCCTTCCTCACCCTCAACCAGTCGAAGGAATCAATCAGGTCGTTCACCGTCTTGATGCTGGCCGAGTTGTTGGCATGCCCGAAGGCCCCCCAATAAAAAAAGAGCGCGTAGTTCCGCCCTTCCATCGCATCAAGGAAACGATCATGCCCGATAGACCAGCCGTCATTCTGGGCGGAATAGTTGATGCAGATTGGCGGATCCGGCAGGGACACCTTTTCCGGGACACTCTTGGGCGGGAAGAAGAGACGCTCGGACACGTGCTCCACCCCCGCCGGAACATTCGCCTTGATGGCCGCAAAGACGTCCCCATGCCTCATGCCGATCCCGAGGGTGCCACTGCCACCCATTGAATTTCCGGACAGGTAAACCCGGTTGGGATCAATTCGGTAGCGCTTGATTGCCCACCGCACGGTGTCGATCACCCGTTTCTCGACCGGCACGGTGTCTCCTCCGGAATTCCGTTGGGTCAATCCCTTGTCCCGGCGGTGCATCCCCCCCCACCACCAGTCATTGCGATTCTTCCGACAGTCGAGATAGAGGGCATAGTGATCGTCCGGGGAACGATAGATGTCGTGGTTGCCGACCGTCTTCGTACAGTTGACGCAGGAGAAAACATCATGCCCGGCGGAATGCAGCACGACATAGAGAGGCGCGTTTTCCAGGCTGGTCTTCGGATGCATCACCACGAAGGCATCTTCCTGGGCCACCGCGTAGCCCCACTCCGGGTTGACCCCATGCCGGAAGGTCTCCGTCTTCCGTGCATTGAAGATCTTGCTGCTGGAGGGCTCCCCCGGAGGCCACTCGGCGGCCTCCACCAGGGGCGACACGAGAAACAGGAGAGCAAGAGGGAGCGACTTGTGCATACCGCAGGTTTCACTGATCCAGGGAACGGAGCAATCCCCGAAAACCGTTTGGGAACCACGAAAGAACTTCTCCGGATCTTCCCTCCAGACCGGATCCGGGAAATCATTTCGTAATTGCGAACAGCCCATTGAATCTGCATTCTCGCGACCTCAAGGAGGGGTGGCAGAGTGGTCGAATGCACCGGTCTTGAAAACCGGCATAGGGAAACCTATCGTGGGTTCGAATCCCACCCCCTCCGCCACTTTGCCCCTACTATTGTAGGGCGCAAGGTCGCGGTGGACCGTGGGTGGACCACTTCTGTACGCAGAAAACCCCCGGGGCGCAGCGGCGGAAATGAAACGCCACGCCACCGGGGGCGTATCCTGAAAAACTGTTTAGGCCGTGACCCAGAGGTCGCTGAGCCACTTGAGCACCCCGCGCCGGGGGGACTGGAGGGTCATGTCCCCTGACATATCCTCGAGGTCCTTCTTCCGCTTGAGGATGCTGATTACCTTCGCCGACCTGGTGAAAGGAATGCCCAGCTCGTCGGCCTCGGCCATCTCCTTTTCCTCTGTCTTGTCGGCAAGTTTGCCAGCCGCCACCGACGCCTTGCCTTGCGCCTCCTTGGCCCAGTCGGCCTACCTTAAGGCGTCGTAGATAAAATAGGGCCCGAGAAACTGGCCGTGAGGATTGTGGGCACCCCGGTCTCACGATTTCTGATCCACTTCAGGAGAGGACACCCTTCACGAGGTGGCCGTGCACATTCGTCAAGCGCCGCTGAATCCCATTGTGATAGAAGGTGAGATTCTCGTGATTGAGTCCCAAGAGATGAAGAACGGTGGCGTGGAAATCGTGCCACGTCACCGGGTTCTCCACCACCTTCCAACCGATTTCATCCGTTTGGCCATAGGAAAAGCCGGGCTTCAGGCCGGCACCAGCCATCCAGGCGGAAAACCCGTAGCGGTTGTGATCGCGGCCCGTTCCCACTTTGCCCTCGGCCTGGCTGAAGGGCGTGCGGCCAAACTCGGTGGTGAAGAGGACAAGAGTATCCTCAAGCATCCCGCGTTGCTTGAGATCGCGCACAAGGGCGGCTACCGGCTTGTCGATGGCGCGGGCGTTGTTGCCATGGTTTTCGACGATCTTGTCGTGGGCGTCCCAATGAATGAGGCTCCCGGCGTAGAGTTGCACGAAGCGTACGCCACGCTCTAACAGGCGGCGGGCAAGGATGCAGCGGCGGGCGAACTCTTCGGTTTCCTTCTCGTGGAGCCCGTAAGGCTCGGTCACCGACTTGGGCTCGTCCTCGAGCTTTGAGACTTCGGGGACCGATAGCTGCATACGCGCGGCCAACTCGTAGCTGCGGATTCGGTCTGTAAGGATTGCTTCGTCGCCGACACGCTCCTGGTGTTTGGCATTCACGGCTCGCAGAAATTCTCGCACTTTAACGTCAGAGCTGGGCGTGACGCTGGCGGGCGGATAAAGATCCCGGACAGGTTTGTCGCCAGCTTTGAATTCAACTCCTTGGAACTGCGCGGGGAGGAAGGCGCTGGACCAGTTGTCGGCTCCCCCCGAGGGGCGTCCTTTTTGATCGGGAAGAACGACGTAGGTGGGCAGGGAATCCGATTCGTTGCCAAGACCGTAGGACACCCAGCTTCCAAGCGAAGGGTATCCGTTAAATTCGAAGCCCGTGTTGACGAAAAAGCATGCTGGGGTGTGATTAGCTGAATTGGTGACAAGAGACCGAATGACCGTCATCTCATCGGCAATGGAAGCGAGATGCGGGAACAGCTCGGCGATATCCAGCCCGCTCTGCCCGCGTTTCTTGAACTCCCAATCGGCCTTGCGCAGCAGACCTACTTTCCCAAAGAAAATGTCCGGCTTGTGGTCCGAAGAGAACGGTTGGCCGTGGCGTTTGGTGAGTTCGGGTTTGGGGTCGAAGGAGTCGAGGTGGCTCAATCCTCCCGGCAACGAGATCTGCACTACCCGTCGCGCGCGAGGAGCGAGCTCGGGAGCGCTCCGCGCTTGCAGCAGGCTGAGAGCGGCGGTGGCTCCAATCCCATGGGCTCCCCAGTCGAAAAAACGACGACGACTGATCATTGATGATGATTCGGGATTCATGGCGAGAGGACTACTCAATAAAGACCCATTCGTTACTGTTCCACAGGGCACGGCAAAGCGCGGCGAGGCCCTGTGTGTTGCGTAGTCTGCGAGAGAGTTGCACCTCCTCGGCGTCGGGAGCACGGCAAAGCGCGAGTTCCCAGGCCCGACGAATCTGCGCATCGGGATCGTGGCCGGCCTCCTCCTCGATCCGGATCGCGAAGTGCCCGGCCATGCGGATCAGGAACGCATTGTTCATCAGGCTAAGGGCTTGCAGAGGAGTGGTAGTGACACTCCGCGTGGGGGCTGCTGCCGAGGGATCGGGGCAGTCGAAGTTGTCGAGAAGGGCGCTGCGGTCGCCACGTGGATTCACGCGGTATATGGTACGGCGATTGAAGGCATTGTCCTCTTTGTCGATCGGAAAGTAGAAGGCCGTACCCTCCTCCTTCATTTCCCAGTCCTTGAATCCTTGGCCACCGAGCTTTAGGTCGAGTTTTCCGGCCACGCTCAGGATCGAATCGCGCAGGACTTCTGCTTCGACGCGCCGTGGCGAGTTGCGCCAGAGCCAACGGTTGTCTGAATCCTGCTCGAATGCGTTCGCCCGTTTTCGCGATGCCTGTCGGTAGGTCGCCGAGAGGAGGATCTTACGGTGAAGGTCCTTAATTCGGAAGCCCCCTTCGCGGAACTGTAGGGAGAGCCACTCCAACAGTCCCGGGTGGCTGGGTTGTCCGCCATTGAATCCAAGGTCACTTGGAGTGGGGACGAATCCACGGCCAAAGTGATAGTGCCAGACACGGTTAACCATGACACGCGAGAGGAGGGGGTTGTTCGGTGAGGAGATCCAATCGGCGAGTTTGATTCTGCGTTCACGATCGGGGGCATTCTTTGCGAGTGCAAAATCAGGGCTGGCGCCCGGGACCGCATGAATCCCTCCCGGGGGCACCTCTGCTCCGTAGTCCTTCACGCTTCCGCGGACGTGTACCCGCATGACACCTGGTTGGCGGGGATCGACAGTGTAAATCTTACGTTTCTGTCCATCGGCGGCTTTCTTCCGTTGCTCCTGGGCGGTCTCAATTTCTTTCCTGAGGGCATCTCGGTGTTCTTTCTCCTTTGGATCCAAGTAAGCAACTAATTGCTCTTCGGAGACGTATTCAGTTTCCACCCCTGCGAGAGCGGCTACTTCGGCGGCTGAGAGGACGCGATCGAAAAGGTGAACTTCGAGAAGTTGGCCGGAGAGGAAGCTATTGTCTCCGGGTGGCTCGTGCCGAAGCCCAAAGAGAAGGTAGGATTCTCTCGCTTTGAAGGAGTGCAGTTCCTTCTGGTAAGGTTTTCCGTAAACCTGCCCATTTCGGTATCCGGTGATCGTTCCATCCCCGGCGTAGGTGAGGGCGAGTTGGACAGGTTTGGTGTGGGCGAGATTCTCCTCTGGTGCCTGGAAAGATTCTGTCCGTTTGAAATTGTTGCTTCCGGCCAGCCAGCGCCTTGGCTCCTGCTCGCCGAAGACGAGGGAATCAAAGGCATCAGTGTCTGCGATAGTTACCACGCCCCCACCGCGTTGGTCGAGGTTGGACAGGACAACCGTAGCCACTAGCGATTTTGTTCGCAGTTCTTTGGAAAGAGGGCCTGTTTTGACGAACGATTTTCCGTCGAGGTAGAGCGCTCCTCCTTCAAGGCGAGGAGTTCCAGATGGAGCACCCTGGAGCGAGCCCGACGCGTCGGTGTAGTTCTTGTCGAAGGTCCAGGTGCGGAGAGCCGTTGGAAGTGTCTTGGGCTTGCCCGTGGGCCGTTGCGTTTTTCGCCACTGGAGGACCGCTTCGCGAGTCGCTCGATCGATGCTATGCAGGGACTCTTGCAGCTTCTTGATTTGCTGATCCAAGACCGCGAGCTCCTTTGCACGGTCTTCTACCAACACGTCGCGGTTACCGTGGCTGACTCCGTCGATGGTGGAAATGAACTGGTAATACTCGGTCGTGGAAATGGGGTCATACTTGTGATCGTGGCAACGGGCACAATTGATCGTCAGGCCCAGAAAGGTTTGCCCGATCGCTCCCGCGATTTCTTCCAGTTCGTCCTGGCGAGCCAGCCTTTTCATCTCCTCGCTCGATCCGACCACCGTATTATGGACTCCGGCCACGAGGAAGCCAGCCGCCGCTGAGCCCTCTGCACCTGGATGCGTGAGGTCGCCGGCGATTTGTTTTTGCGCGAACTCGTCGTAGGGCATATCAGCGTTGAACGCGTTGATCGCCCAATCCCGATACGGCCAGGCGTGATTGCGAGGCCTGTTGCGTTCGAAACCGTCACTCTCACCGAATCGCACGACGTCCAGCCAATGTCGGGCCCAGCGTTCGCCGTAGTGTGGTGAAGCGAGCAATTCGTCGACAAGTTCTGCATAGGCGGTGTCGGAGGGATTTTTCTCGTAGGCCCTTACGGTCTCGGGCGTAGGAGGTAGTCCCACGAGATCAACATATAGCCGTCGGATCAATGCGCGGGCAGAGGCGGGAGGTGAAGGATGAAGATCTTTTGCGACAAGTTTTTTGAGAATGAAGTGATCGATTTCGTTGCGAGCCCACCCGCTGTTCGGAATCTCCTCAAGATGTGGAACGGTGATCGAATCCCTGAGTGGTTGCAGTGACCACCAGCTTTCATCGGCCCTCTCGCTTTCCTCGCCGAGGCATGGTGCAGCAACCAAGATCCCCATCACACCGGTGGCCATCAGGAAAAATTGTCGGCATTTCAGCGCCATCGGCGAGTGGATTGGCTGGGATTCATGCATAAGATTATGTTCAGCCCCAGCAACCGTCACGAAGAGCTTTTCTTTTCGAGCTGATTGCTAGGGGGGTCATTGGCCCTCATCTGATTATCAGACAAGGAGCCCCGCGAAGAGAAACCGCAAATCCAGCAAGTTTTCACCAACTTTCAAATATTTAAGCATATGAAGTCAATGAATTGGGAGTGGGGCAAACCGGTTCCTAGGGAACCGGGAACTCCCCGGAGAAAAACCGGTCATACTGTTCGCGCAGACCCACTCCCGCGTCGGAACTTGATCCACCGTGAAAGCTCCCCTGGACCGCCTTGCGGGACCAGGAAACCGCCTCTTCGCGATTGCGCTTGGCGAACCAGACTTCCGCCATGGTGTCGAGATAGGCCGCCTGCCGGGGACGCATTGAGAGCGCCTTACGGATCTTCTCGTGGGCATCGGGGAGCTCACGACATGCACGGGAGGCCATCCACGCCGCACTGTTGTAGGTGTTGTGTGCCCGCGGGTAGGCGTCGATCGATTCCTGGAGACGCTGGTAGACGATCTTGAAATTGCGATCGTGTTCCTCGACCAGACCGGCTTCCCGAAGCAGTGGAAAATAGTCATCGGCCAGGATCCCGTCGCCATTCAGGATCTCGAACGAGCTTCGGAAAAGTTTCATGGCCTCCTCCATATTACCCTCCTGGTGCAGGGCGAGGGCGCGATAGAGGTCCGCTATGAAACGCTTACGGATGAACCCTACCGGATTGATGGTGGTGGAGCGTCCCTTCAGATACTGCATGGCATCCACTTCCGCGAAGGCAGCTGCCACCCGCCACTGCTTGTTGTGCCGCGCATGCTTGGCAAAGTAGGAGGCCGCCGTCTGCCAGTACCAGTCACTTGGCCCACCGGTCATGATGAGCTTTCTCCAGAAACCTTCAGCCTCCCTGACTGCTCCACTACGCTCCATATCAATGGCCAATCGCAGCAGACGAATGGGCTCGTCGAGGGAGAAGGTCTCCACCGTCTCCAGGGGTCGGGCGGATTCCTCGCTCCGATCCGCCCGCACCAGGACCCCTCCGTAGACGGCCAGGTAGCGCAGATTGGTTGGCTCCTTCTCGAGAATCGACCGCAGGGAGACGGCGGCCTTCTCCCAGTCCGAGACATAGCCGTAATAGGCCGCCAGCTTCTTGCCCCACTTCTCATCCGTATCGAGTTTAACGAGCTCTTCCAGGAGCTTCAGGGAAGCCTTGGCGTCATCCCGCGCCTCCGCCGCTTCCAGCAGATCTGCCAGGGTCTGCACCCGGGCCTCCTGCTCCCCCGCCTTCTTTTCCAGTTCCTCCAAAAACGCACGGAGCCTCTCGTCCTCCAGATGTACAAACCCGTAAAGGGCTCCCAGAAGGATGATCCGCTTGGCCTTGTCCTTTTCCAGTGACTCCAGCAGATGCCAGAGCCGGGGCGCGGAATCTCCCTCCCCAAACAGATGCGAGACGATCCTGAGATCGTCCCGCTCCTTCGAGTCCGGAGTCAGCTTTTTTGTCGCAATGAAGAATGCCAGTTCATAGAGGCTGCCTCCGAGATCGTTGAGGCGACCAATGAATTCCAGCCAATTGGAATGGCCTTCGCCGGAAGCGATCGCGGAAATCTGTTCCATGATTCCGAGACCCTCGGCACTCTCGCCCCTCGTATGAAGGAACGAGGCAATCGTGAGCGCTTCGTAGCGCTCCTTCTCCGATTCCGCCCAGTCGTCCCGCATGGCCTGGTAGCGCTTCTCCAGCCACTGCGTCTTTTCCTCGGCGGTCCCGGCATATCCCAGCACCTGCACAGCCTTGGTGGGTTGCTCGACGGTCTCGTAATAAGTGAAGGCGGCATCCTTGTTGGATTGGAACAAGGGAGGAAGCCCGGCCTTGAGATTCCCATTGAGCAGAAGCGAAAGCATCGCTTCGCGTCGCTCGTCGCCTCCACCTGCGGCCTCCTCCGCCATCTGCCTCATCAGGCGATCGGCCTCCTCGTGATTCAACTGCCACCTTTTCAGGACGATCTCGGCATGTGCCTGCACGATGGGCGACTCCTTGGGGCGATCCATATACCACTCAAGATAGGGGACCGGATCTCCCTCGAAGAGCGCCATCACAGCCACAATGTCTGAGCGGCCCATTTTTTCAGCGAGGTGACGCGCTTCGGTGTATCGCCCCTTGGAACGGAGCAGGGCCAGCTGGCGATTCGCAAAATCGCGGGTCGCCTCCGTGACCTTGCCATCGTCCCCGTAGGCTATCGCGGGAACCACCACATCCATCTCACGGTCCAATTTGTCCTGCACGCGCAGGAGGCAGGCCAGGCGACGACTGTTCTGGTCACTTACCGGAGCCAGTCGCAACATCGCTTCCGCCTGTCTCACATTCCCCTCAACCAGTTCCCTGAGGGTGAGCGGCAGAACCGCCTTTTCCACCAACTCTGCACAACTCTGTCGGGCCTCTTCGTCTTCTTCAAATCGGTAGATGCGAAGCATCTGGATAAAGGCCTCGGCATCGAGGAGCGCCTGGAAAACCGCCTTCTTTCCCCCCACGCCCGAGCGGAAGTAGCGTTGGACGAGATCCACCACCTTCCGGGGAGTATCAGGAGTGATCCCGGTGAGAATACGCTGCAGGAGAATCCGTGAACGGTGAGCCACCTCCGGATCATCGGTTTCCATCCCTTCCCTGATGGCCACGATTCCGATTTCTCCGAGCCCCCATAACCCCTTGGTGGCCTCCTCCCTTACGCGGTAGGATTCGTCGCCCAGCTGGATGACCAGTTTGCGCGCCTGAAGGAGCTTCTCGTCCGGGGCATCAGGTTCGGTTGCCTCTCCCGTTCCTGATTCTGCCACGGTCCCGTCCGCCGCCGGGGCCGGAGGGTCCGCTCCGTCCTGAGCCGGGGAGACGAGCGCTACGCCGAGGATGGCCGTGCTCAGGAGAAGAATGAATCGTTTTTCTTCCATGGGGTTCCTGCGGTTTACCAAGCCACAACATCGTGATTCTTCAAGTCTCTCCTCACGGAATTACCGGAGAAGATAATGCTGGAATCTTCACCCCGGCCCCTTCCTCCCTTCCTCAAGGAAAGGCTCCCCCCCGGTATTCCGGCCCGCTGGAACGCCTTAAGCCTCCCCGTCCGGGTTCCCCCACCGACCCTCGGAAACCAAAAGGTGATCGATTTGCCCACCATCAGAATTCTATTTGCCAATACAGAAGCGCCCGAAGATTTCACCAAGCAATTCCTCCGTTTCCACCTTCCCTGCCACTTCGCCGATGGCATCGAGTGCTATTCTCAAATCGACAGCCGCAAATTCCGGGCTCTCACCCGCACTTAATTGCTCACGAGCTACCGAGAGCGCTTTCTCCGCGCGCCGCAGGCAGTCCTGGTGCCGGGCATTGACAGCCACCGCCTCCTGCCCCCAACTGGCAGCCCCAAGGGAAAGCTGCTCCCCAATCGCTTCGCCCAGAGCATCCATGCCGGTTCCCTCTTTACAGGAGATCGCAACCCCTTTCCCCTCTTGGTCCCAGTCAGGATGAGCGCCCAGGTCTGCCTTGTTGAGCACCAGGAGATGATGGCGATTCTCACGGTTATCACTTGATAGCAGCGCCCCCTTCTCCCGGCTTGCATCCACCACCTCCAGGACCAAATCGGCCTCTGCGAGATGCTGCTTTGTCCTTTCCACCCCCTGTCGTTCGATTTCATCAACGGATTCCCGAATCCCTGCGGTATCAATCAACCGCACCGGAATTCCACCGACGTTCACGACCTCCTCGACGGTATCCCGGGTTGTCCCGGCCCTCTCACTCACAATCGCACGCTCATAGCCCAGTAGCACATTGAGAAGGCTGGATTTCCCTACATTTGGTTTGCCGCAAATGACGGTCCGCGCCCCTTCCCGCAAAATGCGTCCCTGCCCGGCGGTCGCCAGCAGCTCATCGATTCGGGTCTTCACTCCCTCCAGCCTCCCGATCAACCCGGCCCCTGTATCCGGATCAATATCTTCCTCCGGAAAATCGATGTAAGCCTCCACATGGGCCAGAATCTCCAGAATTTCACCCCGCAGGATTTCGGTCTCCTCCCCAATGCGGCCACCCAGTTGATGCTGGGCCGCCCGGAGAGCAAGGTCGGTCTGCGCCGAGATGACATCCATCACCGCTTCCGCCTGGGTGAGATCCAGCTTTCCATTCAGGAACGCCCGTTGAGTGAATTCTCCTGCTTCCGCACTCCGCGCACCACACTCCAGAAGACGTTCCAGCAACCGCTGAACCACCAGCACCCCGCCATGACAGCTGATTTCCACCACATCCTCGCCGGTATAGCTTCGCGGCCCCCTGAAGACCGTCACCACCACATCGTCCAGCACCATGCCATCCTCGGCGCGCACTTTTGCCCGGTGCGCGTGCCGTTCCTCGAGACCTTCAGGGGCACGGCCCAGGGCCTGCCCGGCCACCGGCAGGGCCTCAGCCCCGGAAAGGCGGATCACCGCGAGGGCACCCTGGCCGAAGGGAGTAGAAACGGCCGCGATCGTCTCAATCACGGATTGACGGGGCCCTTGGGGCTCTCCTCATTTCCCTCTTCTTCCTTCCCTCCATCACCGCCGCCGGAGCCGTCCTCAGCCCCGCTGGACCCAGGGGGGATTCCCTCCCCAGGCTCCCCTTCACGAATGGAAACCGGGTTGATCGGCTCTCCGGGTGCAAAGGGAACGGACTTCCCCGGACCGGGTTCCCCCGCCACATCCTCTCCGAGGAGATCAGCGTTTCCCGCCTCCCCGCCCAGACCGAGAAACTCCCAGCAGATCACTTCGTCGAGATGGACCTGACTTTCGGGAGCGCTCGTCCAACTGAGGCGCACGGTCGCGTAACGGTTCTGATCCCGTCGGTTCGGAATATTGATCCATGCCAGTTCGGAGAGTATGCGGCCCGGCAGTTCGTCATTCAGCACGGTGACCGTGACCTGGTCCCGGGCAAAGGCCGGATCACTCAGGCTGAAGTTCCGCCCAGCGTTGGCAATCGTGCCGGTCTTCGTGACAGGCAGGGTCTCCCGGACCATCACCCGAAACACCCCGCCCGCACCTGGTCGTGGAGTGCTGATAAAATGCCTGAAAATACGATACTTCGTCTGGGTGTAAACCTTCCAGTCCAGAAGCAGTTTGCCACTCACCTCCTTGAAGAAGGCCATCACCCGCACTGGCTCCATCGCAAAGCGCTCCCTCGTAGAAAAGGCGGAGAGGAGCAGACCCGGTTCCTTCAGGCCGTGCTGGATCTCAAGCGGGGCCACGGGCCGGAAGAATTCAGACATCTTCAATTGCGAGGGTCTTTCGAAACGCATGAGGAAAAGCCCCCTCCGGCGGTCCATGATGTCGAGTTGCTGATGACTGAAGGCATTGACTGGAGTGTCTGACTCGTCGATCTCGCTGACACCGGTGTAGAACTTCTCCATCTCGCCCATCAGCACGTCCCCACCAATGACATGGCGCGCCTTCTCTTCAGAGCTGCGAGCCTGCAGGAATCCGGTCAGGGCCTTCGAAGCGTCAGACTTCCATCCCTGCTCAAGGAAACGCTCCCGGCCCTGTTCACTCACCTCCCTCTCAAGCGGAGCCGTGACCTTCTTCCTCGCGGCAACCACCACGAGCGCCCCCGGATCTGGATCCTTGCGATTCAGCACCACCAGGGTGATCAACACGCCCACAACAAGAACCACCGCGGCCAGGAATAGAATCGCTGGATGCAGTCCCCGCCCCTGCTTCGGTCGACTGCGCTCCGACTTCGGGAGTGACGCTCCCGCCAGTGGAGACGGGATCGGTGCTGCCGGCGGCATCGCCTCTTCGGATGCTGTCGGAGCAATACCTGCCGGAGCGGGAGGTTCGCCAGAACCAGAGGGTGGAAGCTCAGCCTGTCCCAGCGGCGACCGGTTCGCAAAGACAACCGGAGCCGGGGGGGAGGAGGTCCCGGTCCCGCAATGGGGACAAGGAGCGGTTGTCGGAGGCAGATCAAACGGGATCTGAATTTCACCGCGACAGGAAACGCAGTGAAAGCTCCGGGTGGCCGGAGAGGTAGTTTGGGACATCGGATTATTAAGAAGTCTTAATAGAATAGTCCCATGTCTATTGCGTGTCAATTCGCGAGCCCGTCCCTCTCAGTCGGCCAGAACCTGGTCCAGAACCTCCAGGCAGCGTTCATTCTGAGCTCGGGTTCCCACCGAAATGCGGACCCACCCGGGCAGCTTGTAGCCTCGCATGGCCCTTACGATGACCCCATGAGCAAGCATCTTCTGGAAAACCTCATCACCGTCTCCCACCTCCACCAGGACGAAGTTGGCCATGCTGGGCACGTAACGAAGCCCACGCTTTTCGAAGGCATCCTGCAGTAGCGACAGACCATCGTCGTTATTGGCAACCGTGCGGGCCACGTGCTCGGGATCACCCAAGGCGGCAAGAGCGCCGGCCTGAGCAATACCGTTCGCGTTGAATGGCTGCCGGGCCCGGTGCAGAAGGTTCGCCACCGGCTCAGAGGCGATGCCGTAGCCTATTCGCAGGGCTGCGAGACCCTGGGCCTTGGAGAAAGTACGCATGACACATACATTCCTCCCCTCCCTGACATATTTCACCGTATCCGGCGGATCGCTCAAAAACTCGTAATAGGCCTCGTCAAAAACTGTCACCACGTGATCCGGAAGACGGTCCATGAAGCGGTCGATTTCGGTCTGGCCCACGAGTGTCCCGGTTGGATTGTTGGGATTGGCGATGAATACCAACCGCGTATCCGTGGTAATCGCGTCCGCCATGGCATCGAGATCGTGCACGAAATCCGAGTCGGCCGCCTCCACGTATTTCGCCCCGAAGAGGGTGGCCATCAGCTTGTAGACCACAAAGGCATGCTCGGACGCAACAAGGGATCTTTCACGATTGAGAAAGCAGTGACAGAGCAACTCAATGATTTCATTTGATCCATTACCCAGCACCACGTGTTCCATTCCCACCCCGCACCTTTCTGCAATCGCATTACGGAGGTTCCAGCCCCCTCCGTCGGGGTAAAGATGCCCTTCCTCGATAGCCGCCTGCATGGCCTCCTTTGCCTTTGGTGACGGACCAAGCGGGTTCTCGTTACTGGCCAGCTTGATGATCTCCTCGGGCCGCAAGCCCAATTCACGCGCGGTCTCCTCGACCGGTTTCCCTGGCTCATAAGCCACGAGGTCGCACACGAACTGATTGGCTGATCCCTGGATCGGCATGCGGGAAGTGTGGCCTCTGGAGCGCCCTGTGTTAAGCGTTAAGACGGCATCACGGCAACTTGTCCGGTATAAATGGAAGCGATCCCTCCGCTGAGGGGCAGCCACTCGCTCTCCTGCAATCCCGTCCTTGAAAACAACTCAAGCATGGCCTCCCCACAGGGAAATCGGTCGATCGATCCCGCCAGATACTCGTATGCGTCGCGCTCCCCGGTGATCACTCCGGCGATCCGGGGCAGCAACTTGTTGAGATAAAAGGCATACGGTCTTTGCAGAACTCCCCTCGGGAGCGAGAAGTCCAGGATCAGGACATGTCCTCCGTCCCGCACGACCCGCGCCATCTCGTGCAACCCGGCCTCCCAGTTCCCCATGTTTCTCAACCCGAAGGCCACCGTGACCACGTCGAAACTTCCATCCTCGAAGGGAAGATCA
>Ga0315329_10000417_pt1 | contig 16628 bp, 17 predicted proteins | sample M150032315metaG_FD_203459 | JGI IMG/M metagenome (GOLD analysis project Ga0315329, IMG submission 203459) | Ammonia-oxidizing marine archaeal communities from Monterey Bay, California, United States - M1 500m 32315 | ecosystem: Environmental > Aquatic > Marine > Coastal | place: USA: California...
GGAAGCCGCTCAGACCGAGCAGCAACGCGTGGCTGGTTGTTCAGTAGAAGCACTCGTTGAGCTTCGACGTGCGGGCGGCGATCAGCTCCATCTGGACCCGCTGAAGCGAGAACCGGTCTGAGACCACGTCCCCGAAGACCGCCCAACCCTCCAGGTAGTGAGGCGTCGAGAGTCGTGACCTCGCCTCCAGTTCCGCAGGTACGCCGCTTAGTGCCCGCCAGACGTTCGGGCCCCCGATGTCGGCCGTCGGCACCCAGTGGTGGCGCACCTCGGCGTCGTCGGGTATCAGTCGATCAGGCTCTCCGGGCCGCGCCTCGGGAATCGGCATGCGGTCCAGTTCCAGGGCGTCGGCGAACCGGTCGACGCAGTTCACCTGGGCGACGATCGACACCACCTCGACGTAGGCCAGCGGCTCCACGCCCCGAGCGAGGATCGAGGCGTGCCAATCGGTGGTGAGGGTTCCCGGGTGGTTGGTGAGCCGCCAGACCACGTCCACCACGACGTCGGGCAGCGGGTGATCGTCGGGGACCAGCCCATCCACCGTGGACGGCGACTGCCACGGCGTGAGCGGGGCGGCGTCACGGGCGCGGCGCACCTCGACCACGATGGCCAGCCGTTGCGTTCCGGTCCACCAGGTTCCGGGCCCCGACCACTCGGCCATGGCCTCGGTGTGTGCGGCATCCAACTCGTCTCGAACGGGCAACTCGGTGGCGTAGGTCAGCACGTCAGGATCCTTCCAGCCCCGTGCCTGCCGATGGACACCGGGGCGGACTCATGCGGGACGAAGCGCCACCCGGACCCCGCCCACCTTCAGGTCGGAGATCCGATCCGATCGGAACTCGAGGCCGGCCACGCCCTCGCCCCGACCGTCAGCGGGCTCCACGAAGCGGATCTCTCCCTCATCCACCGGCACCACGCTGCCAACACGGCCCACCCCGAGGACGGCCGCCCACCGCTCAGACATCTCCTTCGGATCGTCAGCCTGGATCTCGACCGCCACGAGGTCCGACACCACGTCGGTCCGCACGAAGTCGCGCCAAGTCGGCCCGGCCCACGGCCAGTCGTCCCAGTGGTCGGTCTCGTCAATCGACAGGATCGCCCCACCGACGTCCTTCGGGTGGAGGTGCACCCCGTCGATTCCCGGCATCGACGCCTCCAGCACGATGCGTACTCCCAGTTCGTCGAGTCGTCGCCGATCAGCGTCGAGGTCGTCGGTCTGCACGAGCACCATGTAGCCGCCATCGCCGCCACGGCGTTCCAGATGTCGGCCAGCCGTGGTCCCATCGGCCGTCGGCGACACCACCTCCAACAGGCGCTCCCCCACCGGGAACAGCACGTTCCGGAGGCCGAATCGTGAGACCCCGAGATCGTGCACGCACGGCCTCAGGCCCAGGTTGGCAACCAGGTCACGTTCCACGGCATCGAGGTCGTGGGCCACCAGTGCCACCTGCCGCAGTCGGACCGTCACGGACGCGAAGGTAGCCGCGGCCAGCGACCCGCCCGATCCGTGTTGCTACGGTCGTCGGGTGCAGACACGCCGTCTCGGTCGGACCGATCACCACAGCAGCCTGGCCATCCTGGGGGGCGCGGCATTCGCCACCGACTCTCCCGAGGATGCCGCCAGCTTTCTCCACGAGGCCGTCGGCGCTGGGATCAACCACCTCGACATCGCCCCCGGATACGGCCTCGCCGAACGGGCCGTGGGGCCCCACCTCCCGGCGCTCCGGGACCGGCTGTTCGTGGCCGCCAAGACCGCCGAGACCAAACGCGACTGGGCCCGCACCCGCCTGCAACGCACCCTCGACCGCCTTCAGGTCGACCACCTCGACCTCTACCAGGCCCACGGCGTCACCTCGCTGGAGGTCCTGGACCAGCGGGCCGAGGCGTTCAAGGTGATCCTCGACGCCCGCGACCGGGGCCTGACCCGGTTCGCGGGTGTGACCGGCCACGACCTCGGTGCGCCACGGGCCCATCTGGAAGCCGTCCGCCGCTATGACCTCGACACGGTCATGTTCCCCGTCTATCCGCGGGTCATGGCCGATCCCGACTACCGGGCCGACGTCGAGGCACTGCTGGCCGAGTGCATCGACCGCGACATCGGCGTCATGGCCATCAAGGCCGTCGCCCGGCGCCCCTGGGGTGACCAGACGCCGGACGCCCGCACCTGGTACGAGCCGCAGCGGACTCCCGAGGGGATCGAGCAGGGCGTCGGCTTCGCCCTGTCCACTCCCGGCGTTCACACGTTCTGCACGCCGAGCGACGTGCCGACCGCCCGTCTGGCCATCGTCGCCGCGGAGCGCTTCACAGCCCTGACCGCCGACCAGTGGACCGGCCTGCTGTCGACCGACGACGAGTTGATCTTTCCGCTGGCCGATCGCGCCGTGCCGGCCTGGCGCTGACTCCCGGAGAGGTCGGGGCGGTCCAAAGGCCTGTCGAGTCGTGGCAGAATCTCCACCCGCCGACCAGCCACCTCAGGAAACGAGAACCACGCCATGCCCGCCATGCAGTTCAAGGGATCGATCAAGGGGCGCGAACTCCCCGCCATGGACGACTTCGAGGCCAACGCATTCCTCGACGACTTCGCCATCTCCGACGACGCCGACAAGGCCATCACCGCAGGGTGCTACCGCCTCGAGGCCGGCGAGTCGATGACCTACACCTACACCTACCACGAGATGAAGTTGATCATCGATGGCGAGATCACCATCGCCGACGACACCGGCCAGTCGGTGACGGCGACTAGGGGAGACCTCTTCTACTTCCCGGCGGGGAGCACCATCACGTTCTCCACCGACGACTTCGGTCTGGCGTACTTCGTAGGCCAGCGAGGCGAGGGCGAGGCCTGAGCCCGTCGGACGAAACATCCGTCAAACCGCCGAGCGACGGGTCGGGACACGATCCTCGTAGGCTTCCCCGTACCGGGCCGAACACGACCCGGTTCAATTCAACAGTAAGTCAATAGAAAGCGATACCGAATAATGCCGAACGGCTCCGTCAAGTTTTTCAACGCCGAGAAGGGTTACGGATTCATCTCCGTGACCGATGGCGAGGACGTCTTTGTCCACTACTCCAACATCGAGGGCGAGGGTTACCGCAGCCTCGACGAGGGTCAGACCGTTGAGTTCGAGGTCGGCCCCGGCCGCAAGGGCCCCGAAGCCCTGAACGTCCGCAAGGTCTGAATCCGAACTGGTGGGCCGATCCGGGCGTTAGCCTGAGGTCACAGCCCAACCCGCTGCACACCTCCCCCTCCGGGGTGGGGTGGCAGAGAACCCGCCCTGAGGGGCGGGTTCTTTCGCGCCCGGGCCCAGGTCAGTCGTCCCCGTCATCAGTTGCCCGATAGCGCCGGAAACCGGGCACGGCGCCGACGTGCAGGCCCCGAACCCGACCCATGCGGTCCGGAAGGTCGTACTGGCCCGACCGTGCTGCCCGGATGGTCAACCACAGGACGGCCCCCAGCGCGATGGCGCCACCGACCAGCGTTCCCCCGGTCGGCTGCTCGTCCTGCCAGATCCAAACCCACATCGGCGCCATCACTACCTCGGAGATCAGGAGCAGGCTGACGTCGGCCGGAGGAACGAACCGGTGCACGTAGTTCCAGACCGGAGTGAAGAGTCCGATCAACAGGCCACCGGCGATGAACGCCATCCACAGGTCGAACGCCGGGGCCCCCAAGCCGGGGCCCGAGGCTGCCACGACGCCTGCCACCGCCCCGGCCGCCGTACCGCCGATCAGCGTTGGAACGCCGGGATCCCGTGCCGGGGCGCTGCGGATCAGCACCGCGTAGCCGCCGAGGGCCACCGACAGGGCCACTGACAGGACGATCCCAACCGGGTCGCCGACCCCCACGTTGCCGCCCACCATCACGACCACACCGACACCGGCAGCCACGATGGCCAACAGCGTGTCCCGGCTGACCGGCTCGCGGAGGAACACCCGGCCGAAGAGTGCCGCGTAGAAGGGGCTGGTCGACTGCATCAGGAGCACGAACGCCGCCGACACCCTGCTCAATGCCACCACGAACAGGCTGAACATCGCCCCCAACAGAAGGCCGGCCATGACCTGCCGGAGGCCGGCATCACGGATCGCCCAGACCGGATTCCGGCCCGCCGCCATAATGATCACCAGCGATATCAGCGCGGCGAAGAGGCTCCGGTGGCTCAGGTACTGCCACTCGTCGGCCTCGCGGAGTACTCGGAGGGTCAGCGGCCCGAAGCTGAACGCCAGACCGCACACGAGGACGGCGACCGAACCCTGGAACCGGTTGAGTATGGGCGCCATTGGCCACCTGCTCCTGTGAAGACTCCAGTACCGACGCCGGCGGTCGACAAACACTAGGTGATCGACCCCAGTGCGGGTCAAGGTCCGCCGGTACCCGACTCTTCGCTCTAGGTGGCCGGGAGTGCCGGTTGTCACCAGAGCAGGTACCGGCCCCGCTGGCCGGTACCCTTTGAATACGCCGATGGTGATCCGTCGGTGGGTTCGCTGACGGGAGATGGTTCCCCGATCGAGGTGAACCACCCGCCCCGCCGATCCGTGCCGGGCGATCCCATCAGAAGCCTTTCTCAGGCAGGCCCCATGAACCGCGGGCCAGGAAACCACATGTCAAGCTCCACCTTCGCCGAACTCGGCGTGCCCTCCTCTATCTGCCATGCGCTCGACGCCCGAGGGATCACCTCGCCGTTCGCCATCCAGGCAGCCACCATCGCCGATGCCATGGCCGGTCGAGACGTCTGCGGCCGGGCCCCCACCGGCTCCGGCAAGACCCTCGCCTTCGGCATTCCGCTCGTGGCGTCAGTCGGCCGGGCCGACCCCCGTCGTCCACGCGCCCTGGTGCTGGCCCCCACCCGGGAGTTGGCCGAGCAGATCCGCACCGATCTCCGAACCTTCGCGGGCAAGGTCCGGGTCGGCGTCGTCTACGGCGGTGTCGGCTACGGCCCGCAACTCAAGGCCCTTCGTGACGGCGTCGACATCCTCGTCGCCTGCCCGGGTCGCCTGGAGGACCTCATCGAGCAGGGCGCCGTGAACCTCTGCGATGTCGACCGTGTCGTCCTCGACGAGGCCGACCGTATGGCCGACATGGGTTTCATGCCCGCCGTCCGACGCATCCTCGACCAGACGGCCGACGTCCGCCAGACCGTGCTCTTCTCGGCCACCCTCGACAGCGACATCGCCAAGTTGACCCGTGACTACCAGAGCGATCCGGTACGTCACGAGGTCGGCGAGGACACCCCCGACATCACCGCGGCGACCCACCTGTTCTGGACGGTGGACAAGACCTCACGGGTCGACCTCACCGCCAAGGCCGTGGCCGCCGCCTGGCCGTGCATCATCTTCTGTCGGACACGTCACGGCGCCGACCGTCTGGCCAAGCAACTGGCCCGCTCCGACGTCAAGGCCGCTGCCATCCACGGTGGACGTAGCCAGAGCCAACGGACCCGCGCTCTGGCCGACTTCACAGGCGGGCGCGTGCACGCCTTGGTGGCCACCGACGTAGCGGCTCGGGGCATTCACGTTGACGGCGTGGCGTCGGTCGTCCACTACGACCCGCCCGAGGATCACAAGGCCTACGTCCACCGTTCCGGTCGGACCGCCCGGGCCGGCCAGGACGGGGTGGTGATCTCGCTCGTCCAACCCGACCAGAAGAAGGACACCCGTCGCCTCCAGCGCGACGTCGGTCTCGACGAGCCGGTGACGAGCCCTGATCTGGCCACGGTCAGTGAACTGACCCCCCCCGCCGTGCGACAGCTCGCCCCCGCCGAACGCGAGGAGCGACGTCGGGACAACGGCGACGACCGGACGCCGGACTACCAGCCGCGCCGGAACCGCTCTCATGGCAAACACCGCAATGGACCCAAGCACGGCGGCGGCGCCCGCAACAACAACGGCAACCGGCAGGGTGGCCCGAAGCGCAACGCCAAGCCCGGCCAGCGAAGCGGTAACGCCAAGGCCGGTTCAGCCAATCAGGGCGGCCACAAGCAGGGTGGCCAGAGCCGGAGCCCGGGCCAGCACCAGGGTCAGGGTCAGGGTCAGAAGCCCGGCGGACCACGATCCGGTGGTCCTAAGCGCAATGGCGGCAAGCCGGGTCAGCGCCGCAGCGGCAACGCCGGCGGTCAGCGCCGTAGCGCCGCCTGATCCCACACCGGATCCTCATCTGGCCGACACCGGCCCCACATGGCGCCGGGACGAGACTCTTCCCCTGCGACGCCCCGCCCGTCTCCTTCCCGGACTCCTACTGCTCGCCGGCCTGACCGTCAGCGCCTGCGGGTCGTCGCCAGTTGACGCCGAGGCGCCCAAGGAGACGATTCCGCTCAAAGAGGCCGAGACGGACCGTCGCGAGGTGATGCAGTCGGCCCAGCAGCGTTTCAACGCCTGCCTGGACGAAGCCGGCTACGAGTTCCGGGGCTTCGTCGGCGACGAGGGCGACGCGGTGGTCATCGAGGACCGCTCCTACCAGGAGGCGCTCCAGCGGTGCTCGGGGGAGTCAGGCGTCACCGCCCTGCGCGCCGAGTTCGCCGAATCCCGGACCAGTCGCACCCCCGACCAGATTCGACAGGACAACGAGTCGATCCTCGCCGTGGTCGCCTGCCTCCGAGCCGGGGGGATGGACCTGGACGACCCCGTTCAGGACGAGACCGGCGGACTCAATCTCCGGTCAACGCTCCGCTCAGCTGACGTCGACCCCCGTGGGAATGAAGAGGCTCGGGACTGCATCAGTGAGATGTGGCTCCGTCGCCAGCAGCAGGACGGCTGACCGCCAGGCGATCGCCGCTCAGGGGACCGCTCAGCCCACCGACAGGAGCCGATCGGCGTACCACCCCGCAAAGCGAGCCACGCTGGGCTCCAAGTAGGAGAACCGTCCCTGCTCAGCGAACGGCGACCCCATCCCACGGTGCTGCTGTTCCAGCACCGGGATGTCCTCCGAAATGGCCACATCGAAGCGTTCGTAGTACGACGCCGCCACGTCGGCGAACCGTTCGAGGGCCACGGTCTCCGGAGGGAAGCACACCACCTGTGCGCACCGGCAGCGGTCCGGCCCGTCCGGGTAGACCTCGTACATCCACATCCCCTCGGCACCGGTGGCGATGACCATCGTGGGGTACAGCCAGGAGTAGCGGACACCGCCGGCCTCCCGCTCGGTCAGCGTGTCGATCACCGGCAGGGCCTTGGCCTGATCGACCTCCAGGAGGCCGCCGGTCCCCCGGGTGGTGCTGGAGTGGGTGGTCCACGCCCCGACCACGCCCTCGGGATCATCCGGATCGTCGTAGGTGTCATCGATGCTGCCTGGATGCACGTAGGGCAGGTGGTAGTACTCGTTGAAGACTTCGGCGAAGCCCTTCCAGTTGCACGCCACGGTTAACTCCCGACGGCGGGTCGTCACCAGCGACGCCAGATTCCACCGGGCGTGGACCTCCCCGAAGTCGCCCAGCCAGTCATCGATGGTCGATGGCGAGGCCTCCAGGCTCACGAAGGCGAACCCATGGCGCTCGGCCACCAGGAACTCGTGAAGGCCGTGGTCCTCGCGGTCGAAACCCTCGGTCTGGTGCATGCTGGGCGCCCCGACGAGCCGCCCGTCCAGCCCGTAAGTCCAGAAGTGGAACGGGCAACGCATCCGGGCACAGTGTCCCTCGCCCTCCATGATCTGAGAGGCCCGGTGGCGACACGTGTTGGCGTACGCCCGCAGAGTGCCATCGTCGTCGCGGACCACGACCACCGGCACCCCGCCGAGGTCCATCGCCGCGTAGTCGCCCGACGCGGGCCACCGGTCACCGCGGCCCACCCCCACCCATCCCTGACGGAAAACCGTCTCGGCTTCGAGCGCCGCCACATCCGGATCCACGTAGCACGCAGTGGGCAGGGTGCGACCCGTCGACGCCGAACCCGTGCACCGACCGAGTGCCTCAGCCAGATCACCGGACAGTCGGCCCCCCGAGGTCATGCGCCGGAGTGTAGAACCACCGTGCCGGCGGCCCCTACGGTGCCGGGATGCCCGACACCACCCCTGCCACCGTCGACCTCACGTTGGACGAGATCGAGGACGTCACTTGCCGCTGCCTGACGCTCCACGGGGCGGCCGACGACGTGGCCGCCCACGTCGCGCTGGCCGTCCGGGTGGCCGAGGGAAACGACAACCGCATCTGCGGGCTGTACTACCTGGAGAGCTACTGCCTGCAACTCGGGTCGGGACGGATCGACGGGACCGCCGAACCGCTGGTGACCACCGATCGTCCGGGAGCCGTCCGGGTCGACGGCCGGCTCGGCTTCGCCCAGTCGGCGTTCGCCGCCGGATTCCCGGCCGCGGTGGCCGCCGCCCGAGCCAACGGCATCTGCGGCATGTCCGTCGAACACACCCACACCTGCACGTCGCTCGGATTCTTCACCGAACAGTTCGCCCGCGAAGGGTTGCTGGCCCTCGGGGCCACCAACGCCTCGCCCCGGGTCTCGCCACCGGGCGGCTCGGTACCCGTCCTGGGCACCAACCCCATCGCCATGGCCGTGCCCGACGGCAAGGGCGGCATCGCCCTCCAGTTCGACTTCTCCACCAGTGCGGTGGCCCTCGGGAAGATCACCATGGCCGCGGCGGCCGGTGAGGAGATCCCGCTGGGATGGGCCGTGGACTCCGCCGGACACCCCACCACCGACCCCCGGGCCGCACTGGCCGGCTCTCTGGTCTCAGCGGGCGGCTACAAGGGTTACGGAATCAGCCTGATGGTCGAGATCCTGGCCGGGGCGATGACCGGCTGCCGACTCAGCGCTGACGTACCCCCACTCAAGACCACTGACGGTGAACCCCATGACCTCGGCCAGTTCTACGTCGCGATCGATCCAGCCTCGTACAGCGACTCGGGTTTCTACGACCGGTTGGCCGCCCTCGGCGAGAGCATCACCTCCCAGCCCGGCGCCCGGCTTCCCGGCTCGGGACGGTTGCCCACCGATCCGGTTTCGGTCGAGGGGCCGGTCTGGGCCCGGGTGCTCGAACTGGCCGGCGCCTGACCGGGAACGGATCAGTCTTCGATCTCGTCGAGGATCGACTCGGCCACCAGGAATGCCTTCGCCGCCAGAGCAAGGGCACCGAAGGCCCGGCGGTCCACGGCAAGCCCTTCCCGAGCGGCACGAGCCGCCGCACCATCGGCACCGGACCCGTCCGGACCGCCGACCAGCAGCACGTCGACCACGGTGGCCGCCGTCGCTCCCTCCGGCACCCCGTCGACGCCCAGACCCCGGTCACCGATATCGGCGATCACCGACGCCAGGGCGGCCATCGGGGTCGGAACAGCAAACGTCGCCGTCCCGTAACCCTCAGCCCTCGCCTCCACCTCGGCCGACACCATCACATCCGGACCGTCGCCGTACTCGGCCATCATTCGCTCAGGATCGTGGAGCACCGCGGCGAAAGCCTCCACCGCTCCACCCAACTCCACCTCGGCGAACGTCACGTTGCGCCCTACCCGATCGGCGGCTCCGGCATCCATCCCCGCCACCCGTGCACACCGCAGCACCAGGTCGTGGACCTCGCGTGGAGCGACCAGCACCGGGCCGCCACCGACGGTCACGAGGGAAACACCTCGCCGAACAGGCGAAGCCAGTTTCCACCGAGCACCAGGTCTCGTTCATCCGACGTGAACCCGGCCTCGTCCAGGCCGTCCGACAGGCTTCCGAAGTCCTTCGGTCCGTCGAACCACGTCGGCCATGGTGGAAAGGACGGGGCCTGCGACGGGGCGGTCGCCCGATCCCATCGACCGTTTCGCATCCAACCGAGCGACTCCGGGCTCCAACCCAGGACGGCGTCGGACCCTATGGCCACGTGCTCCACCCCGACCTGGTCGGCCAGTGACGCCACCATCGAGCAGTACGCGACACGGGTCACGTCCGCCCCACCCATGAAGAGCGGATAGAGGGTGCAGCCGATCACGCCGCCTCGCCCGGCCACCGCGGCGACCAGTTCGTCGGGCTTGTTGCGCGGCGAATCACAGAACGTCGCCGGGTTGCCGTGGGTGATGGCGATGGGCTGGGCCGAGGCGTCCACCGCGTGGCGGCCCGTCACGTTGCCGACGTGGGAGATGTCGACCAGCACGCCGGCGTCGTTTAGCGCGGCCACCATCCGATGTCCGGCTCGGGTCAGCCCACCGTCGTGGGGCTCCCAGCAGCTCGAACCGAGATGGTTGGCGATGTTGTACGTGATCTGAACCACCCGGATTCCGACGTCGGCGAATATCCCGGCCATCTCCGGGTCGTCTCCCAACATGGAACTGTTCTGGAAGCCCAGCACCACGGCCAGTACGTCGTCGGCCACCGCGGCGTGGATCTCGTCGACGGTTCGCACGATTCGGATCACGTCGGCGTTGTGGCGGCAGAGGTGCCGGAAGGCGCCGATCCGGGTCATGGCACCCGCCATGTCCTCCCACACCCCGACCGTGGCGTGCACCGCGTCGACCCCTCCTGACCGCACCTCGGCAATCACCTCACGGGACCAGTCGTTGATCTGCAGTCCGTCGATGATCATGGTGTCTCCTCACTGGTACCCGGCCGTATCGGCAGCACCCAGTCGTCGGTCGTGTCGGGCCCCAACTCGGCCAGGCGGGGCGCCCCCTGGAACAGGGTCACCCGGAGCCAGTCGGTGGACTTGGGCTTGAACTCGTCCATCCCGTACTGGGCCAGCTGGAACCGCTGGATCTGCAACGGCAGGTAACCGGCGGCACAGGTGTTATCGCGCGGCTCGCCGTAGCGGCGGTCGCTGGCCACCAAGCGTTCCAGCGCCGCCCGATGGTCGGGGTGGTCGGCCAGCACGGCGGCGACCGGTTCATCGGGGTCCCGTTCGGCCAGCGTCCGTCTGAACCGCCAGAGCCGCAGCGCCACGTCGACGGCCACGTCGCGGCCCTCGGGGGCCAACCGGTCTCGCCGGGCCCGGCGGGGTTCTTCGGTGTTGTCACTGACCACCCACCAGAAGGCGTCGGCCGTCGAGTCGTCCAGGTCAAGGTGCTCCAGCCATCCGAAGCGCTCCTCAAACAGTGACCGGACGTCGGCCACCGACGCCGTCGGATCGGCCGATGCGTGCTCGTTGACCAGGAACAGGCGGTCGAACAGGTCGTCGTCGCCGTCGTGGAGTTCCAGCAGCAGGGAGACCACCATCTCCGATGTCTCCGGACCCTGCGCCTCGGCCCAGCGGTAGAGCACGTCGTACGGGCGGGGACCGTCGGCGACGCGACCCCATGCCTCGGCCACGTCGTCCAACACCGGCACCAGGGCCCGGGAGTTCAGGAACGGGGTGCAGTCGTCGTCGGACCCCGAAGCGAAGTGCGCCCGGGCCCGGGCGATCCAGGCACGGAGCACCCCCCCGCCGTCCGGGGTGGCTTCACGGTCCCGGACGTCGGCCAGGGCCACCTCGCGCACCCCCACCCAGGCGTCGAGCACCCGCGGGTGCTTGAAGGCGTACGGCACCAGGCCGAGGCCCGTGGCGTTGCCCAGCCCGAAGTACCGGTGCCACGAGCCGTCGAAGCCAACCGCCGTGTCACCGCCCTTCACCCGGGCGCAGTGCTCGACCATGTCGTAGCCGAGTTCCCGGAACATCCAGGCAGCCACGAACTGGGCCCGGTACGGCACCCGGAACGGATGGTCGTCGGGATAACCGGCGAACGACCGCATCCCGAACTTGCCGTTGGCGTAGAAGGCGGTGCTCCGCAGGATGTAGCCGGCATCGCCCACCCGATCGGGGTCAGGTTGACGGCCGGCGGCCAGCTCGTCGACCAGGTAGACGAAGAACCTGACGCTGCGGTTCCCGCGGGTCAGGCTCAGGATCCTCGGATCGAGGCGGCCCTTTTCCTGTTCGGGCACCTCGACCCGCAGCGTGGACAGGAGCCCGTCGTCGACGTCGCCGTCCACCAGGACGCCGGCCACCTCCCATCTGTCGGCGATGACCCGGTCGGTGTGGACCGACTCGTTGAGCGTGGTGGTGAACACCACGAAGCTGAACCGCCGACCATCGGTGTCCACGACGTAGATCGACTCACCTCGTCCCTCGGCATCCAGATCCTGATGGACCCGGCCGGCTGTCCAACCGTCGGCCACCGCCCGCCGCAGCATGGTACGACTGAAGCTGTACCGATTGAGGCGGGCCGCACCCAGTACGTCGGGCCGCATGGCATAGGCGGCCGGCCGGATCCGGTCGGCCCGGGCCGCCAACTCGACCTGCAGGGCATCGGCATGCGTCGGGGAAGTCGATGGCACGGCGAAAGCGTAGGCCCTGTCATCGGGTCGGGGCAGCGAAACGGGGCCCGCCACGCGGAACACCCGCCTCCAACTCGAGGCGGGTGCATCCCGGGAAGCCCCGGACGGAACCACTCCCTATGGCGCCGCCCGAGTTTCCGTCGGACACCTGCGCCCAGCCGCTCCGTCCCGCCAATACTCGCGCCTCCTCACCACCGCGGCAAGGGTCAAACTGCCTCACAGGTGTAGATCACATTCCACCCGAACCGCCACATCGAACCTCCTGACGAGGCGTAGCGGAGCCTCCGACAGAAGACCAACCGGACCGCCATGGCATCGGGCGCGAAGCAAACGCCGACACGAGAGACCACTCGAAAGCCCGTTTCGGCGAGTAGGCCCTCGAGCTTGCGTCGGCGAAGGACCGAGATGTGAGTTGGATCCCACCAGTCGTACGTCCGGCCAGCACGGCGAGCTTCGAGACGATCCCACCAGGCAACCGGTGAATGGCGCTGTGGGCTCGAGATGACGAGAACACCACCCGCCGACATCCAGGATCGGAGACGGTGAAGTAGTGACACCTGATCCGATTCTGGTAGATGTTCGATCAGTTCTATGCAGGAAACGAGATCAACAGGACCGCTGGGTTCCCATGTCCGGACATCCGCGTGATCGACCCCAGCCTTCGCTGCCTTCTCAGGATCGAGTTCGCAACCCTGAACCGACCATCCCAGGTCCCTCAGATGATCGACGATCCGCCCCCAACCCGAACCGACGTCGGCAGCAGATCCGTCGACATCCACTGCAGAGAGGCAGTCAAGGACCGCCGATGATGTGTCCTTCACTGCTTCCCTCCGTGCAACCGGGCCCGACCCTCCGTCGCCCCTCTGGAACTGCCCCTATCGTACGGGCATGGAACGACTTGGATTTGGTCCCATCCTCGTGATCCTCCTCCTGGCATCGGCCTGTGGGTCCAAGCCGATGTTCAAGGAGGAGGTCGCCGAGATCATCCACGGTCGGTGCGTAACCGGGCTCCAGGAGCAGGTCGACTCAGTCAGTGCTCTTGACAGCGCCGGGCTGACCGTCGCCGCCGCCTGCGCCTGCGCTGTGGATCTGGTGGCAGAGAACTACCAGGTGATCGATCTCACGCTGATGGGCGACGAGACGATGGACATCGTCTTCACCAACGCCGGTCGCACCTGTGTCGACCGCCTCACCGGCTGACCCCGCCTCTACCGGACGGTGGCGGTACCGTCGGCGGCATGGCCGACTTCCGGGACCTGCTCGAAGCGAACGGGCACCTCGTCCTCGACGGGGCCATGGGTACCCAGCTCTTCGCCGCCGGGCTAACAGCCGGTGATCCACCCGAGATCTGGAACGTCGACCACCCGGACCGCATCGGGGCCATCCACCGTGAGTACGTCGAAGCCGGCTCCGACGTGATCCTCACCAACACCTTCGGCGGAAACCGCCACCGCCTCAAGTTGCACGACCTCCAGGGCCGGGTCCACGAGCTCAACGCGACAGCGGCCGCCGCGGCGCGCTCGGTGGCCGACGAGGCGGGTCGCCCGATCATCGTCGCCGGATCAATGGGCCCCACCGGTGAGCTCATCGAACCACTCGGCGAACTGTCCGAGGACGAAGCGGCCGAAGTCTTCGCCGAGCAGGCGGCCGGACTGACCGACGGTGGCGCCGACGTCCTGTGGCTCGAGACCATGAGCGCCCTCCCCGAGATCGAGGCCGGCGTCCGGGGCGCCCGCTCGACATCGGACCTGCCCATCGTCGCCACCCTCAGCTTCGACACGGCGGGCCGCACCATGATGGGTATCACCGGCGAGGAGGCGGGCGCACGCCTCGCTGAACTCGGCGTGTCGGGCATCGGCGCCAACTGTGGTGCCAACCTGGCCGACACCGAGGCCGCGGTGGCCGCCATCCGGTCGGCCTGCGGCGACATCCCCGTGGCCTCCAAGGCCAACGCCGGCATCCCGGTCTGGAAGGGTGACGTCCTCGAGTACGACGCCACGCCGGAGATCCTGTCAGCCCACGCCCACCGGTTGCGCGAGGCCGGGATATCGCTGATCGGCGCCTGCTGCGGCAGCACGCCGAAACACATCGCCCACATACGCGGCGTCTTGGACGGCACCCTCCCGGTGCCCGACATCGCACCACCGACGCCCACGGCGACCGTCGGAGCCGCCGAGCGGGCCGAGCGAAGCGGTCGTCGGCGCCGCCGCGGCTGACGCCTCTCCCGTCAGCCCGGTAGGCCGTCAGCGACTGCCAGCGTCTCCTCAGCTACACGGGCGCCCTCGGCCAACAGGTCGGGTACCAGTTCGAACTCGAAGTCGGGGGCGTCGTCGACCGTCGGTAGTTCCAGGTGCAGGACGTCGAGATCGGTCGGCACGTCCAGCCACTGCTGACGGGTCAGCTCGGCGGCAGCGGCCCGCACCCCGACCATCATCAGCGACAGCGCCGTCTGCTTCGTCGCCGGGGTGAACTTGGCCGCCACGTCCAGCACCACCAGTCGGGTCGGCGCCAACGACAGGGCCCGTCGCAACGGGATGTTGCACACCACCCCACCGTCGATGTGCAACGTGTCGTCGCCGAGGTCCACGGCGGGCAGCACACCGGGCACCGCGGTGGTCGCGCACAACAGGTCAACCAGCGGTCCGCTCGTCCACCACGTGACCTGACCGGTCGAGGCGTCGGTGGTGCCGATGTGGCAGGGCACGGCCGCCTGGGAAAGATCGTCCATCGGGGCGTGGTCGGCGATCAGCGCCCGGAGCCGATCTCCGTTGTCGAAGCTCGGGCGCCCACGCACGATGGCCGCCACGTTTCGCACCACGCTGCCCCGGATGGGTCTCCGGTCGGCCACGTCACGCCAGACATCCTCCAGGAGCCGGGCCTGGTCAACCGTCGGATCGGCCGCTAGGAAGGTCCCGTTGAGCGCCCCGGCCGACACGCCGACCACCTCGTCAGGCACGATCCCGTGCTCTAGGAGCACCCGGATCATCCCGGCCTGCGCTGCGCCCCTGACCGACCCGCCGGACAACACGAACACGACGTGCTCGCGCTCCGGCACGGGCTGAAGAGTCCGCCGCCAACGCTCGAGGAATCGAAAGCGGGCCATGGCCAGACGGTAGCGGGCCGGCCCACCGACCACCGGTCCGATCCGGCCCCCGACGGTGGTACTCATTAATGTCGCTCCATGTCCGATTCCAGCGACCTCCGATCGGCGTGGCACGTCTTCTGCGACCGGTTGAAGGACGGCGTAGAGATCGCGCTGGACCCCGACCGCCCCATCGACGACGTCGACCGGGCCGAGGGCGTCCGAGCCCTGCTGCGCCGCCTGACCAGCGAGATCAACCGCGAGTTGGAGAGCGGCGGCACCTCCCACCCCGAGCTGGCATGGATCCACCCCTTCAAGAACGGACAGGACAACCCTGACGGCTTGTACCAGATGGCATCGCTCGACCTGTCCCGTACCTACCGCCTCTCGGGCACGGTGGGATCGGTCCGCTATCTGGGGATCACCGCCATGACCACCGACTTCTCCGAGGGGGCCATCGAGCAGTTCCTGGCCCTCAACGGCGACGAGCTGCCCATCGATACGGAGGGGCGATTCTCGATCGCTTTCGGAGCCGGACCCGCACCCGCACCCGGTCCCGAGGGAACCTCCGACGGCGCCTGGTACGAACTCCCTCCCCGACGGTGCAGCCTCATCGTCCGCCAGTTCTTCTCCGACTGGGACAGCGAGGTGCCGGCCGACCTCCACCTCGAATGCGTGGACCCCGGACCGTCGACCAGCCGACTGGACGCCACCGGACTGGAACCCCACCTGACCCGCATCGCCGACAACGTCGTGGACATGACCGCCTTCTGGGCCGGCTTCGGCGCCTCGCATCTGGTCCGCGGCGAGGTCAACGCGTTCGACCACGTCCAAGCCGCACAGGGGGCGTCATTGAATTTCGGGGGCAGCGTCGACCAGGGCTACGGCCAGACCTGGTACCGGATCGCCGCTGACGAGGCCCTGCTCCTGGAGGTGGAGATTCCCGAGTGCTCCTACTGGGAAATCCAGTTGGGTGACGTCTGGTACCAGTCCCTGGACTGGTGGAATCGACAGTCCAGCCTCAACGGGGACCAGGCCGTGGTGTCGGCCGACGGCGTGTTCCGGACCGTCATCGCCCACCACGACCTCGGGGTCACCAACTGGCTCGACACCACGGGCTCCACGCAGGGCTGCATCACCTACCGCTGGAACCAAGCCGACCGTCAACCCGTCCCGACCTGCACGCTCGTCCCCCTGGCCACGCTCGATGACCATCTCGACGACCGGTGGGACCGGATCACACCCGACCAACGGGCCGTCGTACTCCGGAACCGACGACGTGGCGCACTCCTGAGGTTCCGCCGATGATCCCCCTCCCCCACCT
>Ga0315329_10000419_pt1 | contig 16614 bp, 25 predicted proteins | sample M150032315metaG_FD_203459 | JGI IMG/M metagenome (GOLD analysis project Ga0315329, IMG submission 203459) | Ammonia-oxidizing marine archaeal communities from Monterey Bay, California, United States - M1 500m 32315 | ecosystem: Environmental > Aquatic > Marine > Coastal | place: USA: California...
CAGGCTCGAAGTATTTCCGTACCAAGGTGATCCCGCCATTGTAGGAATCACAATTCCAGACGAAATGAGGGCAACCGTGAAACGTAAGGGCGTTAAGACGGTCGGTGCCGAACTCACCCCAGAGGAAGCAAGCGTCATCGAAAAGGCTATGGGTCCTGATAGCGCTGAAAACTTGATAAACACCATTCACGACCACTGGACCAGCGTGGCGGGCGGGCACGACCCAGGGGCCCTGCTGACCCAATTGTCCATGGCCAGGTCGATGGGATGGAGTGACGAACAGATTGAGAAGGAAATATTTCATGCCGTCTCTAAGACCAGATGGAATACAGAAACCCAAGAATTCGTACCAATGGACATCTCCTACGACGACCTTAAGGAACGAGCGGCAACACTTGTTAAAAGGCTCGAATCTAAGAACAAGGGCGGCCTTGGAACGGACTCTTCAGGGGATGATTTTGAAATACATCAAGACCCCGAGACGGGAAATTGGATAGCACGGTTTCCCGACGGGGAAACATGGGAAGCACCGCAACGCGAAACCGTCGTGGCGGCGATCGAGACCCAACCCCGAGGCTCAATGAGAGAAACTCTGAAGTTGTTTCAACGGGAGATGGCAGACCTCCATCAGGAGGAAGAGACTGCGCTCCTGGCCGCGAAAATCAGCAAAGATCCCGCCCTGGATATGAATGCAGAGTCAAGACGGCTTAGGACCCGCATGAAAAACCTAAACCACCATAGAAGCATTATTCAAGCCCTCGCTTTGGAACACTATTACGGAGAGTCATATCGGGCCGCTCTCGCCGCAGAACAACGAGCCACCGCGAAACGGCTAAAAGCACAGGGAATAGAAACGGTGACCCTGTATCGGGGAGTTATCTTTTCGGGACCTGAGGCGGAACATCTGGATGGACTCATAGATCAGCCACCTCGGTCCCTTGGAGCAGACAGGCCAGGTTCACCATTGACCTCATGGTCGGTTTCGGACTCGACGGCCAGAATGTTTGCCGACATGGTCAGTGGAGCAAACGAACCAGAACTGACCGGATATCTCATAAAATCAGAAGTTTCCGTCGATGATATCGTCGGCCTATCAACCCACGGCTTTGGCTGCTTACCGGAAGGAGAGTGCATTGTCCGCCATGGAGAACAAACCGTCCAAGTCCTCGAACGCTACCCAGGATAAGCAGTTTCCTGACCTAGATGCAGACTCCCGCAATCGGGACTGGATAAGAAACCAAACAGACGATTCTTACGAAGCGTTGGGCTTACCTAAACCGGGCTAAATCCTCACAAAGGTAGAGAGTTTCCCTGGAAGCGTGTTAGACGTTGTAATGTATTAGTTACTGGGACGGGTGCTTACCTAGACCTGACAAGCAACTATCCAATTATTTCACTCACACGAGAGGTGAGATTATGTCCGAAGACTCATCCCGTCTTAACGAACTGCAGTCAGCACTTCGTACCAAGATGGACGACAACAAGGCCATCGCCGATTCCTTCCAGATTGAGGACGGCGTTGTTCAGGTTGACACGGACCAGAAGTCCGCGTTCGACAAGAACATGGTCGACATCAAGGAGATTCAGAGTCTCATTGATGGGGTCAAGTCACTGGAAGAGGTCAGCGCTTGGGGCGCACAGCCGGAATCGACCGAATCGGTCGCTGCTGCTGCTGCTGCTGGTGCGGCTCTTACCCTGCCCAATCAGTACAAGACCATTGGTGATCAGTTCACCGATTCCGAGGAATTCAAGTCCCTCGCGAACGGCCGCAACGGCGCCAACATGCCGAACCCCTGGCAGTACGAGGGTTCACTGACCACAAAGGATGCCTACAGCGTCAAGGATGTCTACTCGGCTCTGCCGACAGGCACCCCGGGCAGTTTCGGCTCCATCCAGCGTGATCCGATCGTCATCCCGCCGCAGCGGACCAAGCGAGTCCGGGACCTGTTCCCGACCCGTCGGACCACTGCTGCGATCATCGAGTATTTCCGGATGACCGGCTTCACCAACGCTGCTGCGGCAGTCTCGGAGCGCTCAGGTTCGCCTGAGGTCTTCACGGCCAAGCCACAGACGACCTTCACGTTCGTCGGCGAGCAGGCCCCTGTGCGTACCCTCGCACACTGGGAGGCTGCCCACCGCAACGTGCTGGCAGACGAGCCGCAGTTGCGGTCCATCATCGACAACGAGTTGATGTACGGCCTGAGGCTCCATGAAGACGCCCAGATCCTCAACGGTTCTGGTTCAGGCGAGAACCTGACTGGCGTTCTTCAGACCACGGGTATCCAGACCTACGCATGGTCAGCCGGTGCAACACTTCCGGTTCCGGATACCAAGGCTGACTCCATTCGGCGTGCAGCCACTCTGGCGTTCCTTGCTTATTACGAGCCCACGGGCGTCGTGATGCATCCGAACGACTGGGAAGACATCGAGTTGACCAAGGCAACGGATGGCCAGTACCTGGTCGCCGTTTCCGTGGCTCTCGGTGGCGAGCCTCGCGTCTGGCGTCTGCCAGTCATCGAGACTCCGGCCATTGCTGAAGGCACCGCTTTGGTGGGCGCTTTCGGTACTGGTGCTCAGTTGTACGACCGCGAGCAGGCCAACATCCGCGTGAGCGAGCAGCACAGCGACTTCTTCGTGCGCAACGCGATCGTGATCCTGGCCGAGCAGCGCCTCGCCCTAGCCGTCAAGCGGCCCGAAGCCTTCGTCAAGGTCACCTTCGACGCAGCGCCTTCCTAAGCCATAACGGCTAACGGAGCCGACTAGCGGCTCCTAACCGAATCCAAAAGGCCCCCGGTCCCCCGCCACGGTGGGTAAGACCGGGGGTCTTTGGGTTTTCCTAATAAGGAGTAAGGCAATGGTTCCTAAGAAAAGTGTCCTTCAGGTAGATGATGACTTATATTGGCGTGAAGAAGCGTTTGGTGAACATCCCTTCCTCAATCCCTGGGGTGATCCACACCATCCTCCACAGGAAACAGAGGAATGCTCGAAAAGTTCCTGATCTCGACACTCCTGATGACGGTCTCCATGTCTATTGCATTGACGGTCTGGGTGTTGGGGCGGGTTACACAATGGTTATTCGGGTAGACCCCAACAACCGCTAATATGTAGACGTGGGCCGAAACAAGAATGCCGCCAACGAAACCTGGGAACTTTGGGACCAGGTCGCTGATGGGTTCAGGGGCTCTGCCGAGGAACTGGAAGATCTCGTAGACGAGATGTCAGACCATCCCCGGATTACCAGACGAAAACGGGTGTCCGAGGGAGACCAAGATGTCAAGTTTCGACCCGAACACGATTAACCAGTTCTGTTATTCCGCTACGGTCAAGCGGGTAGTCGATGGCGACACCGTTGACCTTCTTGTCGACCTCGGATTCGATATCCATCACAAGATCCGCGTGCGTCTCTATGGGGTAAACACGCCGGAAAGTCGAACAAGGGATCTTGAGGAAAAGGCATTGGGCCTCAAGGCAAAAGATTATGTAGTGGACTGGCTAACCCGTCATCCCGAGATCATCATTCAGACCATGAAAGACAAGTCGGGTAAGTACGGCCGCACCCTGGGAACCATCTGGTCCGACGCCGAGGGCACGGCGTGCCTCAACGCCGACCTGCTCGACAGCGGTAACGCCGTGGAGTACTTCGGAGGGGCCAGGACCTGAATACCTTTCAAGAACTGCAACTCTGGAGCAGCGCAGAGTGCGTTCGTCCTCGCGTCCATGCCGAAGAAGCAGTCTCCCATCAGGCAACCGTTGTCGGCGGGCCAACCGAAGGTGTCCGCTCAGCGACTAGACGCCAGTTGGACTACCACACATACGGTGAAGCGATCATCGAAAACCTGCTGACCGTCTGCAAGCAGAACAATGTGTGGGGGTTTTCCACGTTCAGCGGGGAGTCAGGACTTCCTTCCGTTGATGCTGTCCGTTACGGGCCTGAAGACTTCTACAGGTCGCATACCGACTGGGGCAACAAGCACCAGAACCGCAAAATTTCCTTCACAATCCAACTTACCGATCCCAGTCAATACGAAGGAGGCGACGTTTGGCTTTATGACGGCCCGGACGCCTGGCACGTCAGCAAGACGCAGGGTTCGATGACGATATGGCCTTCATGGACACTCCACAGCGTGGATCCCGTTCTAAGCGGAGAACGATGGTCGCTTGTCGGGTGGGTTCTAGGACCACCGTTTATTTAATCGGACAAGCACCACTATTGCAATCGTCGAAGTCGAGGCTGTCGGTAGGCACAGAAACGAATGGGATCGAAAAGTTGACCTTCCCAAGGATCTTCTCGTATTCCTCCTCCGTGATCTCCTCGTATGGAGGAAGCGGGAAGTTGTGATCAGTGTGCAACAGGAACGACACGCTCTTGATCGAGTTCTTGTAGTTCTTCTGCAACCACTCCTGGATTGACGTCAATTCATCCATTTCGTAGTAGACCGTCACCGAAACCGCATTGTCTGCCCACTCCGTTTGCATGCGTTTGATCCACTCCAGTTGGTCTACCGCTGTCATCTCGCTCGCCAGAATGGCGTTATCTGGAGACTTGCAGGGAAACTCAACGACCTGGCTGGTGCGATCCTTGTGTCCGTCCAGGCCCACATCCCACTGAACCTTGTAGCCACGGCTGCGACATGTGTCCACCAGCGGATCCGTTGAACGGAACCTGACCCGACGGATGTAATAACGGGCATATGCCGGGTGTACCCCTGGCGTCACCCCTGGCAGCAGGGACAGCGTCCCTGAGGGTTGAACTGTAGTTAGGCGAACCGACTTGGGTAGGTTGTGCTTCGCCGAATACTCTTCGTCCAATCCGGACAAATAGTCATAAATTTGCGACATCCAGTTCAATTGCTTCTCGGATGCCTGCAACACCCCCGTTACAGACTGGCCCAACCTCGAGTTCTTGGCAACGATCTTGGTCGTCTTCTCGTAGGGGTACTCAAGTCGTGTGACTTGCTTCTGCGCCAGATAGAGCAAGCGGGAAATCTCCCGCATCTGCTTCAGCGACTCAATATTCGGGAGAAAAATCGTCGCCAGGTTGCACGACTCCCCGTCCCCGAGCGCAATCTCGGCGCAGGGGTTAAATCCCTCAATGCTGTTATCTGTTTTCGTCTCTCCGAGCCTTCCAACCCGGCGAGCCAGTTTACGATTAACGAGTCCATACGGTTCTCCATTGCCGTTATACCCCTTCCACAACTCCGGCAGGATTTCGTCGTAGGTGTCGGCATAAATGCTGTTGTTGCTGTTCGATCGCCAGGCGGGGACAGTCCCCGTTGCCCAGTTCTTGGCTCGGAGGAAGAGAACGTCATCGGGATCACCGATAGCGATCTCGGCGGAACGTCGTGCCGAGCCGGACACCACCACCCGCCCGATGATGTTACATATATCTAGAACATCAACAGACCTTAACTTTTTACCCTCTCGCCCCTGCATCACTGTGCAGATATCGGCAATTCCATCAATCAGAGCACCCGGCCCTGAAGCCGTACCGCCAAATGTCTTGAGTGCGGCCCCTGACTCCCGAATCAGAATCGTGGAATAGGAGAACGACTTGCCCGTATCGAAGAATGACTTGAGAGTGGAGTGCAGTAGGCGGCTCCAACCCTGACGCGAGTCGGGCACGATGATGTCGGCGTCGTTGGTGCGCTCGTGAGTGATCTCCACGCCAGCCTTGACCTTGGGAAGTTCGTGAATCTTGGCTCGCTCCACAGAAAAGCCAACACCTCCGCCCAACATCAACATGTCGAACACGAACTCGAAGTCCTCCACCGTCTCGATGTTGACGAAGTAGCAGTTGTTGAGGCTCGCGCCGCCCATGTTCTGAACGAGAGGCGTGCCCAACTGCCACAGTCCACGGCCGGCAAACGAACAACGCAAGTTGAACATGTGATCGAACAGGAGTTCGACCTCGGTCTGCGTATACGGAACGCCGATCTCAATGGCACCGTTGATTACCCGCTGGATCGTCTCCGGCCACAGTTCGGTGTGATCGCCCCCGTTTTTGCGGCTGTAGGTGCGAAGAAAGACGATTTCTCCCAATCCTCCAAATCCCCAGGGCGCTGTTTGTGTCTTATAGGTGTCAACAAAGGCGTCTGTGATTTGGGGCATGAAGGGGGCTGATTTCGTTTCGGCAAGCGGGCGGAATGGAGACTACTACTACCGATGGTACAGCACCCGAGAATACTGAAACTGTCAAATCAGACCAAGTTTTTCGGCTTCTTCGTAGGAAACCTGAGATCCGGCGGCATGTCTCAGAATCCTGGTTGTTCGACCTGGCGTGATCTGGATCTCGTCGAAAATGTCCTCTTCGACGTACACATTCTGGGCATGCTTCAAGGTTTCCAACTTGTCGTCCATGCCGGCAAGACGGGTGGGAGGCGGTTGATCTCCCTTGCAGTCTCCGGTTGGATGCCCGCAGACGGGACAGGGGGAACGATCGGCGTGCAGAATGTAACCCCCGCTGGACCCCGGCATCAGCAGCGGGGTGCGGCGCTCGATATTGATCTGGTAGGGATACTGTTCCACCTACAGATTGTAGGCTACAAACCTATTCCCAATCGACAGCGATATGTTCGACGTCCGCCTGCGTCTCAATCCAGACGCGGGCACCACAGTGGTCCGGGGTCTGTGAATGGATGATCTCGCAGGGACCGTTGACCTTCACCCTGGTCAGATGGGTCGAACCCTTGTAAGTCCGGTCGATGATGGCCGGCTCACCCTTCTTGACCTTCTGCTGGTGAACGTGAATAACGTGCTTCATTGTTCCTTTCCAGGAACAGGCGTCGTGGGGGGATCTCCGGTACCACCGTTTAGATAGTTTACCCGGGCTGCCGCTTCCTCTGGAGTTCCCCATCTCGTCTCACAATAGAACTGGTTGTATGGCTTGCCGTCATGGCCGTACTTGGTGAGATGGTAACCAACCTCGTAACCGCGATCCGAGCCGTCATAGTGGTTGATATAGATGTACATTAATTGTTCCAAACGTTGTCGAGTTGACCGATCATGCCACCGGAGCGAAGGTACTCAACGGCAGCAGATAGCCGGAAATGATATTTGTTAGGTGTTCCCTGCGGGTACCGCTCTTCCAGAAGGATGATCGTTTCCATGAAGGGCCAGCCTTCAAACTGAGCGGTAAATAGGTCATACCCCGCCGGGAGGGAGTCGGGTATCGCTTGTAAGGCGGACGGGGTATCCTCAGGCGCTGCGGATGCGGGTGTCGGATATTCAATGGCCTGAGTCGTAGTAGTCACAGGCGCTTGTTCGCTGGTTGTCGAAGCAACTATGGCCTGTGTTGTGGTTGGCGGGGGCGGACCCGAGGTGGGTGTCGCCTCTTGATTGGCCCCCGCCGGAACTGTAGTAGTAGTGGTCGTCGGAAGATTCGATACCCAAACGCCGTCTTCGTTGATCTCCATGACCGGTATCGAGTACCCGTAGTCGCCCATGCAGAGCGACTGCCAGACGGTCCACGATGGGGTCATCGGGTTCGCCGCAGCCCAGTAGGGATCGTTGAACCGGCGGATGACCATATTGGCATCCAAGATCCATTCGGGCACCTTGCCGGAAGCGAACATTAGTTCTTCGATTTCGGGGTGGTCGCCGTTGGCCCAGTCGTGGATGGACAGAATCATGCCGTCTTCTAGACCGCCAGCCCAGTTATCCCACGCCGGGATTGTGCCGTCTTCCAGCACGGTATTGCCCTTGCCTCCGTGGAGTTCTTCGTAGTAGCGGAACACAATGCCGGGAGGAATCGTGCCGTCGGCTTCCATCGTGGTGATGTGAGCCGCCCACTCGTCGTAGGTCATGTGGATGTACCCGTACTCAGTGGAACAGGGTGAGTAGATGGTGTCGTGACTGGCGTTGGCCGTTGTGGCCATGCCGGACCAAATAAGCCCAGCAACAAAAGTGGTCGCTATTAAGCGCCGCATTGGGACCCCTTCGATATGTAGTTAATTAAACGAGGTTCAGTATGGCCTTATGTGCCAACTGCTTACGCTTCGATACCCAGGATGTGAAGTCCATCGACGAGATGGCCTTGGCGTCGGCGTCGCCCTCACGGGCGTGATCCAGATACTCGCCAAATGCGTTGTAGGTGGACCATCCGTTATACCCGAAGCCGGCTGCGTTCTTCTTGGAGGCGTATAGCCCCCGCACGACCATCTGAACTTCGTCACGATGCGCCCGCTGCCTGTCAGTGGAGTTTGCTGAATCCGGGAAGACGGTGTCGAATACCGTGTCGAACCGGCGAGAGCCAGCGGGGACCGGGATGTGCAGCAACTGCTCAGCCATGGTCTGAAACTCCTTGGCCCATTCAACGGAGATGTTCAGCACGTCGCGAGCCGCTTCCATTGCCTGATCGGCGTTACGCGTGTGCTTGGCCCGGAACATGGCTTTGGCCTTCCTAAGGCCCAGAATCACCGTGTTCTTGCATACGCCACGGATCGGAGTATTGGCGAACGTAATCGGAGTACGTCCGTCGTGACCGTTCAGGACCAAGAGGTACCGATCAATCCTGTCGTTGACCCCTTGCGGATCGATAATCAGCGTCCCGAGGTCAAGGCAGGCGAAGAACTCCCGTCCCTCGCGAAGTACGCCGACCGTATCAACGACGGCATCCCCCTTGGACGCGCCCACGATGTCGAGCGCCCGGTTGAGGCAGGCACGGTTCTGTTCCACCACGAAGCGGGTGCCGACAGTGGCTAGACCGTCAAACGAACCGTCAGGGTTGGAGCGCACGGTGGCACGACTGTTCGTGATGATCACCGGGGTGCCGTCCGGGTTGTACAGGACCTGCCCCTGACCATCAACCGCAGCGACTTCGGTCAAGACGACATCGAAGTCTGCCTGCGCAGCGTCCAACATGGCCTCTGCAGTTTGGAGCCCACTCATAGGAGTGCCCAGGCGATGCCATGGGATCTCCCGGTTGGCATAGGCCATGCGGGCTGTTCCGTCTTCGTTAATTTCTAGTTCGTGTGTCATAACTCCACTCTAGCCTAATCAAACCGAAACTACAACATGAGCGGCAAGGGCCTGCCGGCGGTGGAACTCTGGGTGTCGTGTCCACAATGGCCGGCAAGGCCCCCACCTAATCCCCGCACCCGAGCAAGGTTTGGTTATCGTGCGCCACAGGGGGCGGGGGGAGTAAATGACCGGCGACAACCATCTGGGTTTCGCTTCTGGCATGGCCGGTCAAACCGGGTGCCCCCCGCCGGGGGACGCAATGGGGATTTTGTCTATTCCGGCGGGGGACAGGTCTTAGGCGGCTTCCTCCAACTCCAAGTCCTTGAGGGCCGCGTTGTACAGGTCTCGAAGGATCTCCTTGGCGGTGATCCTGATGGCAGCGCCCTTCTTCCGGGCGTCCGGCCACTCGGGACGAGCAGTCTCGTAGTGTCCGCGCTTGGCGTCATAGACCGCCCGGTACGGGCTGGGGGCAAGCACCTTCCCGGTGGAAGTAGTGCTGCCCTTCCGCATCATGCAGCGAACAGCCATCTGGTTGATGGTCATCTTCGCCGTCGGGTTGCCCAACTTGAGGGCCTCTTCCTGCGTCATACCCTTCCTGCGCTTACGCGTAGGGTCGCCATGGCCGCAGTACGACCACAGGTCGGAAACCCGACGGAGGAAAGGCTCGTCAGGAACAAGGACCTTCTTGTCCTCGTCCTCTTCGCCCTCTTCCCAGTGTGCGGGAAAGGCCACGATGGGGTGACCGATCTCGCCCAGTAGGCGGGAAACGGTTTTGGTGCCGATCCCCACCTGATCAAGGAAGGCCTGCATGTTGGGACCACAGAGGGACAACATCATGGACTCGAGTGTCTTGATCGCCGACTTCTCGGCTTTCACGATGTACTCGTAGGCGCCCTCTTCGGGCAGGTCGATGGGCTGGAGGGTGTCCTCGTCAATGAGGACATTCCCGTCCGTGTCCCGCAACTTGTCGCGGTATGCCGAACGGCACCTCGCGAAGAATTCGGGAGAGTCGCGTCCCGGGCAATCATCGCCCAGACGGTTGAGGAGGGTGGCGTAGAACCGGTTTTCGAGACCGATTCTCGTCCTCTCCAAGTCGGACAGGGTGCGGCCAATCGACCGGATGTCGCTGTACGCATCCTGTATTGCTTCCTGCGTCTGCAGGTCTATTTCAAGCATGATAATGCTCGCTTTCTTCCCTGTTGATGGGTGTCGCTAGGGATCTATGTTGTTAGAAAATACCGGCGAGCGTCGTATGGATGTCGATACACGTTCGGCCGGTAGAACTTAGGCAGCCAGTTCACCGCTTTCGAGATCGTTCAGGCAGGTCTTGCCGCCGTCCTGAATCAACTGGGCAGCCTTCTGGTGCTGATGGGCCTTGGCCGCATAGGTCTGGCTGAACTTGAGGTAGTAGTTGGCGATCTTGTGGTGCTGCTCAGCGGTTGCCTGACCCCATGTCACCTTGTAGGACACGCCCAGCACGTCGTAGAAGGCGAAGTCGATGACCTGACTACGCCAGTCCTTCTGGGTGACGCCCTCGAGCGAAGTGCCCTGCAGTGTGGGCATCGGCTCGCCGACAGCGTTGAGGAAGACCTCGCTGATCGAGCCCTTGTGGGACCGCTCTGCGGCTTCCGTGCGGATCTGGTTCTTCACGCCGCGGCGGATATCCCACAGCATCTTGTAGATGCCCTCGCGCAGGAAGTTCGCCGTGTCGCGCTTGGAGAAGAGGGAGGCGGCATAGGCGCAGACTGCGTCGACGACCTCTTCCTCTTCACGGTTCGGGTCCTCGCGGTACATGGTCTCCACGATGGATGTAAGGGTCTCGGCCATGATTGGCACCTCGTTGTTACTCGGGTCTATTTGCATCGGACGGGAAGCATGCCCGGACCTGAGGGAGTTTCCAACGTCAAACCCAAAGAAATTTCAATAAATCTTTATCCGGGCTGGTCAGAGGCCTAAAAAAAAGTGGCCCATGGACGCGAGAAAGCCCCCGCCCGAACCTCCAAGCGCGTGCGGGGGCCTTCTCTCCCGAAGGAGTTGCAGAGTCTAGAAGGGCTCTTCCTCCGCCCCAGCCATTGCTGGCTGCCGGGTCTTGCTGGCACGAGGTGAACTAGCGCCTTGACCCTGGGCACCATTCTGTGACCGCTGCTTCCGCTCCAAGGACTCGATGGACCGACAGAGGATGCCGACGTGATCGACAATGAGGTCGACACTCGACCGCTTGTTCCCCTCCTTGTCCTCCCATGACCGCTGCTCCAGCCGGCCCTGAACGATTACGCCGATGCCCTTTTCGAGGACGTCAGCAGCGTCTTCCGCCGTGTACCGCCAGGCCGTGCAGTTGAAGAACGAGGTTTTCTCCTGCTTCTCGTCCTGCGCGTCTTTGTAATAGTGGTTGCTGGCGATCGAGAAGTTCAATCGCGCGACACCGGAGTCGGTGTAGTTGAGTTCGGGATCGCGGGTGAGGTTCCCGACGATGACCGTGGGTGAGAATGAAACCATATGGTTCTCCATTTCCGTGTTGTGGGGGCACGCCCCCGTCTGAAGGGCTCACCCTATCATCAGTTCACGCAGGGGGGATCTACAAATTCCTGAATGCTCAGACCGTGGTGCATCAACAGGGCGCAAGCCTCGTCATACTCCTCCTGGGTGGCGTACTCGGTCGGCTCGGGGAGATGCTGAGCCACGACCGCCAGAAGAGGGGCGTCCCGAAGAACTCGACCGATCCCGCTTGAATAGGCTGAGTTCTCGCCCCAGACGATGTGCCTACCCACAACATAGGTGTACGGCGTGCTCATCAGCATGGCTTCCGGCTGGTCCTTCCGGTTGATCCAGACATGGCTGGTCGTCAGGCATTCGGAAACCTTGCCCGTGTCGTTGTCCGCGAACGCCTTCGACAACTCGCGGCCCTTGAGTTGGAACGGCTCCTTGGACATGAAGCCCTCGGCCACGAAAGTGATGGAATCAACCCAGTAGAGCACCCGCATCACGTTGCAAGCCATGGAGACCTTCGGCAAGCGCTCGGGGACCGGCAGCCTCATGTCCTCCTGGCCAAATCCAAGCATGACCGCCAGAGTGTCGCCATGCCACCCCATGAACATAAACGGCAGATCCTCGCCGATCCCGAACTGATCCACAATGTTTTGCTTCGCCACCTGCGTTGATGTGATAGCAAGCGCCATCTTGGCGTACTTATCGGGATATCGGTCGTCCACGGATTGCAGATTACTGCAAGTAACCCTCAGCGACGGACAGCCCGACTAACATGGGAACATGGCACAAAAGAAACAGCCGGCCGCAAAGCGGGCACGCAACAAAGACGGAACGTACAAGGGCGACGACAAGTCGACCCCCAACGTCAACGAGGCCTACGAGCAGCCGAAAAAGGCAACAAAAGCGACGGCCACACCCCGCAACCCGGCCTCCAGAGAGCGGGCAAAGCAGGCAGCATCAGCCCCCAAAAAGCCCGGAGCCAAAAAGCCGGCAGCCAAAAAAGCGCCAGCGAAAAAGCCGCCAGCGAAAAAGCCGGCAGCCAAAAAGCCGCACACCTACGCGCCGCCAGTAAAAAGCCCGGTGTCAGAAATGCTGACAAAGGAAGTCAAGCCGGCAAAGGTGCAGGAAGTGCCGCCGATGCCCAAACTCAGCCGCTTCACGCCACCACCAGCCAAGAAAAAGGGGCCAATCGGCAAACTTCTCGTCTGGATGTTCGGCGAATAATGGCACGCCCCTCCAAAGCACGGATGCAGGCAGCCAAGATCCTCGGCGTCGACCCAACCGACCTCTCCGAAGAAGACGCGAAAATAGCCCTGAAGAAACTGATGATCCCCAAGGACCAGTTTCGGATCCGCCAGGCCCTCAGGGACATGCGCAACAAGAATGATAAACTGGCTTAAATAAACCATCAGTAACCCCCCACCAGGGAAAACTCCATGGCCACCACTGCCTCACTCCTCGAGTCGTACATCGTCGACCTCACCGAAGCCACCCACGACGACGAAACCCACTCCACCCTCACCGGGAACGTCATCTCCACCTGCATCGAAATCCTCCTCATCTCGGAAGACGACCTCACCGTGACCTACGACTTCCCCTTCGACGGAGACGAATGGGCCAAGAAAATCGAAGCCCGGGCCCTTTCTATTGCTCAACGAGGGCGGTCCCTGCACACCCTCCTATGGATCCTGGTATGTGTAGGAGTAGGGGTGACCGCATATGCCATCGGAGCAGGACTGTGACCTCCACACCCATCAGCGCAACCATCTCCGTCCGCGCCCTCGTCGGTGGCGAAACATATGAAGCAACCTACGACGGCGTCAAAGAAATAAGCCTGTACCGCATAGAAGACATCCACGACAGGCAAGAAACCAAAACCCACCTCACCGGCACCACCGTCGAACCAGGCGAAATCACAGGCTGGGGAGGACTCACCATAATGATGGACGACCTGATCGACTACCACCTGAGCCCAGGACTAAAAGACCTCAGAGAAGGAACACCATGACAATCATCCCAATCAAAAACCTGTTCTTCGGAGCCATCTTCGCCATCAGCGCCAGCATCGTCGCCGGCGGACTCATAGGCGACTGGTGGGCCATGGCACTCCTACTCCCAACAGGAGCCATCCTCGGATGGAAGGTCGCAGAATGGGTTTAAACAAACCAGGAATCGATACGAAGGATTTATCGTTCCCGTCCCCCCGACACTCGGACGTCGGTCGGGAAAGCCCCGTCAATCGAGTCGAACGCGTGTTCGCCGAACATATGTTCGATCCGACCATCGATTTGGTCGAGTTGCATTTCGACCGTCGAATTTCGAGTAATGTGCGAAATCAGTGACCGACCTCCTCACTCGCCCTCAGCCGCTCGTAGAGCCATCCTCAGGCCATCCCGAGGTCGAAGAGCATCATCTACCTATTACTAAACGCAAGGCCCTTCTCGCAGCCGTTCTCGGTTTCCCTACTTCGTTCGAAATGAATGTCATTCGTCAGATGATGAAAGGCTTGATCACTTTCGTCAAGAAACAGTGGTCCAATCTGATGCTCGCCGCTTGCCTCGCAGGGTTCATGGCAATCGCAGGCTTCGCCCTTTCGTTGGCTGATAACTATCGATGTGCCGAAGGTGAGCACACACTTCGCAATGGTCAGAGTGCATGGAGTGTCGCATCGCAAAGGTGTAGTGGTGACATCCGTCATGCGATGAGGGACATCATCACCATCAATGGTGGTGACCCCACCACCTTTCGAGTGGGAGACACATTGATCGTGCCCCCCTCAGGCGGCTGATCGCCAAGCCCTCACGGGTGACATGGGTGGATACTCACCACTTACCTATAGGGCAGTGCTTCTCAGGGAAGCGCACCTTCAGTGGCATGAAGCAGCCGCACTCCTTGCACTGCTTGGTCCATGACCTGTACCTCACACACCCCATACATATAGCCAACCTAGTAGCAGGTTGACTGAGTAGATCCTCATCACTACCCCAGTCAACACCATCGTCTTGATCCCCTGTCCATGCCCCACTGTCCATGCCCTCTATGTCACTCACTCACCTTCACCACCCTCACCCACTCCTTCACAGCAGGCCCCAGCACAGGGTCATCCTCCACATTGGTGACGTATGTCCTCAGTGAGGACACCAACTCATCAGTCAACTCCATGCCCTCCACATACTCAGCCCTCAGTGAGTCCAACTCACCCCTCAGTAGCATGATCTCCTCCACCCCCTCCCTCACAGCAGCACCTATCCGAGGGGCACCCTGCTCCTTGCATGCCTTCATCACAGCATAGAGAGTGACCAATACATCAACCTCTCCCATCTCATCCAACCCTGAGAGGTCCATGTTGTACCTGCCCTACCTGTGCTACGCCCTAGTCGCCACCCCTCACTGGTGTGAGGTGCGTAGGAGAGATTAGCCGAGTGCTCTCACTGTCATAGTCAGAGGGCACCCCCTTCTCCCATGCCTCATCCATGTCTATCCACCCCAGCACCTGTACCTCCCTGAACTCAGGGGGTATGGCCTGTGCCACGAATAGCACCAGCCCCTTGCCCACCTGGTGCCTGCGTACAGCAGCGTTGAGGGATGTCCTCACCCTGCGTACCTCGATGTTGTGCCCTACGTCAGGGGTGTCACGTCGCCGCGCATGCTCTGCGGGGGGCCATACATGCCCTGACCAGTAGCGGTTGGTGGCCTTGGCCACGGCCAACTCGCACACGCACGCCGCCACCTGAGCAGTACGATCATCCTCCATACGCTCAGCGTCATACCAGGGTGCATTGCCCTTACCCCAGTTAGCGGTGTACCTGCGTGCCCCCACTAGGGAGGCATGCTCATACTCCCAGGCCTCCAGTGTGACGATCAACATGCACCGCCGAGCCTACCCCGTTAGGCGCATATCACACTTGGTACAGAACTGTGCCCAGGGGTACTGCTTCCTGTACTCAGGGGGGTGGCTACAGTCGAGGATGTCAGTGGCCTTGGTGTTCATGACCTCTCGTACCAACGCTGACAGGGACAGCCCTACCACCTCAGCAGCACGCTTCCACCGTTCACGGTCATGCTCAGTAGCCCTGATGAGCACCTGCTTGTCAGCCGGCGCATCGTCTTCCTTGGCCATAGCCGACACCGTGAGATCCATGCCCTCAGCCACCTCGTGCATAGCAGCCTCAACGTTGTCCTCATAGGCAGGGTCACCCACCTCAGCCTCGCTCATGTCGAGGGGGGAGTAGGTGATACTCGCTGCTGCCCCTGCGAAGGACGTGTCAGGAGTTGGATCGATCGGCGCAGCCCTCACGGGTGACTGCACGGGTGCTGTGAGGTACTCCCCATCAGGGTGCAGTGTGAGTGGGGGGGCAGGCAGGGGAGGCAGGATCATCGACATGTTGACATCCGTCCCCTCCCTCATAGAGACAGGGCTGCTGTCCTCTGTGATTGGTTGCTTGGGCTCAGGCATCATCACCATCCAATAGGTCGATTGTGTCGTGTGGTGTTAGTTCTTCCACTATCTCTGCATCCACGACATCGTCATCGAGAATAGTCGAGAATTTGCTCCCCAGGGACGCCTCTAACTCGCTCTTCGAGATAACACCCGATTTGGTCATTAGTTCGAGCAGTTTCTTGGATTCGGTCTCCGGATTGAAGTGATCCACAGGGACCGACCCTGTACCACCAGACCCCGCCAGGGAGACGCGTATGTTCTCCTGGTGACCCACGTTTATCTGAATATTGGCCTCTGACTGTGGATGCGACTCCATGCCCATCAACTTGGAACGCCGATCCATGATGGCGAGCACCTGCTGAATGGCCTTCATATCCGGCTCTACCGCTACATCAGTCCCATCATCCAACGTGATTCGCCTGTGCTGAGTGAGGGGCCATATAGCGCTCTGCAGAGCGTCCAAACGCTCCAACTCCATACGGAGGACCTCTGGATAGGCCAGAAGTGCCTCAGAGTTCAGTTTCTCAAGTTGCCTATTGACCGATTTCCCAACAGCCCCCACGGAGATACTAAATCGTCGAGAAATCTCCTGATTGGGTACGCCTGCTTGTCGCATCTTGAAAATGCGCACATCTCGCTCAGCAAGGAACTCACGAGTCAAGGTGGGGGAGTTTTTGGCCATAACACAATGGTAGGTCATGGTCGACATCCCCAGAGCCGCCTATAGG
>Ga0315329_10000425_pt1 | contig 16554 bp, 11 predicted proteins | sample M150032315metaG_FD_203459 | JGI IMG/M metagenome (GOLD analysis project Ga0315329, IMG submission 203459) | Ammonia-oxidizing marine archaeal communities from Monterey Bay, California, United States - M1 500m 32315 | ecosystem: Environmental > Aquatic > Marine > Coastal | place: USA: California...
AGACGGTGGTACCTTCGATGTCATCGTAGTTGGAGGCGGTCCGAGTGGCGCTGCCGCGGCCTCTTACAACGCATTGAATGGCTGCAAGGTGCTTCTGATCGAGAAGGATTTGTGGCCTAGGGACAAGGTATGCGGGGATGCCGTTGGAGGCAAGTCGCTGTCTCACGTCAAAGAGCTCGGTGTGAAGGAGATGGTCGAGGCCACCCCTCACTTCAGGGTCGACTCGATCGTGTTCGGTTCGGCTAATGGCAGCACCGTCAAGGTGATGCTGCCCCAAGACGAGTTCGAGAAGAAGATGGCGGGCTACTCGCTGCCCAGGGTGCAATTCGACTACATGATGTTCAAGAGGGCTACCGAGATTGTCACTAGTGCTGGCGGTTCGGTAATCCAAGGCTTCAACGTGAAGGAAGTGCTTGAGGAAGGGGGGCAAATTACTGGAATCTCTGGTAGTTTCGGTGGTAGATCAGCTGAGAATCCAACTTTGAGTTTCTCTGCAGCGCTTACGATTGGCGCTGGTGGGTACAGGTGCCCCGTGGCCACGAAGCTGGTGGAAGGGATACATGGAGAGCCTATGAGGGACGACGACCACTACTGTGGAGGTTACAGAGAGTACTGGGAGGGAGTGGGTGGCTTCGATGGAAGCCATGGCCCCATTGAGATTCACTTCATTGAAGGCGTAATTCCCGGATACTTCTGGCTATTCCCAGTCCGAGAGGGAGTGGTTAACGTCGGAATAGGGATGGTCATTTCTGAGCAGAGGAAGAAGACTGGGGCCAGCAAGTCCCTGAAGAAGCAGCAGCGTTGGGTGATCGAGAATCATCCTGTTTTCAAAGAGCGCTTCAAGGATGCCAAGATAGTCGAGGGTTCCCAGAAGGGATGGCAGCTTCCCTTCGGATCCCCCAGGAAGAACCCGCCCTCCTACCAACCGAGAAGGACTGCGGGAGCGGGAGTGATGTGCGTCGGGGATGCAGCCAGCTTGGTCGACCCATTCAGCGGGGAGGGGATAGGCAACGGCCTTGTCTCTGCGAAGATGACTTCGAAGTACTTCAACAAGGATTCCCATGCCGATGGTTTTCCCGAGGAACAGGCGATCGAGTACATGAATGATCTATGGGGAACCCTAGGCAAGGAATTGACCAACTCCCACAGGCTGCAGAAAGTAGTCAAGTGGAAGAGGCTGATGAATTGGTTCGTCGGCAAGGCATCCAGGAAGAAGGAAATGGGCGACATGCTGACTGGGATGATTGCCGACAAAGAGGCCCAGAAGGCTCTCTGGAGTCCTTGGTTCCTATTCAAGACTATATTGTTGCCATGATGTGATTGGAACGTGGAAAGCGAGTTAGACGAGTCTCTCGATGGGGTCGCTGCCATCTTCTTGGATCTGGATGGCACCATATACCTGGGAGACAACCTAATCGAGGGGGCCTCGGAGTTCCTGAACAGACTAGAACAGAGGGGCATCAGGAGGTTTTTCCTCTCTAATAACTCTAGCAAGTCAGTAGGGCAATACCTGGAAAAGCTCAGGGGTCTGGGTATCGACGCCCATGAAGGGGAAGTGCTACTTTCGACTCATGATCTAATTGCGTGGCTAACCGACAAAGGAGTCGTCGACACGTTCCTAGTGGGGACCGAAGGTATGAGGGGGATGCTTGAGGGGAGTGGGTTTTCCACGACTTCTAGCGAGCCTGAATTCGTGATTCTCGGATATGACACGGAGATTAGTTACGAGAAACTATCTACAGCTTCCGTTCACCTCCACAACGGGGTTCCGATGGTGGCTAGTCATCCTGACATGGTGTGCCCGTCGCCCGATGGAGGACTACCTGACACGGGTGCCTACATGGCGCTATTCGAGGCTACCACTGGAGTAAGACCGATTCATATCTGTGGGAAGCCCAACAAGGGAATGATACTGCACAAAATCGAGGAACTTGGGCTGGATCCATCCAATTGCGCGATGGTCGGCGATCGCTTGTATACTGATATGGAGATGGCGGATAGAGCAGGGGTGCATGGCATACTGGTGCTTTCGGGAGAGGCCACGAAGGAGGACTTGGGGAGGAATGACCTGGTACCCTCTCTGGTCGTAGATTCGGTGTCATCTCTCGCTTGACTCCAAAATCTGCATCTAGAGAAATAGATAAACTCGGGTTTTGCGGAAGCGGCCATGGAAGGGGTGCTATCGAAGGTCGGTAGGTCTATTCACAGAAGGAGATTCCTGATTGTTGTTGCTTCGCTTGCTTCAATATTGGTTTCTGCGATTCTGATTTCTCAGGGTAATGAGTTCGATGACGGCAATGCCCCGCCATCTTCAATCGAGTCGGGTAGGGCTCTGGAGTTGGTCAGCGAAGAGTTGCCTGTTGTTTCGACGAACAGCGTGAACTACATCTTCACACACGAGTCACTTGAATGGGATGACCCAGTTTTTGAACAGGAAGTTAGAGAATCCCTCAGAGGACTGGATGAGGTCTCCCTAGGTGTTTTGGAGATTAGTTTGGCTTATGACAATCCAGAGGACCCGTTTCATCTTGCCCGTCATGTCTCCATCGACGGTCATAGAGTTGCGGCATTCGTGAAATTCAATGGGACCGAGGAGGAGATTTCCAAGGAGGTCGATGAGATCAAGTCTGCAGTAGACAGCGAGGAGATGGAAGTTCTCGTTTCTGGGAGTCTGATTATTGATGCCGACTTCGATCGTTTGCTTGAGGAGGATCAGGTTAGGGCCGAAATAATTGGTTTGCCACTCTCTGCGATAATCCTCTTCTTCGTTTTCAGAACAAAGATTGCCTCCGTGCTTCCCCTAGCGATTGTATTGTGCATGTTCCCCATGGCAACTGGACTTGCATTCTTCGTCTCCCGGTGGTTTTCGATGACACAATACTCCGTCTCGATGATCTCATTGATTGGAATTGCTGTATCGATTGATTACAGTCTGTTCATGATTAGCAGGTTCCGAGAGGAGCTCGACAAGGGCCATGATGTGGAGGACTCATTGGCTACGATGATGGCAACCGCGGGTCGAGCCATACTGTACTCCGGTGCCACTGTTGCAGTGGGACTATGCACTCTTTTCTACTTCACAGCAACACACATGCCATCCATGGGAATGGGGGCCTTCTTAGCAGTCCTTGGAGCACTAATTTACTCACTAATCCTGCTTCCGGCGCTGCTCTCCTATATTGGGCACGGAATTGGCGGTATCGGAGAGGACAAGGCCAAGAGTGAGTTCTGGGAGAAGTTTTCTACAAAGGTCATGAAGAACCCGGTCAGATGGTTTGTTCCTTCCATGGGCTTACTACTGCTTCTGGGGGTTCCTTTTCTTCACGTGGAGTTGACAGCGGGTGGCCTAGACACTCTGCCTCCTGATTTGGAGTCGAGGCAGGCCTACGAGATACTGGAAGAAGAATTCCCTGCCTTTACAGCCTCTGTCGTCCCATTGGTAATCGTATTCGAAGAAGGGCAAGAACCATTCTCAAAATCGCTTTCCATGGAGATTTCAGAAGTTTGCAACGGCGTGGCAAGTGTGGAAGGTGTAATCAGTGTCGAACACCCACTTTGCAATCCCTCCCTCTTCGACTCAGAAATTGACCAATGGTCTCAAGAGCACCAAATCGAGTGGTTGACTACCGTGTCGGATTCGGTTGCAATGATTAACATTCCAATAGAGTATCCCAGTGGTAGCGACGAAGCCGAACAGCTCATTAGAGACGTGAGGGATTTCACCTCTTCCAGTGAAGAGGAAGTTCTTGTCGGAAGTTGGACTTCATACGAGGTTGACATGAAAGACCACCTCAAGGAGAGGATTCCTGTCGCCCTAGCGTTCGTGCTACTGGTAACCATGGTGCTTGTGTGGTTCCAAGTTCACTCTGTGGTGGTTCCAATAAAGGCTGTTTTCATGAATATACTCTCAATCTCGGCTTCCTTCGGACTAATAGTGGTCGTATTCCAAGATGGCCTCTTGGCTGGGCCGTTGAACTTCACCCCACAACCACTGGATCTAATGGTCCCCCCGCTGGTGTTCGGTATCGCATTCGGCCTCTCCATGGACTACGAGATACTGATGCTCTCTAGGATTCACGAGTCCTGGTTAGAGACGGAGGACAACACTCGTGCTGTTTCCGAGGGACTTCAGGCTTCGGGGAGGTTAATCACCGGGGCCGCTGCAATCATGATCGCGGTCTTCTCCGGGTTCATATTCGCAGATGTGATGATAATCAAATCAATCGGATTTGCCCTAGCTGTAGCAGTTTTCGTAGATGCTACCATCGTGAGAGCCATTGTCGTGCCTTCGGCAATGAGGCTCATGGGGCGTGCGAATTGGTGGTCTCCCAGTTTCGCCACCTCCCGGAAAAACAAAGACGACGCTTCAATCAACCAGTAACATGGGAGAGCCCAATAACGACGTCGGATTGGTGTTAGTTACCGGTGCTAGTGGGTACATCGGCAGCCACATCGTAGCCAACCTCCTCTCCAAGGGTAGGGAAGTCCGGGCGACGGTGCGAGACGCTTCTGACCCGGAGAGGGTGGACCACCTCATTTCCATGGAAACCTCCGAAGGAGGGAATCTGGAAATCGTCGAGATGGACCTTCTCGACGGGGATTCGGTAAATAGGGCCGTTTCGGGATGCAAGTCGGTGATTCATACGGCAGCCGTGGTGGTTCTGAAGTCCAAGAGGCCGCAGGAGAAGATTGTCGATCCTAGCGTCATTGGAACAAAGAACGTCCTAGATGCGATTGACGCGTCGGGGACGGTGGAACACCTGGTTCACACATCATCGACTGCAGCGATCAGACCGCAGAAGTGGAAGGATGGCCAGACTCTGACCACGGAATCGTGGGCTGATGATGCCACCATAGAGAACAATCCGTACGGGCTGGCCAAGTTCAGCTCCGAGAGGATCGTCAGGGAATGGCACGAGAAGAAGGATGAGTCAGGCCCGAGGATGGTCACAATCAATCCCTGCGTTGTTCTCGGGCCCCCTCTCTCCAAGAGGCACCTCGAAGGGAGCCCTTCGTTCGTGATGACCCTGTTGAATCGGGATATCCCTGCTGTGGTACCGATGCATATCAGCATCGTTGACGTGAGGGACGTCGCTGAAGCACACGTGAGGGCACTGACCAAGGGGAACAATGCAGGTAGATACCTAGTGGTTTCCGGGCAGATGTGGTTCAGGGACATTGCCAAGTCCTTGAAGAAGGCAAACCCCGATTTGAGGATCCCCACAAGGCAGTTGCCATACTCCCTCTCGCTATTGGTATCCATCTTCCATCCCAAGATCAGCCTCTCATGGGCAAGGACCCATCTAGGCAGGAGGCTCTTCTGGGATGCCTCTCCGGCTGAGAGGGACCTGGGGATGGAATGGATGGGGGCAGAGCAGTCATTGCTCGAAACCGTCCCACCAATTCTAGAAAACGAGTGGTTGGTGTGATGTTATGAGCAAGGTAGCGCAACTACTCTGTTTCCTGGTAATCTGCTCTACCACAACGGGTTGTACCTGGTGGGAAGAGGACCCAGTGGAGGAGGTTGTCAATGGGACATTCGAATTTGGGAGGGAGATTCCCGTCACTACCTGGTTCCACTTCCCCGGAACCCCCTCTGAGAGATGGGCAGTGGATGCCACCGACCCCGATGCGATATCGGCATCGAACATTTCCGCTGACTTCTCAGGGAACAGCACACCGTTCTTCTCTAGCGCAACCTACTATGGGACGGGCTTCGACACGTTCGAGCCAACTCTCGGAATAACTTCTTCGGGGGCCATTTTCTTCACCAACTACAATGGCCTGGGTGATGGGACGCACATAATCAGATCAACGGACAAAGGGCAGACATGGGAGGACGTCGGGCCCTTCGGCCAGATAGACGATGACTCCGGGCAGACTCCGAACTCGAACGACCCCTACATCTACGTGGACAAGTTTACCGATAGGATCATCAAATTCGACATGCATGTGCTCGCGGCCATGTTCGTTGAGTACTCAGACAATGACGGTGATTCCTGGAGTTCCCCCTTCCCAGTGGAGGGATACTACGTCACGCAAGACCACCAGAGCATCGCCTCAATGCCGCCTCCTCCCGGTGTGACTGCTTTCCATCCTGTAATCTACGTCTACTGCATCAACACTGGCTCTCCAGCTGCTGGTGCTCAGTGTTCAAGGTCCCTGAACGGAGGCTTGTCATGGGATGTCCAGAGGATTGGTTTCCCGGTGGAGAGTTTTCCCCAGTGCTCGGGCCTTCATGGCCACCTAGCAGGTGGTTTGGATGGGTCGATATACAGAGGCAACCCCTCCTGCGAGGGTCCGGCAGTATACCGTTCCCTTGACGGTGGGTACAGTTGGACCGAACACACGATTACCACGGAAGTGGGGATGCAGGACGGATGGCATGCCCACGAGGTGGCCACTGCAGTTGATGATGGTGGAAACGTACACGCAACTTGGATCGGAGATGACCTGAAGACGTGGTACGCAAACTCTCGGGACCAAGGAGATACTTGGAGCGAGCCGATGATGGTCGCAGCTCCTGGCGTAGTAGAGACCGGTTTTCCCACGATTTTCGCTGGAGCCGAGGGGAGAGTTGTGGTGGGCTACATCGGAGAGTCCGAAGACTTTGACGAGGAGAACGGGACTGGTGGGTGGTCGGGATACATGGCGATCATGACGGATGCGTTTGCTGAAAGGCCGCTGATTACCAGCGTAGCGGTGAACTACCCAGACGACCCGTTGGACGACACCCCGGACTGCGGGAACGTTAGGTGCGGTGGGTTCGGTGACTTCATTGACGTAGAGATAGATGACGAGGGGAGGCCTTGGATTGCATTGGCTCACAACGCAGCCGGCTTCGAGGAGGCGATCATAGGCACTCTGATGGAAGGCCCTTCCCTATACGGGGAGTTGTCGCATCTCGAGCCCCTCCCCCCTGGTGGAAACTCAACTCTGCTACTCGGGTGAGGTAGCCGAGGGGAGGGGTTCTTTGGGGCTATGTGCTTCTGGAGCCATCAATCCGCTTAACTGATGTATGGATGGCTCAGCCGCTGAGTTGTGAGAGTCTCCGCCCTGAGTATTGTCTCGCTCATGATTCTGGCTTCTCTTGGCGGGTGCTTCGGCGAAGATGGTGAAGTCATAGAGCCAGTTGGGTTGTTCGATACCCTCTGCACGGATCAGGGTGGGTCGATCAGCAACACCACATGGTACCACTTTGCGAACGCGACCGATGCAACCCTAACCCCAGAGGCTGGAAATCTAACCGATGGAAACGCTCCAGTCTGTGCAATTGGGACGTACTATGGCATAGGTTTCTCGACGTTTGAGCCGACTATTGGAATCACCTCCCAGGATAACCTGTACATGAGCAGCTGGGGGAATGGGATTGCGGGTTCCACGGCGATTGTGCAATGCAGTGGCCTGATTGGGATGACCAACATTTCCGAGTATACGTGTCAGGATGTGTATAGCGCCTTGTTGCCCGTGGCTAACAGCAATGACCCGTACGTGTACGTTGACCGTTGGACGGATCGCATCATGAAATTCGACATGCACGCCCTGCTTGGGATGACCGTGGAATGGTCTGACAACGAGGGGGGGACGTGGATCGGCCCGACCCCTGCTACGGGTTGGTCGGTGCAGGACCACCAGACCATCGCCTCATCCCCTTACAACGCGCTGTTGCACGAAACGACGTGGGTGTTCTGCGTGAATGGAAACTATCCCTATCCCGTTTGCTCGACCAGCAACGACGGTGGAGTTACGTGGGGGCCGGAGGTTCCCGGGGCGCCGACCGACTGTAACAGCGGGGGGCTGACCGGTCACATGATTGGGTCCAACAACGGAAACTTCTACCGGGGAAACCCCGGTTGCAACGGAGAGGGGTACTCGATTTTCAGGAGCACCAACGGAGGGCTCACTTGGACTGAGCATCCACTTCCGACCGAAACCACCGGGACTGCCCAGACTTGGAACTTCGAGGAGGCACAGGTGTATCCCGATGAGGATGACAACGTCCACGCCATGTGGATGGGTTCGGACAACATGCCGTACTACAGCTATTCCACGGACGAAGGGGGCAGTTGGAGCTCTCCGATGATGATTGCGCCACCTGCCGGATTGAATGGAACGGGCTTCCCGGCTATCGCTGCTGGCGATGCGGGAATGGTGGCATTCGCGTATATTGGCGACTCCGGGGGGGACAATTGGAACGGGTACATCGGCATGATTACCGATGCGTTCAGCCCCAACCCTCTGATTACCACCGTCCAAGTCAATGGGGTAGGAGACCCCTTGGACATCACAGCAGATTGCGGATTCAACAGATGTGGAGGGTTCGGTGACTTCATCGACATCCTAGTCGATAACCATGGTCGCCCGTGGTTCGGTCTCTCTCACAACATTGTCGACCAGGGGATTTACGGGACGATTGCAGTGGGGCCTTCACTCCGAGATGGAGTAGCGGTGCAGGAGATGCCGATAGGCGGGCCCAGCACACTGTGAGTCACTCAGAATACCTCTGGGACGAGCCCGTATGCCTGGTATGCGAAGCCGACTGCGAACGCGAACATTCCCAAACCGCAGATCCCGAGTGCAATTCGATATACACGAGGTGAGAGTCTGCCTCTAGTACGATCGAAGAAGTATGCGATGGTTACCTTCACGATGATGATGGAGATCAGGAATGAGAGTGCGTAGGCGACCGGCGCGAGTGGTTCCTCATCGGCAGCGGCAGCCATCAGTGGCCCTCCGATTAGGAACCAGAAGACGTACACGTTGGGGTTGAGCAAGTTGGTCATCACCCCCCTCCTGAAGGATCCTGTCACCTCCTTCTGGGCAATGTCTGGATCGGGCGGTTCGATCCTGAAGCAGTCTATTCCGAACCAAACCAAGAACCCGGCCCCGAGTAGTGATATCACGAAGAGGATCGAGGGTTGCTCTGCGACCCAGGATGACAGGTAGACGCTGACGATGATGAGCGGTCCATCGGTGAAAATCGGTGCGGAGGCCGCTCTGGCTCCAGCTGACCACCCCCCCGTGAGCGTCTCGCGAATCACCATCGTAAGTAGCGGTCCGGGACGAATTCCCTCGAAGAGTCCGAGGGCAATCCCAGCGGCAGCGAGAGCCAGGATTAGGTCGGTCTGCATGTTCTAGCGCCTCGTTGCAATGGCGATCTTTGCCAGCAACTTCAGAATCTCTAGGTAGAGCCAGATCAGCGTGACCATTAGTCCGAAAGCTGCCCTCCACTCCATCTGCTTCGGAGCCCCACTCTGAACGCCTCTCTCGATGAAGTCGAAGTCTGCCACCAAGCATAGGGCCCCGATGGCGACGACGAACAGTGAGAATGCTATACCCCATGGGCCGGCACCGTGAATGTATGGGACATGGAACCAACCGGTTATCGCTCCCACCATCGAAACGATGTAGATCATCACGATTGCGAAGATGGACGAGGAGACTGCGATTGCTAGGTTCCTGTCCCAGCTGATTAGCCCGGCTCGGTATATTGCGATCATTCCACCGAGAATCATGAAAGTCAGGATGGCGGCGACTAAGCCGATGCCCGTTAGTTCAAGCGGGACCTCGAAATACCAAGTAAAACCCCCAACCACCAACCCCTCTAGTGCTGCATAGGTGCAGATTAGTATCGGATTCATCGACCCAGAGAATATCACCATCATTGCCACTATGAAGCCGCCCAATGCACCCAGAAGGATCAGGGGGGCGGACCCGGGCATGGAGAATGCAGTAGCCAAGGCCGTGGTGGTAGTGATCAGGAGCAGGAGTCCTGTCTTCTCTGACACTCCCTCTATCGTCATCATGTTTGACTCGTAGCCCTCCCACCATGGTGCATCCTTGTATGCGGACTTCTCGAAAGTCGAGTCGTTTAGTGCGGGGTTTCCTGAGCGGTACATTGGAACTCGGTCGGCGTGACCCTTCTCAAGTGTTGGCCTGAAATCTGTCAGAGCATCGCTATCAGATGCTGCCCGGTGTAGCTGCCGGGCTCCCTGGCGACTTCGTCAGGGGTTCCCGTTGCCACGACGCCCCCTCCGAGCTCGCCTCCCTCTGGCCCTAGGTCGATTATCCAATCTGCGCACTTGATGACATCAAGATGATGCTCGATGACGATTACCGTGTGCCCATTGCGACGTAACCTGAGGAGGACCTCTATGAGTTGGTGGATATCTGACAGGGCGAGACCAGTAGTCGGTTCGTCGAGGATGTAGAATGTGTGCTTTCTAGGGGTCTTATGCAGCTCGGTGGAGAGCTTGACCCTCTGGGCCTCCCCGCCCGAGAGCGTCGTCGCGGGTTGTCCGAGGCGAATGTAACCCAGACCGACGTCACGAATCGTCTCCACGATTTTGTGGATCCTGGGTTGGTTCTCGAAGAACTCGCAAGCCTCATCCACGCTCATCTCCAGGATGTCGTGGATTGTCTTGCCCCTCCACTTGACCTCCAGGGTCTCCCTCGTGTACCTCTTGCCCTTGCAGACATCGCAAGTCACCCATACGTCTGGGAGGAAGTTCATCTCCAGCTTTGTCGATCCGGCCCCACTGCACGCCTCGCATCTTCCCCCCCTCACGTTGAATGAGAACTGACCGGGCTGATACCCCCTCTCCTTGGCCACCTTGGTTTGGGTGAAGAGATCTCTGATCGGCCCAAATGCCCCTGTGTACGTCGCAGGGTTTGATCTCGGGGTTCGTCCTATGGGGGACTGGTTGATCACGATGGCCTTGTCCACCATTTCCAGCCCCGTAATGGAATCTACCGCCCCGGGGGTGGATTCGGATCCATGCAGTTCCCTCAAGAGCGCGGGTGCGAGGGTCTCTGTGATTAAGGACGATTTGCCTGAGCCTGACACTCCGGTAACCGCTACCATGCAACCCAACGGTATTCTGACTTCGATGTCCTGGAGGTTGTTCTGCCTGGCCCCCGAAATTGTGACCCATCTGTCCTTGACCGGATCGACCCTGTCATCGGGAATTGGGATGTATTGCCTTCCCGATAGGTATGCTGCAGTGATGCTCTCCTCGTTGGCTAGGAGTTCGTCGTAAGACCCGTTGACTATCAATCTCCCTCCGTCCTTCCCAGCTCCGGGACCCAAGTCGACCAGCCAATCGGCCTGCTTCATGGTAGCCTCATCGTGTTCTACCACTAGTAGCGTGTTGCCAAGATCTGTGAGTTCCCTCAGGGTCTCGAGGAGTCTGTTGTTATCCCGAGGGTGAAGCCCGATACTGGGTTCGTCGAGGACGTACATCACTCCCGTGAGCCGGGTTCCTATCTGGGTTGCCAACCGAATTCTCTGGCTCTCTCCACCGGACAGGGTGTTCGCCCTCCTATCCAATGTCAGATAGTCCAGACCGACCAGTGCTAGGAAACGGAGTCTGGATTCGATCTCCTTGATGATCTCCTTGCCGATGTACATGGTTCGTTCATCCAACTTCTCCGTTGCACTTACTGTCACGCTGGATGGTGGTTCCCGATCTAACTTCCCCCATGTGTCATCCAGGCCACCTAGTCTCCAATTCTGAACTACTGCTAGGGCTTCTAGAACACTGCACTTGGAGATTCCTGGTAGGTTTATCCCACCTACTGTAACCTTGCAGACGGCATCATTGAGCTTGTCGCCGAGGCAGTTTGTGCATGGCTCATCTGTCATGAAGGACGTGAGTCGGGATCTAGTGCGTTCCGAGCTTGTGTCCTTGTATGTCCGGGCGAGTCGTGAGAACACCCCCTCCCATGGTCTGGACATGGTGTAGGACGAGCCCTTCTCGGAGTTGAATTCGAAGTTGATCGCTTCGCCACCGGACCCATTGAGCATTATGTCCCTGCTGTCATCGTCTAGTTCCCCGAATGGAATGTCAGTTTGGATTCCGAAGTGCTCGCATGTCTGGGTCATCTGGCTGCGATACCATCCGGACATCATGGAACGCCGGAATGGCCTGATGCAGCCCTCTCCCACGGTTGCTGTTCTGTCGATGACGAGGTCGTGGGAGAATGAGCGCTCCACACCCAGACCCTGGCAAGACGGGCAGGCGCCCAAGGGGTTGTTGAACGAGAAGACCCTGGGACTCATCTCCGGGAGGAAAGCCCCGTGGGTTGGACAGGCGAACTCCTCCGAGTAGGCGATTACCTCTCCCTCCTCTGTTTTGAATCGCTGCTCTTCCGAGTTGTCTTCCCCTGGATTGGGTGAGCTGAGGCTCTCCACCGCAACGGACCCTGCTCCCAACCTCAAACCAGACTCTACTGCTTCGGTGAGCCTCTGCCTGTTGGTTGGAGTCAAGAGCATCCTGTCGATTCGTACATCGATATCGTGCCTCAGGTTCTTCTCCAGCCTAGGGGGGTCTTCGAAACTGGCTTCTCTTCCGTTAACCTTGCCAGCCAAGTATCCCTGATCGACCAGAGCGGTGAACAGATCGGCGTGTGTTCCCTTCCTGTTCCTAATTGCAGGACTCCAGATAGCTATCCCATGGCCCTCGAAGCGCCAAAGGACATCGTCTACTATCTCCTGCACGGTTCTCCTGCTCACCTCACGGTCGCATTCGGGGCAGTGAGGGAGGCCGACCCGTGCCCAAAGGAGTCTCATGTAATCCATCATCTCGGTTACTGTGGCGACCGTGGACCTCGGGTTGTGGCTTCCCTGCTTCTGATCTATGCTGATGGCTGGTGATAGGCCTTCTATCGAATCGCAATCCGGCTTCTTCATCTGTCCCAGGAACTGCCTCGCGTAGGAGCTGAGGCTCTCCACGTACCGTCTCTGACCCTCTGCGTAGAGGGTATCGAATGCCAGGCTTGACTTGCCGGAGCCGGAAACGCCGGAGATCACAACGAACATCCCCCTCGGAATGCTGACGTCAATGTCCTTGAGATTGTGAGTCCGAGCCCCCTTTACCTCTATCCAACCATGCTTGGAGAACCCGTTCTTCTTCCTGTCAGACATCGCATCACCTCGGCCAGAGTAAGGAGTCACGGCGCGCTCCTTTCAATCCATGCCCGAGCAATCTTCTCAGAAGACGTCGAGAGTGGCTTGCCTCCCTCTGTTTGCGAACCAGGATCGCCTCGCCGCCTCCGGGGACGAAACCCTTGGGGATACATATGAGATGGCTTCCGACAATGTGTCGAAAACCGTTGGCTTGCGCTTCATCGCTTCTCTAACGGTCTCCCTGATTAACCATACTCCGACCGGTGCCCAGTACCCGGGTCCGATATCTCGCCAGACCATGCATGCCCCTGATCTTCCGATGGCCTCCATGTGCTCTAGTACAGCTAGGCGGGCAGCATAGTATGCGCCTGTGATCGAGTGTGCGTATTCCGACCTCGGCTCCATCTCCTCCCAATCATCAAGGACATCTCCCGTTGACCCCCAGACCGAGCCCTGGCACCATGCTTCTAGCATCTGGAACGCCCATAGCCCCGGGGAGAGGATGACGTGGAATTTGTTGTCCAGGTAGCTAGCCTCGAAAACCATGTACTTGTCTAGTGATGGAAGGTCCCTGACCCTCGACCAGCACTGTCTAGAGAGTGTGTCGTCGGTTGCAGTGATCCCCCATCTGGTTGGGACCAGTTTCCTATTGTCCTCCTTCCCAAGGAGGCCAGAAGAGAGTATTCTAGAGATGTGTGCCTCTCCAATTCCGGAGGATGTTAATTCCCCCATCGCTTCGTTTGCGAGGAGATCGGTCTCGTTTGCGACTGAGTCAACCTTCCTAGAAATACTGGCATGACTGACAACATCGGCACTGACCAGATCGCCCGATGGGCCGAGAGGGGTGCTCATCGTGTCGAAGGTGGGTGATCCGCCTATCGGAACCGGGCGATGGAAGTCAAGCTCGACATCCACTGCTCCGGAGGACATTGCGATAATCTGGGTGGCCTCGAGGACCTCATCTGGTTCTCTCGGGCTAGTTGTTGCCATTTTTCTACCCCCTGTTACGAGATTAGCGTGTCTAGCTGCCACTTCCTCCAGTGAGTCCCCGAAGAGATCGGCTGGGTCGCCGCTGGATGGCATTTGACAATCTGACCCTTGCATCCAAGACACGCTCGGTCCGACTCTGACATTTGGATAGCCGAACCTCCCGACGAAAAGAGAAGGGGGGCTGGGCCCTGACAAGTCGGCTAGGGCAGTGACTTCGTTCTGGGGAAGTCTGCGCTTGACCTCAGTCAAGAGCGGACATGGAGAAATCCCGCACATGCCCTTCGTACCCCTGCACTCGATGCACTCTGGGAACACAGGGGGAAATCGGAATCGGGCGCTCTTAGGGTTAATGGCTCAGCATAGCCATAGGGCGTCGATAGTCTCGCCCTTGTCGCAATCGGTATCCGGGGGGAGAAGGGAAAGTGCATTGTGCGCGACCATGCTGTGAATGTTGCCGCTTCCCTGGTGGGTTCTCGTGGAACCGACCATGACATCTCCCTCTTGTCTGATTGAGATTCTCCTCATGCATAATTTGCCGGGAGCCCCCTTGAGTGGCTCCTCCATCAGGACTCTGACTCTGTTTGCCAGTCTGGGACCAGAAGCTTCGTCGGATCCCATGCTCTTGGACATCCAAGGGGCGACCAAGACCGTGAAGACAACATGGCTGCTTACTGGGTTGCCGGGCAGGCCGAATATCGGCTTTCCGTTCCAAGAGCCGAAGATGGGGGGGCCCCCTGGCCTCATCATAATCCTCCAGAATCGGACATCTCCTTCTTCCTCCATTATTCGTCTGACGATGTCCCACTTGCCCATGCTAACCCCTCCGCTGGTGATGATGGCATCGCAGGATTCCGAGGCTTCGTCGAGTGCGTCTCTTAGGTTGTCAATGCTATCGCGGATTAGGTCAAATCTCTGTGGAAAGCCGCCCATCTTCTCGACGAGCGATGAGATTCCGAACGTATTGGACTCGTATATCGCGCCCTCGGACAGCGGCTCCCCGGGAGGGGTCAACTCATCCCCGACCCCTATCACGGCTATCCTAGGTTTCCTTACCACACTCACATCACCGTGACCCATTGTTGCCGCAAGGGATATCGCCGCTGGAGTGAGTAGGTCACCGGAACTCAGGGCCACGTTTCCCTCTAGGAGATTCTCCCCCCTCCTGCGAATGTATCCTGGTCTGGCTGGACCGTTGATTGCAACGCTGCCATTCTGGGTCGTTGAGTCCTCCACCATCACGATTGCATCGGAACCCTCTGGGAGTGGAGCACCAGTCATGATGCTGCAGGCCTCGCCCTCGCCCACGGTTGGAACCTCTTCGGCGCCGGCCTGACTAGTTCCGACTATTCTCAATATGGCACCTGTTTCTTGGCAGTCTGCCTCCCTGACTGCCCAGCCATCCATTGCAGAGTTGTCGAATCTGGGGTCATCCACCTTAGACGCGAGATCGTTGAACAGTATCCTCCCGGCTGCACCCCCCAGCGGCACCACCTCTGAGGTTGTCTCTATTGTGAGTTGGGTCGCTATCTCCAAAGCCCGATCCAGAGAGACACCCATCTCCATGTATCCCGAGAAACGGTGGAGTTGAAGTGTCCTTCCCAAAGCGGTCCTCATGGTTTCCACTGAGTTGGTGTTGGTCCTATTGGCCCTCTTCGCTGTGGCTGCCCTCTACTCCTCAGTTGGTCTGGGTGGGGCTTCGGGATACCTAGCAGTGCTGTCGATGACGACATTCGCAGCATCGGAGGCGATTTGGCTCAAGCAATATGCATGGTCGCTGAATCTGATTGTAGCGGGTATCGCCTTCTGGCACTACCACAAATCTGGGCACCATGTCAGGGATCTCTCGTTCCCGTTCATCTCCGCAAGCGTACCCATGGCCGCCCTTGGGGGATTCATGCTGGTGGAGGGTAACGTGTACGATGTACTGCTCTCAATCGCATTGATCGTGGCGGCTTGGAGGCTGGTTTCGAGTGATGCGGGAGTCAGTGAAGCGATTCGGCCCAGTGCACCCAAGGCCGCGGCGGTAGGAGGAGGGATTGGCTTGGCCAGTGGTGTGATAGGTTTGGGAGGAGGCATTTTCCTTCTTCCGGCTCTCATGCTGGGAAGGTGGGCTACAGCGAAGGAAGCTGCAGCCACCACTTCCCTTTTCGTCTGGTTAAACTCCCTCGCAGGGTTGGCTGGAGCGGGCCTTGCTGGTAGGCTTGACTTAGACCTAGGGCTCCTACTTCCATTCGCATCCGTAGTCCTAGTGGGAGGGCTTCTTGGTTCGAGATACGGGTCGCAGGTATCCTCCCAGGCTGGTATCAGAGGGTTGCTCGTAGTGGTTCTGATATTGGCTACCGCGAAGAGAATCCTCGAGGTACTGGGTTAGGCTCGCAGAACGTGCCTGACTGCATTGTGGAATATCGCCATGCCCTCGCCCTCGCCGTGATCGTCATCCTCCCTGGTCCACGTCGCACCTAGCCATGTGGAGTGGTTGGCCTCTGGGTGCGGCATCAAGCCGAATACCATCCCGGAGGGGTCACAAACACCGGCAACATTCCTCCAGCTCTGGTTGGGAGAGATCGGGTAGGGGAGGGGGTCGTCGCCTGCGCTTGGATATTCGTCGGAGGGGTTCACGTATCGCGCGACCAACTGTCCGGACTCGGCCCACTTGT
>Ga0315329_10000429_pt1 | contig 16481 bp, 12 predicted proteins | sample M150032315metaG_FD_203459 | JGI IMG/M metagenome (GOLD analysis project Ga0315329, IMG submission 203459) | Ammonia-oxidizing marine archaeal communities from Monterey Bay, California, United States - M1 500m 32315 | ecosystem: Environmental > Aquatic > Marine > Coastal | place: USA: California...
TCCACGGGGTGCTCTACGTCCCATGGTCGGCCCTAGGTGCGGGCGATCTCCCGCTCCTCGAAGGTCTCGATCACGTCGCCGTCCTTCAGGTCCTGGTAGTCGGAGAGCCCGATGCCGCACTCAAAGCCGGACTGCACCTCGCGTGCGTCCTCCTTGAAACGCCGCAGGGAGCTGATCTCACCCTTCCAGATGATCGTGCCGTCCCGCAGGAAGCGGACCTTGGAACCACGGGTGATCGTGCCGTTGGTGACGTAGCAGCCGGCGATCTTGCCGATCCGGGGCACCGAGAAGATCTCGCGAACCTCGGCGTCGCCTGTCACGACCTCCTCGAACTCGGGGGCCAGCATCCCGAGCATGGCCGCCTCAATGTCCTCGATCAGATTGTAGATGATCTCGTAGGAGCGGATCTCGACGCCCTCGATGTCGGCCATCTCCCGGGCCTTGCGTTCCGGGCGGACGTTGAAACCGATGATGGTGGCGTTCGACGTGGCGGCCAGCTGGATGTCGTTCTCGGTGATGCGACCCACGGCCCGGTGCACGAAGGCCAGCCTGACCTCTTCGCGTTCGAGCTTGCGGAGGCTCTCGGTGACCGCCTCCAGCGAACCGTTCACGTCGGCCTTCACGATCAGGTTCAGCGTCGCCGCCTCGCCCTTCTGGATCTGCTCAAAGATGTCCTCGAGGCGAGCGCCACCGGACAGGGCGTGAGCGTCGCGGCCGATGTTGGCCTGGCGGCGCCAGTGGCCCCGCTTGTCGGCCACCCGGCCGGCGATCTTCTCGTTGGGGGCCACCACGAAGCCCTCACCGGCGTCGGCCACGTCGGACAGGCCCAGGACCTGCACGGGGGCCGACGGACCGGCCTTCTTGATCTGTCGACCCTGATCGTCGATGAGGGCACGCACACGGCCCCACGCCGCGCCGGCCACCAACGGGTCGCCCACCTTGAGGGTGCCCCGCTGGACCAGCACGGTAGCCACCGGGCCACGCCCGATGTCCAGGAAGGACTCGAGCACCACGCCCTGGGAGCGACCGTCGGGATCGGCCCGGAGGTCCTCGATCTCGGCCACCACGTTCAGGTTGTCCAGCAGGTCGTCGATGCCCAGGTTCTGCAGGGCCGAGACCTCGACGCAGATCGTGTCGCCACCCCAGGGCTCCGGCACCAGATCGTGCTCGGCCAGCTGGCTGAGGACCTTCTGCGGATCGGCGTTCTCGCGGTCGATCTTGTTGACGGCCACGATAATCGGCACGTCGGCCGCCCGGGCGTGGTTGAGCGCCTCGACGGTCTGGGGCATGACGCCGTCGTCGGCGGCCACCACGAGCACCACGATGTCGGTCGAACCGGCACCGCGTGCCCTCATGGCGGTGAACGCCTCGTGACCCGGGGTGTCGATGAAGGTCAGGGATCTACCGTCCCGTTCGACCTGGTAGGCCCCGATGTGCTGGGTGATGCCACCGGCCTCGTCGTCGACGACGTTGGCGTTGCGGATCTGGTCCAAGAGTTTGGTCTTGCCGTGGTCGACGTGGCCCATCACAGTGATGACCGGCGGACGCAATGGTGCGTCGTCGTCCTCGAGGTCGTCCACGACGTCGAGCAACTTGAGCAGCTCGACCTCCTGCTCCTCGCCGGGGTCGACCATGCGGATCTCAGCGCCCAGCTCGGCGGCGAACAGCTCGATCATGTCGTCGGACAACGACTGGGTGGCCGTGACCATCTCACCCTGCTGCATGAGGAACCGGACGACGTCGGCCGCCGTGCGGTTCAACTTCGGACCGAGGTCGAGCGCCGCACAGGCACGCTCGACGACCACCTCGCCGGTGGGCACCGAGGCGTCGTCGGGCGTGTAGGACGGCACGTCCATCGGCTGAAGTTCTTCGCGACGACGGCGACGACGTCCCTTGCGACGCGGAGGTCGACGCCCACCGGGGCCACCACCCGGGCCGCCGGGACGGCCACCGGGGCCACCACCCGGGCCGCCGGGACGGCCACCGGGGCCACCACCGGGGCCACCACCGGGACGACCGGGACCACCACCTGGACCACCACCTGCGCCGGGGACCGATTCGCGGGGTCCACCGCCCATCGGAGGACGACGCCCCACCGGGGGCGGACCCGTCCGACGGCCGGAAGGACCATCGGTCGGCGCAGCGGTCCGACGACCACCCACACCGGGAGGCGGCGGAATCGGCTTGCCAGACTGGGAGACCGGCGGGCCGGGAGGCGGCGGAATCGGCTTGCCAGACGCCGACAACGGCGGCGTCGAACCGAGAGGCGGCACGACGGGCGCGTTCGGATCAGCCACCTTGGCGGCCGGATCGGGCACGGTCTGACCGTCGTCCGATGCCGAAGGAGCAGCCGGCTCGGCGGTCGGCTCAGCGACCGGTACGACCTCGGCCTCGGCCACCCGCTTGGGCGGGGCCGACGAGCCGCTGGAAGAGATGACCCGACTCGGCGAGACCGGCTCAGGGGCCGGCTCAGGCTCGACCTCGACCACCGGCTCAGGTGCCGGCTCAGGTTCGGGGGCCGGCTCAGGTTCGACCTCGACCACCGGCTCAGGTGCCGGCTCAGGTTCGGGGGCCGGCTCAGGCTCGACCTCGACCTCGACCACCGGCTCAGGTGCCGGCTCAGGTTCGGGGGCCGGCTCAGGCTCGACCTCGACCACCGGCTCAGGTGCCGGCTCAGGTTCGACCTCGACCACCGGCTCAGGTGCCGGCTCAGGTTCGGGGGCCGGCTCAGGTTCGGGGGCCGGCTCAGGCTCAGGAGCCGCCTTGGACTTCTTGCCCGGCTCCTCGGGCTGCACGTCGCGGCTGAGGCCCTCTCGTTCGGCCTTGCGACGGGCCCGGTCAGCCTGGGGCTCGACGATCCCGGAGGAATGGCTCTTCACCCCGATGCCGAGTGACCCACAGAGATCCAGGATCTCGGCGTTGGTCATTCCCAGCTCTCGCGCCAATTCGTAGACGCGGATGTTCTTCGGCACGAGGGTTCGACGTCCTGTTCTCTCTCGGGGTCCTCTGGGAGGTCTTCTCTACGGTCCGGCGGGACCGTCGTGGGTCTCCCGTGGTCGGGGAACCGCCGTCTGACGCTACCGGTTAGCGGGGTGGATCACCCGTCCGTCGACGGCCTACGAGTCGGTGATTCCACCAGCGTCGCCCCCACGTGGGTCACCAGATCGGCTACCTGCTCGGGCGTAACCGCCCTGCGGAACGCCCTGGCCAGGTCATTCGGACGTAGCGAATCGAGGCAGGCCCGCCGGGGATGCAGCCAGGCGCCCCGACCGGAAAGCGTTCGGCCCACCGTCGGACCGGCCACCCGGTCCGACCAGGCGACCCGAACCAGATCAGCGGCAGGCACCGAGACCCGGCACGCCACGCACCGCCGCTGGGGGCCGGCGTCGGTCGATCGGCCCACCGCTGTGGCCTACTCCTCTTCCTCGCCGGGCTCCGTGGCCGCCTCGGTCCACTCGCCGGCCGACACGGCCGGACCGCCCTCGGCGGGCTTCCAGACCTGTTCGCCGGTCTCGTCGTCGACGATCCACTCGCCCTCGGCCCACTCCACATCCGCGTACGCGGATTCCTGGGCGACCTGGGTCTCACTCTTGATGTCGACCCGCCAGCCGGTCATACGGGCGGCCAGGCGGGCGTTCTGGCCCTCCTTGCCGATGGCCAGGGACAGCTGGTAGTCGGGCACGATCACCGTGGCGGTGCCGGTCTCCTCGTCGATGAGGACCTCCTTCACCTTGGCCGGCGACAGGCCCTTCATCACGAAGTCGGCCGGATCCTCGGAGAACGGCACGATGTCGATCTTCTCGCCCCGCAGCTCGTTGACCACCATTCGCACCCGGGCGCCCCGGGCGCCCACGCAGGCGCCGACCGGGTCGACGTTGGTGTCGTTAGACCACACGGCGATCTTGGTGCGGTGCCCGGGCTCACGGGCACACGCACGGATCTCGACCACGCCATCGGCGATCTCGGGCACCTCGAGCTCGAAGAGGCGCCTGATGAGACCCGGGTGGGTCCGGCTCACCACGATCTGGGGGCCCTTGGCCGTCTTTCGCACCTCGACGATGTACGCCTTGAGTCGGGCGTTGGCCTCCGGCCGTTCGAACGGCACCTGCTCGGCCTGGGGCAGCAGCGCCTCGACCCGACCCAGGTCCAGCAGGGTGTACCGGGCATCGGTCTGCTGGATCATGCCAGTGACGATGTCGCCCTCTCGGCCTGCGTACTCCTCGTACTTAAGGTCGCGTTCGGCCTCGCGGATCCGCTGGCCCATTACCTGACGGGCCGTCTGAGCGGCGATCCGACCAAAGTCTTCGGGGGTGACGTCGAACTCGTCGCCCGTCGGCTCACCCTCCTCGTCGAGGTCCTGGGCCAGCACCCGGATCACCATGGTGTCCGGATCAATGGTCACCCAGGAGAACTCGTGTGCTCCGGGCATCCGCTTGTAGGCCGATTCCAGCGCGTCAGCCAGCGCGGCGAACAGGATGTCGATGGTGATACCCCGCTCGCTCGCCAGGGCCTGCAGGGCCTCCATCATGTCGGGGTTCATGACCCCACCTTCCTTCCCGAAGCAGCCTCGGCGCTCCGATCGTTCCCCTTCCGGTCCAACTTCGACTCGGGGGTCCACGTGAAGACGGTACGCGCCTTCAGGATCTCTTCGTGACGGAGCGGCCGTTCGGTGCCGTCCTCGGACCGGACGACGATGCCGCGCTCGTCGGCGGCGGACAGCACGCCGGCCACCCGTCGATCGCCTTCCACACCGGGCGCCGTCTTGATCGTCACCTCGGTACCCAACGCCCGGACGAAGTGGTCAGGTCGCTTGAGTGGCCGTTCGAGGCCAGGGCTGGTCACCTCGAGGGTGTAGGTCCCCCCGATGGGGTCCTCGTGATCGAGGGCACGGGACACCTCTCGGGTCACGCTGGCGATGGCGTCCATGCCCACGCCCTCGGGGTGGTCGACCACCAGGCGCACCACCCCGCCCTCGTACTCCACGCCCACCAACTCGACGCCGACGCGGTCACAGAGAGGGGCGACCAGCGCATCGATCCGATCGGTCACTGCCATCTCACCCTCCTGTTTCCGGTGCCCACCCTCGGTGGCCACGATTCCGTCCTGTTCCACGCAACCGCCGGCACCGAAAACAAAAGGCGTGGGCAAAGCCCACGCCTCGTCGGAAACCGGCGATACACGCGTCGGAGATCATACCGGCGGGGCACGCCGGCGCCTAGGGCGGTTCGTACCGGCTCAACCGGTGTGGCGGCGGATGCGCTCGATCCGGGTGCCGACGTCGTTGGCGTCGTCGCCCTGCTCGGCCAGTAGACGGTCCCGGTCCTTGTCGGCCTCCCGCCGGGCCTTCTCGGTGTCGACGCGCGCCAGGGCGGCCTCGGCGCCCTCCTCGTGGATCAGCTCGGCCCACTCGACCAGGGCATCGACCATCTCGTCTTCGCGGACCACCGCGGCATTACGGCCCTTGACAAACAGATGGCCCCGTCGGTGGCCCGCGGCAATGCCCAGATCCGCGTCACGGGCCTCTCCGGGGCCGTTGACCACGCACCCCATGACGGCCACCTGCAACGGGATCTCCCGATCGGCGAACGCCGCCATGGCCCGTTCGGCCACGTCGACCACGTCGATCTCGGCCCGGCCACAACTGGGACAGGCGATCAGGTCGACGTTCTTGCGTTCTCGGAGGCCCATGGCCTCCAGCAGCGTCCGACCGGCACGGGCCTCCTCGACGGGGTCCGCGGTGAGCGAATAACGGATGGTGTCGCCGATGCCCTGGGCCAGCAGTGCCCCGATACCGGCCGAGGACTTGATGAGCCCGGCCGGCGGTGGCCCCGCCTCGGTCACCCCGAGGTGGAGCGGAAAGTCCGTGACCTCGGCGAGTTGCCGGTAGGCCTCGACCATCAGCGGGACGCTGGACGCCTTGACCGAGATCTTGATGAGTTCGAAGTCGACGTCGGCGAAGTAGCGGATCTCGTCGAGGGCCGATTCCACCATGGCCTCGGCGGTCACCTTCCCGCCGTACTTCTCGTAGAGATCCGGGTGGAGCGAACCGCCGTTGACCCCGATGCGGATGGGGACTCCCCGGTCCCGGGCCTCAGCGGCCACCGTCCGGATGTGCTCGGGCCTGCGGATGTTTCCCGGATTGAGCCGCAGGCAGTGCACGCCGGCTTCCAGCGCGGCGAGCGCCATCTTGTACTGGTGGTGGATGTCGGCCACGATCGGCACCGGCGACCGGGGCACGATCCGGGCTAGCCCCTCGGCGGCCGCCGGCTCGTTGCACGTGCACCGGACGATGTCGGCACCGGCCATGGCCAGGTCGTAGATCTGTTGGAGGGTGGCCTCATGGTCGGCCGTACGGGTCACCGTCATGGACTGCACGGTGATGGGTGCGCCGCCGCCGACCGGGACGTCGCCCACCATCAACTGACGGGTGGTGCGCCGTTCGATGCCAGCCTGGACCTCCATGCCCTGAGGCTACCGGTGGGTCCGTTCCAGGCCCGGAAAGCCGATCAGCCCAGATCGGGCAGGTCGACAATGTCCCGGTAAAGCGCCACCATCCCGACCAGCACCAGCAGCGAGACCACGGCCCACGTGACGGGCACCAGCTTTGCCGCATCGGCGGTGTGACGCCGCCCCCCGAACGACCGGAGACGCTCATAGGTGGCGATGGCCACGTGGCCCCCGTCCAGCGGCAGCAGGGGCACGAGGTTGAACACCCCGATGAACACGTTGACCAGTACCAGGAACCAGAGGTAGGTAGCCCACCCGTCGGCCAACATAGCGCTGCCCAGCCGGGCCGCCCCATAGATCGACAGCAGGCGATCGTCGTCGGCGTCCACCGGTGCCACCACTCCACCCGACCGAGGAACCACAGCCCCATCGGGATCCGGCACCGGCGCCGGTCCGCTCCCGGATCCGTCGGGGAGGGCTCCCGAGAAGAAACGCGAGAGGCCGTCGGGGGTGAAGAACGACGTCAGACCGTCGATCGACATGACGGTCAGGTCGCCGAACCGCGCCACGGCCTCACCGACGGCGGCCACCGGTCCCACGGTGACCAGGGGTCGGGCGCGCCCCACGCCGAAGAACCCGTGGACCGTGCCGTCTGGCCCCAGCCGTTCACCGATGGTGGCCACCGTCGCCGTCCGGACGCCATCGCGGTCGACCACCACCTCCACCGTCTCGGCCGGGAGGGCCCGGACCACCGCACCGAACGCGCCGAAGTCCTCGACGGCCACCCCGGCGACGGACACGATCCGGTCGCCGGACCGCAGGTCGACGGCCTCGGCGGCGGTCCCCGGCACCACCTCGCCGACCATCCACCGGTCCGGATCGGGCGTGCCGACCATGGCGTACAATACGAACAGGAGCAGGAGTGCCACCCCGAAGTGGGTGGCCGATCCGGCCAGGGCGACGGCCAGCCGGCGTGGGTAGGACTGGGCCCGGTAGGTCCGATGCTCGATGGCCGGATCCACCTCGTCGAGGCTGGTCATCCCGATGATCCGCACGTAGGCGCCAGCCGGCACGGCCTTCACGCCGTAGGTGCATTCGCCCCGCCGGATCGACCACAGGCGGGGTCCGAACCCGAGGAAGAACTCGGTGACCTGCATCCCCGACCAGCGGGCCACCAGGAGGTGACCCAGTTCGTGGAGGGTCAGCATGACCACGAACGACAGGACCACCACCAGGCCCGACCACCCACCGATCAGGGTGAACGACGCCACGGCACCGACCAGCAGGACCAGGCGGATCCGATGGTCGGCGGGCTCGACCGGGCGCACCGGGTCAGTTCCGGGCGGCCACGAGGGCCACGGCGGTCTCACGGGCCCGACGGTCGACGTCGAGCACGGCCTCGACGTCGGTGGCCTCGTCGCCGGGCCACGCATCGAGCACGTCGGCCAGCAACTCAGTGATGCCAACCCACGAGAGCGCGCCGTCCAGGAAGGCAGCCACGGCCACCTCGTTGGCGGCGTTCAGCCAGGCGGGCGCCGTACGACCGGACCGACCAGCCGCGAAGGCCAGGTCCAGACACCCGAAGGCCTCACAGTCCGGCGGCTCGAAGTCCAACCGATCCAGCTCGGTCCAGTCGATCGCTCCGTAAGGCACGTCGAGGCGGTCCGGCCAGGCCAACGCATAGCCCATGCACAGGCGCATGTCCGGGTTCGACAGCTGGGCGATGGTCGCCCCGTCGGAGAACGTCACCATCGAATGGACGATCGACTGGGGATGGACCACCACGTCGATCTGATCGTAATCGGCGCCGAACAGCTCGTGGGCCTCGATCACCTCCAGGCCCTTGTTCATGAGCGTCGACGAGTCGACGGTGATCTTGGGGCCCATGGACCACGTCGGGTGGGCCAGCGCCTGCTCCACGGTGACGGTCTCCAGATCGGCCCTGCTCCGACCACGGAACGGCCCGCCGGAGGCGGTCAGCACGATACGTTCCACCCGCTCGTCGACGTCGTTGGCCCGGAGGCACTGGTGGATGGCGCAGTGCTCGCTGTCCACCGGCAGCAGTTCGGCCCCCGGGGTGGCCCGCACCCGCTGGACGACCGGACCGGCGGCTATCAGCGACTCCTTGTTGGCCAGACCGAGGCGACGACCGGCGGCCAGCACGGCGAGGGTGACCGGCAGGCCGGCGAACCCGACCACACCGTTGATGGCCACGTCCGCCACGACGGCTGCCTCGGCCATGGCATCCGAGCCGGCCAGCACCGTGGTGCCCGCCGGGACACCGGCCTCCACGGCTGCACCGAGCGAGGCATCGGCGATGGCCACCACCTCGGGACGGAAGGCCTTCGCCTGTCGGACCAGGAGATCGACCGAACGGGCGGCCCCCAGGGCCACCACGTCGAACTCTTCGGGACGCGCCGCAACCACGTCGAGGGTCTGGGTGCCGATCGACCCCGTCGAGCCGAGCACGGCCACCGAGGTCGCGGGCATGGAACCGGCCGGGTCAGCCGGTGAACAGGTTCATCAGGCGGGCCGTGTAGTACGTGGCCGGCAGGACGAACAGCAGAGCATCGAAGCGGTCCATGAGCCCGCCGTGGCCCGGGAGGATGGTGCCCATGTCCTTGAGCCCGAGATCCCGCTTGATCATCGACTCGCACAGGTCGCCCAGCGGCGCCGCCAGGGCGACCACGATGCCCAGGACGAAGGCCGAGCCGAGGTCCCCGGGGTGCTGACCGAACGGCGTGATCTGTCCGACCACCAGGACGGCCATGGCGAAGCTGACGGCCATGCCGCCGATCAACCCCTCGGTGGTCTTGTTGGGGCTCACCGCCGACAGCGGGCTACGTCCGAACATCCGTCCGACGACCAGGCCGCCGGTGTCGTATCCAACGGTGCACAGCACGGCGGCCAGCAGCATGCCCACGCCGTTGGGATCGGTGAGCATGAGCCCGGCGAACGAGCCCAGCAGTCCGACGTAAAGGACGCCGAACAGGGTCACCGACACGTTCAGAAGCGGTGCCTGACGGTCGATGCCCGTCAGGTACCAGAACAAGCTGAACAGCACGGTGAGGCCCAGCACGAGGGGCACCGCGGCCTCGAAACGCCAGTAGGCGGCGAGGTTCAACGCCCCGACGGCCACCACGCCGAGCAGGGCCGCCGGCTGGTATCCGGCACGGCGCAGAGCCATGAAGAACTCGGCGGCGGCCAACACCAGAAGGATGGTCACCAGGGCCACGGCGGCATCGGTGCCGATCCGGAAGGCGGCCAAGGCCAGCGCGCCGAGGCCTAGGCCGGTCACCACGGCCATGGTCATATCCCGGCCACCGGCCGCCCGCACCGGAGCACCACGGTCAGGACCGGGGGCCACCGGACCGGGGGGCACCGGGTCGGCGGGCGCCGTACCTGCGGGCTCCCCGTCGTCGACCTGCGGCCCGAGGTCGGGCAGGGGTTCGTCGGGCGGCAACAACGGCGGATCGAACTCGGCGGTCGACGAGGTCACCAACGGACCGTCGTCGAAGAACACGGCCGCCGCGTCCAGGTCGTCGCCCACCGGCTGCTGAGACTCGTGGTCATCGGGGACGTCGTCGGACCACCGGGGACCGTCATCGAGGCCACCCCAGGGGTCGTCACCGCCCGCCGATCCACCGGACACGTCGCCAACCGGTGGAGTCGACCAGTGCGGGAGTTCGTCGCCCGGCGTGTCGCCGCCAAAGACCGAACGGCCGGGCTCGACGTCGTCGTCGGGCGCATCGAGTCCAAGGATCCGGATCTCGTCGAAGCCGCCGTCTCCGGGGCCACCCTGGTCTACGTTCACCCTCGTCCTCCCGTCTCGTCGCTCATCATCTCATCAACCATCATCGGACCACCGGCCCCAGACGGCTCACACCTCGAGCAACTCGTCTTCCTTGGCCTGTCGGGTATTGTCGATCTCGGCCTCGAACCCGTGGATCATCTCGTCGAGACGGCTGCCGGCCCACTTGAGGTCGTCCTCGGAAACCGAACCCTCGAGATCGTCAAGGTCCTTGCGGGCGTTCCTTCGCAGACCCCGCATCCGGTTCTTTCCGTCCTCAGCCATACCGTTCACCATGCGTACCAGATCGCGGCGTCGTTCTTCGGTCAGTTCGGGAAACGAGAGGCGGACGCTCCGCCCGTCGTTGCCCGGGGTCAGGCCCAGGTCGGCCCGAACGATGGCCTTCTCGATGGCCGGTACGTTGGCCGGATCGTGGGGCGTGACCAGCAGTTGGCGCGACTCGGGGATCGAGAAGCTGGCCAGCTCCTGCAGCCGCATCTCGACGCCGTAAGCCTCGACGACGATCTTCTCGACAATGGCCGACGAGGCACGACCGGTTCGCACCGTCGAGAACTCCCGCCGTGCATGGGTGACGGCATCCGACATGCTCGACGACGCGTCGTCGAGCACCATCTGGATCATCTCGTCGCTCACTGCACCCCCCCAGTCCATCCGGCCTGTCGCCCACTGGTCGCCCACTGGCCACCGGACGGTGTGTCCGGCGGTACCCCGATCGACGAGCCGACCGGGTCGCCCGGTCATGAGACCAACGTGCCCACCGACTCGCCGGAGAGGATGGCCCGGACGTTACCCGAGGCCATCAGGTCGAACATGACGATCGGCAGGTCGTTGTCCATACAGAGCGTGATGGCCGTGGCATCCATGGCCCGGAGGCCCTTCTGGATCACGTCGAGGTAGGTGATCTCCTCGAGACGGGTGGCCTCGGGATCGATCTTCGGATCGGCGGTGTAGATGCCGTCGGTGCCCGAGTGGGTGCCCTTGAGGACCACTCCGGCCTCGATCTCGACGGCCCGCAGCGCGGCAGCCGTGTCGGTGGTGAAGAAGGGATTGCCCGTCCCGCCGGCGAAGATCACCACGCGGCCCTTCTGGAGGTGACGGATGGCCCGCCGTCGGATGTACGGCTCGGCGATCTGGGCCATGTGGATGGCCGTCTGGACCCGGGTGGGCTGGCCCATCTGCTCCAGGGTGTCCTGGAGAGCAAGGGCGTTGATCGAGGTGGCGAGCATGCCCATGTAGTCGGCCTGGGCCCGGTCCATGCCGGCACCCGCACCAGACATGCCGCGCCAGATGTTGCCGCCACCCACCACGACGGCGATGTCGACGGCGAACTCGGCACGGACGGCGGCGATCTCCCCGGCGATCCGGCCGACGACGTCGCCGTCGATGCCGTACCCGGCCTCACCGGCGAAGGCCTCGCCGGAGACCTTGAGGACCACGCGGTCCCAGCGGGCCGGTATCCGGTCGCCCCCGCTCACGATCAGGCTCCCAGGTAGGCTTGGGTGAACCTCTCGATGCTTCCCCCGGCGAGCGTGTCGGCGACAGAGATCTTGTCGCCGTGGAGGCCCTGCTCGAGGAGCACGGTCTCACGGAACCAGCCGGTGAGCCGACCCTCTACGATCTTGTCCCAGGCCTGCTCGGGCTTGCCCTCGGCCTTGGTGATGTCGAGCAGCGCCGCCCGCTCCCGGTCGACCAGGTCCGTGGGGATCTCGTCGCGGGTCAGGGTGGTGGGCTTGGCAAAGGCGATGTGGAGCGCCACCTGGTGCAGCGTCTCCTGGTCGACACCCGAGCCCTCGACGACCACGGCGTTCACGCCGCGGCCGTCCTGGACATGCAGGTAGGTGTCGATCACGTTGCCGTCGCCAGCCTCGATGAGCGACACCCGACCGACCTCGATGTTCTCCTTGATGGAGAGTCGAAGGTCGTCGATGGCCGACGAACGGGCCTCGACGGCACCTTCGCCCTCGGTCAGGACGGCGTTTGTCAACTCGTCGACCAGCGACAGGAACCCATCGGACTTGGCCGAGAAGTCGGTCTCACACTTGAGATGCACCAGCGCGGCGCGGCGACCGTCGGCGACGAGGCCGATGGCCCCCTCGACGTTGTCGCGGTCCGAGCGGGTGGCCGCCTTGGCCAGGCCCTTCTCCCGGAGCAACTGCGAGGCGGCCTCGAAGTCTCCGTCGCATTCCGTCAACGCCCTCTTGGCATCCATCATTCCGGCGCCCGTGGCATCACGCAGTGCCTTGACGTCCTTGGCGGTGATGTCGGCCATGGTCAGCCCTGCTCCTCTTCGGTGGCTCCCTCGGCCACGGGGGCCTCGGCAACCGGGGCCTCCTCGGCGGGGGCCGCGACGGCGGGAACCTCGGCAGCCAGGGCCTCCTCGACAGGGACCTCCTCGACAGGAGCCTCGGCGGCGGCGACCACGCGTGCATCACGCTCGACAGCCGCTGCAGCGGCCTCGTTGCGGGCCTGGATCTGGGCGGCGGCCTTCTCCTCGCCGTCCAGCGTCGGACCATCGTCGTCGCCGCCACGGGCGTTCACGATGTAGCGGCCCTCCTCGACGGCGTCGGCGACGACCCGGCAGAGCAGGCGTCCCGAGCGAATGGCGTCGTCGTTGCCGGGGATGAGGTGCTGGATGACATCGGGGTTGCAGTCGGTGTCGACCACGGCGACCACGGGGATGCCGAGCTTGTTGGCCTCGGTCACCGCGATGTGCTCGCGCACCGTGTCGAGCACGAAGATGGCGTCGGGCAGGCGCTCCATGTGCTGGATGCCGCCGAGGTTCCGCTCGAGCTTCTCCAGTTCACGGGACAGCAGCAGCGCTTCCTTCTTGGGCATCGCCTCGAACTCGCCGGAGCCGCGCATTCGCTGGTACTCCGACATCTTGGAGACCCGCTTGGAGATCGTCTGAAAATTGGTCAGCATGCCGCCCAGCCAACGCTGGTTCACGTACGGCATGCCGCACTTCTCGGCATACGAGCGGATGGCGTCCTGGGCCTGGCGCTTGGTGCCGACGAACAGCACCCGGCCACCGTCGGCGACGAGATCGCGGACGAAGGTGTAGGACGACTCGATCTGCTCGAGGGTCTGCTGGAGGTCGATGATGTAGATACCCGACCGCTCGCCGTGGATGAATCGCTTCATCCTCGGGTCCCAGCGGCGGGTCTGGTGTCCGAAGTGGACACCCGCCTCGAGCAACTGCTTCATGGTCACGACAGCCATGGCCGTGGTCTCCCTTCCCATCGGTTCGTCTCGCCCCCGCCTCGCGCCCGGAGGCGACCGTGGGTGGGTGGGGGTGAACTGGTCTGTGCCGACACACGACGCGCCGGAACGGGGACGAAGTGTACCGCTGGGTGTCCGCGATCAGTCCCTACGTCGAGACCCGCCTCCCCCACCGAACAGGTCGTCGAAGGCCCGGTTGCCGGCGATGAACCCGTGTGCCTCGTCAATCAGTTCGGGTACGGCCGCCGAGATGTCATACCGAGAAGCGCCGGATCACCCCGACGTGAGCTGGCAACTGTCGTTCTTGAGCGTGCCGTCCACGTAGATGGTGCTGCACCAGAAGGTCCGACGATCCACCATTCCCTGGATGAGGGCGCCCGTCATGTTGACCGACTTCATGTCGGCCTCCATGAGCACGGCGGCCGTCAGGTCGGCCCGGATCAGGTTGGCGCTGGTCAGGTTGGTCCGGTAGAAGATCGCCCCGGGCGCCTTGGCACCGCTCAGGTCGGCCCCGGCCAGGTTGGTGCTGGACAGCGTGGCCCCGGCGAGGTTCGATCCGGAGAGGTCGGCCCCGGCCAGCATCGCACCGTTCAGGAGCGCCCCTTCGAGGTTCGCTCCCGAGAAGTCGATGCCCGGCAGGATCATGCCAGCCAGGTTGGCGCCGGCCAGGTCCGCACCGGCGCACGACGCGTTGGGCGCCGGCCGACACGGCTCCCGGGTCGTGGTGACCACCACCGTGGTGGTCGTCTCGGCGTCCGGTTCTGCGGTGGTGGTCGCCGGAGCCTCGGTAGTGGTCGCCGGAGCCTCGGTGGTGGTCGTCGAAGCCTCGGTGGTCGGCGCCACCTCCTCGGTCGATCCGCCACCACAGGCCGACGCCAACAATCCGAGAGAGAGGATCAGGGCGAGCACCCCCACCGGTCCACGCCCGCCCCTCCGACGGGTGCCTGCTCCTGTCCACATCGTGGTCATCGCCATCACTCCTCGTCGAAGTCGACGACCATCGCCGCCATGTCATCGGCCGTGTAGGACGAGCCGTCCTCCTTGACCGCCGGCTGGCCGTCGCCATCGGTGTAGGTCACCTCGCCGCCCGCACCGGTCGTCGCCGTGACGGCAGCGCCGTCAGAGGCCACGAGGGACTGCTGGTCGCCGGGATCAAGGTTGTCCAACGACGCCTGCATCGAACTCGGGTCCATGGCAATCACCACACCGGTGTCCGAGGTGGTGGCGGTGGCCGACTCGCCGGTCGACGTGGTGATGGCCTGCTGTGTCCCGTCGGCCGAGATCGACACCTCGGTCGGTTCAGTGTCCGCCTCCCCGTCCGTCGAAGCGACCGCCATGGCCACCCCGCCGGTATCGGTGAAGGTGGACTCGACCAGGGTCACGTCGCCCTCGGTGACGACCTCGCCGACCGCCGGGTTGATGACGGCCAGTCGGGTCTCGGCCTCGACCGGGGCCTCCTCGGTCTCCCCGCCGTCCCCGGCGGCATCATCTGACGGTGGATCGGTGGCTGACGACTTGAGGGTCAGCACGCCGTCCGTTCCCAGGGAATGCCCCACCGCCTCCCCACTGCTCAGGATCACCGTGGTCTCCCCCGTGGTCGGGTCCTGCTGCACGCCCTGGGGAACCGGAGCGGCCTCACCCTCGCCGGCGTCGGCGTCGGCAGGTGCCTCGGACGCATAGGTAGCGGTGAGAACGCCGTCCTCGCTGACCGCCTGCAGGACCTTGGTTCCATCGGATCCGGCGATCACCTTGCTGCCGTCCTCGTTGACCGTCGTCTCGGTGACTGCTCCATCCTCGCCGACGAACGTCTGTGACCCGTCGGGCGCCGTCACCAGTGTCTCGCCGTTGGCCATGGTGGTGGCCAACGAACCGTCCTCCAGTCGCTCGGTGCTCTGCTTCGACCCGTCGGCGAACGTGATGTCGGTCCGGCCGGTGACCGGATCTGACTCGGTGACCATGCCCTGCGGGTCGGTCACGACGACGCTTCCATCCGGGTTCTCCCGGGTGATGTAGTCGCCGCCCTCGGGGGTGGTGTAGGTGGTCGCCCCGACATCGGGGTTGTAACGCTGTACGCCGCCGTCGGGCATGTTCTTCTGGACGGTGCCGTCCTCGAGCACCGACGTCACCGTCTGCTCACCGTTGGGGGCGACCTCGATCTCCCAGCTTCCGTCCTCCGCCTCCATCTTCGAGGCACCGTCGGTCATCAGGGTCACGAACGAACCGTCGTCGGACTGGACCTTCTTGCCTCCGTAGCCCGACGCGTCCTGGAACTCCTCGGAACCGTCGGCGTTCTGCAGGTAGCTGGATCCGTCTCCGTACTCGGTCTGGAGGCCACCGTCCTCGTTCAAAAACGCCTCGTCGCGGGAACCGTCGGCGTTCACCCGATCGAACGTGCCGTCGGAACGCGTGACCTCCACGAAGCCGTCAGAGCCCCGGGTCAGGACCTCGCCCGATTCCTCGTCGACGACCTGCTCACGGGACCAACCCGACGGTTCGAAGTGCGACCTCCCTCCATCGGCGTTCTCGAAGACCAGGCCACCATCGCCACGCTTGGTCACGAAGCCACCGTCGTCGGTCATCTCCTTGACAGCGACGTCTCCGTTGACCGACGTGAACTGTCCGGTCCCGTCAGCGTTCTCGATTATCTCGGTGCCGTCGGGATTCGTCTGGCGGAAGCCCCCGTCGTCGCCCACCTCGCGCTCGAGGGACTTGCCGTCGCCCCAGAACATGTTCACGCTGCCGTCGTCCTGGCGGACCTGGCTCATGCCGTCCTCCCAGGCCATGGCCTGACCGCCCTCACCCATGTTGAAAGCCACTGGGGGCTGGAACTGGTTGACGCCCTGGTCCTCGAATTCGAGGCCCGGAGACATCATCGCACCCTGCTCCCCGCCCTCGCCGGAGCCGTCACCGAACCCCTCGCCACCCATGCCAGCGCCCATGTTGGACCCACGGGCGTCCTCGAAGAAGTCACCCGGATTGAATCCACCCTCCTGGTTCGGATCGA
>Ga0315329_10000432_pt1 | contig 16324 bp, 10 predicted proteins | sample M150032315metaG_FD_203459 | JGI IMG/M metagenome (GOLD analysis project Ga0315329, IMG submission 203459) | Ammonia-oxidizing marine archaeal communities from Monterey Bay, California, United States - M1 500m 32315 | ecosystem: Environmental > Aquatic > Marine > Coastal | place: USA: California...
TCCGTAATTACCTTGTTTCTTTTTGTCCTGGGCACTCTTTGCAGCGGTGCTGATTATTACATCGATTCGGTCGATGGATCAGACAGCAATGACGGTCTCTCGATACGCTCGCCATGGAAGTCGCATATGAAAGCGGAGTCAGTATCGCTGGCGGCAGGAGATGTAGTCCACTTCAAGAAAGGCTCTTCCTTTTCCGGCAATATTCGGATCAGTGAATCTGGAACAACGGCCAAGCCGATACGGCTGACTTCCTACGGGAAGGGCGCACTGCCCAAGTTTACTAATCCCACTACCCGCGATGCCAGCGGCAACGCGATCATCCTTCGCGGCGACTACATCATCGCAGAAAACCTGCATTTTCACGATACCCCTGGGGAGTATGTCTCGGGGACGATCATCATGACGAGACTGGCTGCGCTGCGTATCGATCGCGGAGCGGATCATTGCATTATCCGAAACAATGAATTCATCAATACCGGTCAGGGCATAATGTCAGCGGGCGAGCACACCTTGATCACGAAGAATTATCTGGATGGCCCGAGTTATGCGCTTTGGCGAACGTCAAAAAGCAGCTGGGGACCGATGGGGATTCACTTAAACATCGGAAACCAGGAAGTGTCATACAACACAATTAAGAACTTTGGGACCAAAGACAGCCCATGGGGCTCAGACGGCGGTGCTATCGAAATAGATTGCGGCAGATATCATAAGAAAAACATCTACATTCATCATAATTATTCGGAAGGGAATGCTGGATTCATTGAATCCAGCTGGGATTACGATTGGCCGCGATATCGACAGGAAATCTATAACTGGAGAGTCTCCTTCAATGTGTGCTACGATGGACAGTCATGGCTATTCATGCTGGCACCATGCACTGGCATCTATTTCGATAATAATACGATAGCCCGATACAATGGATTCGGGAGGTCCCAAAATGCCTGTGCACGCCTTGATGTCCGGGGTGGGAACCCTGTCGGCAAACCTTCGGGGGCCCATTTCAGGAACAATCTGTTTATCTATTCGTCTTCTCCTCATAGCGGCAATCGATCTGGTGGCGCCCTGAAAACAGCCAACTGGTATTCAAAGCACCAATCCCCCGGCACTAAATATAAGGGTGACAGCAATCAGGCTGGCAGCGGCGATCCGCGCCTTGTCGATCTTGAGAAACAGGATTATCGCCTCAAAGCAGACAGCCCATTACGCGGCCAAGCGATCAACCTGAGCGAACTCTATAAAACTGATTTCAACGGTCGTCCATTGCCTAAGACCGGCAACTGGGACATCGGCGCGATTCAATATAATGCGGCCAAGGCGACCAAAGCAATGCAGCCGGAACGGCGACCTACTGTTCACCGGTGACCAAGTCCGTGCCCTGTCAGCGGATTACACCATCGGACTGAATGCAGCCGGTAACGTGCAAATGAAGTTCAACATCTTTGAGTCAGCCGATCTGCAAACCTTTGCACCCCTCACCGTGAACCCTGAATCCGTGTCCGTGTCCGTGGTCGTTGGCAGCATCTGCCTTGAGTTCACTCCGGAGGACAGGGCCGCATTCTTCAGGTTCAACGTGGAGTAGGCGCTGCACCCTTCACCCGTGCCCCGCACCCTGTTTCCTGCACCGTGATTCGGGGGCTCCGGTACCTGCTTCCCCCATCCCGTCGACTGCCGTTTCGCGGAGGCGCTCACCACTTTTTTTCCAGTGTCGCTTTCAGCACCCGGCTCTTGAGCATTTCATCCGCCAGCATCTTCTTGAGCTCGGAGTTCTCGTTCTCAAGTTCCTTGAAGCGCTTGGCATCCGCCATTTCCATCCGTCCATACTTCCTCCTCCACCGGTAGAAGGTCTGCTCGCTGATGTTCACTTCCCGGCAGACCTCCTCCACCGTTTGGCCCTCATCCGCCTTGCGTAGAATTCGGATGATTTCTTCCGTCGTGTGTCTCTTTTTCTTCATTCTTGGTTCTGAGTTAGCCCCAGAACCTAACCTTCACAATAGCCCAGTTTAGGGGGACCAGATCACGGTCAGCCGATTCAAAGAGGTTGAACTTCATCTGTCCCACGCCGACAGAACGGAGCTCCGGGTTGCTCACTCCGTGACTGCTGCCCAGCAATCCAACCCAGATTGTGCAGAAAGCAAGAACTCCCGAGCGTGCGCGATCCATGCCAACCTGTAATGGGTTAGGCCCTTCGGCGTCGAGAGCGATTTCGAAATGGGGGGACACGAGGAAACCTCAAAGAGTAGTGGTGGTCGGCATGACACGGTCACCGGCATCTTATTCCTTCGTGTGACGTCGACGTGCAGTCCATTCTTGCACTCGCAGCCCCGAGTCTTGAGCATGTAGTGAGTGTCATTGCGCTCAGCCGCGAATCCCCGAGCCCCGGCGCCCGCATGCTAATCTGCGAAAGGACAAACTCATGCAACAACTAGATCGGACAAGGAGAGCGAACAGAGTCCTAACTGTCGCGTTGGTGATGGGCGTGGTCACGCCCTCAGCCTCCGCCCAATTTACCCATTGGCACAATACGGAAAACCCTCCCCCGACGACAGGCAACCTTTGGGACGACACCGACAATTGGAAGGATGATGCGGTCCCGGGCACCGGCGCCTTTGATGCGTTCCGAATCGAGCAATACCCGGGCGATATTGCTCTCACGGGGGACATCATCATGAATTTCGACTACAGCGCTCTAAATTCCCTTAGGGAGGCACAGTTCTTCGGCGGGGAGACGGTGCTCATTCAGGACTACTTCAGGGTCACGGTCGGGGGGAGCGGAGTCGGCAATGGAATCGTCTTCAACCACGGCGGCAATGCCCCCAATGCCGCCTATGTCCGGGTCGACCCGGCAGGAACCGTCGAAGGGGACATCGTCCCAATAAGCGTCCACAACCGGGCGGCCCCGACCATCGAGTTTGCAGGCGGAAATTGGGTTGGGGGTAATTTTCGAAACCCCGCAACGGATGACCACCGCAAGGGGAGGCAAAACGTCATCTTCTCATCGGACATGGGCACCATCACGCCCGGATTGATTTCAACCTGGAGTGACAGCGCAGAGATGAATTTCATTTTCAACCTGGCTGCGGGGGGCGTCACGCCCGTTACCTTGACCGACGCAGATCCGCTTCAGTTCACGGGCCCATCCTCCGGTTCGCGACCTTGCAACCTAAGTGTCGACATGTCGGCTTACACCGGGGCGGCGACAAGTATCCCCCTGTTCATCTTCCAAAACCCGGACACCGATCGCCTCTTCGAGGAAGCCAACATCGCCGTTACAGGTGCACCTGCCGGATGGGAGGAACTGGAGGTGGTGCAGAACGACAACGGGGTCGTGCTTCAACAAGTGGGGGACGCCGACGGCGACGGCCTGCCCGACTCGTGGGAGCAGACCGTGATCGACGCCGATCCGAATGACGCCATCGCAGCGCTCGAGGACATCGATCCCGCCGGCAATCTCGACGGCGATACCCTTACCAATAAGGAAGAATTCGATGCTGGTTCCGATCCCCTCGATGAAGATACCGATAACGATGCTTCCAATGACGACGAAGAACTCGCCAATGGAACTGGTGTCCTCGATCGCGACAGCGACGACGACGGTCTTCTTGACGGACACGAAACGAATACCGGCCAGTTCAACAGTGAAACCGATACGGGCACCGATCCGCTCAACGCCAATTCCGACGGCGACCTGCTTCCGGATGGCTTCGAGGTGAGTAATGGCTCCGATCCCAATGATCCGAATGATCCAGGGGCGGGGAACGCGGTCGAGATCGAGGCCGTCCCGATCGGGAGTCCGGGCAATTCCGCCGACGGGACCGGTTTCGGTCAGGTCGACTACGAATATGCGATCGGAGCGTTTGAGATCACGGTGGGACAATACCTCGTCTTCCTCAACGCCGTTGCGGCCGACGACACCCACGGGTTGTGGCATCCGGAAATGGACCGGGCCACCGGCGGGGACGCGGCCTTTGGTCCCGACATCAAGCGGACCGGCGAGGACGGAAGTTACACTTACACGGCGGGCCGGGCCGGGCAATTGAACCGCCCGATGCGGAGCGGCGTCGACTACGGCAACGCGATGCGCTTCTGCAATTGGCTGCATAACGGTCAGCCGTCGGGTCCGGAGGACGCGTCGACCACCGAGGACGGCGCCTACTTGCTCAATGGCGCGAACTCTAACGGTGACCTCGCAAACGCCCTCAAAGCGCGCCAGGTGGGCTGGAGATATGCACTTCCCACCATCGATGAGTGGTACAAGGCGGCTTACCACAATCCGGAAGATGACAGTTACTTCGACTTCCCCACCGGCAACAGCTCCCAGCCGGATTACGTGAACAACTCCGGAAACCTCTCTGGAACCGATGATCCTTTCGCCGACGGGGGAACCGACCCCGGTAACTACGCCACGTGGCAGGGCGACGGAGGGACCAGAGGTATAGGCGCCCCCGAATACGCTACCGAGGCCGGCGAGTGGGAGAACTCGGCGAGCCCGTGGGGCACCTTCGATCAGATGGGCAACGTGGACGAGATGATCGAGACCATCAACGAGGGTCATGGCGCGACGCGGCCCTACCTCGTCGGCGCCAACGCCGAGCATCCCGCCAATGCCTCGGCGGGTAGACGGACCAGCGTGGAGGGAGGATCCTGGAACCCGACCGATCATGGACGTTTCATTGGTTTTCGAATCGTCTCGGCCAACCTTCCCGATCCAGACCGCATCGTCTTGAGGGTGGATCTCGACCCGTCGGGCCAGAACCTCGTTCTCACCTGGAACAGCCGGGAAGGGATGCTCTACAACCTGCTCAGCGATCCGGGCCTCGAGAGCGAACCTGCGAGTTGGGGAGTCTGGATGGGGAACGAGAACATTCCCGCCGACCAAGACGGGGAAAACAGTCTGACCATTCCTCTTCCGTCCCCCCCCGACCCGACTCGCTTCTTCGCGATTTCGGAGTTCCCACCACCACCAATAGTCCTTTATTCCACGGACTTTGAGGGCGGCGCGATTGGGTGGACGACCCTGGTTAATGATGAAAATGCCAATACGGCCTGGGAGTTGGGCAGCCCAGCCGGAAGCACCGGGCCTGTCGCGGGGGCCGCCGAGTCGGCCAATGCCTGGTCCACCAACCTTGGGGACTACGGTCCGGATTCCGATATCTCCCTTCGTTCACCAGCCATCGATTTGAGCGGGATAGCGGAGGCCGAGTTGTCTTTCGAGGCCTATCGTGATGCGGACGGCTTTGGTGATGCTGCGGTAGTGCGTTTCCTGAGAGCATCAGACCTGGAGCAGTTGGGAGGAGAGGTGCCGATGGACATGGATGTATTCGACGTCGACTGGACGATGATCCGGTTGCCGGTCCCTCCTGAGGCAATCGGAGAGACTGTTCTGATCGAGTGGAATTTCATCAGTGATGATACCCCGGACACCTACAGTGGTTTGTCGATTGATGATGTCCGAGTGGGTGACTAGCGTATGCCCGTGAATTGCGCGGGGGCCACCTCGCCAGCGCCGTGGAGGACTCGTCTGCGACTAAGGACGGCGACAGCCCAGTAGCCAGCACCAAGGGGATGACGACCCGGAAAGTGGAGTTCATAATCATCAATGGCTCTGAATGAGCCGGTCAAAGAGTCCAGCCCTTGCGATACGGCCGGTGCAAGAGGCCGCTGGCCACGGCATGGTCCGTGATCTTCCCGGAAATGGGATCGTAGTGGAACGGCTCTCCCACGATACCGCCGATGTTGGCGAGTTGAATCAGCTCTGTCAAGGGGCCGCCGATGTCGAAAGGGGAGAAGGTCTTACCTTTCCCCTTACAGGCGTCGATCCACTCGCGGTGATGATCGACGCCACGAGGAAGAGTCCTGGGAGGTTCCTTGAGCCCGTTCTTCTTGTTGAGAATCGTCGAGCTCGTATTCCAGGGATTGGACGAGTAGATGCTCCCCCTGGAACCGACGAGCAGAGCACCGAAGCTCCCGACGCCATGGCCATGCAACAGGTCCTTGGACGGTCGCATCGATTCACCGCTGGAGACCGTCAGTTTCACCGGTGGGAGATCCCCCCGGGCGGGCATCTCGAATTGGACGCGCGATGCACCTGGATAGCCTTCCACATTTACACCGGTGGCTCCTCCGCTGATCCTGATCAGGCGTGCCTCCTTGGATTCCTTGGATGCGGCTTCCCACAGTTTCTGCAACTGCAAGCAACGGAAGAGGAAGTTTCCGGTATGGCACCCCATGTCGCCCAACTGGCCGCTGCCGAAGTGGCGCCACCCGCGCCAGATGAACGGAAGATAACTGGGATGGTAGGGGCGTTCGGACGCGGGTCCGAGCCAGAGATCATAGTTGAGTTCCTTGGGTAGCGGAGGTTTCTCCTTCGGTAGGGTTTTCGGCTTGTCGCCGTCTCCGACCCAGAGGTAGGCCTCCTTGACGGGGCCGACTGTTCCCGCCATGCCCCACTCGGTGGCGCGCCGCACGCCCTCCGAAGCCGAGCCCTGGTTTCCCATCTGCGTCACCACCTTATGCTTCTGGGCGGTCAGGCGCATCATGCGCGCCTCGTAGACCGTGCGCGTGAGCGGCTTTTCACAGTAGACGTGTTTGCCCTGTTTCATGGCGGCCACGGCCGCCACCGCATGGGTGTGGTCGGGAGTGCACACCACCACCGCGTCGATCTCTTTGTCGATCTCGGGAAGCATCTTGCGAAAGTCCTGGTAGTGTTTCACCTTGGGATACTTTCGGCGGATGCGGGCGCTTCGTCTCTGGTCGACGTCGCAGATTGCCACGATGTTCTCGCTCGAAACCCCGTTGACGTTATCCTCTCCTCTTCCGCCGACGCCGATCGCCGCAATGTTGAGGAGCTCGTTGGCCTGGTAGCCGAAGGCCACGCGGCTGCTGCAGATCAGGAGACCGGCGCCGGTCGTGCTCTTTAGAAATCCGCGTCGGCTGGAACTGGAGGACGTATTCGTCGCCATACCTCCTTGCTCGCTGGCTCCGACCCAAATGGCAAGAAAACTATGAGAGGACCCTCCTCCGGAAGGCCCTCATTGGACGGGGATTGGCCTTCTAGCGAGTGCGGAAAGTCTTGCTTGTGAGACCAAGGTTAGGAAGAGATCGCGAAGGCCTGCTAGCTCTGTAAGCGGACACGACACCCCGCACCCTGCAAAGAGGGCACACAGCGCAAGGATCAGGGTGAGGCCTGCACGCCTCATCATCCAGGGTTCATGTAACAGGGATCAGGTGTAGGGTCGTGGGCTCGGCCTATCTTGGTTCCTTGCGCCAATAATCTACCAAACATCCCGTTCACCTCTTTCATCCCTTTCCCTGAACTAAATTCCTCAGCTACTTCGTCCGCAAGGCGAGGCGATAGCGTTCTAAGACATCGGCGCGATCGCACTTCTCATCCTGGAGGAACTCCAAAACCTGATTCGCATCTCCCGGGTTCTCCGGCACCGGCAATGTGGCAATCCGGTTAATCACCTTGTCCCTCACCGTGGTGACATACAAACCATCGGTCGGACATCCCGGCTTACCCTCGGCTGTCGCCAGTGCAGACCGGAACTGTTCCCAGAGCCCAACCTGTGCCTGCGGGGTCTCAGTCATGGCGATGGCCTTATCGATGACAAGCAAGTGATAGGGGTTCCGGGCAATCGCATTATGGAGCAGCTTCCAGCCATCCCGTCTTCGCTGCTCTTCAGGAAGTAGCAGGCACACGGCATGAGCGACGGTGCCGTCGTGGTAGGCTGCCGAGTCGTGGTTCATGCCCCAGGCGAGACTCTGATGGTAGACCATCTTCTTGATCCCCCGGAATTCGATCTCATGCCCACTGGTGCGCTTGTTGCGCCTGAATTCACGCTCGAACGGCCACGGGGTGAACGGACCGGTCTTCTCATCTCCGCCGGTGGCATACTGACCGCCTTCACAACGGAAGGTACCCGTCTCCGGTCCATGGCGGAAGAAGACCACCGCGCAGTGACCCGGCTGAGTGGCCTGGCACGATGGAACGCCGAGGATGTTGTGACCACGTGCCGAGATTGAGCCCATCGTGCCGCATACGCCGCCGTCCTTGAGCATCATCTGGATGGTGGCGTAGCTGAACGGATAGGGTTTGAGGCGACGCGCCGACTGCATTGGGAACTGTTGCGCGATACCATGGATATACTCCCCGTAGCGATGAAACTCCCCGCGATCACGAAATGCGATCCAGCGCTCTTCACGCTCGCGCAGGGGCTGCTGATCGGCAGCAAGCATGGTCAGCAGCGGCCACGGGGCCGTCAGCGGGAAGGGCGGCCAGTTGCGCTCCTTCTGAAGTGCCGGAGGAAAGGTATGCTCAAAATTACGAATCGCGTAGAGGCAGCGTTCGGCCGGGGTGGCGAAGGGGTCTCGCTCTTTTGGCAGCAACCCTTTGGCCTCATATGCACTACGGAACATCCGGTAGGCTGCGTCAATTTTTTTATAAGCCTCCCCACGCACCGCATCACTGCTGTGCCAGTGAATGACACGATCACCACAGTCGATCTCAACCTCGTGCCCTTGCGACTTCATGTAGTCGTTGAACTTTTCCTGCAACTTTCTGCTCGCCATCACATCTGCGGCATAGAGTGTGCGCCTGATTTTCTTCGTCTTCTGCGCCGGTTCGCCTCGCTTCCGCTTGGGAACAGGGAGAGCGATGCCTCGCTTGTCGTATTTTAACTCGCCAGTCTTCGGATCAAGCACAACGTCCTCTTCGATGGTGTGGTCGTTAAGGAAGTTAATGATGTGATCATTAACTTCCAACTTACGCTGCGGATCCTTGGTATCGACTGGCACCCGAGGATCACGGGGAATCACCAGCTTCATGGGCTCCCGCGGAGTGGTATCGGCAGCCAATCCTTCCTTGGCGCTGACCAGAGCGGCCGCAAGGGACAGCTGACGGTAGTGCTCAAACTTCTCTTTACCGAGATCGAGCCGCAGCGAGTAAAGCCAGAGGAGCACGTCCTCGGGTTTGTGATGTGCCGCATAAACTCCCGTGGCAATGTCAGGATCGGAATCAACCCAGGCGAGGAAGTCGGCTGGAAGCGCCCTGCCTTCCGCCTTTAATATATCCTCGACCTGCTTCCTCGCATGCGTGAAGAAGGCGCCCCGCAGCGCCGGAGTGACGACAAACTGCTCCTTTCTGCAAATGCGCAGGATCTGATCTGCAGCAGCCGCTGTATGCATGAGGCTGGTCGACAAGCTGATCGCCACGGCGGTGAGTGCGGTGCGTTTACATACATTCATACTCTCCAGATCTTCCGTGGGGTGGGCCGGAAAGCAAGCCGGAGGTCGAGAACTGCCCGGTCTTTCGGAAAACTATGTGACAGAAACTACTTCCCTACCACGAGGGCCCCTCTCCCACACCCCACCCTGCTTCCTGCGCCTTTGCAGGCTGTGCTAGGCACTGCACCCTGGTTCCTGCACCGTGATGGGTGGGTGTGAAATCCGTAATGTCGCGACCCCGCTGCCCCCTAAAGGTTCATTCTGTCATTACTTCGTCGGTGATGTCGTCGGTGGGGAGGGGAGGATTGTGAAGCCGAGGTTGCTCTTGCCGTCCTTTTCGAACAGCACCGCCACGCGGCCGTCCGCGAGCACGCAGAGGTCGCTGTAGCCGCTGCCTCCTTCGTAATACACCAACTTCCAGGGCCAGGTCTTTCCCTCGTCGTAGCTACCGAAAAGGGTCCCGTGTGCGCGTGCCGTCGTGACCCCCGGTCCGGAGTAGAGGATCAGGCCCGGCTTGCCGTCCTTCGGCCAGGAGTGGCGTGCCACGGCGCCCTGGCAGGACGGATCCGGCAACTCGTTGGCGTGCCACGTCCTTTCAGAATCCTTTGTGCCCCCCTCGGAAACGACCGCCAAGGCCCGCTTCTTCGTCCCCGTGCGGCCGTTGAAGAGCAGCGAGCCATCGATGAGCTCCGCGCACCTAGCCTCCCCCATGGCATTTCCACCCCTACCACCCATCTTCCATGTCTCGCCGTGGTCGTCGCTGTAAACGACGTGCGGCTCGAAGCCCATCGGAATGACCAACCGCCCGGTGTACTTCCCTCGTGTCATCACGATGCCGGCGCCCGGGCCGGGGATGAAGATTTTGTCCCCCGGCTTCATCTGGTCGTGGAGGGTCTTGGTGATGTCCCTCGGCTTCGACCAGGTTTTACCGTCGTCGTCGCTGTAGGAAACATGCTGGCTCGCAGTCGGATAGGGGTTCCATCGACCCATGCAAATCCAGATCCGACCCGTTTCCGGGTCCACGATCGGACAGGGGTTGTTCACGGAGAGTTCCATGGAGTCAAAGATGACGATCTCCGGGCCCCAGGTCTTGCCGCCATCGGTGCTGCGCTTCACCACCGCGTCGATGTCACCCACGTCCGCCCCGCCCGTGCGCCGCGCCTCGGCAAAGGCCAGGATCGTGCCCTTGGTGGTGGCGGCCAACGCCGGAATGCGATATCGGCAGGCTTGGCCGTGCTCGGGCTGCTCGCGGACGCCGGAGCCTTGAAAAATCTCTGCGATGGGCGCGGCGGACTTGAAGTCCGTCGACAGATCGTCGGACAGCTTCTTCGCGGTCAGCTTGATGCTCTTGATCTTGATGTGAGTGTGCAAGGCATCGAACCAGAGGTGGAGCCGCACGCCTGGATCGATCGGCTGCTGATGCAGTTTCTTGCCGTCGTAGTAGCAGGAGAGCTTGTCGCCGGCGCGGTTGATGGCCATCGAGTGCAGGCTGCCGTCGAACGCGCCGTTCTGGATCTCCCCCTGGAAGTTCTCCAGCGGCAGGGACATCTTCTTGTTGCTCAGCAGGATCGGGCTGCCCGGTTTCCAGAAGTAGAGGCGGGCGCGATCGGTGATGGTGATATTCGGGAAACGCCACTGCGGCCTGCCAACCGCGCACGAGAAAACAACCTTAAACTCGCAGTCGCCCAGCGCCGACTTGGCCGTCGTGAACCGCGCCCAGTTCGGGCGGCCCATGGCGTGTGGCGTCGAGACATAGAGGCCGTCGACGGTCTCTCCACCACAACTGACATGGTCCTTCGCGACCTCCGTGGCCGCCGCGGTCAGCGCCTCTTTGTTCAGCACGCCGTCCTTGATGACCCACAACTCCTCGGCGGCCACCGAGGTGGAGAGACTCAGCGTAGCGATGACCGACAATACGGAAGAAACTAAGACTGCGCGTCTCATTTCACTATCGAGGAAAGCGTGTGATCGCTGTAGCGAACGAACTCCCGGGTATCGGTTCGAAACGGCGCCGCAGGTAGGCCTTCGCGGTTGTAAAGGTTGGCACGAACAGGGGTCGCGTGGATCGAGAAACTCATCGAGTCGTCCTCGATATTTCTTCGGGAACATGCCCGCCAGATACCTGTGATCCTCTTCTGCGATCTTCATACTTGGACCTCGCAGTCTAGGGCTGCGCTCTCTCGTTACAAGATCAGGTGTACCCCCCACCCTGTTTCCTGTACCCTGGTGCGAGGGCGTGCTCCCATCGCCTCAGTCAATGCTCGAAGCGTCACTTTCGATTCTTGGAACCTGATCGCAGGTGATAGAGTCACCGTCTGGATCACTGGCGATGTGGTAGAGCTCTATGAAATGATATCGTGGACAACGTGGCCATGGACATCGGTGAGCCGGAAGTAGCGCCCCTGGTAACGGTAGGTCAACCTCTCATGGTCAATGCCGAGCTGGTTGAGGATGGTCGCCTGCAGGTCATGCACGTGCACGGGATTCTCGGCAACGTTCACGCTGTAGTCATCGGTCTTCCCGTAACTCATGCCACCGCGCACCCCGCCGCCCGCCATCCAGTAGGTGAAGCAGTTCGGGTGATGATCGCGCCCGTAGCTCTGCTTTGTAAGCTTTCCCTGGCAGTAGATGGTGCGCCCGAATTCCCCGCCCCAGACCACCAGCGTGTCATCAAGCATGCCGCGCTGCTTGAGGTCACGCAGCAGGGCGGCGGTCGGCTGGTCAGTACCGCGACACTGGGTCGCCACCTGCTTCGGCGCATTGCCGTGGGCATCCCAGCCGCGGTGATAGAGCTGGATGAAGCGCACCCCGCGCTCGGCCAGCCGCCGGGCCAACAGGCAGTTGTAGGCATACCTGCCGACCTTCGTGGCCTCCGGCCCGTAGAGATCAAGCACGCTCTTTGGCTCATCCTTGAAATCAATCAGGTCGGGCACGCTCATCTGCATGCGAAAAGCGAGCTCATACTGGGCGATGCGGGTGGCAATTGCCGGGTCATTGAAGCGGGTGGACTGCTCGCTGTTCATTTGCCCGAGCGCATCCAGCATGCGCCGGCGCTGGGCGCGGGTGACCCCGGCCGGGTTGTAGAGGTCAAGGATCGGGTTGCCCTGTCCGCGGAACTTAACACCTTGGAAACGACCCGGGAGAAATCCCCCGCCCCAGAGGCGGTCGTAGAGCGGTTGCCCCGCTTTGGCCCTCCCATTGGAAGTCAGTGCCACGAAGGCAGGCAGGTCAGCATTGTCATTTCCCAGCCCGTAGCTGATCCACGCCCCCATGCTCGGGCGCCCGGGAATGACCGAGCCGGTCTGGAAAAGCATCGCACCGGGATCATGGTTGATCGCCTCGGTGTGCATGCTCTTGATCACGCACACCTCATCAATCACCTTGGCAAGGTGCGGCATGGCATCACTCAGCCAGGTGCCTGAAGCACCGTGCCTGGCGAACTTGAAGGTGCTCGGGGCAAGTGGAAAAGACTTCTGCCCGGAGGTCATGGTGGTCTTGCGCTCGGCCGGGTAAATTGACTCGGGTACCTCCTCGCCGAACTTCTCGGCAAGGTGCGGCTTATAGTCGAAAAGGTCCATCTGTGATGGGCCGCCGGACTGGAAGAGGTAAATGACGCGCTTGGCCCTCGGGGCAAAGTGTGGCAGGCCTGCCCCAATCCCGGCTCCTTTGTCATCCGCCCCGCGGGCATTGAGCAGGGTTCCCAGCGCGACAGAACCCAGCCCCAGTGTGCTTTTGCCGAGGAAGGCACGACGGGTATCTTGTGCAAGGAATTCGGTTGCCGGGTTCATGTCAGTCCTGCGTCATTGCCTCATCCAGGTTTAAAATCGTGTTTGCCACCAGGGTATAGGAAGCAACCTCAACAGGCGATAACCTTACATCAGCCTTCTTTTCCCCAACCGCCAGCAATTGCCTTGCCGCCTGTGGTCGCTTGCTGAAGTCCCGCTGATAAAATTCCAGGTCCGCCAGCAGGCGATCCAGTTCACCGGAACCGGGAACCCTGCTGGTCACCATGCGGAAGGCCCGTGAAATGCGTTCAGGAGGACTTAGCCCGTCGATCGCCAGGATGCTCTCAGCGAGAAACCGGGCAGCCTCGACGAAGGCAACGTTGTTCATCATGGTGAGGGCCTGCAGCGGGGTGGTGGTCTGGTCATTGCGCACGGCACAGACTTCACGGGCCGCCGCATTCAATGTCATCATGGTGGGCGGCGGCAGGGTGCGGCGCCAGTAGGTATACATGCTGCGGCGATACAGCTTGTCACCCTTATCCTGCTTGTACTTGGCATTTGAAATACTGCTCCAGATGCCCGGTGGCATGTAGGGCTTTACCGATGGACCGCCGATTTTTTCCACCAGCAACCCACTGGTGAAAAGTGCCGCGTCACGAATCCCATAGGGAGAAATCCGTTTGCGCGGACCGTGGGCGAGCAGGCGATTCTCCGGGTCACTGCGCTGTAACTCCGGCGTGACAATCGAGGCCTGCCGGTAAGTGGCACTGGTGACAATGAGCCTGTGCATTTCCTTCACGTTCCAGTCCCGACGGATGAACTCGACGGCCAACCAGTCGAGAAGGGCGGGATGACTGGGCAATTCCCCCTGCACACCGAAGTTCTCGCTGGTCTTGACCAGGCCGATCCCGAAATAATGTTGCCACAGCCGGTTCGCGTTCACCCTCGAGGTGAGCGGATGCCCCGGATTCATCAGCCAGCGTGCAAGGCCCAGGCGATTTCGCGGCCACCCCTGCTGCCATGGTCCCAGGATCGCGGGTATGACGGGTTCCAGCTTCTCGGACTTGTCCGGTTGGTCGTATTGCCCGCGTTTCAGCAGGTAGGTGTCACGCTTCTTGGCCAATTCATGCATGACCATCACGGTATTGGGTGCGCCCGGTTGCGGCCGCGGCACGGAAGTCTGCACCACCTTGATTTTCATCGGCTCGGGCACGACAAACTTCAACTCCTCTTCTGAGAGATCAGGCCAGCTTGCCGGCACCTTGATGAAGGGCGGGCTGTTGCCGTTGTTCGGCCCGAGGCCGGCCTCATCAATACTGTTGAAGAAAGCAAACAGGCGATAGAAGTCCTTTTGCTTGATGGCATCATACTTGTGGTCGTGACAACGCGAACAGGTCAGGGTGAGGCCGAGGAACATGGTTCCCATGGTTTCCACCCGGTCAGCCACGTATTCCACGATCCACTCGTCGGGAATTGATCCTCCCTCTGAATTAATGCGGTGGTTGCGATTGAAACCGGTCGCGACCTGGGTGAGGAAACTGCGGTCAGGAAGCAGGTCTCCCGCCATCTGCTCAGTCACGAAGCGGTCGAATGGCATGTTGTCATTCAATGCGCCAACCAGCCAGTCACGCCACACCCACATGTAGCGCAGGCGGTCATTCTGGTAACCGTCGGTATCGGCGTAGCGGGAGGCCTCCATCCAGTCCAGCGCCATGTGCTCACCGTAACGTGAAGAGTCCAGCAAGCGGTCCACCGCCTTGCCGTAGGCATCCGGGGAATCATCCCCGAGGAAGGAATCCAGTTCATCCACCGTGGGCGGCAGTCCCGTGAGATCAAAGGTCACCCGTCGCAGCAACGTGGCCTTGTCAGCCTGTGGTGAAGGCTGCCAGCCCTTCTTCTCCAGTTGTGCCATCACGAAGTGATCAATACCGTTGCTCGGCCACTTGTCGTTTTCCACTTCCGGTAACGCAGGCCGCACCGGTGGCACAAAGGCCCAGTGTCGGTCATCCTCGGGCCAGGCTGCGCCGGCCTTCAGCCATTGCACCAGTTTAGCGCGATCCGCAGGCTTGAGTATACGGTTGGAATCCGGCGGCGGCATGCGCACCTCGGGATCGTCACTGGTCAGGCGCTTAAGCATCTCGCCGTCGGCCAGGACACCGGAACGCATCACCGTCTCCCGGTCATCCAGGCGGAGCTTTGCCTTGCGCGCCTTGGCATCAGGGCCGTGGCAGTTGTAACAGGCATCGGAAAACACCGGGCGAATGTCCCGGATGAACTCATGATCCCCCGCCAGGACATGTCCTCCCAGGAGCATTGTCGCCGTTATGAGAATGGCTCGGGTCATGATGATTGCAGGCGACAAAATAACGTATTGGACCGAAAAAGAAATCCAAGATGATTGCAGGAACCCATTTGTCTAAGGCCTGTGAGATTCGCCGACACCAATCCATCTTCGTTGCTGTTCCCCGTTGGTTTAGAGATCGCATAGGATGAGTGTGGACTGAAGCCATCCCGGTTCATATTGCGGAGAAGTGATCCCCCTAGGAATCAGCTCTATAAGACCAGGGGGAAAAGTGGCGCAGGGGGCAAAGCCAAACCACCCCGCACCCTGCTTCCTGCACCTTTGCAGGCTGTGCCGTGCACCGCACCCTGCTTCCTGCACCGTGATGGGGTGCCCCCTGCCTGCTATTCAACGAGCGCAAGGATCAGGGTGAGGCCTGCACGTCTCGTCATACGGGGTTCATGTAACAGGGATTGGGTGCAGGGTCGAGGAGCCTAGACCCAATCCACGCGGATATGGGGGGGTGAGGTTATTTCTCGGCCTCTTCAATCGTCTCAGCCCCTTCGCCTCTGCTGTTCCGGTGTTTCCCGAAAATTATCGTTGCGCCTGCGAGAAATCAGTCTGCCTTCTGAGAAGGTGAAAAAGGCAGAGTCCAAAACGAAGCCAAAGAGAAAAGATTTGAATGTGCTACTGCCGTGCTGGGCTCTAGCCTATTTCCCGATTGTTTTTTTGGCGGGTGCCTTATTTGGCATTGGAGATCCTTTTGGTGGGTACTACGTTTTTATATTTTCTGGGGCGGCATTGCTGGTGCTGACCCCTACTTATGCGGTGATCATAAGTATACTAACTGTAAAGCGAATAAAGAATGGTACCAACACGACAAAAATCACTCTGTTTCAACTTTTACCTCTGATCGTCTATATCTATTGGTTGGTCACCGTGCTCTCCTTCGGCGGATCGCCTGCATAACCGTGCAACTAAAGTTCAACCTCTTCGAGTCGACAGACTTGAGCACCCTGCACCCTTAACCCGTGCACCGCACCCTGCTTCCTGCACCTTCCGGACTGTAGCGTCCACCGCACCCTGGTTCCTGCAC
>Ga0315329_10000433_pt1 | contig 16318 bp, 15 predicted proteins | sample M150032315metaG_FD_203459 | JGI IMG/M metagenome (GOLD analysis project Ga0315329, IMG submission 203459) | Ammonia-oxidizing marine archaeal communities from Monterey Bay, California, United States - M1 500m 32315 | ecosystem: Environmental > Aquatic > Marine > Coastal | place: USA: California...
ATCATTCTAAATGAACATTCAAAGTATCCGATCGGTGCACTGAGTAATGGCGTTGGGAAATTTGAAGGGTTGAAATATGAAGTTGTTTCTCAGAGTAAAAACCGAATTGAATTTCGTGCGGAAAGTTCTGCAAAGTTGCAGGTGACTAAGATCTTTACGTTGACTGAAGATGAGGATCCTGGGGAGGGGTATATCATAAAGATGGATTTGAGTGTTAAGTTTTTGGGCGAAAGTGGTAATATTAACCTGGATGATTATTTTCTTTATGCAGGTTCCGCCTCTCAGCTTAAAGACGGCAATTCAAGAGACCTTTATACCGGTTTTGAATATATGCGTGGCAGTAAGGATAAATTCAGGAGCCTAAGCTATTTAAAAAAGGATAAGGAAGACATTAAGGGGAAGGAATTGCATGAGAAGCTTCAATGGATAGGTGTAAGTAATCAGTTCTTTTCAACGAATTTATACGTGAAAGATTCTTATGACTCATCTGTCTGGGCTAGTCGTTTTGAAGTTAATTCAGACCAGTATGCATCTCAGGGGGCAATGGGATTGCCTCGAAATATTAATTTAAATCCTGGAGAATCGAAGGCTTGGGAATATGAGATTTATACAGGCCCGAAAAGTTATCAGATCCTTAAGGGCCTTGATGGTGAGAGGAAAGAAATAGTCGGGTTTGATAGAATGCCGATATTCGGCTTTTTTGCAGAGCCTTTCGCTGTTCTCTTGAGTTGGCTAATGAATGTATTGCATGGTGCCCTTGGTAATTTTGGTTGGGCTATTATTTCTATTACGGTCATCATGCGGTTATCGATTTGGCCTATCACGGCCAAAGGAACTCGGGCCATGAAAAAGATGAGCAAACTTGCGCCCATGATGCAGGAAATTAAGGAGAAACATAGCAATAATCCTCAGAAAATGCAGCAGGAGACGATGAAATTATACAAAGATTACGGAGTCAATCCGATCGGTGGATGCCTTCCTCTTTTGCTGCAGATGCCGATTTTCATTGGTTATTTTGCAATGCTTCGCTCGGCAGTTGAACTTCGACATGAAGGATGGATTGGTTGGGTGAATGACCTGTCTTTGCCTGACAGCGTGGGTTCTTTGGCTGGCTTCCCAATTAATATTTTGCCCTTATTGATGGGAATCACCATGATGCTCCAAATGCGAATGACACCACAAGCTGCCGGTCCCAACCAGAAGCAAATGCAAATCATAATGTCAATAATGCCGATTTTCATCACTGTGATTTGCTATAACTTTGCTTCGGCCTTAGCCCTTTACTGGACAGCTGGTAATATTTTCAGCATTGGCCAAACCTGGGCCTCGAAAAAGTTTGGTAAGGAAGTTGAACTAAAAAAGATCGATCGGAAAAGAAAAAGGCTACCGGTCGGGGCCCCTGGCGCACAGCCTAAATCCTCAAAGCCTCAGCAGATCCGGACCGGAGGAGGAGGCAGGAGAAAGCGTCGTTAAAGATCCTGCATTGAAACTATTATTTAGTCTCTTCATTGCCTAATCGATAGTTTCATTAGTTTCGGTATGTTAATTTAAAGATTTGTTGTTAATTTTCCCTTGTTTTATAATTCTTCAGAGGAATCAACTTGATTCTGTCTTGAATTGTGATAATCGAATAACCCTTCTTTGACCATGAGTTGTAAGAAGACTAAGATTAGAACAACCAATTATTTGAAATCTAATTTTAACTTCTCCATTAATCTGCAAAATTAAACCATCCCTTATATAGATAAACTTTCTTTACGCTTAACCGACTACATTTGTCATAACTGTTAAAGAAATAATTCTATCTGATAGATCTGCCATGAAAACAGAACTCGTTGAGAAAGCCTTGGAAGTTATTTCTGACCCGCCCTCGCTAATCAATCTAGTCTCTAAGAGAGTCCAGCAGTTGAACAGTGGCAGGAGCCCATTAATTACTATGGTTGAAAGGATGGGCACTGCGGACATCGCTTTGACTGAAATCATCGAAGGCAAGATCGTTATTGATGAGGGTGATACTGAAGAGTAAACTCTCTGCGCCATGTCGCAGGAAATATCAAAGAATCGTAAAGCTTTTCACGACTTTAACATTGTCGATAAGTTTGAGGCCGGGATCGAACTTAAAGGGACTGAGGTTAAATCAATTCGTGAAGGTCATGTGCATTTAAGAGATGCGTTCGCGGTTGTTCAGAATGGACAGATATTTCTTGTTGGTTGTGATATCAAGCCCTACCAATCAGCTAGCCATGAACAGCATGAACCTAGAAGGCCCCGTCGTTTATTGTTGCATAGGAGAGAGATAAACAGGATCGAAATCAAACTTGGGGAGAAAGGTTTTTCGATGCCTGCCTTGCGCCTATACTGGAAAGAGAAAAGAGTCAAAGTTGAACTCGGATTAGGACGAGGAAAGGCTCAATATGATAAGCGGGATACCCTGAAGAAAAAGGACCAGGACCGTGAAGCAAAAAGAGAGGTGGCTCGATTTAACAGAAGTTAGAAGAGAAGTGAGGGCTCTTTTATCTTTTACAGGCAAGCACCTAATTTATTCAAGTTGATAAATTTAACAGATGCATCAAAGGGTCCGCCACTCGTGATCCATTTCTGCAAGTAGGTGGTCGGCTTCTTTCGGTCCCCAAGAACCGGCCGGGTATTCTGCCATTGGTGTTTTTTCCTGAGATTCATGCCATGCCTCTTCGATCGAATCTATAAAAATCCATGCGTTTTCAACTTCGTCTCGTCGCGCAAACAAAGTAGCGTCGCCTATCATTGCATCAATGAGAAGTCTTTCATATGCTTCAGGAGATCCTTTTTCGAAGGATGACCAGTAATGGAAATTCATTTTCACGGGTTCAATTTTTAAGCTTGTGCCCGGTTTCTTTGAGAGCATGAGGACAGACATGCCTTCGTCAGGTTGTATTCTGATAGTTAATATATTACTTTCCCCTGCGCTGGGAAGTTTTTGAAAAAGAACATTTGGAGGTGACTTGAGATGCAATGAGATCTCTGTTGTTTTTTTGGGTAATCTTTTACCCATACGTATATAAAACGGGGTCCCTTCCCAACGCCAGTTGTCTATGTATAGACGCATTGCGACATAAGATTCGGTCATGCTTTCGGGATCGACTCTGTCTTCTTTCCTGTAAGCTTTCACTGGTTCTCCATCAATGCTCCCATCTTCGTATTGCGCGCGCACGACATTTTCTGTCACCTGCTTGGCATTCATTTTGCGTATCGTTCTTAGTACCTTCACTTTTTCATCCCGGACGCTGTCAGCTGAAAGGTCAGTAGGAGGTTCCATAGCAATTAAGCTTAGTAGCTGGAGTAAATGATTTTGCACCATGTCTCTAGTGGCACCGGCCTCATCATAATAACCACCCCGACCTCCTTCCATGCCTAGATGTTCTGCGCATGTGATTTGCACATGATCAATAAATCGACTTCTCCACAGTGGTTCAAATATTGAATTTGCAAAACGTAAGACCATTATATTTTGGGCCGTTTCTTTTCCTAGGTAATGATCGATTCGATAAGTGTCAGTTTCGGAAAAGGTTTCATTGACTGCCTGATTTAAATCCTGAGCACTTTTCAAATCAGATCCGAATGGCTTTTCAATAATGATTCTGGACCATGCATTCGTATTGGCATTGTTTAGCCCTACCGCTTTCAAATTTTCTAGGACTACTGGGAAGAATTGGGGTGCGGTAGAAAGATAAAAGAGACGATTATGATTAACGTCCTTTTCTGATTCAATTTCATCAAGGTGCTCAGATAGTGTTTTGTAGGATTCCGGATCGTTCAAATCTCCTCGGTGATAAGAGAATGACGTTGCAAATTTATTCCAAGCTTTACTGTCATGCCCAGAACGGGAATTTTCGCTATTGGATTTTTCCAGTTCTTCCTGCCATGATTGATCTGTTTTATCACGCCTTGCAAATCCTATGATCCTAAGAATTTCAGGCAGTTCATTATTTAATGAAAGATTATAAAGTGCCGGGATCAGCTTGCGGTGAGTTAAATCTCCTGTAGCTCCGAAAATTATGAGCGAGCAGGACTCGGGAATCTGACGCGTTTTGAATCCTCGTCTAAGTGATGTGACGGAGGATTCGGGCATTGGTTATAATAAATGTTTGATGCGAGAAAATGATCTTAAAGCGTTTGGGCGACTGAGAACAAATAGAATATTGAATCTATCGAATATCTTAAATGATGAGATCCTATCATTCTAATTAAGGTAAGGGAAATTTCTTATTTAAATCTAATACTTTCAAGCGAATTTCTTCTAGTGCTGCAGGGTCCTCTCTATGTTCAAGCGCTTCATGTATGAAGTCCGCTACAATCAACATTTCCTTTTGTCCCATTCCTCTTGTCGTAACGGCAGGAGTTCCGATTCTAATCCCACCTGCCTTGAATGGGCTTTCAGTATCGAATGGAATCGAGTTTTTATTGACAGTGATTCCGGAAGCATCGAGTACTGTTTGAGCTGTCTTACCGTTTATTCCTTTGGGTCTGACGTCAACTAGCATCAAGTGATTGTCTGTTCCTCCTGAAACGATCCGGTAACCATGTTCTTTTAGCCGACTCGAAAGCTCAGAGGCATTTTCGATTATTTGCTTTTGATATTCTTTGAATCCTGGTCTTAAGGCTTCTCCAAAGCAGGCCGCCTTTGCAGCTATGACGTGCATTAGTGGTCCGCCTTGGACTCCTGGGAATACCATGCTGTCTATCTTTTTGCTCCATTCCTCATTGCAAAGAATCAAGCCTCCACGAGGTCCTCGAAGTGATTTATGAGTGGTGGTGGATACAAAATCAGCGTGACCGATCGGTGAAGGATGAACTTCTCCCGCTACTAGCCCGGCAATGTGTGCCATATCCACAAAGAGCAACGCGTTAACGGTCTTTGCTATTTGTGACATCCTTTCAAAATCAATGATGCGAGGATAGGCCGATGCACCTGCTGTGATCATCTTAGGCATCACTTCTTCTGCTTGCTTTTGAAGGACGTCATAATCGATTTGCTCAGTTTCTTTATCCACTCCATAAGCTGAGATTTGGTAAAATTTACCGGAGAAATTTGCTGGATGACCATGAGTCAGATGACCGCCGTGTGAGAGATCCATAGCTAAGATCTTGTCCCCGTGTTCCAGTGCACAAAAGTAAACGGCAGCATTTGCCTGGGATCCTGAGTGTGGTTGAACATTGGCATGTTCTGCACCGAAGATTTGCTTGGCACGATCGATTGCTAATTCTTCAGCCAGATCAACATTTTCGCATCCACCATACCAGCGACGGCCTGGATAACCTTCAGCATATTTATTTGTTAGTTGACTTCCCTGCGCTTCACGGACAGCGGCGCTGGCGAAATTTTCACTCGCGATGAGTTCAATATTGTTTTCCTGTCTTTGTATTTCTTTATTGATCGCAGCTGATAGTTCAGGATCCTGTTCAGTTATTGGTGAAACATTGCAGTTGATTTTATTAACTCTCCTCTCATGACGACCGCCATCTTCAAAATCAGCATCAAGGAATGCAGAGAGAATATTCTTTGCGGTTTGCTCATCCGTTTTTTGAGCACCGATGCAGAGTATGTTAGCGTCATTATGAACTCTTGTGAGTGTAGCATCTTCGGGAACGTTAACTACGGCTGCCCGTATCCCAGGGTGTCGGTTGGCAACAATGCTCATGCCTATTCCAGAATGACAAATTAGAACACCGAACGAGGTTTCCCCACTGGTCACTTTTTTGCTAACAGCGTGAGCGTAGTCCGGATAATCAGTAGAATCTGTAGAGTCGGTTCCCAAGTTTTCCACTTGATGACCATTTTCCTTAAGGTGATCACAAAGCGTTTCCTTTAAGTCATAGCCAGCATGATCGCTGGCGATCGCTATGGAGTGAATCTTAGGCATTTTACGTTAGGATATTTGATTAAATATTTGTTTTAATGAATTTCACGACGCTAGGAAGTGATTCGTGTAAAAGATCTCTTGTGTGTTCATATTCATTACGATTACCGCCATAAGGGTCAGGTATGTCCTGACTAGCAATTAATTCGTTATCACAAAATTCAGTTACCAGAAAGGTCTTTTCTGCTGCATCCGGGAACATTTTATGCACAGTGTAAAGGTGACTTGCTGACATGGTGAAAATGTGACTTGCCCAGTCTATAAGCTTATGATCGAGGAATTGGCTTTTATTAGATGAAAGATCAATTCCTTCTTCTTTAAGGATGTCCAGTGTAAATTTGCTGGGTTCTAGCCCTCCCCCAGTGGCGACTCCTGCAGACCGGACATCGAATGTAGTCTCTTCTTCCTCTGTCATTTTCCTGAACAGACCTTCTGCCATCGGGCTTCGGCAAATGTTACCGGTGCAAATGAATAGAATAGAAAGGTTCAAATCTTAACGAGAAAATGCTGAATTGAATACTAATTATTTCTAGTCGCCAGTTCCCTGAGTGTATTGTATTGCTGGATGATACTGTCACAGGCTCCAACGTCCAGTACCTCTGCTCTTTTCAGGCGATCTGCCCGCTCTTTCACATCAATCGTGATGTCCGCAAATTGCATTGCTAACTTTACGGTTTGGGGGAGTAAGAGTCTATTTGCCAAGTGGAAAGAAATAGTATCATTAATATCGGGAGAAATATAATGCCCAACCTCAAGTTTCTCCCCGCTCCATGGTCCACTGATGATTAATGTAGAAGTTCCATCCATTAGACTGGACATGGCATCTTCATCTTCGAACAATCCATACTCCTTAGCTTTTTTATAGTTTTCCCTAAAAGCATCCCTGATGAGGTTGTTGACGCCTCTTGTGTTATTGCTCTGTTCTTGAAATTCTTTAAAAACAGTATCAATGCTGAACTTTTCTACTCTGTTTTCTTCCATTTTTCGGAGGAGATAAATGGAACGGTAGATTCTTGATGCAGCTTCGTAATCGTTATTAGGTTCTGCTCCCTTACTGTGATCCAGTAATTCGACTAGTTCACTCATGTGCCTTTCGTATTCTTTATTGTGATTCATCCAATCTTTCCAATAGAAGAATCCTACTATTACCACAGCGGTAAAGATTATTTTCCAGAAGTAATCTGCTATCATAGGTTAGTAATTTGATTATTTTATAATAATTGAATGGTTCTTCAAGACTTTGCTGAGGTTTGTGCTGAATCAAAATTTTCCTTAATGTAATCCTCGTCTCGGCAATGGAGTAATGCGTCATTTATTGAAATATGCTTATTAATCAATAAATGGGCCAAGCTTTCATCAATCGTATGCATACCTTCCTGTGTTCCGATCTGAATTAGACCAATAAGCTGTTCAAATTTACGCTCGATCATACATGCCCGAATACCATGATTAATTTTCATGATCTCGGATGCCATGACTCTTCCTGGATGATCTTGACGCTCTATAAGCCTTTGCGAAACGACTGCCTGAAGGCAATTTGATAATTGAGTGATAATCATCTCTTGCTGGTCAGAAGGGAAAACATCAATCATTCTATCAAGCGATTTTGGTGCATCAATGGTATGCAGTGTACTAATTACAAGGTGACCTGTTTCTGCTGCCGTTATGGCTGTTCGAATTGTTTCAAGGTCACGCAATTCACTCACAACAATGATATCAGGGTCCTGCCTAAGGGCGGACCTCAGAGCATTTGAAAAACTGTGTGTGTCGGGTCCTATTTCGCGTTGTTTTACTAATCCGTAACCGTGATCTAATACATACTCGATTGGGTCCTCTATTGTTACTACAACGCATGACCTTTCCTTGAGTATTTTTTGAAGCATTGAGGCTATAGTTGTTGTTTTGCCTGCTCCTGTGACTCCGGTCACTAATATCAATCCCTGACGCAAAGAGCATAGATCACCAACAGTTGGGGCATGACCGAGCTGTTCAAGCTTTGGTATTTCCGTGGGGATGTAGCGGAAAGAGCCTTCTATAGATCCTCTGACGTAGTGTGCATTTGCCCGGAATCTGCCGACATTTTTAATTGAAATGGAAAAATCAAGTTCGAGATCCTCTTCGAGTCTTGCTCTTTGAGATTCCGAAATCACACCGAGAACAAGTTCTTTGGCCTCATCTGCTTCGATGTCTCGATCGGAGAGGGCTTCTAATGTACCGTTAATTCGGCATGCGGGAGGGGCTCCACTTGTAATGTGAAGGTCTGAACCGCCTCGGTCACGTGTTTCCGTGAGATAATCTACAATATGGATTTTTTGACTCATTTTTTTGATCTAGGAAATGCCACGCATTGCGCGGTCAAAGTCGGACTTGTTACCTGAAGCTACGGCAGCAATTTCCGGTGTTAAATTTCCATTCTGGGCAGCTTCTACGAGTGCATGCATGAAAAGCTTATTGCTGGGGTTGTCTCCGCGCTCAACGAAATCAACAATTTCAGGGATCCTGGACTCACGTATATAATTGCGGATAACACCTGTATTTTCTACTTGCTCTGTGACCAAGAACAGACCATCGGAGGTAGAGGGTAATAGAATTTGGCAGCAGACACCTATCAGCATATTTGATAAGAGTTGAAGCTGACTTTCTCTTTCCTCGCTTGGAAATAAATTGGTCAGACGTTCGACGGTTTCGGCAACGTTTGCGCTATGAAGCGTTGCCAGCACAAGGTGACCTGTTTCTGCTGCCTGAAGGGCAATCTGGGCAGTTTCTGAGTCTCTTATTTCACCAAGTAAGATAACATCTGGCGCTTGGCGCAGTGAACTTCTTAATCCTCTGGCAAATGAATCGGTATCAGTGTGCACTTCTCTTTGAGTGAAGAGTGACTGCTTCGACTCGAATAAATATTCGATAGGGTCTTCAATAGTGACAATGTGTTTTGCTGAATTCTGGTTTAACCATTCCAAACTTGAAGCTAATGTAGTTGATTTGCCGGACCCTGTTGGCCCGGTTATCAGTATGATGCCTGCGGGAGCCATAACCCATCTGGTTAGAATATCAACTGGCAGGCCGAGGCTTTCCAGGTCTGGGATTTCAGTATTAATTTGGCGTAGAACTGCTCCGAGCTTTCCTAGGTGTCGGTGAAGATTGACACGGAAACGGACCCCATTATGAGCCACGTAACTTGAGTCTCGGTCCCCGTCATATTCCGGGTCGGCTCCACACCTTTTCCAGAAAGACACGATGTCATCCTTTTCTATAGGGTCCTCTCCGGCAATCATTAATTGCCCGTTGACTTTCATCCGAGCGACGCTCCCTTCGCTGAGGAAGATGTCGCTGGCTTTATTTTCAAAGGCGGCCTTGATGAGGCCCTCAATTATTGAGCTCATATTAGCCGATCTTTAACACCTGATAGCGGATGTGACAAGTGTCATTGGTTCATATGACATTGCTGTCATTTATCATTAGTTTAATAATCCAAAAGGTATTCCTTTTAGCCGGATCAAATTTTTGGATTTTATCTTCTAGGGTAATCTTGATTCGCTTCTAGTTCTTCTTTGTTTGGTGTTTCACTGGGGATACCGTTTTCAGGAATATCTAATTTTGCAATCCAAGCGACCGCATTTAGTCCCACTTTTCTAAAATTATTATCTCCCCAATTATTGTGTACATGCGCTCCAGTGAATCCAAAACCTCTTCCGGCGCCGTTCTCGTTCTCTGTTGCCCACACAACATGCTGTTTTTCTTTCCTTTCTAGGACTGATGCTCGGACATGAGGGTTGCCGCTATGAGCTCCATCTCCTCGCTTTAGCGTTTTGGAGCCAGGCAGAGCACTCAGTATTGGAGTGATGCCCTTCATTTCAGGGCGGAAACGCATATGATAATACCATTCATCATTAATTTTAAATGGCTGGACTCCGTTTGCTACTGGATGATCAGGAAATGATTTAAATTCTGGGATCCAGTGAGGATTAACGGACCAGTGAGCTTCAAAAAATCCGCCCATCCAATCCAGAAATTTATCTCCTCCCTGCTTTCCTTTTGGGATTTCTACAGCGTAATGGATACAACCGACACCCATACCTTTTTTCTGGTAGTGATCAATTTGCCTGAGGTGGAATTTTGCCATGTGGCCACCGCCACCAGTACAGAACATAACCAATGCATCAGCATTCTGCATTGCGGTAGGATCTTTTGGCCATCCGTTTTTATATAGGGAGGTCACTACTTTTTCCCCGTAATGAGCACGGAGGCGTTTTGCTAGTAGAATATTACCCGCATTATGTTCATGACTTCCCCATCCGTGTGACCGGGTGCCTGCGTAGAAACATATTTTTTTAGCATCTTCGAGTTTCAACCTCTTTAGCATGATATCCTTGAACTGCACTTTCATTGGAGGGCCTGCATGGAGTTGAAGTGCCAATAGACCTTGTCTTTTCTTTTTGGGGCCATTGTCTGTAACTTCTGCCATCAATGTACCATTGATGGACTGTTTAATGTTATATCCTTTGGCAATGATGTGGAATTCATTCCACTCGCCTTTTTTTATTGCCTTGTTTAATTCTTTGGGATCTCCGACCGGATCACCCTGAGTCTTTTTTCCGTCCTCACCCACAGTAACTCTTTGCCCTCTTTTTGCGAAGACGCCTCCGAACGCTTCTCCATAAATTGTTCCCGTCCAATTGTCACCTGCCTCAAAGTCTGACTGATATCCTCCAATTCTCCATTCGTCAGCTTTCCCGTCTAATTTGAAACTCCGAATTTGAATTCCGGAATTACCTCCCTCGATTTTAAATTTGAGTTTTAGCTCAAAGTCATCAATTTCACCGGCTTCCCAGATGATGAATGTATTGCCTCTGGTGGGGTTTTGTGCGGTGGTCTGTCCTGTAATGGCTCCGTCCTGGACGCTCCATAACTTGGGATTGCCATTCCAATTATTTAATGATTTGCCGTCAAATATTGGAGCGAACCCGTCAGCCTCTCCTTCATGGTGGTCTGCGTACGCGCTGAGTATTGATAGGCTTAAGATTGAGATAAATGTGAGAATTTTCATTTGTAGCATTTTAGCTCTAGGGCTTGAGCGAGGCAAGCTCTTGTGACAAGAGTTAATGAGATGCAGAAAGGAAAAGAATCGCTAGGACTGACTGAATCTTTGGATTCTGGTCTTGGATTGGTGATGTTTGATGCTCTTTTGGCTCACTTTGCTGGTCATGAGCATGTTCCTGACCTAGATCCTACGCTTATTAAGGCAATGCGCCTTGAATTTGAGAGTAGTGAATTTTTCGGTCAAGATATGCGTCATCTTTGGATTATGCTTGAGAGTATTGTTACCAAGTCGATGCGTGATCCGGGCCGCAATGAAGATCGGATGAATTTATTGAATCTTGCCTGTGGATACTGTGAAGAGGGTGCTGTGCTCTCAGCCTTCTGGGGACGTTCGGGTAAAAAGGTTCACCAATTCGCAATAGATTTAAGGGATGCGGAAGTTGATAAAGCTAAGCGACGTTACGCTCTCACAGAAAAAATATTTAGGAAGGTGATTTTGCCTAATGTTCGTGAATTATCTACGAGTGGTCAAAGTGTTGAATTTATTGCTGATGATGCAATTCATCTGGCCGGGTACGGACAGATCCCATCTCAATTTAATGTGATATTTATTAGACATCAGAATCTTTGGCATGATCGATCCACTTGGCAGAGGATTTACGATTTTGCTTTGAGTCGACTTACTGATGACGGAATTTTGATAATTACATCATACTTTGACAGGGAGCATTATCTTGCCCTTGAGTTGCTTAAAATGCTCGGAGGTAATGTTTTAGTTAGTGAACGCAATCACTTGTCCCGAGAACTTTCATATCCGGGAAAATCAATTGACCGTCATGTTGCGGCCATATCCAGGAGTAAATAATTTTAATAATGATTAGTGTATTATGGATGCCTCCCCTTGAAGGTTAGCTCGGCTACTCCTGACTTATCAAGATCACCTTTACCGTCGCTGACAAGTTTATTAAATTGTGCACATGTTGCATCATTCAGTGGTAAGTTAAGTCCAACTTCTTTTGCAATATTGCCGGCGATTCCTGAATCTTTGGCTGCGTGTTCCGCACTGAACCATGCTTCATGATCACGAGCGATCATATCTTCAGCATCAGTTTCAAGGACCCGTGAATTAGCACCTGTCTGTGAGAACACGTCACAAACCATTTCCAAATCAAGACCCAGTGAATCGGCCAAACCTAATCCTTCTGCCAATCCCGCAGTATTAATGTTCATAACCATGTTCACGAGTGCTTTGATTTCGGCTGCTTTGCCAATTTCACCTATGTGCTTGAGATTAATACTCATGTCTTCAAGTACTGGTTTCATTTGGTCAAAGAGTTCTGCCTTGCCTCCAATCATTAAATAGAGCTTGCCTTCTCTTGCCTGTGGTATACTTGAAGCCATACAACCTTCTAATGCTCCTGCTCCTGCATCTTCTGCTGCTTTTGCAACCTCTTGCTGTATTCCCGGAGAAAGGGTGGCGCAGTTCACGAAGGTCTTTCCTTGAGCGTTCATGAGGAGGTTATCATCATCTGAAAAATAAATGCTTCTCATAGCATCATCATTTGTAATGACAGTGAATATGATATCTGATGACGCGGTTACTTCTGCGAGTTTTTCGGCATGGGAGCATCCTAGCTCCGCTGCTAGTTCCGCGGCGGCGTCTTTATTAATATCATTTACTGATGAGATAGTATAACCTCGATCTTTAAGGTTTCTTGCCATGTTGGCGCCCATGCGTCCAATTCCTACAAATCCAATTTTCTGACTCATGATTAGGTATGTTTAGTTATTTTTAAATTCAGGGTAAAAGGGGTTATTTTTTTTCTCTTCTCCGATTGATGACATGGGCCCGTGTCCGGGACAAATCACAGTATGATCGGGTAGAGTAAAGATATATTGCCTGTTTGTTTTTAATGCATCCATATATGACACCATGCCTCCGCCCATTGATCCAGCAAAAAGCGCATCGCCAACAATTGCAATTGGGCGTTCTAATCCATTAATCACGTAAGTAAGTCCTCCTTTAGAATGTCCCCAAGTGAGATGAGACTGAACGGATAGGTTTCCAATCGAAAAATTGTGTTCATTGCCAATGAGGTTGGCTCCTTCTATAGGTTCTTTTTCACTAACGTAGATTCTGATGGATGGAAAACTAGATTGAAGGCGAGCAAGATCGGCAATGTGATCTGTGTGAGTATGAGTCAAGTAGATGGATTCAAGCGTCAGATCATTTAGACGTACAGTTTCAATTAATTGTTCCGAATTGGCGCCAGTATCAAATGCTGCCGCTATTCCTTTAGAGCTATCCCATATCAGGTATGCATTAACATACATGTCAGCCCACTTAGTGTTGTACATTTTAAGTCCTTTGACATTAACCGGTTCTGGATACCAAGATTTTCGTCCTGCAATAATTAAAGATTCAGAATCCAAATTCAAGTGCGGAGCAATAGAGGTGATTGTCGATTCGTCAACTTTACCTTCAAGTAATTCTGCAATTGATGTTGATGATGCACCTGACTTTGTAGCCAACTCTTGAACGGATATTTTGTATCCGCGCATAGCTTTACCTACAATATCTTCAACAAAATCTTCGATGCTGATCATATTCAATATAACCGAATATTAGACCCAATCAGGAATGTTAATCTAGGACATTTCCTGAGTAAATATTCATTGTGTGATCTCTCAGAAATCCGATTAGAGTTTGCCCGGATTCTTTAGCGAATTCAATTGCTAAAGAACTTGGTGCAGAAATCCCAGCAACTGTAGGAATTCCGGCAGCTAAAGATTTTTGCATCAATTCAAAAGATATTCTTCCGCTGAGAAGTAATGTATGGTCCGATAGTGGTAGGAGATTTTCTAGGAGCGCATAGCCAATAACTTTGTCGAGGGCGTTGTGCCTTCCTACATCTTCGCGGATGACGACTATTTCTCCGTTTGAATTGAAGAGAGCACTGGCATGTAATCCTCCGGTCTTTTTAAATGTTGTCTGTGCTGCGGATAATTTGTCTGGATAACTTGCGATTTCTGACGAGGATATTTTATTTGGTCTTTTGATTTTTGGGAAATCAATCATTACAGATTCGATCGTGGCTTTGCCGCAGATTCCACAGCTCGATGAAGTGAATACATGGCGAGTAAGATTTCCAAATTCGAATTTAACTTCTTTAGACAACAAAATACTCACAAAATTTCCTTTTCCGGAATCATTACTGATAGAGCTTTGGCATTCAGAGATTTCAAACACATCGTCTCTACTTTTTATGATTCCTTCACTGAGAAGGAATCCTGCTGTCAGTTCACGATCATGGCCTGGCGTCCGCATGACAATTGCTACGTTTTTTTCTTCGACTCGAATTTCTAGCGGCTCTTCAATGGCAACGAAGTCATCAATGCTTGAAACAGAACCTGAGCTGTTTTTTCTAATGTTGAATAGTTTTGATGAATCGGCCACGGGTCAGATTTCTGGAGGATAATTCATGTTAGCAAAAAATTCTATTTCTGGCTCAGTAATTTTACGAATTTTCAAAAGGCCTTCCGTAATTGCTTTCTTTACAAGTTCCTGCATGGATAGAGAATCTGATAGGAATTGATTTTCGGCTAGTTCAATTATTTTCTTCGGGTAAACAGCTGCCAGAGGTTCGCTCATCCCATTTTCGTGGATGGGCACTGATCCACAGCCAGAACATACGAGCTCACCTAAAAAGCTTATTGGCATTTCAGGCATATCAGCGGCCAGAATGAGGATTCTTTCTATCCTTGTCGAATTCAAGCAATCGATCAGGGCTCCGAGAGGGCCTCTGTTAGGCTCAGTGTCTATGACTACTTTGTGATTCGTGTCAAAATGCTGTTCATCATTCGCTGATATAATTATTTCTGAAGGCATTAATTGTTCAATTTTGTGAACTTGATGGAGCCATAAGGGGACTCCATTAATTTGATGAAAGGCCTTATCGGTGCCGAATCGTTCTGAACGGCCTCCGGCCATGATGGCTGCTGCGAAAGGGGAGTTCACTTAATTAGGTCTATTGTCTTTTCGTAGGACTCCGCTCGTAAGTATTTTTGCTCTCAATCCTCCCCGTCCCTTCATCGCATCTTCGGCGCCTGGAGCAACGGCTCCGTTCATCCAGTAACATGGTGCAGCTTCCTGAGTACCAAGAAAATCAATTCCCTGAACAGTGAATTTTTTTCCAATTAATGAGTTTAGATCCGTTCCGCTTACGATGATATTTCTTCGAAAAATAGAGGGGCATAGACCATTCAGTTTGAAACTTCTGCCAATGTCTTCATATGTTTCCCAGGAGAAAAAAGTGATCTGACCTTTGTAGTCCGATTTATAATTGTAGAAACGGTCACCAATTATTCCCATTCCTTTTTCACACGCTGCTTCATCAAGCTCGATCATCGGATAATTGCTTGGCTCTTTACCGTGATGGCCATAAAAATTATGTTTTTCGGCTACATAGATGTGATGAACGATCATCTCTTTTATCAAATGTACTTTATTTTGCTAATTCTCTTCAGACCCTGAAAACATTAAAATACTTTGCTGCCGTGACTATGGATCTTTGTGTTGGATTCATTGATCCCGCCTTGAACACTTTTTTCAAATTCCTCTGTCAGCTTAATAATTGAATCCTTCGAAATTTTTTCGTTAGGAATAACATATTGTCTTAAATCAATCGGTTGACATATTTTTGCCAATACCTTTCTTTGGCCGACCGGAGGAGCCCCTTCTGAATGAATGTCTTCACGAAGGCGGGCGACGGTTTCTGCTATTCTGTCCAGGCTGGGATTATTAGTTGCATATCCTCCAGAATATCCAAGCATTCGCAGGGCTAACATTGCTTCATCTGCCAGATCGGCGGCATGGGCATGTTCCTTTTGCTTTTCTAGATCGATTCTAATGGAATGAATTTTAGAGCGGATCTTTCTTATTCTGGAAATTAAATTTTGCTCTTTCTTTACAGTAATTCCGATTTCTTTTTCTAGCTTTATAATAATTTGTTCTACTGCGTCATTGATGAGGTTGTCCACATTGATGTTGTTTTCTGGGAGGTTGTAGTCGTGCTTTTGTAGGAATTCGGAGAGCGTAAGGATACTGATGCGGGTAATTTCTTCTATGATTGGTTTCTCAGAGGATAGTGAGGTGTTAAACTTCTTAGCTATTTCATCGAGGTTGGAAATTACGCTTTCACGTACATCCTCAATAAAGGTGTACTTTAAGGATATTGGCACAGCATAGACCGGAGCATCTTCACCCAATTTATGCTGAGTCCGCAGCCCAATGTAAGCGGCGCCTTCAGCGAAAGGACTCACGCGGTCATTGCAGAAATAAACATTTCCTTCTGGAAAAATAACGAGCGGGTATTGCCCTT
>Ga0315329_10000437_pt1 | contig 16220 bp, 15 predicted proteins | sample M150032315metaG_FD_203459 | JGI IMG/M metagenome (GOLD analysis project Ga0315329, IMG submission 203459) | Ammonia-oxidizing marine archaeal communities from Monterey Bay, California, United States - M1 500m 32315 | ecosystem: Environmental > Aquatic > Marine > Coastal | place: USA: California...
GTTACAAGGTCAGAACTGTCGGTGCTCGCTGATATTGCAGAAGAGTCTGACCAGATTGAAGAAGATGAGGAGACGGTGATTCAGAATGTGCTGCGGTTGCGTGAAATCATGGTTAGTGACGTCATGACTCCGCGTGTCGTCATGTCCACTGTGAGAACTGATGAAACAGTACAGTCAATTATTGAGAGAATACCAATCATGATTTATGGTCGCATGCCAGTCACAGGAGATAGTATTGATGATGTGAAGGGAATGGTACTGAGGAGTGAGATATTGCGGCGGGCATCCATAGATGATTACACCACCACTATGGGGGAATTATCACGCTCTACCCATCACTGCAAGCAAGATGACTCTGTTGACAAGGCCTTAGATGTGCTGTTAGAGAACAGGGTGCAGATGCTGATAGTTAAGGATGATTTCGGAGGTACTGTAGGTTTGATCACAATGGAAGATGTAATAGAGACGCTTCTCGGTGTTGAAATTGTTGACGAGTCTGATCAAGAAGGAATCGATGACGGTGTTCATCACGAAGATATGAGGGAATTAGCTAAGCAGAGATATGAGCACTCAGAATCTGAATGATTTATGTGACATTCTCATCATCTTCTGCCATCATCCCACGTTGTTCCGCATATTCTCCAATTGACTGTAGTCTCTTAATCAATCCAGAATCAGACTCTGTCTTTTCAGCTGTAACTAGCCAAACACCTCCGAATATCCTGTCCCAGAACCCTAGCTTTTCAGTACCCCTATTGCGCAAGAAACGATCCAATAAAGGCACCAACAATAATGTCATTGAAGTGCCAACAAATATCTTGTTCCCATTTGTCCACTCTGTTCCTTCCGAAATTAGTAGCAGCATCCCAAATAAGCCTGCCAGAATTAGTGGAATATTGGCACTTTTAGCTAGATGGTATAAAAATTGAGGGTTATTTCCTCTTGTGTCTACAAATTGAGTTCCAGTGACTATATTCCCAGCCGATCTAGAAATCTTTTGTGGCAAGTAGATCATATTTCCCAATGCTAGTATTAACGCAGCAATTATTGGAATCGTTGGGTCCGCATCTGCTTGACTCATAATTACGCCTGTAATAATCAGGATTCCCCAATTTGCTGTTGTATCTACAAGGTATCGAAATGATGTCCTTACTCGGGGAGCGAGTTCAAATCCCTCAGGTATAACCCTAACAACACGCTCTTTCTTCGCCTTCTTCTCCTTTCGCTCCCTGCGTGGACGAGACTTCTTGGTTTTCTTCGCCTTCTTCTGCACAGGCTCCGGCTCTTGAACAATGACAGTCTTAGGTGACTCAGTTGTTGGAACCTGTTCTTCTTCTGATTGAATTTTTTCGGCCTTTTCCAATAATCCCATGCTTCAACCTCCATATTTCTGACCCGTGCGGGTAAATATCTCAAAACCCGGTGATTCCACGAACTCGTTTATCTTATCCTCCGGCAATTCGCCTAATTCGGCGTTTATCATAGCGAAGAATTCCTTACGAGCACCTTCATCTGCAGCTTCGGGATTTGTGCCAACTGATTCGAATAATGCGAATGAATCAGATTTTAAGAATCGATTGATGAAATCTTCAGGCATATCACCAAGAAGATTGTTGACTACATCAAAAAATTCTACGAATTCATCTGCATGTGAAACATCCATCTCAAGTTCTTCAATCTCGATTGTGGGGGCGGATACTAACTCCACCGTAGGCTTTACTGCCCTGATATCCTGTTGCTGTTGCTTTCTAAGGACAATGATTTCCCTATCTAATTCAGAGCCAAAGCGATCCGAGAACCTATCTAACAGAGTGCCGACATCGCCTGTAGCTATCCTATCTATATGCCCGTACATACTATCCTTTGAGTCAGTGACCATGCTAGGATCTGATGATCTTCTCTTCTCCCACTGAGCCTGGAAATCATTCGATTCATCGGATATTTCTTCCTCTAAATTCACCTCCGATAATTCAGCTATATCATCAAACTCGAATTCGTCCTCCGGAACCAGTGCAGGTGGCGGAGGCGGAGGGGGTAGTGTGATTCCCGGAGGCAATGGAGGAAGAGGGAGTTCGGATACATCAGGAAAGTCTTCGTCGTCCACTACCACGTGCCCACCAAATTGGTTCCGAAACTCTCCACTATTCAATATTCTGTGATTGGGGGCACCCGATATCTCCACTTAGGGGGATATCAACGCCCCCCATCCTTTCAAAGAAAGGAAAGTAGCCATGCTTTCAGGAACTTCAATTACGTCACCTGTGCCACCCTCTACGTAGCATTCAGAGATTCTTGCAGTTATGTCATCCTTGGTCAATTCAACCTTATGCGTGGACTGCCCGCCCAGAGCTACCGCTTCGGTGAGTGGGTCGAATGCGTCAGAAGCATCTGGATTCAATCTGCTAAGGGGTAATTCTGTAACCCTGAGACCACACTTGCCATGAAGACTTCCGATCCACCTAATGACACGTTTTACATCAACTGTGACATTTTCGTCGGTTTCACCAGCACCACCCAGTACTACTGCTGAGTCACCTTTCACGAGTTCCCAAAACGCAGCAGTTTGTTCTTCTCCGAATACTGTAAGAGATGTGTTAGATTTTAGTCTCTCAATCTTAGTATCATTCAAACTCTGTTCAGCAAGCATTGCTATCTTTTTCTTGCTGAATGATTTGATTTTGCTATCTCGGGTTTTCAGCCTCTGCTTCATTATTCCGTCCAGTTCAACTAAGAGATTATTTCCAACCGTACTTTTCGAACCAATTGAACGCAGTTTCTCTACAACGACATCAGTTCCATCTTCAACTCGATTTTTCCATCCTCCTTGTGAATTTCCCACCACAGTTTGGACGTTGACTCCTTCTCCTCGGATATAATTGACCAATTGTCTACGAGCGTTTGAATCCAATTGTAGGTAAGCAGGATCTCTGACATGGATATGATATCCCCTGTGCCCTGAGAACGATGTTTGTACATACTGCTCTTGAAATCCAAATTCTGGCTCTAAGAATTCAGACCACAGTTTCCATGCCTGATTCTGTATCAATTCTAACATAGCTGGAAAATCTCTATCAGAGACTCCTGGTAGGTGATCACCATCTAGGTCGAATATCAAATCAGCCCCCAACCACCCCTTATCTGTCATACTACGTTGTGAGGGGTCATGATAGTAGGCTGTACTATAGAAGCATGAATGTGGAGATTTTGTATGTAAGTAGTGAAGGAGTTCGGACTTATCAGTGAATCCGCGATGCCTGTCAGGTGGCCTAGAACCCCAGGGTATGAACATCCATTCCCTGGATCTAAATCTAGGAGGAGACCAGATATCATTGGTGCCTAAAGATTGGTAGTACTCTGAGAATCGGTGTGCGAATCGACTCCATCCCTCGGCCATAAACAAGACAAAATGTCTAGGCAAATTAACTGTGCCGTCATTCGAGGTTCAGTGAACTAGCCTCTCGACCTTCAGTTGCAGGTTGTGCCCCAGTGATTTCGATGTATGCCTCCCAACAAACATACTGATTGTCCAGCACAATAGCCTCAGCAAATGTCAACGCCTTACCTGTATGGGCGCATATGGGCCCTAATTGCCCTGTTGCTGTAGACAGTTTTGTTGCATCGGGCATGATTTTTCGAGAGCCTATGGATTATTGACTGTTGCCATCTTCAAGTTACTCCCTAGGAGTTATTTTCAACCCATCACCATTCGCGTTACTATGGAAGAAGAATCTATGTTTAGAATAGGTCATTCTCCGGATCCCGATGACGCATTCATGTTCCACGCATTAACTACCGGAGCAATAGAAACACAGCAGAGGAAATATGTGCACGAGCTACATGATATCGAACAGTTAAACAGTTATGCATTAGAAGGTAAGTTCGAAGTTTCCGCAGTCAGTATTCACTCATATCCACTGATTGCAGATCGCTACCAACTGATGAACTGTGGAGCATCTATGGGAGAGGGGTATGGTCCAATTTTGATATCTCGGACTGAGTTGACTCATGATGAGGCGAAAACTAGGACCATAGCCGTACCTGGACTGGGCACTAGTGCCTATCTAGCTCTGAGAATTGCTTGGGGAGATGTGAATGTTCACGTGGTTCCATTCGACAAAATTCTGCCTGCAGTGGCCAGGGGTGAATACGATTTGGGGCTAATTATTCACGAGGGTCAAATTACGTGGGCGAACGAGGGCTTACATCTAATTCTTGATTTAGGCGCTTGGTGGTTGGATTGGACAGGGCTCCCACTACCACTGGGAGGGAACGTTGTAAGAAGAGACCTTGGTGATGACATTTGTCGGAGAGTTACTAGCGACGTCAAACGCAGCATCCAACATTCCCTCAACAATCCTGATTCAGCACTAAAATTCGCCAAATTATGGGGAAGGGGCATTGATGATGACACTAACAAAGAGTTCGTGGGCATGTACGTAAATGAACGAACTTTGGATTATGGGGAAGACGGAAGAGAAGCAGTACGCAGATTCCTAAGAGAGGGGCAGAATATCGGAGTTGTTGAATCCTCGTTAGATGTATCTGCAATAGAATTCATGGGAGTTGATTGAATGTCCGAGGATATACCGGATACCAATAAATTTGGTTCTGTTGACCCTGTCTCTCCGAGTAGTAAATCAGACAAAGTTATCGAAATGAATGAACGACACGAGCCGAGTGCATGTCGACGAATATTACGTGAAGTGCGCGCGCAGGGATTGTCTCGTGAATTGTTCGATTCGGCACAGGATCTCCGGGATGGAGTGTATCGAGCCGAAGCTCTGTGCGGATTGTGTGCATCGGATGAAATGGATGAGGATGATCGTGTTGAGTGGGTTCCAATCATCGTCGAATCAATGCTAGAAGAGGAAAGAGCGTGGCGCTTGGCCGAGAGTATTGGAATCATCGCAAAATCTTCCGGCAATTGGCCAGGGGCCCGGTCCAGAAAGGCGTTGATAGGGCACCTCATTACACTCACGGGTGGGTTGCCTGTCGGAGAAGCTCGTGTAGATGCGCTGAAATCAATTTCATCCAAGGTCTCTGAACGAAAATTACCCGAATTATTCATCTTGGCTATCGAAAATTACGGCATGGAATCCAAAGCAGCCCGCCCAGTGATGAAATCTATTGTTGCAACAAAAAACTATGAAATGATTTCCGATATTACAGCATTAATCACCGAGGCGCCTCCGGATCTGGCAGTAAAATATCTTGATAATTTACATCGTTTGACTATTGAAGCAAGCCTAACTTTGGAACCAACAGCCCTAGAACTCTCACTACCTCTACTCAAGACGGCCGATTTTGAAATCGTTCGAACACTTTGCAGCCATGCCTCAACACCTGCCGAGGTGCGGACGCTAGCAGAGACATTAGATGGCGACAATGAAGATGCGATTAGATACACAGTCACGCTTGCAGGGAGAGCGGATCGAACCGGCGACGCTGAATTTGCACGTGATTTATTGGAGAAAGCAGCAACTCGGGTCGAATCATTGAATGAACGGACGGCAGCTCGCATCAAGAAAAATATTGCGAAAGGTTTTGTTCACCTTGGGGGTCAAGGGCGCGTAGAGGAGTTGGCACCAATGCATGATTCTGTAGAAAAAACTCCACAATCAGATGAGGTGGAATTGGAAAGAAGTGGCCATACCATGGCATTGGTTGGAACGTATGATGGGGCCATATCGACACCACATCTTCGGGCTTTGGCCCGAGCGGCTGGAATCGCATGGGGATTTGGTTTGGATATTGCCTTAATCGGTTGGCCGACCGAAAATCTAGAGGAATTATGTGAACGGGCCCAGAAGGAATCCAGTACAGCTGGCGTGAATCATTTACCTGCACTGCTTTCTTCTCAACGAATCCGATTGCTGACAATTGATGATGCCTTGGACGGTAGGGCTGGGCACCCGATTGCAACGACTCATCGACCAGTGGGTGGTTCAGTAGATTTGACGACGTTTGGTGAAAACCTCTGCTTGTTCATCGGACTCGGTCGGCAGGGTTTGCCAAAGAGTCTGCTCGACAATTGCCCGGATCAATTTGAATTGACGGGGATTGGAGCCAGTTTGGAGACAGCAGTTGCCATGGGGGCAATCGCTCAAAGATTGGCTGATTTATGATGAGGAGAGTAATCATCGATTGATACAAAATAGAGTCTGGGGTATTAGTCTAATCGAACCCATTCTATTGCCGCTTCCATTCCGCATGCTTCATGCAGGAACAACTCCAATCCCTTGATTGCCTCTGTATCAAGAATATTCTCAACTTCGCGACTGAAATACTCTGATATTCTTGATTCTGACAGTCCGCTATTCAATGATGTAGCCATGATTACCTCATTCCTCCATTCTTCGTCTTGCTTAAATTTCGAATACTGTTCAAGCATATCATTCCTAGCTCGAAGAACGATATCCATGGGACTATCTTTCCTAGTTGCGAATACACCGAAAACCATAGGCAAACCTGTGATACGAGTCCACTCTGCACCTAAATCCAATTGAACATTTTCAGGATTGCGGGATGCTGCCGATAGTGCCCGATCACCTATCAACAGAGCACCGTCACAGCTCTCCAGCATTGATGAGATATCTGGTCCCATCTCAATTGTCTTGGGATCTATGCCTCGATTGTTTAGTATCCAACGAAGGAGTTTCTTAGATGTGGATGAATCCGAAGGGATTGCAATGTCTCTCATTGTTTCAAGGGGGCGTGTGCCAAACAACAAAACAGACCCCACATCTCCACGACTAACTATTCCCAAATCTGGCATCAATACCAATTGATTGTGGTATTCTGCATAATCAGCAGATGGTATCGGCGCAGTGAGGCAATCCTTCCTAATCACATGTCCAGTAAGCCAAGCCGGTGGGGCCGGCAAAATTCCCCAACTTCCTTCCAAGCCATGGAATATTGGGTCGCAGTTACTGAATGAAACTCTCCCGAGTACTTCTTTCCAAGACATAATCACTCCTATTGTTGACCATATACTGGTAGAAATTCTTGAGTGCCGATAGTAGTCTCAAATATTGAGAATTTCGTATATGTGGAATTTCGTTTGACCGCTATTGACCCTGCCGATGCAATCATCCTAGCTAATGTTTCAGATTCTGTATCGACGTTGGCCACACTCCCTGCTTCGTGCATAATCTCTTCGTGGCCAACTGTACCATCGATATCATCTGCCCCTGCGGTCAGGCACATTGAGGCTAGATGATTTCCAAAGTTCATACGATATGCCTTGATGTGTGGGATATTGTCAAGCATTATTCTTGAAATGGCTATCATACGAACTACTTCGCTAGAACTTGCCAACTGTGCTTCTGGTAATCTACTCCTATCAGGTAGGAATGGGTATGGGACAAAACACTGGAATCCACCACTCTCATTCTGCTGCTCACGTAGCTTTACCAAGTGAGTAATTCTATCATCCAGCGTCTCAATGGTTCCGAACAGCATTGTGCAGTTTGTCGGTATACCCAAATCATGTGCTATGGCATGTACTTCGAGATATTCTGAGGATGATTCTTTTCCTCGACATATCATATTCCTAACAGAATCCACAAGTATCTCAGCACCACCCCCTGGAATTGATCCGAGACCAGATTTCGACAGAGATTGAAGTGTTTGTTTGACGGTAATTCCGGATCGGTCTGCAATGTGAATTATTTCAATAGCAGTAAGTGATTTGAGGTGTATGTGAGGGTACTTATTCTTGATTGTCGAATATATCTCAACATAATGATCTATCGTCCAATCGGGATGGAGCCCCCCGACAGAGTGGACTTCGTCAATCTTATTGGAGTATGGATTGATTCGTTCTACGAAGTCCATTGGAGATAATGCATATGCCTCGGGGTGCCTAGATCCTTTTCGGAACGCACAAAACCTGCATGCTAGGACACAGATATTTGTGGTGTTTACATGCAGATTCTCGTTGAAAAAGACATGATTATCATATCGAGATTTCTTAATCATGCTAGCCAATGAACACAATGCACTGAGCGAATCATGATACATCAGACTGATGCCTACTTCTGTGGATATACTACCTCCAGAGATAAGGGTCTGAATGCAAGATGACAAGATTGGGTCCGTTGCGACGCAATCTGGTATGCTCATCTCGCCTAACCTAGTCCTCCAATCCGAATTACCCGCTGTTGATTCGAATCGTATGTCCATGGCAGTGCCTCAATTTCTGTGATGAGATGGGTGATTTTAACTCGACTGTATAGCGTGCTCAAATCAGAACCAGTAACTCCGGAAAGCATCAATAGCCATACTCATTGAGTCTTATCATGAACAGCGATAATGGAGGTATGGGCCTAGCCGTCGCTGAATTAGAAGAGATGTCGCGCAGATGCCGAATCAATATAGTGAGAATGACTCATGAAGCAGGCGCTGGACATCCAGGAGGGTCTCTTTCAGCCATAGATCTGATAGTAGCATTATACGGTACGAAACTACGCATTGATTCCGACAATGCAGACTGGGAAGACCGAGATCGCTTCATCATGAGCAAGGGGCATGCTAGTCCCGCAGTCTACTCAATACTGAAGGAAATCGGCTATCTGTCTGAAGATGACCTGATGAGTTTCAGATCACTTGGATCTGTCTGCCAGGGTCATGTAGATATGAAGTGGACACGTGGTGTTGATTTCTCTGCAGGCAGCCTTGGCATGGGACTTTCATTTGGACTGGGGTGCTCTCTAGCAGCTAAAATGGACGGCAGTAAGAGAACCACCTGGGTAATGGTCGGCGATGGAGAGATTCAGGAAGGAGAGGTTTGGGAAGCAGCTATGGCAGCCAATTTTCACTCAGCTGGAAATTTGAAATTAATCGTTGACAGGAACGGCATCCAAAATGATGATTTTGTCAACGTGCAAATGGAGGTAGGCGATGTAGCTTCGAAATTTTCATCATTCGGATGGGAAGTAATGGAAATCGATGGACACTCTATGGACGAAATTCTAGTTGCACTGGATTGGGCCGTATCAATCGAAAATTCTCCTTGTGTTATCGTAGCCAAGACGGTGAAGGGCAAAGGGGTATCATTCATGGAAGGAAATCCTGCGTTCCATGGAAAAGCTCCGGATGATGATGAGTTACGAATTGCTTTGGAGGAGTTATCATGAGTGCCCCCTCTACAGGTGGCGCTTCAAGAGATGGATACGGTTCAGGGCTACTCAGAATTGCTGAAGACCCGCGGGTAGTTGTCATTGAAGCCGATCTAGGTAAATCTACAAAATCCTGCCATTTTAGAACGAAGTATCCATCAAAGTCATTCTCAATGGGAATAGCTGAGCAGAACATGATGCTTGTTGCGGCCGGTATGGCTGCATCTGGAAAGATTCCGTTTGCGAGTACCTTCGCAATATTCACTGAACGAGCGTTTGAACAGGTTAGAAATGGAATTGCAAGACCTGGACTTACAGTACACATCTGTGGTAGTCATGGAGGAATTCACACAGGAACGGATGGTAGTAGCGCACAGTCAATAGAGGATTTAGCAATATACCGCACTATACCAGGAATGGCTGTCCTGCATCCCTGTGATGACCTATCTGCAGAAGAGCTCACAATACAACTACTGGGCCATGATGGACCTACATACATGAGGACCGCACGGAATAAGATAGCTAGAGTCTACAATATTGAGAGCGTTAGAGAACTCAAGATTGGACGAGGTAGTGTAGTCCGCAGAGGAGGTGATGTCTGCATCATAGCTTGCGGAGTGATGGTATCACAGGCTCTGATAGCAGCGGACGAATTGGCCGATAGCGGAATTAATGCCACCGTAATAGATATGCATACGCTGAAACCATTGGATACGAAACTAGTCGATTCGATGGCGAAGTCATGTGGGTGTTTCGTAACTGCCGAAGATCATTCAGTGATAGGGGGCCTAGGGGGAGCGGTGGCTGAACATCTGTCGACTGGAATAACTGTCCCACTGGAAATGGTTGGAGTGAGAGATGAATTCGGCCAGAGTGGAGGGTCCTCCGAGTTAATGTCGAGGATGGGGTTGACCTCAGAGGACATCAAAAACTCCGCCCTCAAGGCCATCGGTAGGAAATCGGGCTAATTCACTACACCACAGCGTTTGATTCATGAACAATAGTGTCCGGCGAACACCATGGGCGATGCCGAGAGGGTCAAAGGTCTACTTGACGGGAGCATGGATCCTACTGAGTTAGAAGATGATGTTGAGTTGTACATCCTAGCAGAGAGGATCTATGGCAGAGAGGCATTGGATGAGATGGGCGTTGCTGCTCCGATGAGGCCACCTGAGGTTGATTCTTCTAATCACTCGAACGGAAACAATCTGGAAGTTGAACTTCCAGATAATCCAGAACTAGATGAGATACCCGAACAGTCGTCCGAGGAATCTTCAGGTAGTCGTATCATGCTGATGGCAGGTCTAGTCGGTTTGGTTCTGGTGGGTGTCAACGTGTCAATAGGAATTGGACATTACCTAGCACTGTGTGAAGACCAGATAGAGGACCCTCCGTTGAGTTTTACAACATTATCGAACTGGCAGAATAACACAATTCACATTACGTGGACAGTTGCCAATCTAAATAGCACAATAAATTACAGCATTTATTGGTCGATGTCGCAAAATGGATCTTCCGAATTTGTAGATGACGACTGGTTTAATTGGACCGGATCAAGTAATCTAATACACTCTGAGAATCGAGCTGCCTCGACACCACCAGGATGTTATATCTCTAAACTATACTCTGAAGGAATCGAAATTTCTCAATCTAATGGCTGCACTGAAAATTCTCCTACATCATCCATACTTGCTGAAATTTCTGAAGTTTCTGCTCAGTGCGAGGACAACACACGGTTACTTTGGGACAAGGTTGACGAATATGAGTCCATAGACTCGTGGGCATCAGCGGGGACCGGTGGATTGCTCGATGGTGCTCTTCTGATGTTATTTGGCATGATTACTCTTCGCAGCGCATTTCGGAAGAAATGATTAGTACATTCTAGCAAGATGTTGTCTTCGATTCGTAGGTATTCCTGTTACTGCACAATCTACTGGTTCGTCATACGTGGTGACGCAATCACCGAGTAGGGTCAGTCCTGTGGTCTTCTCAAGTACCTCAGCATCAGCATCGTTGCCATCGAAAGCCAGTTCATAGACGATACCGTCTTCTAAGGGAGATTGGAGATGCCAACCAGTTTCATTCTGTATTAGTCCGGGGAATGGGCGAATCATATCAGAAGCATAACTGTGAGATCGGGCCCGTAGTTCATCTGACACGGAATCAAGCAATTGACTCATAGTCTGGGTAATCCCATCCAATGGAATTTCGCTCTTGCCCCCAGTACGTAGAGTAACGACACAGTTTCCTGAGGCTAGATCTCTAGGACCAATCTCGAGACGCACGGGAACACCTTTGATTTCCCAATCGTAGTGCTTAGCTCCAGGACGAAGGTCTCTGTCATCGAGATGTACTCTGAATCCACTCTCGGACAAGTGTGTTGTCAATTGCGATACACGCGGCATTACATTGGCATCGGAGTGTGCTGCGACAGGCATGACTACAACTTGAATTGGTGCTATAGAAGGTGGTAAAATCAGACCATTATCATCCCCGTGCATACCGACTACCGCTCCAAGCAGACGCTCGGACATCCCAAATGTCGTCTGATGGCAGTATTTGGTTGAACCATCTCCATCCTCATAAGACAAATCGAATGCACGTGCCCACTGATCACGATAGTGATGATACGTGGCGACCTGTAAAGTTCGGCCATTAGGCATCACTGTATCTACAGCAGTAGAGTGCCAAGCCCCGGGAAACGTATCCCATATAGGTCGCTTGGAAACTATTGCGGGAAAGCACAACTCATGCAACAACCTCTGGACAATCTCAGCGTCCTCAGCAATCTGCTCCGTGGCCCCTTGCTCATCTGCATGAACTGTGTGAGCTTCGAAGAAGTGTATCTCGCGGACTCTAATGAATGACCTGGTCTGCTTGGTTTCGTAACGAAAGGTGTTTACTATCTGGAATGTTTTCAGTGGTAAATCTGCATGGCTCCGAACCCACAAAGAGAACATTGTATACATCGGAGTCTCAGATGTCGGCCGGAGGAACATTGGCACCTCCAGTTCATTATTACCTCCGTGCTTAACCCAGTACACCTCCTTCTCGAAACCACTCTCTTCTTCCCCCATCCTCAACTCAGAAGGGTCAACACCTGCATCCCTAGCTGCTTTGAGCATCGATACTAACTGATTCTCCTTGTCTAAGAGATCCTCGGGTACGAGCAGGGGAAAATTATACTCCTCGTGACCAGTTCGACTCATTTGGGATCGTGTAAGTGCATCTATGAGAGACATTGCCTTCCACCCATAGGGCTTCCATACATCCATGCCCTTGATGGGGTATCTCTTGTCGACTAAATCTGCAATCTCGACTATGGCAGGATACCATGAGTTGAAATCGGACTTGGGAGGAATGCCCCTCTTGGCCTTACCCGGACCTCCCATGGTTACTCATCCTTCATGTGCACTGCTTGAATGTGACGCAGGGGCGTCATCAAGAATCGTGTAATAGTGACTCTACGGCCATACATAGATCGGCGTCGTCACGCATCACCTGTACAGTGCCGTCTGGTAATACAATGCGGCCTCGAGGGGAGTCTTGATCATGCACCTCTTCCTTCAGATTAGCCACTACAGCATCGACCCCATAACGCTCAATTTGTTGCCTCGCTCTATCTATTAAAACTTCCACAGAAACTCCCGTCTCCAGTTTGAAGCCTATTCTCCTAGCACCGCTCACGAATGGTGCAATCTCGGAGATATGCTTAGGCCCCTCGGTCAATGAGATATCCCATGATTTATCGCCACTAGACTTCTTCTCACTCAGAGGTTCGGTGAAATAATCCAATACAGCTGCTGAGTATATCCAAGCATCAGGCTTTGGATCGGATGAAGCAACCTTCAAGGATACAGCCAGCATTTCATTCGGAGATCCGCCCCTTCGTACGTCTGGTAATGTGAATTCTGGTGCTACTGAAGTTTTTCCGGCTATGCAAATCACTCTGTGCCCCATCCTGTGAAGATATTGTGCAATAGTCCATCCAGTAGATCCTGACGAAGCATTCTGAATAGCTCTCACTGCATCAATTGGAGCTCTGTTGGCCCCCAAGGTTATCGCAACAACCTTTCTGTCGGACAACTCTGAATTCACTATATGGCATAATTCAGCTACGATAGAAACAGCATCTGGTTGCTTTCTTCGGCCTTCCCGTGGTTCTTCGAACATAACTGCACTTCCCTCATTACGTAGGGCAGCAATATGTTCCGAAGTTACTGGGTCATCGAACAAGTCAGAATGCATTGAGGGTACGAATAGCATTGGAGTTTTGCTACCGCGGGCTGCAGAAAGAGCCATTGTTGCAGGAGAGTCAATGAGTCCATGAATATGTTTTGAAATAGTGTTCCTCGTAGCTGGGGCAACTACTATTGCATCATAATCATCTAATTGCGCCATCTTATGATCCCATCCAGTCAATGCCGTGGTTCCTGATGCCCATGACAATGCCAATGGAGTGATGATTTTCTCAGCCTCACTGGTCATGAGGATACTGAGTACTGCTCCATGACGTCTCAGCTCCCTCGATAGCCTCACAGATTCCACGGCTGCTATGCCACCAGTGACAACAAGTAATACTCGATGATTTGCAAGGCTACGGCCACGTGATTCTACATCGGCGTCGTTGACCATGTATATGCGAGGGTATGGGGCTTCATGAGTGCGTCGACAAAGGAAAAGTATTCTTTGTAGCGGTAATCGGGACATGGGACCGGGTAGGATGGAGTTGCTGCACAGGCATCTAACAAGGTTCATCGCAATCGATGTATTGCTGTTGATAGTGCTGTTGACTACAATGAGCAATTCGGGGTCGGCCTCAATATTCGTGTTCTATATGCTTCTTGGCCTGGTACTAATACCACTAGGCATAGTTTCGGTAATCTCTATGCTAAGACGTAGCTCTAGTGGTATTAATTTAGGAATAGCCAGCCTTGGATTCACTGGTGCTGCATTTCTGTTACTAGGAGTATTGGGCGGTATTAGCTATCTAACCGGAGAGAGTACGGAAATTCTGCTCCCAGTAGTTCTGATCCTACTGGGCGCCTCTACACTGAAGAAGATACCCACAATGAAGAATCCATCATATGATATGTGGTACAGAGGGGCAAATATTTCTCAACATTCTAGAAATGAATTCAAACAAGAGGTTTTAGCAACTTGTCCATCGTGCCATAGCGTTTTGGCGGTATTCCCCAATCAATTAACAATTAACGACATATGTCCAAATTGCAGTGAAAAGTTGGTATATTCTGAAGAGGAGTAATCATGGGGTTTCCAAAGCGATAGCTATTCCCATGCCCCCTCCTATGCACATCGTAGCAATTGCCCTTTTGGAATTTGTTCGTCTGAGGAGAGATGCTGCTTTCCCGGTGATTCTCGCCCCTGAAGCACCTAATGGATGCCCTAGCGCTATGGCACCGCCATCAATATTGATCTTTGATGCCTCCAGCCCCAACTCTGAGATTACAGCTAGACTCTGAGAAGAGAACGCTTCATTTATTTCGTACAAATCAATAGATTCACTGTTCCATCCAGTTCTCTCCAAAACCTTCCTAGTGGCTTCAACAGGCCCAATGCCCATAATCCCCGGAGGACATCCACTCACTGCACCCGATACAATTCTCGCCATAGGATTGAGTCCTCTATCAGAAGCAAATTCCTCACTACAGATAATCATAGCAACCGCACCGTCGGTGAGTGGAGATGATGTCGCAGCGGTAACCGTACCGTTTTCGGAAAATACCGGATTTAGTTTTGACATTGCATCCAAGGTTGAGTCTGGTCTAATGCAACCATCTACTTCGATGATTGTTTCTCCGTCAATTACCGGAATAATCTCGTCATCGAATCTACCTTCCTCGAGAGCATTTGTAGCTTTGATATGAGATTCTAGTGCGAAAATTTGTTGCTCTGCTCGCCCTATCTCCCAATTATCTGCAATGTTCTCTGCTGTTTGACCCATGGTTACGTATGCTTCAGGCCAATCGAGTTCAAGACCGGGGTGGGGGCTCCAGTTGAAACCCCTACGCTTTACCCTACTCATTGATTCAACGCCCGCACACAAGTAACAATCGCCCCAACCCGATTCGATATTAGCTGCGGCTGACAGCACGGCCTGCATTGAAGATCCACATAATCTGTTGAAGGTCATTCCTGGCACACTGTCGGGCAAACCTGCTAGGAAAGTAACCAGTCTACCTATGTTGTATCCCTGTTCGGCCTCTGGATAACCGCAACCCATCATAAGGTCGTCAAAATCGGCTGCATCGATGTTGTTCCTAGCGATTAAGCCCTTGACTATCTGGCTAGCCATGTCATCTGGACGGAGTCCGCGCAACTCTCCCTTGTGAGCCCTGTGAAAGGGAGAGCGGGCCCAATCCACGATTACTGCTTTCACGAACTGACGGCTGAGTGTTCACAGATAACCATTGACCAGTGAAGGATGAAAGATAGTGCTCGACCGAGAGGTTCATGAGAGGCATTACTCTCGAAGTTCTGATACTATGATTAGAGAGTGTACCAATCACGGCTACTACGCCGACGACCACCTGTGTCCTGCATGTAATTCTGAAGGGAAATTCATCATGAGAACGGGGGAGAGAGACAGCATGGGGAGACGTCTAGCATTAGTTCTCAGGCATGCACCCGAAAAGTTCAATCTGGAAATGGATATTAACGGCTGGATAGATGTCAAGGACATAATCAAACAATTCAAGGGCTCGAATGAAAAGAGGTACCACTGGCTTAGGCCTCATCATTTCCGAGCAATCGCAGAGACCGATCCAAAGGGCAGATATGAGGTTCGAGGGTACATGATTAGAGCCACATACGGGCACACATTAGAAATCGAGTTGGACTTACCAACTGATAATATCCCAGAGGCCTTGTATTATCCCTGCTCGCCGGATGAGTGCGACAATCTGCTAGAGTTGGGAGTGGAGCCAAGTGGTCGCTCACATGTCCACTTGTCTGCATCCATTCGCTCTGCAGCAGAGGCCGGACATGTTCACCACACACTTCCAACTCTGCTTGAAGTCGATACTGCTAGGATGGTTGCTGCGGGTGAGACCATATGGCATGCTGGCATTACCGTTTACC
>Ga0315329_10000439_pt1 | contig 16208 bp, 7 predicted proteins | sample M150032315metaG_FD_203459 | JGI IMG/M metagenome (GOLD analysis project Ga0315329, IMG submission 203459) | Ammonia-oxidizing marine archaeal communities from Monterey Bay, California, United States - M1 500m 32315 | ecosystem: Environmental > Aquatic > Marine > Coastal | place: USA: California...
GATCACATTCAAGGTCGCGGCGGCTCCACAGAATCCGCCCGGTTGCGGTATCCAGACATGCCGTTCCGTAGGTCCCGAAATGCACGTAGACGCGTCCCTCCTCGATCACGGGAGTGGGCGTGGCATAGGTATTGGCCGCGGTGATCGACATGGCCGACTTCACATCGAAGACGTGAATATCATGCAGGATCTTGCCGGAATCCCTGTCCACACATACCGCAAAAAGCCTGCCCCCATCCCGGGTCGCGGTGGTCATCCAGACCTGGCGGTCCCAGATCACGGGCGAAGACCATCCCCGGTCGTGGATGGGGGTTTTCCAGACCACCTTCTTCTCATCCCACTTCAGGGGAAGGTCAGAAGACTGGGTGTGCCCATTGCCCAGGGGCCCTCGGAATTGCCACCAGCGCTCTTCAGCCAACACAATGTTCGCTGCAACCATGGCAGTAAACAGGATTATTGAGCTTTGCATGTCCGGTCCGGTTTTCCTGACGGGTATGATCTTCATCTCAGCCCCGGAGCGAGGCCATGGGGAAGGATTCATGGAATTCATAGAGCCCATAATTCAAGCCGTCACCAGCGTCAATATTATGTGTCCAGTGAACCTGGCGATGCCGCTGGTCGGCCCACAAGTGTGACATATGTCGGGAGGTCGAATTGCCTGTGGCCCCTGACACTTCTTACCTTTCACCAGAAGCAGGCTCCGGGCGTCCCGGGAGCTCCTTCCAACCGAAACGACCTTGCGATCATGAGTCAACCTACTGAAACAATGACCCTCGGCCAGTGGATCATCGAGCGGTCCCGACGTGGAATCAGCAGCTCCGGGGACTCGAGATTTCACCACGTCATCAAGAAATATACCCCTGAAGATTATGACAATCTTCTCTCCGCTCTGGCTGAAAATCCGGAAAAGAATCGAGAACTCTGCGCATCGGTTGCCTGGCTTTTGTGTCAACGGCCTCACCACAGAATGGGGATGTGGATAGCCTACGGCGGATATGCCAAAGAACGGCTTGTGGCGTCGCTCGCAGGACTGAAAGCATATGAAACCCGAACCAGAAAATTGCTTTCACTTGGGTTGGGAGAACTTCGCCACGCAATTCCTCACCCCGCCCTCGAGGCCGTGGCCAGAATTTGTCTCGGATCTGGATACAGACCCGTCGGGCAGGCCAAGCCAAAAAAGACCACCTCCACCCCGGACTTGCCTGACTGGAAAACCGTTTTCACCCGCGTCACGGACAGCAGGGACGGACTGCCCAGATTCTATGTGCGCGGCAGCCGGACAGAGCTATTTGGGTATGATGGCTATCAGGGAACCCATCAGCAGCTTGACCGGATCCTCGAATTTCTGGGAGGGAACAGGAAGCACGGATGGCACGGGACTGACAGTCCGCTCAATGTGGCGTCATACGAATATGTCGATCACTACTCCCCGGATGATCGGGAGGACGAAGGCCTGGAAGACCGGATCGAAATCTACGCTGGAAACTACCTGGGATGCGGAAACCCACAGGGAGCATGGGTGATCGGGTTCTGTCTTTTCAGAGACCTGCTCACTCACCTCGGCCTCAACCCTCCGCGCAGGTTGAAAGGAGAACCCTGACCTCCAGCAATTGTGGCGCCCCTTACTGCCTCGCTTCGTCGCGCATCTTTCCGATGGTGTCCCGGAGCGCTTCGATCTCTTCCAGGTCATCCGTCCTCATGCTGATATAGCCAGCTTTTTGGTTCACCGCCAGATAGACCTGCTTGGCATCGGCGTAGGCGGCATTCAGATCACCCGTCGCCAGATGAACCTTGGCCTGGCTGCGCAGGTGCGGGATGGAGATCTTTGGAACAGGCTTCTTTTTCTCGCCCTCCGGCGCAGGATCCTCGACCGGCGCAAATGCGAAGGCCAGACGCTTTGCTTTATCGAGTTCGCGGCGGGCTTGTTGGCGTTCTTCTTCAGTCACTCGATGTCGTCCGCCGAGAGTTTCTCCTGGCTGAAGGTCATCCGCTTGCCGTTTGGGGGGGGCACGATGATTTTTCCGCTGGCGGCGTCATAGGATTGCAACTCGCCTTCGAAAGTCTGGGTGCCGTCGGCGCTTGTTCAGGTGCGCGCCTGGATGCCCAGGACTAGTAGGAACGCGGCGGCAAGTTGTAAAAGGAGTTGAGTTCGGTTTCGTGTCATCATGGCAGTAATTGCCGTGCGTATTTTCGGTTGTTGTCAGAAAAGTGAACGGCTCGGTCGGAAGCCTGGACCTTCAGCTCATCTCTCCACTGCCGCTTGTGCCTCCTCGAGCTTCACGGGTTTCAGTTTGAATTCCCTGATACTAAGTCCTTTATTCGGGGCGTACTGGGTAAATGAGATCCGGTTCCGTCCCTCTTTCAATTCGAGTTCAACGGGTTCGGTGTCCATCCAATCGGCTTTGGTGTAGGGAATGTCGACATCCACGAGAGTTCTCCTGTTGACGCGAAGCAGGAATCGTCGTTCCACTGTCACGGAGCATACATGTGCAGTGAATTCGTATTTGCCGGCCTTGGGGATATCTACCGTGTAACTCAGCAACTCCGGGCGTTGGCCTTGCAAGCCGTAGTGCACTTGCATTCCGCCATCAATGCTTTCCATGAATAGTATCTTCTCACCGTTCTTCGGTGACCTGCAGGCCGCTACAGGAATAGTGATCGTGCCATCTTCGGCAACGGTGATCTTGCGAAACTTCTCAGAGATCTCAATCTCCGCGATCTCTTCCTTAACGCTACTCACATTGGATTCTGCGAGTTCTTCACCCGTGGTTCCTATGTCTTCTATTTTCTGATCTTCGACGATGGCCTGTCGTTTGTAGAAACCAAGCAATCGCCAGAACCCACCGCCTGATCCGTAGTTACGCGGGGCATCTTCGGCCAGTGCTTTCCCTAACCACTCACACATCAGAGCCTGTTTGAACCCCTCGGGATCCTGTTGCGCCTGTGATTCCAATAGAAAATCCATGGGAGGCATTCCATTGATGTGTTTACAGAAATAAAAGTGCGGCCCCAGGACGGTGGTCCATCCATCCGGAGTCCAGTGCGCCATGGCACCATGACCCGGGGAGGGCGCACGACGCGACGGTATCCCAAAAGCATATCCTGATATTTGCCCGACAAAGGCACGGGGACCACAAATACCGCCTTCGAGGAAGAACTTCTGAATATTACTCAGATCGGCCGGCATCCCGCTTCGGTCGACGCCGCTTGTGTAGGGAATGTCGGTTCTAACGATACGGCAGTAGCGCCATCTATACTCCAGGCGCGTGTGATCGGGACGGTAGTTGCGCAACACCTTTCGCATCCAGTCGATATCTTCAAGCGTGTAGGAATCTGGAAAGACAAAGCGATAGTTCCAACCGGTACCACCAATTTTGGAAAAGAGGGGATCCAGTATGCCGTCGTCGTATGCCTTCAGGTAATTCAGGTAGTACTTAACCAAGGACTCGGCCGCGGGAACGTCGGGATAGACATAGGTGTCGCCCGTGTACTGAAGGGATACAGCCAGGGCCCAAACCTGAAAGAAACCCTCGTGAGAACGTTCACTGGCTTTCTGGATGGCTGTGTAGCTTCGCATCGCCTGGCCGTAACGTCCGCCGCTGGCTCCTCCCATCGTCATGGCCTGCACGACGATCTTGTCGTCATTGAGGAGCTTATCGATCAATGCTTTTTCCTCTTCGCCCTGTTGCGCGAACCCGGCCAGGCGTTCCGGGGTGGCGTGAGTCAGTAGTGCGAATCTGGCCATGATTGACACCTCATTCTCGCCGGCTAAAAATGCCTCAATGTCCTTCATGACAGCTCTGGCCGCCGTAAGGACCTCTTTCTGTTTTTCAACAAAGGCAGGGTTGCCCGGTCCGTATTTCACGGCGACTTCATTACCCATGACAACCTTGGTAACAGGTGGAACATTTCCAAGCGTGCCGAACTGCGTGGTGAATTCGGCCTTCTTCTTTTCGTCCACCTTGGGTTCCAGGCGCGTGATTTCTTTCCCCAGTTCAACCAGCATCTTGCTGTAATGCGCCTCGAGCTTCTGCCCTTCAGGGGTCAGGCTGACCGGCGCTGGCTTCCCTGCCGCAAAAACAGATGTCGCTAGCATCAGGACCGTCATGATCCCTGCACTCATGATGATTTCTTGTTTCTTCATACTCTTAATCTCTTTTGATTTCGCTACTTCAGCCTCAAGTCCCTCAATTTATCGTGGAACATTTTGTAGATGGATGACGGATAAGGAGTAGGTTTAATCGCGGCGTTTTCCTGCGCAACTTTGGCCTCTTCGACCCTACCGAGTTTCCCAAGGATGAGCGACCTCAGAGTTCGCATCTCAACCAGACTAGCACCCGGCTCATCTTCCTTGCGATCAAACTCTTTTTCGTGCGCCTCGATCGCCGTGTCGATGTCAGCCAGTCCGGCTTCCCAATCATTCAACCCAATGTTCGCCAGCGCCCGTCCGTGAAATCGCGGAGCACGCCAGCGGTAGCGTTCATCTCTCTCAGGGAGAAACGGACCGGAAAAAATCTTTTTGGCCTTCGCAAATTCACCATCGACCAATGCCCGGTAGGCGAGTTCAGTGTCACACACCTCAATGTGGACTTTCATCGCGAGACGAATCGCGAACGGGTATCCGAAATCGGATTTGTAGGAGAACCCCGAGGTATGCCAGACAATCGTCCCATCGCGGCGAAGCAGGAAAACATTAGGAATACGATCTGCGGAAAGGATGCCTAACTGCCGCACCAACGGGTTATTCAAGCCACCCGGAACCAAAGCCGCGCGACACGACCATTCGTTTTTTCCCATCAGCCCCCGAACGCGCTCAGCATCGTCGCACAGAAACGCTGCGATCACCTCAACCTCCTTGTGAATATGGCGCTCGGCAAACTCGAAGGCATATTCCATGACATTTCGAAGGGGGTCATTATTCTTGGTCGGTTGTCCTTTGGCATCGAGACGAACCGGAAAATCGGCCCCTGGATCGGCTGGCGGCTCGACAAACAGGAGGAGTGTGAGCTTGCCCTTGGTGTTCTTTGGCAGATTCAAGGCACCTCCGTCGAGCGTCTTGAGCCCGATGTCCGGCAAATGGCGGGTCATCGGGTCCAAGCCGTGATTGACGGCATGGGCACGCGGCGAAACGATATCGCCGTAGAGCGCCCGGACACGCCGTTCCGGGCGACTGAGTTTGACTTTCAACAGATCAAGGGTGTGGAAGCGGTCGCGCAAGAAGGTCGCTACCGGCCAGACTGCGGGATCCTCGGGATACTTTTCCAAAACGATCTTACGGTAGTGATCGTGGAGTTCTCGGGAATTTGCATCCAACGCCAAAACGGTTGCCGCCGCAAAAGCCACTCCCGGCGCCTCGCTTCCTCCCGATTCTTCGATGAAACCCGAAAGGATCGACTTCGTATCCAGTTTGCCCACTCGGATCGCCGCCTTCGCCAAACAGAAACGCGACACCACGTCCGCACCCTCCGGTAGTAAGGGCTCGGCCAAAAGAGCGCGAGCTTCCTTCGCCGCCTGTTCCAAAAACCTCGGCTCCCCAGCCATTTTCCAAATGCCGAGCAGGGCAATGATCTTGCGATTGCGCACCCGCCAGAGATCCGGATCATCCGGGTGCTGGACGATAGCCTTCTCGCAGAGTTGCGCTGACTTTTGGTAATTCGCCAGCGCCTCCTTTGGCATGAGCCGATATCGTAAAGGAACCCGGGCAAAGCAGTTCTGAATCGCACCCAGTAACGTCTGTAATTCTCCCGATTCGGGAACTCCAGTATCCGCCACCAGAAAGTCTCCAATGGAGAGCGATTGCAACTGCCCCAGGTAGCGTTCGCTGGTGATCCTGACATCATCGAATCGGTAGGGATTCACCTTCCCACCATGGCCGCGCCCGTAGTTCTCGGTCGGCGTCAGGAGGGTGTAGCCGTAAGCGTTAACCAAGATGCTCACCGGCTCCCTGCGGCCATAGGTGCGGAATGTCTGGCTGTTCCTCCCACCGGGAAGTTGCAACGCCGTCCAATTCAACCCGAGACCGCGCAGCGTCGCCTCCCCCGCGTCCGGAAGCCCGTCGAGATTGAAACTGTAGTAGTCGAAGCGCCCCGGATGTTCGTCCTGGTACTCGTTGATCTTTTTCAGGGCAACATCGAAACCTTCCGTCCGTTTCGACCAGAATACCATGAGGCAGGGATGCCCCAGACGGTCGACTGGAAAGCAAAGAGAGGTTCCGTCCGCACGAGTGAAGGTTCCCCGAAACAGCGCCTCGATCCTGCCGGCGGCGAGACTTTTGCGGCGGAACTCGATAACGCCATGATGATCGGCAAAGCGCTCCTGCATGGCACGGAGGATACGGATTTCCAGATCGAACGCCTCGAGCTTCGGCGCGATCTGCGAGGCCATCATCAGGCTCTTCGCCTCACCCGGCGTATCGCGGTAACGTGCAATCAGTTCCTGGAGCACCTCGGCACGCTCCTTCACATCCGCGTTCCTGCTCGACAGCGCTTTCTCCGACAGCAGCAGATCCGCCTCGAGGCGAAGATCCGCCACCTCGTCAGGCGCCCCGGCCAGCTTAGCGCAGGTTGCGAGGAGGGAGTCGCGATTCTCGTCGGAGTTATCCATGGCGAGCAGGCGCTTCTGGCTCTGAAACACGATGTCCAGAACTCGGTAGCGGTTGGGTGCCGCCGGGGAGGCCTCCAACAGATCCTCCGCATCCCGGACGACCCCCTTGTAAGCCCGTCGCTTTCTCGAAGAGGATGCCACTTCGCCGGCCTCGGTTATTTCCTTTTCCAAGGCCGCGATGTCCCTCTCGGGGATTCCACTCTCCTCCGCAATGCCCAACGTAGCCGCCGTGCATACCGCACTGACAATCAAGAATCTCATCCAACTACTCACGGGCAGCACTCCCTTCTTTATTCATCGCTTCCAATCGGTCATGGAGCCGGCCGGCCCGTGACGGACCGTGCGCCGTCCTCGCGGCGGCAGCCGATTCCCTCGCATGCTTCGCTTCTTGCGGCCGCCCCAATTCGTCGAGCACCGTAGCCCTGGTAAGCTGCAGCTGCGCGACGCGTTGGCAAACACACTGTTGTCCGGCGTTGAAGATCCGTTGGTGCGCCACGATCGCGGCATCGAGATCCGCCAAGGCAGTCTCCCAGTTCTTCAATTTCATCTGCGCCAATGCCCGGCCGTGCAACCGGGGAGCCGTCCACTCATCGGGGTTCGGCCTCTCCGGCTGGAGGAACCAACCCGCAAAAAGATCGATCGCCTCCTCGAGATCGCCCTTCTCAAAAACCATGAGCGCCCCCTCCATCTCGCAGGCATCGATGTGCGATTTCATGGCGCGACTGATCACGTGCAATGTCTCACCGATACCTTCGCTCCGCACCTGGGGATGCACAATACCGGAGAGCGTCCACAGTATCGTTCCATCGGGGCGGAGGAGAACAATGTTAGGCACACGGTCTGCGGAGAGGATTCCGAGGCGCCGCACCAGCGGATTGGTGAGCCCATCGGGAACCATGACCGCCTCGCAAGGCCACCCGTGTTGATCCATCAGTGCCCTGACGCGATCGCTATCGGCAGACAGGAAGGCCGCCACCACCTGGATCCCCTCCCGCACATGCTGATCGGCAAACGCGAAGGCGTGTTGCATCACTCCGAGGGTCTCCAGTTTTTTGCCCCTCGCGTCTTCGGTAACGGATCCGTTGATCAAGGTCGGAAAACTCGACTCCGATCCTGACGGTGCCTCGACAAACATCAGCAGCGTCAATTTTCCATCGGTCGCCTGCGGCAGGCTCAGTGTGCCGCCGTCGATCGTATCAAAGTCAGCCTCCAATGGATCATCGGTGACTTGAGGAGCGTCGAACGCCACCGCATTGCCCCTCAATCTTGCCCGTTCAATACGGCGACCTTTGCTCGGGGGAAGGTAGAGGTTCGGTTTGAAGAGGCGATAGCGGTGGTTTTGATCGACGAGGAACGATACCACCGGCCACAGCTCCGGGGTTCCAACGTGCGTCTCCAGCACCCTCTCGCGGAAGGTTTCGTGCATGTCCCCAGCGTTGGCATCCAGCGCCAGAATCGCCGCCGCGGCGTGGGCGGATGCGGAAGCATCGTCTCCACCCAGCGCTTTCACCCATTCGGTGAGCAGCACGCGCGGATTGGATCCGCCCCGGCGAAGCGCATCCTTGGCCAGACAGAAACGCGGAACGATCTCGGCCCCGCGGGACAGTCCGGCGGCCAACATTGCCTGCGCTTCTTTTACCGCGGCCTCTAAGTGCTTCGGCTCGTTCGCCAAATTCCACATCCCTAGCAGGGCGATGATCCGGCAATTGCGGACGCGCCACAGATCGGTCGCCCTCGAAGGCTCGGCGATGAATTCACGGCAGAGCCTCTCCGCCTTCTCGTAGTTCGCCAGCGCCTGCGACCACGACAAGCGGTAACGGAGTGGCGCCGGGACGAAGCAATCCTCGATCGCCCTGAACCACGTGTCAGGATCCGTCCCCGTCACGGGGGCAGGCGCGTGCCGGGTCACCAGGAAATCCCCGATGAGCAACGACTGCAATTGGGCGTGGTATCGCAGTTCGTCGAAATTCTGTTCCATAGGTGCCTCCTCGGCGATAATCCTGGTCTGACTTGCCGAAACGAAGGCGTGCCCGTGCGCATTCACCCGAATGGCAACCGGGTCCTGGCTCGCATAGGCGAGGTAGACCTGGCTTTTCCTCCCGCCCGGTAAGTGCAACGCCGTCCAGTCCGTTCCCCGCGCCCGCAGAACGCTCTCACCGGCATCGGGCAACTCGTCCAAGTTGAAACTGTACACCTCAAACTGGCCAGGAAAGCGTCCCTGCAAATTCTTGATCTCCTCGAATTGCAGCTCGATCTGCGGGGTTTTCTTCGACCAGAAAAACATCACACTGGTGTGCGCCATGCGGTCCGCCGGGAACGAAATCGCCGTGCCGTCGGCCCTGTTGAACGTGCCCGCGAACTGTACCGGCAGGTGGCTGAAGTCGCGATATTTACGCCGCCACTCGATCACGTCGAGGTCACCAGCAAAACGTTCACACAGTGTCCCCTCGATCTCATCTTCGAGGTCAAAGGCCTCCAGCTTCGGTGCGATCAGGGCGGCCATCATCAGGCACTTCGCCTCCCCCGGTGTATCGCGGTAGCGTGCAATCAATTCCCCCAGGGCCACGGCGCGTTTCTTCACATCCGCGTTCTTTGCCGACAAATCTCGCTCCGAGAGCAACATATCCGCCTCGAGGCGCAGATCAGCAAGCTCGTCCGGCGCCTCGACCAGCTTGCTACTGGTCGCCAAAAGCGCCTCCCGGTTGCGATCGGAATTCTCCACCGCCAGTAAGCGCTTCTGGCTTTGAAATATTATATTTAAGACGTGGAATCGTTCAGCCACCCCAGTGGATTTTTCAAGAAGGTCTTCCCCATCACGGGCGACATTTTTATAGGCGCGACGCTTTCGGGTCGATGAGGAAGCCTCGCCAGATTTTATCAATTCCTTCTGCAGCGCGGCGATCTCTACTTCAAGGCCGCCGGCTTCCTCCTCCTGTGCGATGCAAAGCTGAGCGAAGGCAAGCGCAACACTTGCCGCACAAATAGCAAAGAATTGGAAATGCTTCGATTGTCTTGTCCTCACCTCTGATAGATCGGGATGTAACGATGGGGGGTAGCCAGGATCGTTATGATCCAAACACTCTTGATGAGGTCGTGTGCCTTCATTTTGGTGTCTCCGCTCAGTGCTGCTTTAACCAGTTTTTTAATCTCTCGTGGGTCGACTTGTATGGGCTCGGATCATCTGCTCTGGCTGGCTCTGCGGCACGCTTACGCATTTGGGCCGCCTCGTCCCTGCGGCCAAGCTTGTCGAGAATCTCAGCCTTCACAGCCCATAGTTCCACCAGGGTGTCATCCGGGTTATTGATCGTCACCGTGGCGGCCTCCTTTCGCCAAATAGCGGGGTTCTTGTCTCTCCGGCCCGAGAAGTATCGTAATTTCTGGGCATCGAGCGCCTTCTCGATCGACTCGAGCGCGGCGTCCCACTCCTTCAGGCCCATGTAAGCCAGGGTCTGCCCATGGTATCTCGGCGATCGCCAGCTGTAGCGATCGGGGTTCCAGGGAAGATAGGGGCCGCCGAAGAGGCGTGCCGCCTCCTTGAAATTGCCCTTCTCCAGAACCTCGCAGGCCGTCTCCACTTCACAGGTCTCGATGTGGACTTTCGCGGCGAGCAAGTGGACAAATTTTTCGGCATCTCCGTAGGGCAGTCCTGATGCGTGCCACGCGATGGAGCCATCCCGGCGGAGCAGGAAGACGTTCGGGATACGATCCGCCGAAAGTACGCCCAGCCGGCGCACCATCGGGTTCGCGAGGCCACCCGGCACGATGGCGGCCTGACAGCTCAGTTCCCTTGTTTTCATCAGGGCATTGATGCGTTCCGCATCTTCGGACAAAAAGGCCGCGATCGTAGTGACGCCTTTGTTGACATGCCTGTCTGCCAAGTCGCACGCGAATTGGATATAATGATGGTGTGGCTTCTTGTCTTCTCCTTCCCCGACGTCGATGGGAAACTCCGCATCGGGTTCAGCGGACGGCTCGACAAAGACCAACAGCGTCATCTTGCCCTTGGTATCCTGCGGGAGACTCAGCGTTCGCCCATCAAAGGTCTTGAGCGTCACGGTCGGCAGAAGTTCCGTCATCGGGGGAGCGCCATGATTGATCATGTAGCTACGCACCGAACCGCGTTCCTTGTTGATGTAATTGCCCTTCAACAGGCGGTAGGAGTGGGTTCGATCACGCAGGAACGACACCATGGGCCACAGCAGGGGATTGCCCCCGTCCGGCGCTGCCAGCAGCGTGGCGCGGTAGCGATCGTGCAAGTCCCGCGCGTTGGCGTCCAGCGCCAGGATCGCGGCCGCGGCATGAGCTGAACAGGGCGCTCCGTCCCCGCCCGTTTTCTCGATCAAGTCCTGGAGGACGGACTCCGGTGCCGAGTCCCCTTGCCGGAGTGCTTCCTTGGCGAGACAGAAACGCGGTACGATGTCGGCCCCGCGGGGCAGCTTCGTGCTCAGAGTGGTTCGTGCCTCTTGGGCCGCTTGTTCAAGATGCTTGGGCTCGCCGGCAAGGTTCCACATGCCCAGAAGAGCGATGATCCTCCGGTTGCGCACGATCCAGAGATCCGGGGCAGCCGGATGTTGCCTGACAGCCTCACCGCACAGCTTCTCGGCCTTCTCGTAGTTCGCCAGCGCCTCGGCGGTCTTCAGCCGGTAACGAAAAGGCACGGGTGTGAAACATTCCTGGATGGCGCGTAGTGTCTCGGTTGGCACTGAGTCGGCTGTGCGGGCCAGCTTGGGGATTGGTTCCGTACCCGAGCCCTTTGGGACCATCTTCAACTCAGGCGGCAAGGCGGCATCCAGGGGGCCATCGGGCTCTGTCACCAGAACATCGCCAACAAACAGCGACTGCAATTGCGAAAGGAAGCGTGGATCGTCAAGGCGCCGCTCCAACGTGGCCATCCCCATCTGTATGCCACGCACGCCAAGCTTGACCTGCTCCGCTACGTTCAGCGAGGTCGGCGCCAGGAGAGCATGGCCATAGGCATTGACCAGGAAGCCGACCGGGTCATTTATTCCATAGGTGCGAAAGGCCTGGCTCTTCTTGCCCCCAGGCAGCCGCATCACCGTCCAGTTGAGGCCCAGAGCTTTCAGCGTCGACGCGCCTGCGTCAGGCAGTTCGTCGAGATTAAAACTGAAAACCTCGAATTGGCCCGGCAGTTTATCCTGAAGCTCCTTGATCATCTTGAGGTAGGCCTCATAGCCCTCTGTCTTCCGCGACCAGAACACCATGAGGCTCTGCCGCCCCATCAGATCAGCCGGAAAACGCAGGACAACACCGTCCGCCCGTGTGTAGGTGCCGACAAACACCACGTCCTGCCGCTGGAGCCCGAGCTGTTGCCGACGGAACTCGATCACGCTTGGATCGCCTGCGAAACGTTCGCCCAGGGCGTCCGCGATTCGCTTCTGCAATTCGAACGCTTGCAGCTTCGGGGCAATCCGCGCGGCCATCATCAGGCTCTTTGCCTCCGCCGGCGTGCCGCGGTAACGTTCGATGAGCTCCGCGAGCGCCACGGCCCGTTCCTTCACGTCCGCGTTTTTGGCAGAAAGGCGCTGTTCCGACAACAGCATGTCTGCCTCCAGGCGGAGATCCGCCACCTCGTCGGGCGCTTTCGCTAGCTTGGCGCAGGTGGCGAGGAGGGTTTCGCGATTGTCTTCCGAGTTCTCCAGGCCAAACAGCCGTTTCTGGCTTTGGAACACGATCTCCAAAACACGCCACCGGTTGGGTGCCGCCGGCGAGTTGTCGAGCAACTCTTCCCCATCGCGGACGACGCTTTTATAAGCCCGGCGTTGCCTGGTCGAGGAGGAGGCCCCGCCCGCCTCGGCGAGCTCCTGCTGAAGGGCACCGATCTCTTTCGCGGGAATCCTTGCCGCCGGAGTTGCTGGGTCTTGGCCAAAAACAAGCGCGCCGGAACACAAAAACCAGGCGAGGCAGGCCGTTCGCAAGCCAATCGTCGCTGGGTGTTGTTCTATCACCGCTGATAAATCGGGATGTAGCGATGGGGGGTCGCCAGGATGATGATCGCCATCGGAGTCGTGTAAGAGCTTCCCCCGTGCCCGCGCCCCTTGTCCCAGGCGCCCTCCTCCTTCTGCCGACTGATCAAGGCGTCCCGGACAAGCGGATACCACTTCGCGTATTCATCGTCGCCCGCCTGCACCATGGCCTGGATGGCGTAGTAATGGGTGTAGTAGTAGTAACTCCCGCCGCCGGTGATGATCCCGGGCGCGAGGCTCTTCAGATGGCGCAGCGCGGCATTGGTCATTTCGGTGTCCCGCTGCCCCGCGAGTTGCGCGATGTAGGCGCCGCCGGCGGTGCAGGCTGCGGTCACTTTCTTGTTTCCCCCCGGCGTGTAGGTGAAGCCGCCGGTCGCGGGATCCTGCGCGCGTTCCAGATATTTTGCCACTTTGGCGATCGTCTCGTTGGGGACATAGATCCCGGCCTGGCGGGCCGAGGCCAAAGCGTGGAAGACCGTCTGCGTGCAGGAGGTGTCCTCGCCGCCGTCCGCCTGCGGTTGGTAGCGCCACCCCCCACCGGGATTCTGGGAACGAAGGATGACATCGACGGCTTTCTCGAGCGCCTTCTGGATCGCGTCATCGTCCTCCGGATCGCGCGCCATCCCCCACAACTCGGAGAGCGCGAGCGTGGCGAGCCCGTGTTCGTACATCACCGTTCCCAGGTAACCGTCCGGCCGTTCCCTGGCCTGCTTCAGCAACCACTTCATGCCGCGGTCCAACTGATCCCCGTATTGGCCGAAGCCGGGGAAGTGCGCTTTCGACATGAACGCCATGAGGGCGAGCGAAGTGATGCCCACCGCATGGCCACCCTCCCCGTTGCTATCCCACGATCCGTCCTTTTTTTGGACGGTAAGCAAATAGGCGAGGCCCTTGTCGATGGCGCGTGACGCCTCGGCGCTCAGCTCGGGCGCGCCGTCACCGGATCCGGGAAGCTGCGCACGGAGCGGCGGCGTGAACGTGAAACAAACGAAGGTCAGGATGACCAGGCACTGGGTGCAGAGATTTTTCATTCCGTTAGCCTTTCGTAATAGTCCTTGAGGATGGCGCGGTATTCGAGGGGCAACTCACGCGCGAAGTTCTCGTTCAAAGCGGCCCGGTCACGGCGCCCCAACACCTGCCACTCGAGGCGGCCGCCCTTCGGACGTTCTCCGGTGAGGGCGCCGGGCAGGAAGAGTTCTAACGGGCTATCGTCGGGCGGGGGCTGATCGGATGGCGGGGCGTCTTCTGCAGGAACCGGTGGGGGCACGTCGACATACTTCAACGCATACTCGAGAATGAAGTAACGCAGGGCGTCGGCCGCCTGATTCTGACTGGTGATCGCCGCATCACGGTCGCCAGACTCCAACTTCGCGACCGCCTCGGTCAGGTGACGGTGGGCTGTCCCGATGTTCGGGTGTGGCTCAGGGGCGGGCGGAATCCGGGCGGGAGCTGGTTCTTCAACGGCGGGCTCTGGTTCAAGTTCGGGCGCCGCGTCGACTTCCGGTCCGACGGCCTCAAAGGGATCGACTAACTCTGGCGCTTCCGCCTCCTCTGCTGGAGGTTCAACCGGCGGTGGTGGCGGCGGCGGCGGGAAGAGGGCTTTACATTGGTTTGCGAGTTCGCGCTGTTGTTCGGCGAGGCCGGCGATCTCCTCCGGGGCGGCGGCATGGGTCTTTCGCGAGAGGTCTTTGTGGTGTGCTGCGACCGACAGCGTCTGGTGGATCATCTTGACCTCGGCCGTCGGCTCTTCCGTGATGCCACCGGTCGGTGGCGGCGTGATCAGGTAGGCGAGGTTCTCCATCAACAACTGCAAATCCTCGATATCGGCGATCAACGCGTCGAGGGCCTCTTCGAGCTCGCTTTCGGATCCCGCCGAATCGATCGCTCGAATCAAATGGCTCGCGGTGGCAGCGTAGCGTTCCTCGCCGGTGAGCTTCTGCAAGTCGCTGCCGAACTGCTCGGCCTTCTTCTTCAAAGCGCCCGCGTCCGGTGCTCCTTCACCCTTCTCCTGCAGTTGCCGCATCCCGGTGCGCATCACGGCGCTTTGCGGCACCACCTCGTACAGGAACTCGGTGACCTCGCGGATGTATCGATACTCCGGGGTGACCTTGTCGACCTTCGCCCGCAGCTCCTGCAGCGATTCGACGACGAAAGATTGTGCGTCAAGCGTGTCCTCGATGTCATCGTTCTCCAAGCCGATTGCAGCGGCATCCATGTCTTCTTTGGCGAAAAGCAACACCGTCCCGGATTCGATCTTATGCGCCAGGGGGTCGAGGGAGCTCAGCACCGCATCCACCGCATGGATCAAATTTTTCTGTGGGATAACAAGCCCGGGGTAATCCTCCGGATCCGCCTTCTCGGTGACCGCGGCCAGCCTTGCCTGCTCGTCTTCGATCTCGGTCAGCAGCGGGCTCGGGGCGAGGGCGCTCCCGGTGTTCTCGAGCACGCTGGCGAAGGCGGAGCGCGTTGCTGTCAGTTCCTCGATCAAGGCGCCGGCCTCCTCGATTACGTCGAGCGCTTGCTCCTGGAGTTCGATGGCGTCGTCTGGTTTGTTGTCCTTGAGCAAAGGGCTGGCGGCGCTCACGGCACGCGCGACCCGGGCGAGGGCGCCTAGTAGCGGCAGATAATCTTCGCTGGGCGCCCCTTGCGAGTCGTTCCAGAGGGCGATCGTCTTGCGAAGGCCCTCCGCATCCTCGGCCAAGGCCTGGTTCAAGGTGGTAAGGCCTGCGGTATTGACCTCATCGTCAGCAGCGTCCTCCACCTGCTCGAGCAGCACCAGCAAACGCTCCTCAAGCATGAACAACTGCGCCGCCTGTTTCCCGAAACTGTTGACCGAAGCCTTCATCTGCTCCTGCTCGGTCATGGCCGCCATTCTCGCACGGGTGATTTCGGCCAACTCCGCAAAGGCGGTCTCGGCACCTTGTTGGTGAGCAGCCGCAGCCTCTCGATCTCCGGATTCGATCTGCGCCAAGGCCGTTTGTAGCGCGTTTTCGGCGGCAGCCAGCAAATCGTTGACCGGTGGCGCGGCGGGTACGACGGCATCGAAAAGCTTGGGGCGATGCGCGGGGATCTCCGGCATCAGAAGCAGTTGCAGTTGCCGCTGCAGGGTGGACTGGGATCCAGCGATCGCGGACTGCTCCCCGGCAAACTTCTCCACGTTCAAGGCCGCACTCTCTTCCCGCAACTGCCTCTGCTCGGCGGCCTGCGCGGTGAAAAAGTCGCGGGCTGTCGTCAGCGCTTCGTATTCGGCACCGAGCCGCAGCCGAAACTCCGCGCGCAACAGGGCCGCGATCACCTCGGCTTGCAGGCGCGCTGCGTTTTCGGACTCCGCCTTGGGGACGAGCGCGGCGGCTTCGCGCATCTTGGCGTCGACGCCCGAGCGGACGAGGCCGTTCACAAGGCGGGACAGGTTGAAGGCCACGATCGCATCGGCGCTGGTGCTTTCCTTGTTGCGGGGCGTGGCTGCCAGGAGACGGGCCGTTTCGCGGGCAAGACGAGCCTGCGTTTCCGCCAGCTGGTCTTTCGCGGCAGCGTCCGCATCTTCTCCGAGAATGGTTTGCAAACGCAGGGCCGCTTGGGTTTGTGCCGTGGCGTGCAGTTCGCGCGCCATGACGTCCGAGG
>Ga0315329_10000442_pt1 | contig 16129 bp, 13 predicted proteins | sample M150032315metaG_FD_203459 | JGI IMG/M metagenome (GOLD analysis project Ga0315329, IMG submission 203459) | Ammonia-oxidizing marine archaeal communities from Monterey Bay, California, United States - M1 500m 32315 | ecosystem: Environmental > Aquatic > Marine > Coastal | place: USA: California...
AAATCTACAAATCTTAACAGTTTAATTTATTCTAGTAAAACATATGCGCTTAAAGTCGCTAAAACTTCACGGTTTTAAATCATTTGCAAATCGCACTGAATTTGAGTTCCATCCTGGAGTGACTGGAATCGTAGGACCGAATGGTTGCGGTAAATCCAATGTAGTTGATGCCATTCGTTGGGTGTTGGGAGAAACATCAGCTAAAGCCCTGCGTGGCGGAGAAATGGCAGATGTCATTTTTAATGGCACCGATAAAAGGAAACCTGTCGGAATGGCCGAAGTTACTCTAACTCTATCTGACTGCGAAGACATTTTAGGCATCCAATTTAATGAAGTGGCATTAACTCGACGTGTCTTCAGAGATGGTAAATCTGAATATAGACTAAACGGAAATATTTGCCGTTTAAAAGATATTCACGAATTGCTCATGGATACAGGAATTGGACGCACAGCATATTCGATCATGGAACAAGGTAAAATTGACCTTTTACTAAGTTCTCGACCCGAGGATAGAAGAACTGTCTTCGAAGAAGCCGCAGGTATCACAAAATTTAAATCTCAAAAGAAAGAGGCCCTTCGGAAATTAGAATATACTGAAGCCAACTTATTAAGAATAACCGACATCATTGAAGAAGTTAAGCGGCAAATTAATTCTCTCAATCGTCAAGCAGGCAAAGCTAGAAGATATCAAGAATTACTAGTTGATGTAAAAACACTTGACGCTCATTTCAGCCATCGAAAGTTCGAAGAATTTGATGCCGAAAGAAGTGAACTAAAAACATCTATCCAATCGCTATTAAACGAAATTACTGAATCTCAGAACTCTATCAGTGAAAAAGAACAAGCAATCATTAATGCCAGAAATTCATTATCGTCACTAGAGGGAGAAATCTCTAACCGGAGAGAACAACAAATAGACAATCAAAACAAAATAAACTCATCAAAAAGCAGAATCGAATTTAATACTGAAAGACAGACAGAATTAAATAATTTAATCACCCAGAACTCAGAAGATATATCAAAAACACAAGAAACCCTAAGCAAAGAGAAGACCGAATTAGATTCCACCTCTGAGGCTCTACTAAGAATCACAGAAAACTTAAATCATCAAAAACAACAATTAAGAGATCACGACATTAAAACAGAAGAATTAAAATCAAAAAGATCAACCCTCGAATTAAGCCTTCAAGAAATATCGGAATCCAAAGCAAGTGACTTAACTCAACTAGCAAAGGTCAAAGCAGAATTGGGCTCTTTTTCCAACATGTCTGAAACAGACAATGAAAGAATAAATCAAATTGTGGGCCAAATCACAGGGATTAACAAAGAACACACGGAAAGACAAACGGAATTCATTGGAGTCAATGAGGAAATGAACCTGGCTTCGGAATCACTTCAAGACCTGGACACTAAATTAACTCTAGCTGAAAAAGAATTCCAAACAGCAATCAATCAGAAAGAAATCCTGAATGATAATCTATCAAAATTTCATCGTGAACTAGCTCAAAAAGAATCTCGCTTACAAGTTTTAAAAGTTCTTCTGGTAGATGGTGAAGGCCTAGGAAAAGGCACCCAAGCAGTTCTTGATAATCTTAAAAATAATGAACAAAACCAATTAAAATCTTATGGACTCCTAAGCTCTTTCATTGAAGTGGACCCTGATTATATTCCTGCTATAGAAGCGGCCCTTGGTGCTCATTTGCAATCAATTCTGGTTTCTGATGAAATTATAGCAGAAAATGCAATCGAAACTCTCTCAAAAAATCGACTAGGCAGAGCAAGTATAGTCCCAGAAAATTTTATTGCTCCTGCCTCTGCTCGTCAACTAATGACATTACCTTCAGGGGTCGAGGCTTGGGCCATCGATAAAGTTCGATCTGCCGAAACCGTCAGCTCATTAATTGAACAATTACTAAAAAACACGTTCATCGCCAAGGACATCAAAACCGCAATAGCTTTAAGAAAAGATTTTCCATCATATAGTTTTGCTACACTTGACGGAAATATTATCAGCTCCAATGGATTTATAACAGGTGGAGTCGGCGAATCTGGAGAAGCTAGTTCATTACTATCTAGGTTAAATGAAATAAAAGAACTTGAAACAGAAACCTCTTCTCTAAATGACAAATTAGGTGAGTGTCAGATGGAGTTTCAAGAGATTGAAGACCTCGCCGATTCTTTATCAAAGAAAGTAGATGAATGCAGAACCCAATTGCAATCAGCAACAATTACACACTCAACTCTCGAAGGTAAAAGATCACTACTAGAACGTGAACGTGAAGGCTTAGAATCCAAGCTCCTTAATATGCAACAAGAGCAAAAAGGATTATTAAGAAGACAAGAAAATGCTGAAACAAAACTTCAAAGCCTCAAAGACACTGAACAAAATTTGAATTCATCGATAGAGTCGATGAATGTTCAACTATCGAAAATAGAATCTTCAGTTGAAGAAGCAAAAAGACAAGAAATTGACTCTAAAGAATTACTTTCAGAATTAAAAACCGCAATGGCTGTTGAAGAGAAGTCCCAACAATCTCTTCAAGAACAAAAAGCGCCAATTACTGAAAGAATGTCTGGATTAGAATCTGCAATATCTCGCAGAGAATCCGAAGTCAGTAGCTATAAAGAGCGCATCGAACAGTCAAAGTCTGAAAACGTTTCACTCGTTGATCAAATAAATTCACTCGATCAGCAATTACAAAACTTGGATGCAGCACTTGAAGAAGTCTCAAATCAACGTGAGAAAAGAGTAGAAAACGTCAGCAATGCAGAAAATGAACTTCGTGACGGGCGACGTCAAATTGCCAAATTAACAGAACAAAAGGGCAAAGAAGAAGTCAAAATGACACAAATCGACCTCAGAATCGAAAGTCTATGCAGCACTATTCGACAAAGGTACAGCATCAACCTTGATCATTTCAGTCCTGACAGTCATACGCTACTTTGCGCCATTGAAGATCAAAAAAAATCTCGTGCGTTGAAAGAAAAGCGACGCGAAGCCAGAGACGCGAAGCTTGCATCTGATACTGACGAACATCAAGAAAATGATCACGCTCTAAATGAGCAAGACAATTCAAAAATTCAACCCATCCCTCAAATCCCTGGAGAAGACCAACCAGATTGGAATTTTGTAGAATCTGTTATTGATGAACTTAAACAGAAACTCGATTCGATGGGCCCAGTTAACATTGACGCTATTGAGGAATTCGAATCGCTACAAGAACGTTATGACTTCCTCAATAAAGAACACAATGACTTAACCTCTTCAAAAGACAGTCTTCACAAGGTAATCAATAAGATTAACCGCGAAACAAAATCTCGATTTGCTGACACATTTGAAGAGATTAGAAAAAATTTCAGCACTGTATTCAAAGAACTGTTTGGAGAATTTGCGAGAGCAAATCTAATCATGCTTGATGAAAGTGATCCTCTTGAGAGTGGAATTGACATTATAGCTAAACCGCCGGGAAAGAAACCTCAGACCATATCATTACTGTCTGGAGGAGAGAGGGCTATGACTGCAGTTGCTCTCCTCTTTTCAATTTACATGGTTAAACCAAGTCCTTTCTGTGTGTTGGATGAGCTTGACGCACCACTTGACGAATCTAACATTGGGAGATTCATCAAACTCTTAGACAGGTTTACTAAAGAAAGCCAATTTGTTATAGTTACCCACAATAAACGAACAATGAGCCGCTGTGAGGTTATGTATGGTGTCACACAAGAAGAATTCGGAATAAGTCAGCTCATTGGTATGAAATTCACTACTAATGCTGAAATTGAAACAAGCCAGATAACTACCTAAATCAGGATTGCCCAAATCATTACGAAGGCTAGAATGATAAAATTATTATATGGCAAACCCTGCCAATCAGAACCAAGAATTAAACGGAAAACTATCAACCATAGCTGTTGAAACTTACCGATGGATGGTCCTCGCAAGAACCTTTGAAGATAGAATCTCAAACATCTATCGGGCAGGCAAAATAGTTGGAGGAGTTTATGTCGGCAAAGGTCAAGAAGCCTTTAGTGCTGCTCTTTCCACTCAACTCAGAAAAGGTCAAGATGTATATTCTCCACTCATAAGAGACATGGCCGGAAGGGCTGCATTTGGTGAACCCTTAATCGATGCAGCAAGAACATATTTAGGATCGGCTCGCGGACCAACAATCGGTCGTGACGGAAATGTTCATAGAGGTAACTCTCATGAAGGTATGCCCACAATGATATCCCACCTTGGAGCAATGATCTCAGTTGTAAACGGAATGCTCTTTGCTAGGCGCTTAAGAAAAAAACTTAATAATGTAGTTGGAGCTGCCTCGATCGGAGACGGTGCCACATCAACCGGAGCTTTCCACGAAGCCTTAAATATGGCCGCTGTCGAAAAGCTTCCACTAATCATATCTATTGCAAACAACCAATTTGCATACTCAACTCCAACTGATAGACAATTTGCATGCGATGAACTAGTAGATAAAGCTACTGGTTATGGTGTGAATGGGATAAATATTAACGGCACTGATCTGATAGAATGCCTTGAAGGATTCGGGAAAGCTATAGCCCAAGCACGTTCTGGGAAAGGCCCACAAATTGTTGTAGGAAACTTACTTCGTTTATCAGGCCATGGTGAGCACGATGATGCTCCTTATATCTCAAATAGACTACGGTCTTCCAACCTTGGTCAGGACTGCCTTGTTAAGGCTAAGAATAGAATCATTGAAGAAAGTTGGTGTAGTGAAAAACAATGTGATGATATTCAAGAGCAAGCAACCATCGAGGTGAATGCGGCAATAGCTCAAGCAGAATCAGAGAAGGGACCGAACCCTTATTCTCATGACTGGAACGCATATTCAAGCCCATCATTTCGGAAATAAAGAATCGTGAGCATTTCATATCTAGAAGCCATCAGAGAAGCTCAGTCATTAGCACTGGCAACTGATGAAAACGTTTTCATCTATGGACAGGATGTGGGTGCTTTTGGCGGAGCATTTAAGGCAACTAAGAACCTATTTCACGAACACCCAGACAGAGTAATAGATGCCCCTATTAGTGAAGACGCAATGGTTGGTCTTGCTGTCGGTGCAGCCATAGAGGGAATGCGACCAATAATTGAAATGCAGTTTGCAGATTTTTCGTCAGTCGGATTTAATCAAATAGTGAATCAAGCCGCTACACTTTTTTGGCGCACTGCTGTACCATGCCCTATAACAATTCGATTACCCTCTGGAGGGACTCCGGGAAGTGGGCCTTTTCATAGTCAATGCATGGAAACAATATATGCTCATTACCCAGGCACTATTGTAATGACTCCCGCTACAGTTGAAGACGCTTATTCTATGCTATTAGATGCCATAGCAATTGATGATCCTGTCATCTTCTGTGAACATAAATACTTATATTATCACTTAAAAGCAGATTCACTGCCCAAGCAGACTTTGCCAGCCAAAAGTGCTCGCATCGTAAGATCAGGACGCCATGCTACCGTTGTCACATATAGCGCAATGCTTCACGAAGCTTTGCGCGCGGCGAATAACATGAAAAACGATGGTTATGAAATAGAAATAGTTGATCTTCGATGCATTAAACCAATTGATATGAGCACGGTTCTAGGATCAATAGCTCGAACAGGAAGAGTATTGGCTATCGGCGAAGCCTTTCCATGGGGCGGAGTCACATCAGAAATCATTTCCAGAATAAGCTCAGAAGGTTTCAACCTTCTTGACGCTCCTCCCGTCCGTCTAAATTCGATAGATACCCCAATCCCCTACCATCCTGACCTTTGGCGTTACCACAGGCCAACGGCCAGCTCAGTAGAAGAAGAACTACGTAAACTAATTAGAGAATAAATCCTAAAATGCGTATACCCATTCTCATGCCTCAACTCGGCGAATCCATTGCTGAAGCTACTGTTAAAGATATTAAAATTGAAGTAGGGCAAACAGTTGAAACCGATGAGGACGTTCTCGAAGTCGAAACTGAAAAAGCCATAATGGAAGTCGCAACACCTCATCCTGGAAAGATTGTCGAAATATTGGCAAAAGTTGACGTCAGCTATCCTGTTGGATCCACATTAGGCTATCTTGAAGTTGATGACACAATACCCATAAATCAACCCCATCAAATCCAGTCAAGTCAACGAAGTGCAGACTCAAATGAAACCGCACCTGCAGGGAAAATAGATGATAATTCAGCAAGTGAAACAAGAACACTTCAAACTACGTCAGACAATCCAAATAATCCTGAAGTGACCCCCACCATTAGAGGTCTTCCTGTTCCCGCAAGAGCTTCAGGCGCAACTTATATATCACCTAGATTACGAGCAAGAATGCAAGAATTAGATCTAAATGCTGCTGATCTAGCAGGAATTGCAGGCACTGGAGCAGGAGGAAGAGTCACTGTAGAAGACTTCGAATCATTCATGTTCGATCTTGAAACAAAGAAAACCTCAGCAGCCTCTCCAATGAGGATTGCAGTTGCTGACTCAATGCGCAGAAGCTGGACAAGACCCCTCGCCACTGTTGGGTCACCCGTATGCCTAGAAAATTTACTATTGCACCGCAAAGAATCCTCTCCCAAACCCGGGCCCACTCTTTACGTCATCAGAGCACTTGCCATTGCTTTATCAGAAAGGACCGCGACTGCTGGACGATTAGTTGGTAACCAGATAATACATCCATCATCAATAGATATCGGTTTTGCTGTTGAAGTTGATGACGGTGTATTAGTACCAGTCATTAGGAACGTCGATCAAATACCATTAAAGGACTTAGTAGAGCAATATGCAGCTTTGGTCGAAGCCGCAAAAAAAAGACGATTACCAAAAGAAGCAAGCACTCCACCAGGAATAGCTACAGTTACAAACTTCGGTAGCTTTGGTATTGTGTGGGCAACACCCATTCCTCTACCTGAACAAAATTTAGTTCTTGGATTAGGCTATGGTCAGCAAAAACCTCATTGGAATACTGAGTCCTCTTCATGGGCACCAGTAATTGAAGCTGATCTTACTTTAAGTTTTGATCATCGCATATTAGACGGAGGCGGTGCCGGCCGACTGCTTACACAAATCGCAAAATTATTACAAAAACCTGAAGACCTCTAATCGTAAGAATGTCTTCTGGAAATTTGATCAATCTCCGAGACTATCAATTCTTAAAGCCACCTCGAAATCACTTTCGGTCAGACCTCCTTTAGAATGAGTAGTTAAAACTAATGTTACGTTAGTATAATTAATAGATATATCTGGATGATGTTGCGCTTCTTCAGCAATCTCAGCAATAGTATTTACAAAATCGATCGCGAACTGATACTCATCAAATTCAAAACTACGTGATATTGAATCTTCGTTCAGCTCCCATTCCGGGATTTTTTTTATCCTTTCCTGAATTATTTCAGGCGTTAGGGCATTGGACATAGTTAGTTGTGGGGTATTAAATTTGGGGTTAAAATGACTAATATAAATTATTAGATAGCCTATTTATCATATATTTTTTAAATACAAACAATTTTTCATGGCATTTCTCCATTTCTCTTTGCAAACCTAAGAAGAACAATTTAATAATTCCAGTTCGGAAAGATCTCCCTGAAATCATTAAATTACAAAACTGTTACAGAATGGGCACTCTATATAATAATATCGTAGAAACTATCGGACAAACTCCCCTAGTAAAACTAAACAAAGTCACAGATGGCATTGATGCAACAATTGCCTTAAAATGCGAATTTTTTAATCCCCTGGGATCTGTTAAAGATCGTATTGGCATGGCCATGATCGAATCAGCAGAAGCCGAAGGCTTGATTAATCCGGACACAACAATAATCGAACCCACTAGTGGCAACACAGGCATTGCTCTTGCTTTTGTATGCGCCTCACGAGGATATAATCTTACCCTTACAATGCCAGAAACAATGAGCCTCGAAAGAAGGACTCTATTATCACTTTTAGGAGCAAATTTAGTACTAACTCCAGGCCCACAGGGCATGAAAGGTGCGATTGAAAAGGCAAAAGAAATTCAAGAAAATACTGAGAACTCATGGATGCCGCAACAATTTGAAAATGAAGCTAATCCAGCAGTTCACCGTAAAACAACTGCCACAGAAATTTGGGAGGACAGTAATGGGCAAGTAGACATTCTCATTTCTGCTGTAGGGACAGGTGGTACTATTTCTGGATGCTGCGAATTCATTAAGAATAAGAAACCTGAATTCCAAGCAATAGCAGTTGAACCTGAAGATTCACCAGTAATCTCTCAGCAATTAGCAGGCGAAGAACTCACTCCTGGGCCTCATAAAATTCAAGGAACTGGAGCCGGATTCATACCTGGTAATCTTCACCTTAAGGAACCTGAAAGCGGAGAAGATCAAATCACAGAATGCATCAAAGTTTCAAATGATGACTCATTTGCAATGGCAAGAAGAATTGCTGCTGAAGAAGGTATTCTAGTTGGTATCAGCACAGGAGCCAATGTTTGCGCCGCAATAGAGGTTGCTTCAAGGCCTGAGAATACAGGGAAATTCATAGTCACAATTGGATGCTCTACAGGAGAACGCTATCTTAGCACACCCTTAGCCGATGATGCTAGAGCCGCAGTAGGCGCATAAATCTTTTCTATTTAACCAGATATTAACTCCATAAATTAACGATTAGCAGATGGAACCTAACCGTGAAGTAAATACAGTGCCTCCTTCTGGAAATTCTCTCGAGACTTTCTTTGAAAAAAATTGGAAAACACTTTCTAGTGTAATACTTGCATTAATTCTTATCCTAGGATTTTTCTTTTACAATAAAGCTCTCAAGCAAAATAAACTTCAAAAGAATGGAGAAGAACTCGTATCCGCTTCTCTAAGTAATGATTCATTCACTAAACTTAATAAATTAGCCGAGGACAAAGAAAAAACAATTACTGGTGGCAATGCCCTCTTGCTACTAGCAAATAAGCACATAGAAAAAAATCCACCTGATCTTAAAGAAGCCGAAATCGCTCTAAAGAAATTTGTATTCAACTTCAAAGATAGTCCGCTTTATTATGATGGCTTATTTGCCTTAGCCACATTGAATGAAGAACTTGGGAACAATGAAGAAGCCGCTAGGTTATATAAGGAAGTAAACATCCCAGAAAATTCAGCGGCACCTGCTTCAGCCATTCGTCTTGCTGATTCATTATTTAAAGAAGGAAAATATAATGAAGCTAAAAAGGCATATGAAAGTATCGGAAGCACGAGTAGTTTCGCTTCAGTCTTTAATAAAACGGCAAGCACTAAATTATCTTCAACCAAAGAGAAAATTCTATTAACAGAAAACCCTCCTCCTTCACCTGAGCCAGAACCTACTCCTCCTGAGCCAGAACCTACTCCTCCTGAGCCAGAACCTACTCCTCCTGAGCCAGAACCTACTCCTCCTGAGCCAGAACCTACTCCTCCTGAGCCAAAACCTACTCCTCCTGAGCCAGAACCTACTCCTCCTGAGCCTAAAGAACCTATTCCCAAGTAAATATTTACGTCATTCAGTTAGAATGAGTAAGTAGCGCGGAAACCTCCACTCGTACCACTAAGTTTCAGATTGAAATTTGATGGACCTACTGTAGCACTCAAGTCAGATGCCCAATCACGCCTGACAAAAACGGAAAGACTAAGCGCTTCAGAAATTTGCATTCCTGTAGCCGCATGTAAAAAGGCCCCAAAAAGAACATCGTTTCCAGATGAAGCTGATTGCCATGAATTAATTTCCTGCGACTTCATCCCATCATTTAATGTGTCGAGCGACTCACGGAAATCTGCTTCCCAACTGATTACGTTAAGAGAAATTCCCAATCCAAAATTAAACAGAAATTTCTCTCTCGATATGCTCGCTGATATTCCTGGAGATAATGTAACCAAAGAAAAGTCTAGAGATTCTTGTATATTATTAGCAAAATTAAAGGTTTCAGTAGAAAAGTCCTGAACCACAACAGATCTATCTTCAGGAATTGAATTAATCAACGGGCCAGGATCCGCGAATGTTCCTTCGTGAGGAGGATCAGGAGGCACAGTGCCCCCTAAACCGTATGTATCTTGGATTATCGTCTGCGTTGTTTTTGAAATGCGTTGAGCCCTAAACGTTGACGCATTATTTGCGCGATTAACATTAACGAAAGAAAACTCCATTGAAGCCTCCACTTCAAAAGAATTCCAAGCTTCAAGATTATAGGAAACTTGAAATAAAGGGCCTCCACTCTTCAAATCATCGCTCCACTGGTATTGATCAAATGAATCAGAATAATCATGTGCTACATCTCGACCTGAACTATCAGTAAACCGAATGAAATTACCATCAACTTGAAGTGACTCTTCATAAGCCCAGTTCCAAGTAACTTCACCAAATGAATCAGTTGCATCAATTTTCACAAACCCATCATCATAATTTCGATCAATAGAACCAGCAATAGAACCAGCAGAAGAAGCTATAGAAAAAGGCTCTCCTGTTAACTCTGATGAAGAGAAGTCCTGCGAATAAGAGCCTGTCGAAAAACGCAAATCATGAAATGATCGAGAAATATAACCAATGGAAAATTTCAACCCTGATAAATTAGATTGCTTATCATCTGCATCTTCTCCACCAAGAATAAAAGTATTCATAATACTTAAAGCTAATATGAGTACTTGCCACTTTTTCATAATCAGGAGAAACATTGAATAATAGTATGATAAGATTTGCAACCAGAATGAAATAGAAGCGATGAGAATACGCAGAACAGGTAAACTTGTTGTTTTTGCTATTTATTCAGTCGTTTGCCAGTTATTATCTTATTTATATTAAATAATTCACTGCAACATTGCTATAAATACTCAACGATATGATAAGGATCGTCCTGATACTCTTCTGTTTTTCTGGCATCTTACTCGGAGCCAAAACTAATCTAGTCTTAGTCCTCAGTGATGATCACCGTTACGACTTCATGGGGTTTCACCCCGCCTCACCAAAGTGGCTAGAAACACCAACGATGGACAAACTCGCTTCAGAGGGGGCTCACCTGAAAAATGCCTTTGTTAGTACATCATTGTGCTCTCCGAGCAGAGCTTCAATTTTGACCGGGCAATACATGCATCATCACCGTGTAGTCGACAACCAAAGAGACGTGCCGGAAGGAACGGTTTTTTTTCCTGCTCATTTACAAAAAGCAGGATACCACACTGCTTTCATCGGCAAATGGCACATGGGTCACGAAAACGACACACCAAGACCTGGTTTTGATCACTGGATAAGTTTTCGCGGCCAAGGAGAATATTTTGATCCTGTACTTAATATCAATGGAAAGAGAAAAAAATTCGACGGCTACATAACTGATATCCTGACTGATCAGGCAATCGACTGGTATAATAATTTTAGGCCAAAAAATAAACCCTTTCTATTATATGTATCATACAAGGCAGTACATTATCCATTTACACCCGCCCCACGTCATCATGGAAAATATCAAGGGAAGCCAATCCCTTATCCAGAAACGATGGCAAACACAGAAGAGAACTATTCCTCTCAATCATTATGGATTAAAGAGAGGCGATACGGAATTCACGGCATCGATCATATGGAAACTGGAAAATTTGATAAGGACCCGGTCCCCTCTTTTGATAATCTTTATTGGAGATTTTGTGAAACAGTACATGGGCTTGATGAAAATATTGGCCGACTAGTCAAGACCCTTTCTCCGAACGCAGAAGAGACTATGCTTCTATATATGGGGGACAATGGATTTGCCCTTGGGGAGCATGGATTTTATGACAAAAGAGATGCATTTGAGGAATCTATTAGGGTACCAATGCTTGCCTATGCTCCAGGCAAAATTAAACCTGGAACAGTTATTAGCGATATGGTTCAAAACATTGACGTTGCTCCCACTTTTCTTGAATTAGCTGGAATAACATTACCTGAAGCATCTCCCAAAATTGATGGGACCTCTTTCGCCCCTATTTTTGCAAATAAAAAAATCAAGAACCCGAGGAAGCATATATTATATGAATACCACTGGGAATGGAATTTCCCAGCAACACCAACCTGTATAGCTATTAGGACAAATAAATATAAGTATGTCTACTATCACGGGATTTGGGACAGGAACGGATTTTACGATCTAGAGCACGATCCAAACGAACGGCACAATCTTATTCAGCTACCTCAATATAAAAAGATCATATCCCAATTAAGGACTCAACTATTTAGCGAATTAGAATCATCTGGTGGTTTAAATATGCCGCTACGCCCACCAAAAGGAGAACAGTTCTATGATAGAAAATTACGCTAGCATTAGACCATTAATCAGGCCCGCTCAATAGACTCAATAGCTTCGATCGTCTTATCTGAAATTTCTTGATACGCTTCTCTGCTTTTAATTTTTAATTGATCCTCAGAAAATTGAATCATCTCCCCTACACAAACAGTTATTTGTGTGAAAAATTTTGGAAACTTAGATTCCTTCGACAATGCTTCATAAGCACCAAAGACTCTCATCGGCAGAACTGGAACTTTTGATTTTGCAATAATTAAACCAACACCAGCTTCTCCTTTATGTATCTCCCCATCCAAACTTCTTTCACCTTCCGGAAAAATCAAAACAGGATTACCATTACGCAATTCCTTAATTATCCTTTTAAGGCTAGTCATATCACCCCTTTCCTGATCAACTGGTATTGCATTTAATCTAGGATAAATCCATGCAAAAAACCCTTTCTTAAATAGAGTTTTGCGCGCGAGAAATACTGTTTTCTTACCATAGGCAACACCAACAACAGGCGGATCAAAAAAACTCGTATGATTTGCAACGATTAAGACCCCTCCGACTTTCCATGCTTCTTTAATTCTGCTCTTCCCAACAATCTTTAACCGAAATCCAATTCGAAAAAGAAGCCACGCACAGCTAAATCCAATCCAATACCACATTTGTATCTACAATTTTTCCAAACCTCGCACCTTTAATTCATTGAACACCGCTTGAACAACTTGGTCCAAATCCATTTTAGAAGTATCTATCACACAAGCATCCTCAGCTATGAGCAGAGGTGAAACTTTTCTAGAAGCGTCGATCTTATCACGTTTATTTAAATCATCTCCCCCCCCTTCAGCCATTCTCCTTTTAGCCCGAACTTCGACAGAAGCATCTATATAAAACTTGTATGGAGTCTCAGGAAAAACAACAGAACCTATGTCCCTGCCCTCCATAACAATATTGGCAATTTTGAGATAATCCCTCTGCTTAGAAACTAAGGCTTCCCTTACTTCCTCAACAGCTGAAACAACAGAAACATTTTCATTAACCTCAGATGATTTTAGTTCTAATCCTGGATCCAATCCATTCACTCTAAGAGTAGAAATCCCATCAGATTGACCACAATTAAGATTGATCGAATTCAAGTGTCCAACAACAGAAGCTGCATCATTGGGATCTATTTCAGATCTTAAAACACTCCAGGTAAACGCTCTGTACATTAACCCCGAATTCACATGAAGATAACCTATCTTTGCTGAAATTCTAGACGAGACACTGCTCTTTCCCGAAGCTGCCGGTCCATCAATAGCAATTACATTATTCTCATCTTCCTGCATGAATATTATTAGGTTAATGAATTAATTACTTGAGTTAGATTCAGGAAAAGAAGTAATGACTGGGATAGGATACTCAGAAGCTTTACTAGTTGCACTCGTCATTCTTATCAAATGTTCTTCAAAATTAGGATATGAAATACTTACACATTCCGCATCTGTTATTATGGTCTGACCTGAAGCAAATAAGCCAGCCACCGCAAAGGCCATCGCTATTCGATGATCCCCAAAACTTTTCAACTCAGTTCCCTGAAGCTGATTCCCCCCGTTTATCACCATACCGTCACTAGTCTCTTGAAGGTCTGCTCCCATTTTACTTAAGTTCTCAGCAACCGCTGAAATCCTGTCACTCTCCTTAACTCTTAGCTCCGCTGCATCTTTAATAATGGTCTTTCCATCCGCGAGAGCCGCTGCAACAGCAATAATTGGAATTTCATCAATAATATTTGGAACAATGTCTCCACTAATTTCGATTCCTTTAAGTTTTCCACCCTGAACAGTCACGTTTCCTGTTTCCTCGCCACCACTATTAGTTTCGACAGATTCAGAAACATAAGCACCCATTCTCACTAGTATTTTCAGGATACCATTCCGAGTAGGGTTTAGCCCTACATTTTTTACCATCAATTGTGAATTGGGAAAAGAAGATGCGGCTACGAGCCAAAAAGCTGCACTAGAAATGTCGCCAGGAACTACAAAGTCTCTAGATTCAAGCATCTGTCCACTTTCAATGCCAATCTCATTATCATTGCGATCTGTCCTCACTTGAAAAAAATCTAACATTTTTTCTGTATGGTCACGGGTCCTTAAAGGCTCCACTACACTAGTCCTTCCTTCAGCATATAATCCCGCAAGCAATAAAGCGCTTTTTACCTGAGCGCTAGGGACCGGCATCTCATAATTTATACCCTTTAACCCTCCTCCATTAATCGAAAGAGGAGCACATCCATTTTCCCCTTCAGTGCTAATTTTACAGCCCATAGCTCCTAAAGGAGATACTATTCTCTCCATGGGACGGGTCGATAAAGATTCATCTCCAATTAAACGCGAAGAAAATTGTTGTCCAGCAAGAATTCCCGAAAGAAGCCTCATGGTAGTGCCTGAATTTCCACAATCGATATCTGATTTGGGCTCTGTTAAATTAAGCCCCCTACCATGAATCATAAGCTCATCTGAACCGAAATCGTTTTCTCCCAATACATCGATTTGAACGCCCAAAGCCCTCATTGCTCCTAAAGTGGATAAACAGTCTTCGCTGGGAAGGAATCCATCAATCCTACAACGACCATTTGAAATAGAAGCCAACATAACCGCTCGGTGCGATATGCTTTTATCGCCAGGAACAGAAACTTCTCCCCCAAAGCTCTTAGCCTTTTTTACTCTGATAATATTATTCTTGGAATGCATACTAATCTCTTTAGCACTAACAAAGATTATCCTTGTTCTTTGATCGGAGGATATAATCTATGCTTGTTCTCTTTAGCATCCTCAAGGAACTTATTCAGATCATTATAATTAGCGTCACGAACCTTCTGTAGTAAATCATTTAATAAATTAATATGATCCTCCATCGCATTTCCTATTGCATCCTTATTCTGGCAAATAATTTCTGCCCACATTTCAGGAGAACCTGACGCTATCCGAGTCATGCTTCTTAACCCAGGGCCCGCCAACAACTGCGCTTCGCTAGTTCCTTTAAAAACAGTTTCCACGATAGCCGAAGCTATCAGATGTGGCAAATGACTAACTCGAGCAACAAGCTCATCATGAGCAATACAATCAATTTTAACGCATCGACAACCAATTGATTGCCAAAAATTAACAACCAATTCCTCTGACTCCTTTATTGATGACTCGCCTGGCGTAACTGCACACACGGCACCACTAAAAAGATCAGCACGAGCATTTTCAAAACCTCCAGACTCAGATCCTGCCATCGGATGCGCTCCAACAAAACTAATATCATTTCTTGCTGATTGAGAAATTATCGTATCCACAATATTAACAGCAGGAGCTTTAACGCTGCACAAATCAGTTATCACCGCTCCTTCCTTTAGGTGCAGTAATATCATTCGTACCAAATCCTCTAAAGCTCCTACCGGTGTCGCCAAAACGACAAGATCAGATCCACCAACTACTTCTGCCACATCATCACTTATAATATCTGCAGCTTCAGATTTATTTAATTCTGCAAGAGCTTCTTTCCGGCGCGCCCACAATGATACAGTCTTAATACTTTTTACATGCTTAGATGCCAAGGCAACGGATCCACCCAATAAGCCAGGACCAATAACAGCCACACTGCCCAGACAAGGAGCATCGCCTTCCTCAGATGAATTGGATTCGAATTCCACTCGAAATTAGAATCAAGGAACCCTAAAGATCCTTTTTGTGTAAGGACAGCGAACCTCTGTGCCAGGAGGAAACCCATTCACATCTACTTCCCGACCACTTGCGAATGGACTATATACATGACCAACCTTCCCCGGAACAGGGGTAGCGTATGGCTTATTGCCTTCTGGTTTTTTAGGCTCCGCAGGATTCGGGTCCTTTTTTGAG
>Ga0315329_10000444_pt1 | contig 16078 bp, 14 predicted proteins | sample M150032315metaG_FD_203459 | JGI IMG/M metagenome (GOLD analysis project Ga0315329, IMG submission 203459) | Ammonia-oxidizing marine archaeal communities from Monterey Bay, California, United States - M1 500m 32315 | ecosystem: Environmental > Aquatic > Marine > Coastal | place: USA: California...
GAAGGTGAATCCACAAGATCCACAAGCACTTGCAGCTGCATCATTACTTGCAGCGCAAATAGGACAGGCTTTGTCGCTTGCTTCTTCAGCGGCTTCTTCTTCAGCAGGTGCTTCTTCTTCAGCGGCCTCTTCTTCAGCGGCCTCTTCTTCAGCGGCCTCTTCTTCAGCGGCCTCTTCTTCAGCGGCCTCTTCTTCAGCAGGTGCTTCTTCTTCAGCAGGTGCTTCCTCTTCGGCAGGTGCTTCTTCTTCAGCAGGTGCTTCTTCCTCACTACCGGAATCTTCGCCCCATGCTTCGGCTGCAGCTACAATCTCCGCCTTCTTGAGATATCCATTAGAATCGCTGTCGTATCCAACAGCATGACGCACGAAATCATCGCGTAGTGACGCATCTATTCCGTGTGCTTCCATTACTCGGAGAAGAACATCCTCTCTCCACTTGAAACCGGCTCCAGGCTCGTCACCAGCATCAGCGTCGTCAGATGATTCTGCAGTCACTGGGGCTGCAGGATCGTCGTCCTCGACCTCATCGCCAAAGGTTGCACCGTGGAATTGGTTGAGTACTTCAGCATCAACCTCTCCTTCGCCTTTAATCTCAAACGAAACTTCCAGTCGCTCGTCCTTTTCGACGGCAGGAACATACCATGAGATGTTAGTTGCACCATCTGCACCATCGCTGGTCTCCATGGTTACATCGTCTCTCTTGGCACGTCCGATACCTCGAACTGACCAATCCTTAATCTCAAAGTTGGAAGGCAATATGTCATTGATTCCGACGTCCTGTAGTGCAGTGTCTCCATTGTTCTCAAAGAGAATGAGGACCTCGTATCGGCCCTTTCCACCCATCGGCATAACCGACTTACCCGCCGAGAAATTACGGCGGTGGTGGCGTACCTTCAGTACTGGTGTCTCCTCTAGATCACGGCCACAAACTGGACCGAAGCGCTCTGCACTAAACTCGCAGCGTGCGGGTCCAGCAACAGCTTCGTTTCCTGGACTTGGGTCAGGAGCAACTAGCGGGTATGAAATCGTGAGGCTCTTTCCAGACTCTAAGCCAACTGGGCCACGAGTTCCGATTGTCATGGTCAATGTGTGACCTGCGCTATCGGGGCTGCGCATCTCTTTCTCAATACTGACGCCAGCACTAATCTCGCACTTGAATTGGTCAGCAGATAAGTCAGCTGAACCAACCTTCACTGCAATGTCTTCAATTGCAGGTGCATCGAAAAGACCAGGTATATCATCGGTCAAACGCAGCAAATTAATTGCGGATGAACCATTGTTTGTAATTTTGAGAGTAGCAGATAGGTTCTGCTTTCTATAGGACGGGAGAACCAACTTGCTGTAGTTCTTTGTCATTGTAGCATCTAGGACATCAAAGGTAGAAGGTTGCAATTCGAGTGAACCCTCAGTACTATGAGTTGCTCTTGGAAGTACTGTGTATCCCAATTCATATGTGAAGTCAGGTTTTCCATTACTCTCAACAACACGTACATCTGATTCCCAACGTGAGTCAGGCAGAACATCATCTGGTACATCTTGGATGTCGAATAGTAGATCATCTGAACCCTTCATTCTAACTTGGAGTTTAACCAAATCTACTGCGAATGAAGACCTATTCTCAAAGATTGTCTTGCATTGCCAATTGTCAGGCCTTTCTGACTCAACAGCGTTCATGTATGCAAATCCACGGCAGAATGCATCGAGTTCTCTAAAGGATAGTGTCGATAGCGTGGCATCCGAAGTATAGGTAGCACGTGCAACTCCTGCCTTAATTGGCTTGATTCCATCAACAGAAATTGTTCCAGACAAGGCGAGAACTTGCTTCTCGCCAGCAGCCAGGTGACCGATGTCCCAAGTTAGACTACCATCTTCTATTACAGATCCACCAGTGGCGACCATCTCGATTGAAGAGGGGATATCTCGAGAGACGACAACATCATTCAGGGTAACACCTGAGACATTTTCGACTTCAAGTTCCATCTCTAGTGGCCCACCATCTCCACCAAGGGAGATGGAAAGTGAGCGCTCTTGATTGCGGTCAGGATTGGTGTCAAGGCGTTCCCTTAGGACTAGCATTCGACTATTCTTAACCTTGTATTTTGTACTGAATTCCTTGCGGCTTTCTAGTTCATCGACTTGGATATGGTCACCAGCAAGGTCAGTGTTTCCTGTACTGGACATGATTACATCAATATCGTAGATCCTGTCTGATTCCGATGGGTTTCTTACAGTAAGGACTCCCTTTACATCCTGCTTGACAATTTCTCCGTCTGCTGTGAGTGTTGACTTCTCCTTTTCATGGAGATTGCCTTCTAACTTATCACCAGGTACAACATCAATTTCGCTAGTTCGGCGAATCTTTGCTCCAGCTGCAACGAAGTCTTCATCGAGCGGAGCGACAGGTGCAAGTGGATCGATAACTGCGATATCTGCTTCCTCAACCTCAGGTACAGGCGCTAGAAGGTCTGCAGGAGCGGGTGGGGCAAGCAAATCCGGCGGTGCCGCAGGAGGAGGTGCTAGCAAGTCAACTGGGGGTGCTGGTGGAGCGAGTAGAGAGTCCATTGCTGCAGTTTCTGCAGGTGGAGCTTCTTCAGCAGCCTCTTCTTCAGCAGCCTCTTCTTCAACTGCCTCTTCTTCAGCAGCCTCTTCTTCAGGAGCAGGTTCCAGATCCATTGGTGGAGCCGGTGGCATCTCTGGAGGTGCGAGAGGTGGTGGTGCCATGCCGGGTGGTGCTGGAGGCATACCCGGTGGTGCTGGAGGCATACCCGGTGGTGCCGGTGGCATCTCTGGTGGAGCAGGGGGCATCTCCGGTGGAGCAGGGGGCATCTCTGGCGGAGCCGGTGGCATCTCTGGTGGAGCCGGTGGCATCTCTGGTGGAGCAGGGGGCATCTCTGGAGGAGCAGGGGGCATCTCTGGAGCTGCAAGTGGAGGAGGAGCCATACCCGGTGGTGCCGGAGGCATACCCGGTGGTGCTGGAGGCATACCCGGTGGTGCTGGAGGCATACCCGGAGGAGCTGGCGGCATACCCGGTGGAGCTGGCGGCATACCCGGTGGAGCTGGCGGCATACCCGGTGGCGCTGGTGGCATACCGGGCGGTGCTGGAGGCATTCCCGGTGGGGCTGGTGGCATTCCGGGTGGTGGTAGTGGTGCATTCGGGTTCTCGTCGCTCATTTTTATGCCTCCTTTATACTGCCGCGATGGCGGCATCCAAGCCATTGCCGACAAGCGTATAACGATTGTGCGCATAATCTCATGATGAGGGCTTCGGATGCAGGGTCAACGGCAGGTTGAAGAATGACTGACCGAGCCCACGGAACATGGTCGGATTAGACTCATCATCGCCACCCGTGATTTTCATTGTCGGAACTGCCGGCGCAGGTAAGTCCTCGCTAGTCACAGCATTCCAACGTTGGAGTCGATTTCTTGAGACAGAAGCAATCGCTGTAAACCTCGACCCTGGGGCAGAAAGAGTGCACTACGATGCTGAATTCGATGTGAGAGACCTCATCTCGTTGACCGAAGTAATGACAGAATATGATCTTGGACCAAATGGTGCACAGATTCTCGCTGCAGATTTGCTGGCTGCTCAGGCGCTTGATATCGCAGACGAATTACACGCACTTTCTGGTGAATTAATGATTGTCGACACACCCGGGCAGGTCGAACTATTTGCTTTCCGTGAAGCATCTTCTCACATGATTGAGGTATTGGGTAGGGACCAAGCTGCCATCATCTACTTGTTTGACCCAATGCTTTCACGCAGTCCGTCCGGATTCGTTTCACAGATGCTCCTATCGAGCATTGTTGAATTCCGCCTAGGACTTCCAACCAAGAATTTCCTTTCGAAGTCAGATTTGCTCGATGAGGATGAATTAGAAAAGATTCTCGAATGGTCTGAGAGATTAGAGATCCTCGAAATGGCTCTTTATGATGAAGCAGGTGGCCAGAGAACTGAATTCGCAATCAACCAACTGCGAATGATGCAGCAATTTAGCCAGACACCTGGACTTACTCCTATGAGTAGCGAAACAGAAGAAGGACTGGCTGATATCCTCACCTTTGCACAGGCATTATTTGGCGGCATGAGCGATGCACGTGATGGATTTGCAGCCGATATTGAGCACGAGAAGAACTGATCTGTTTGACCGATTGGTCTTTCAACCGTCCCTACAGGCCAAATAACATGGCAGAGCATCTCCTTGCTATCGATGACGTGGCCGATGATTTCGCAGATATCCTGCAATGGGCAATTGAATTCAAGCGATTGTGGAAGTCGGGTGATGAAATTGCAATGAACTTCATGCCGTTAGATACCATGACTGTAGGAAGCATCTATGAGAAGCCGAGCACACGTACTCGGGTTTCATTTGAAGTGGGAATCAATCGCCTAGGTGGATACCCCCTCACTCTACTGAAGAATGATATTCAATTGGGTAAATCTGAGACAATAGCAGATACTGCCCAAGTATTGTCGAGGTTCCTCGATGCAATCACATACCGATGCTACGGCCATGAAGATGTGGTCGAACTAGCTGCCAACAGCGATGTTCCTGTTCTAAATGCACTTTCGTACAAGCACCACCCATGCCAGGCGGCTGCGGATTTGATGACTATTCTCGAACACTTTCCTAACAAGGCAGGACTCAAGGTAGCTTGGGTCGGTGATGGAAACAATGTGCTTCACGATCTAATGCTAGCATGTGCTATGCTTGGGATTGATTGCCACTATGCATACCCTGCCGGATATGAGGCAGATGCTGATGTCATCGAGCGAGCACAAGAACTAGCAGCAGCCAATGGTTGTACAATGACTGAGACAAATGACCCCTTAGAAGCGGTTGCTGATGCTCATGTAATCTACACCGATGTATTCATCTCGATGGGAGAGGAAGATATGGAAGATAAGTTGGCTAATTTCGATGGATTTCAGGTCAATATGGACTTGCTATCTGGTGCAGACAAAGGATGGAGGTTCATGCATTGTCTGCCGGCACACCGTGGCGACGAAGTTACTGATGCGGTAATGGATCACGAACAATCTATCGTGTTCGACCAGGCTGAAAACCGAATGTGGGCACAGATGAGCCTGCTAACCTACCTCGTTGATGAAGGCGCTTGGGCCGCAATGGGCGATATGATGGGCGTCGGCTTGTAATAACTACAAGCTAACTGCAGCAGCAAATCCGAGCAAACCGAGTAACATTCCGACACGCACTCTTTGTTGTGCTGCATGGTCTTGGCCCTTCTGAAGCGGACCATTTGTTGTAATCAAGGCTAGCATTGCCGGTGCTTGGAAGATAAGTTGGTCGAACTCTAATGGGCCCAACCAATGTGGGAGATACAAGACGATGAGAGCGCCGAGAAGTGAAACATAGCCGAACATCCTTGCCTTTGCCAATCCAACTCTCATTGGTAGTGTATTGCGATCCTTATCGCTTTCCATATCTTCGCAATCCTTGATTATCTCACGTCCGAGATTTGCAAAGAAGGCAACACCTGCTGCATAGAATGCCAAAGGCGTATTCACTTTACCAATAGTTGCAGCACCGTAGAGCATCACGGCTCCTACCATCAATGAGATTGCAAGATTTCCTACAAAACCCATTTTCTTTGTTTGTATACCCATATCATATGTGTACATCAGAATGCTTGCAATACTCCAAATCGCGATTATTGCAATCGGGTCGGAAGAGAGGTATGCTCCAATACCCATCAACACAAGTGATAGTAAGGAGAATTCGATTGCCAAATGCTTGGCTTGAGTGATAGAGATTCTACCAGATGGGATTGGCTTATCTGGCTTAGCAACTGCATCTATAGCACAATCAGAAACATCGTTGAAGATATTTCCCGCTACAATGAAGCATCCGACTGATGCAGTCTGCAAAGCAACTAGACCAAGTGAATTAGAATCCCACTGGCCCTCCAATCCAAGGTGTGCACCAAGTGGTACGGTAATCGCAGCAAGTGCGATGTTCTTGACTCGGGCAAGTTCGACTACCTCACGCCACATCAAACCGTGTGGAGAGGGGCGGGTACATGGTCAGTTCGCTACTAGCGCCCAGATACAGACCCTTTCACGGAAGCCTGCGACGGTAGTGCCTTCTGCAAATCCCGCTTTGATGAAGCGGGAATCACGGGCGAGGACATTTCCGACCTGGTTCATGGTAGCTCCCCAACGGAAGCGCTTGTTTACGTGCTCAAGGATCTCGCTGGTATTGCGCTCCCCCTTGACACTGAGGAAGGTTGCAATCTCACTTCGCAGGCGACCGGTGCGACTCATTGTGCCTCACCTCGTGCTCTACGGACAAGACTTGCCCAGGTATTCGAGTTAACGACCTTCATTGGAATCCAGTCATTACTACCATCACTCGAGGTGATGTGTGTTGTATATCGTGTGTATCGGCTCTGTACTGAACCGCTCGGGGTTAGATCCGAGAAGCGTGTGTTTGGGTTCATGAACCGAGTTTACACTGCCGCCTATATCAAGAAAAGATGCACACTGGTAGGTAAAAGTGAAGGTGGAAAAAAAGCGTGCTGCGAGGATACTTTCACTTTCACCATACACTGAATGTGAAGGTGTCATCTCCGTTCAGAATAAATACCGGTGACAGGTCGGCAGGCTGTCGCTCGTATGGTGTAGCGGCCCATCATGAAGCCCTCTCGAGGCTTCGACCCGGGTTCAAATCCCGGTACGAGCACTTATGTCTGAAAAGCAAGGGGTATCAAGTCCAAATAATACGTGAATGTTCAGAGCCGTAACGTGCAAGTTTACTTTGCACAATTGGTTCTGTGAGCGGAATTCCCAAACGGTTTGAGAGTTCTTTAGCCTCATTTATTGATTCTTTTTCGCTGTGCTTCGCTATCTTTTGACCGAAGGAAACAACCGCCCTATCCATTTGATTTGATTCCTCCCACATGTAGATTGAATGTGATGGTGGCCTCATTCCACCGTCAGAACCGGGATCATATAGAACAGTTAATCGATGACCTGAGTTGACCTCGATACACTTTTGAATTTCTATATCGGAGATTTGACCATTGCTGAGATTCCTATTATCACTCGTAATAGTCAACACTTTTTTGTCCGTATCGAAATAGGTTCTATTGTTCACTTGAAGGAGCGGTTCTGGATTAAATATGCGCTTCAAAAAACCTGGAATTACAGCATACATAATTGGTACTGGTATTAGTGTGGCAAAACATGCAAGCGGCCAATTGGTCACATTTCCTGAATCTGTAATAATGAAAAAGGAAAGTGTTGTGAACCAAATAATTGGAATAACAAGAAACATCATGGAAATCATGCTACCAATAATGTAAACCACAAAATCGCCAAAACTACGAATATGTTGGAAGCTTCTTCCTCCTTCGCGATATTGATTCTCCCGAAGTAAAATAATGGTGTCTGGTAACGAATCTGATTGAAGGTGCTCAAGTAAATAATTGACATTATCTTCTGTGGAACTGATGGAGTCATACTGAAACTCATTTTCGCATAATGGGCATTCATATTCTCCAGTTTGGTCGCTTTCCAATGCAATTTCTTTATCGCAAGATGGACAGATTAATTCAACCATACAGCATCCTTTGTCTATCGATGTATAACCTTTGACCCGGCGGTCCGAACCACGTCATGGCATTTGCAGATATTTTTCCGGTACGAGCACTCATGTCTAAAAAGCGTACTGCGTTAGAGTACTTAGCCCTAAAAAAAAGGTACATTTCATTTTGATTATTCAGATCTTTCTTTCAACACTGTGTATGGAAAGGAGATGTTAAACGCTATCGGGATTATCCTGATGCTCATTGTTTAATTTTTCTTTACGAAAACTGGTCAGTAATTTATACATGCCCACAATCCCCAAAAATGCTGCAAACAATAGGATCCATGGTGCAATGAAGGGGTTGTCGCCTGCTCTGGGAGAGGCAAAGAAAACATCCCATGATATCGCCAGTGCGATTCCAATATATCCAAATCCCAAAATAAAACGATAGTTAAAATCGACGATTGATTCAGCAGCTCTCAGTCCATAAACACCTAGTGGAAACGCGCTTATGATAATTATTAGTTGCCCCAAGCCAACTTTCATTATTTGGGAATCCGCCGCCATATTTTCTATGATTTCAATGGTTGTGAAGGTAAATGTGATTATGAATATCAATAACACTTGAGTGCGTTCTGATAATAAGGGCATAATATCTTCACACTTCAGAACTCGATAAAGTTTTATCCGGCAACTAAATACTAACTTGATTCTGAAATCAATGGATCCCTATTCGTCTATTGTGAATCGACCCATTTGCCATAGGAATCCGATGCTACGAATTCCTGAATAATGATTTGTGGTACATCGTATGGATGGATATTCTCAAGTTCTTCCAAGACCCTATACTTGTTTGCTTTTGAGACTTTAATTTCAACCGCCCACTCTTGTTCTGATTGGACCTTATCCTCCCAGGTATAGGTTGAAGTCACCAAATGATGGTGGATACAAGCCGCACCAGATTCTAGCAAGGATAGGGCAAATGAGCCTACTTCTGCTTCAAGCCAACTCTTTGGCAAAGTCGTTTTGATTACCCACAAGGTGTGTGGCATAACTGGTCGGTCCCGTAGTAGGAAATCAACATTCTCATGTGTTGAGTATTCCATCACAATTTCTTGCGGAGAAACATCACTCACCTTGTGGTGAAAATGATTCTCTACTTCTCTGAAGAATATATCTGTACATTTATCAAAATTGAATATGTACTAAGTATTGAGTTTTGCTTGAATCTGCCATTATTGCATAAAAATTACCCGTGAAATATGTGGAAGTGGTAGTCACTAGTGTGATTCCAGTGATTACACCAACCGAGGTCATAGTTTCTGTAGCAGGGTCATACACGATGAACAATTCTTCGCTATTGGATGAATCCCATCCATAACCATACACCAACCCGGTAGCAGAATCTACCTCGAATCCTGCAACAGAAGAGATTACATTGGCTGAAGGTGGATTGGTAAGTCCAGACAAAGTAGCGCTGTAAGTTCCAGTTACAGAAATGGTCCCTAGTAATCTATCACCCTGATCATTCCTAATTCCAATGTAATAATTGCTGCCGTCAAAAGTGGTAGTAAGTGATGTAACCGAAGCTGGTCCGACAGAAATTAATCCGAGTTTGGAAACTACCCCATTACTTGGTTCAATGGAAACTGAAACTATGTCATCATTTGTGGTATCAAATGCAAATCCATATAGAACATCATTTACATCGTCGTATTCTATTCCTCCTACTTGTTCCAAGTCGGGCTCATTTGAATAATCGAAAGGAGTGGCTGATACGGAATAACTGCTTGTCGTGGAGATTTGAATAAGGAATACCATCGCTTGGTCATCTCTCATAATGGCAAAATACTCTCCTCCATTATATGTTGAAATAGGGTTCACCATTTCCATATTTGGAATCGTGGCCAGATAAGTTACCAGACCAGTGCCGGGATCTATTGAGACAAATACTTCCTCTTCATTGACTTCATCCCATGCATACCCGTAAAGAATATTCAAATCACAATCAATTTCAATTCCACCCAAGTTAGTATAGTCAGGGTGATTACTATAATCGAATGTGATAAATGAGAAAGCGAAGGTTCCGGTAAGATTACCTCCACAGTCGGTGGTATTTCCACCGGTTAGATTCCCCCCCGTATTGTTGCTGGTGTTGTTGCCGGTGTTGTTACCGGTGTTGTTGCCGGTATTGTTACCGGTGTTGTTACCAGTGTTGTTACCAGTGTTGTTACCGGTGCTGTTGCCGGTGCTGTTGCCGGTATTGTTACCGGTGTTGTTACCAGTGTTGTTACCAGTGTTGTTACCGGTGCTGTTGCCGGTGCTGTTGCCGGTGCTGTTGCCGGTGCTGTTGCCGGTGCTGTTGCCGGTATTGTTGCCGGTGTTGTTTCCACCTGTATTGTTGCCGGTACTATTTCCACCTGTGTTGTTGGTCCCATTCGTTTCATCTAAAGAGGGATCTTGTCCTTCAGGAAAAGGAACCTCCTCTGCTTCTATCTCTGATTCATCTAAGCAACCAGCCAATGGTGCACTCGCCATCAAAAAACACAGAAATACACAAAGTACGGACTTCATGAAAATTCTAAGAAGGCTTCACCTTTAACTTGTATTGTGATTGCTAGATGAAAACCCTAGAATCTCAATACCAAATTATCAGAAATTGACGCCTTCACCAGAATTATGCACTGTATCAGATTCCGACAGCCATGGCACTTGATTCTCAGATACTGTGGTTCTTCGGACTTGGCGCTTGGGCATTCGTCATTGTGATGGCAATCAAGCCATTCCATGCCTACCTTATGTCGAAGGGTTGTGAGAACATGGTTGCGGTTTACTACAACCGGAAAATCGCCCATATGGTTGCGGGAGGAGTTCCTCTAATCATGTGTCCAATCGTGTTCAGCGATCCAATCTATCCACTATTAGGAGGACTCCTAGGGGCTGCAGGCCTAGCTGCTGCTCATATGACCGATAGGCGACTATGGTGGATGCAAACCGAGCAGAACATGAATGATGCAACATTTGCATTCATGCTAGGAATTTCTGTATTCGTACTATGGCATTACTTCGATGATGCCTGGCTTGCAATACTACCTGCACTCTTCATGGCCTATGGGGATGGAGTTACCGGGATTATTCGCAACAAGATGTTTGCAAAGCGAACAAAGAGTGCATGGGGTAATCTCGGCATGGCTATTCTGTGCCTTCCATTGGGCTGGTTCATCGGCCTAAATGCAGTGCCATCTATTCCACTATGGGGTGCACTTTCCGGCGCAGTTGCCTCTTTTGTAGAGCGCTATGAATTTGGGCCAATCGATGACAATGTGCTAATTGTAATTGCATCGAGTATCGTACTTGCAGTCGGTGTTAACCTCGGGCCAATCATTTGAATCACTCAAATTTGACCCATTCAGAACCTGAACCGGTCAGCCTGTACCACTTTGTACCTTCATTATCAAGCCAATCATATCCGTCATCATCTCAAGACATTATTTCGTCTTGCTCTGCATCTTCTACTAATACAAACTCAAATTCTCCAGATTTGCTATCATAATCGATACATGAGAATACAGCTTTCATTTGACGGTCTTCGAAAGGATCGTGGAAATAAGGCTGGCCCGTGCGGAAAATCACAAGTATTTCCTTGTAATCAACCATACTCATTTTGCCAGTAATAGTGTATACTGCAGACTCTGCACCTTCATCGAGAAGGTCGTCTCCTTCGTTACCACGAATTACAGTTCGTTGCAGTCGGCGTTTAACGTTCATGTGAACATTACAATCTTCAATCTTCTTCCAATCTTCGCCCATGGTAGCAATAAAGCACTCGGTGTGTTCCATATTGCAAACCTACAAGACCTGTTGCATAATCATTTCTCAAACTCTTTGAAATAGTTCTCAGCGAATCGATATTTATGGAGGAGGGGATTTTGTTCGAACCACTCCCTCTAGAGAAGGTCGATTTTGCTCCTTCTGCTCCAGACCTTCCCAAAAAGCGAGGATGGATTGGCGTAGCAATTATTCGATTATTATCGCTTGCAATAATCGTATTAGCACTCAATTATTCCTTTGAAGGAGTTACGAGTATGATAGTCCTCTTCATTCTAATAGTTCCCTTTGAGAAAGTATTCCCTCGACACAGGGGGCAAAAGGTTCGACGCCCTCTATACAAATTGGATATGAGTTATGCAATGGCTTCTCCATTGCTAAATCTCATTGGTCTAATTGCCGCGGTTTTTGTCGGCGTCATTTCACTGACCTGGGTTCCCGGATTGTTGATTCGCCCACTTGTTGCACAGATTCCCGATGTAATTCTGCCATTTGTTGGATTCCTATTATTCGACATGATGGGTTACTGGACCCATCGCTTCTACCATGAAGTTCCCGTACTGTGGAAATTCCATGCAGTCCATCATTCAACTGAGCATCTCGATTGGGCTAGTGGTTTCCGTGCCCACCCTTTTGATGGAACACTAATCGCACCTGCATTCTTCTTCCTGATAGCGGCTGGGTTCACCGCTGAACTTACGGGAGTTTTTGCAATCATTCAGATTCTGCTAGGATTATTTTTGCATGCTAATGTCAGATTTAGGCTGCGCTGGATCCATCCAATACTAGGTACACCCGAGATGCACCACTGGCATCATTCAAAGGAGCCTGAGGCGATTTGGACAAATTACGGAGTAATCATTCCATTGTGGGACCAAATCTTTGGGACCTACAATATGCCAAGGGATAAACGTCCTTCGATATATGGAGTGGATGAATACATTGAACCAAACATGGTCGACCAATTGCTGTACCCACTACAAGACATCGGCAAACCATGGAACATTATTCGCCATCCTTTCAGATCGATTAAGGTTGGATTCGTATTCTACTTCCGTTTACTCAAACAAATGAAGTGGGCGATGATGCGACCCCGTGGGATGAAACCGCCAACGTGATGAGATCATTCAGCAAGTTGCTGAATCATATCCTCTATTGTTTCGGGATTAGCTTCTTTATCCTTATTTGAAACAAGGTTTCGACCGATGACGATGGATCCGAGATAGGCGAATTGCTGACGCATTGCCATGATTACATGGGAGCCGCCGCCGCCACTATGAGTGGCTAATCCGACCTTGCGCCGGTTGAATAGCGCACGGAAATCTTGCCAGTCAGTACTGAGCCAAGCAAGAGTGTTGTTGAGTGTAGGGGGCATTGAACCATTGTATTCAGGAGCGATAACAACCCATGAATCTGCGCCTTGCATCTTTGCCTTGAGTTCCGCCATTCCTGGAACGACATCGAGTGACTTCGATCTCGCAACGGTGAACATTGGCATATCGACTTCTGCAAGGTCAATGACATCAGAATCGTGACCCATTTCCTCTGCTGCTGCGGCGAATTTGTCAGCTAATTCGCGGTTGCTGCCAGATGTTGCGGTTATCATCAGTAGTTTTGCCATGGAAGGCCCAAGGGGCGTGGGTTCTCAAAGGTGTGGTTGCTAATGTTGTTTCGGGATGGTAACTGTGACTTCAAACATTCAGTGTGTGCCATGATACTTGACGGTTTAATTATTACACCGCTATGGGGTAGCATGACCGCTGTAATTTGTGGGTTTTCCCGATCCCCATTCACCCCTGCCAAGAAAGGAGCCTTGTCCAGTTCACGACCAGATGATATCGCAGCCGAGGTAATCTCGGGGCTAATTGAGAAAACCGGATTAGATCCAAACCTGATTGAGGACATCATTCTTGGTTGCGCCTTCCCTGAGGCTGAACAAGGTTTCAATTTGGCGAGAATGCTTTCTTTCCTCTCAGACCTACCGCATTCTGTTGCTGGAGTCACTATCAATCGCTTTTGCGGGTCTTCCATGCAAGCGATTCATGATGCGGCGGGCCGAATAGCAATGGGCTCTGGTGATGCATTTATTGCGGGAGGGGTCGAATCAATGACTCGAATTCCTATGTCAGGATTCAATCCAATGCCCAACCCAAGACTCGCTGCTGAAATGCCTGAAGCCTATACCAACATGGGACTAACTGCGGAGAATCTTGCTTCCATCTATGAGATTGAACGGGGAACTCAAGAGGATTTTGCAGTTGAAAGTCATCGTAGAGCCACGACTGCAGATTTCAGCGATGTGATTATTCCAATTACCACAAGCGATGGCGTGGTCTCTACGGATGGCTGCATTCGTTCGGATTCTAATTCCAGTTCATTAGCCAGGCTAAAACCCGCTTTCAAATCCGATGGAAGTGTCACTGCTGGGACCTCATCTCCATTAACAGATGGAGCCGCATTCGTTCTTGTGTGTAGCAAGGAGTTCGCACTCGCACAAGGGCTTGAGATTTTGGCCTCAATTGAATCAACTGCGGTCTCTGGATGCTCTCCTGAAATCATGGGCATTGGTCCAGTAACTGCCACACAAAAAGCACTCATGAGGGCCGGACTAAGCCTCGAAGAAATTGATGTAATCGAACTTAACGAGGCTTTTGCAGCACAATCTCTTGCTGTGATTGAGGAACTAGGACTAGATGTTTCTAAGGTCAATGTCGATGGAGGAGCTCTTGCTCTAGGCCACCCACTTGGTGCCAGTGGTGCCAGAATCGTTGGCCGTGCTGCGACTATCCTTGCTAGAAAGGATGCGAAAATCGCACTTGCGACTATGTGCATTGGTGGCGGACAGGGGATTGCCACGATTCTACGGAAGGTGGAATAATGACATTGACAATCCAATCTCCACAACATTTCGCCGAAATACAACACAACGGCGGCATCAACAAGGTCGCCGTAATTGGAAGCGGAATAATGGGTGCTGGCATTGCTGCACATTGTGCAAATGCTGGTTGTGATGTACTGCTATACGACATCGTTCCAAACGGGGCCGAAGATAGGTCGATGATCGCTCGTGATGCAATAGGACGCATGAAAAAAAGCAACCCAGAGGTTCTGATGCATCCCTCAAATTCTCAACGTATCCACCCTGTCAACCTCGAAGATGACCTACCTCTACTCAGAGATAGAGACTGGGTAATCGAGGTTGTAGTAGAGCGTCTTGATATCAAGCACACCATCTATTCCAATATTGAAGAATACCTAGCAGAAGACGTTATTCTATCCTCTAATACCTCTACAATTCCCCGTTCATCCCTTGTTGATGGCATGAGTCCTACTCTCGCATCCAAATTCCTAATCACACACTTCTTCAATCCACCTCGATATCTTCCTCTTTTGGAAATAGTGGCTGGAGAAGAAGTACAGGAGGACCTATTTCATAGAATGAGTATCTTCGCATCCGAGAGATTGGGAAAAAGAGTCACCCTCTGCAATGATACTCCTGGTTTTATCGGCAACCGCCTAGGCATATACTTCGTTCAACGAGCTATTGCAGCAACACTCGACTATGGATTTACTGTAGAGCAGGCAGATGCAATGCTTGGTCGTCCGATTGGACTTCCGAAGACTGGAGTTTTTGCCTTAATGGATCTTGTCGGTATCGACATTATCCCTGCCGTGGTGCAAAGTATGGTAGACAACTTACCTGCAGAAGATGCGTTGCACAAGATTGCAGGAAGAGGAGAAGACATCATTGAGAAAATGATCTCTGAAGGATATACTGGCCGTAAGGGCAAAGGTGGGTTCTTTCGACTCAATACCGAAGGCGGTAAGCGCATCAAAGAAGCGAGAAGTCTCGCCGATGGCACATATGCAACCGCTAATCGCCGAGCTGCATTCACCTCAGCAAAAGTCGGCCGCCAGGGTCTCAAGCGCCTCATGACACACCCTGATGAGGGTGCAGCCTTCGTCAAGGAAATACTACTCGACACCTTTGCCTATGCCGCTTCTCTAGTGCCTGATGTCAGTGAGGATATTGGCGCTATCGATGGTGCGATGAGAGTTGGCTATAATTGGAAAAAGGGACCATTCGAAATGATGGATTCGATTGGCCTTGAATGGCTCGTAGAGCAGATGGATTCGGCTGGAATAGAGATTCCAAGCTTCCTAGCACTGGCAGCCGAGAAGGGTTCATTCTATGGATTGGATGGAGGAGAAATTACTCGATTGGATTTCTCTGGAGAACTCATTCAAATTCTAAAAGGCGCTGAAGTCACTACGGTTTCTGATATCAAACGACGCCGTGGCAAGGCGATTAGGAGGAATGCCTCTGCGAGTATATGGGATGCAAACGATGGAGTCCTACTGGTTGAATTCCATTCGAAAATGAATGCACTAGATCCATTGATTATGGAAATACTCCTCGCTGCTGTCGATATTTCAGAGGGTGATGAATGGAGAGGTATCCTAATCGCTAACGATTCTGCAAACTTCTGTGCTGGTGCTAATTTAGGACTTGCATTATTTGCTGCAAACCTCGGTGCTTGGAGCACATTGGAAGAATTCATTGCTCTTGGTCAAGACACATATCAGGCTCTGAAGTACGCTGAAGTTCCTGTTGTTTCGGCCGCATCAGGGATGTGCCTAGGCGGCGGCTGTGAGATTCTCCTACATTCAGATGGAGTAGTCGCACATTCGGAATCATACAT
>Ga0315329_10000449_pt1 | contig 15928 bp, 15 predicted proteins | sample M150032315metaG_FD_203459 | JGI IMG/M metagenome (GOLD analysis project Ga0315329, IMG submission 203459) | Ammonia-oxidizing marine archaeal communities from Monterey Bay, California, United States - M1 500m 32315 | ecosystem: Environmental > Aquatic > Marine > Coastal | place: USA: California...
TTGTCTGCAAACTCTACAACCTTCTTTGGAGTATTGACATGTTCCCTATGATAGGATGCAGTAATAGATACCCTATGCATATCTTTAGAAGCTTGGTAATATTCCTCAAACCATTTTATTGGCCGAGAAACATTTGAGGTCATGTGAAGGGAATGAAAATTGCAATTAACCACATCATCATTAAGATGCTTAACAATATCAAGATACTGTGGATGAAACGTCGGCTCTCCTCCGGAGAGGCTAAAATGAAAGGAGTTGAATCCTCTTTCTCTTGCTTGTCTTTTGATTTCATTAATAGTTCCTATAGTTGCTTTAAGTGGTCTATGGTCTTTCTTATCTGACCGTGCGTATGGCCAACAATAAGAACAACGATAATTACAAAACCTTCCCAGTAACCACGATACTGTGAACGTATCTCTATCCAACATGGACCGAGTACCAAAATGTTCTATGTCATCAAATGGGATTTGACCAAAATCGTATTCACTCCACTTTAATTCTTTTACTGCCATTGCGCTGCAAATGGGTCAAACTGTCTATTACATTTAAGGGCGCAAACCTTTAAACGATTAGGACCAACTTCCCATGCCTCCTCTATTGAATTAAAAAATGTATTGACTATCTTCTCAATAGGTATCTCTTTAGCATTAATATTATATTTATTTATGTGTTCCCATATCTGAGCTTCACCAGGCTTTTGCCACCACTTATACATTTGACCAGCTGTCCAACAACAAGGGAAGATATAACCTTCAGCTGATATATAAATTTCTTTTTTCTTTATACATTTAGGTTCTATATTAGCCACATCTAAATAATTCTCCATACTACCAAACTTAGTCGTGACTTGGTCAAATTGTTTATTAGCTTTATTTCGAAACCTCTCCATTGTTGGTGGTTCAAGTAATTGGGTATTAATATCATGTCTATCATGTGCTTGGTGTGAATCCTTTTTAGTAAGGGTAGCAGATGATATATATCGACCAGACTTTTTAACAATAAACTCTTTTACACCAAGTGACTTAGCCCAGAATTCTGCTTCTTCTAATTGATGTTCATTATGTTTGAATACAAGGAATGTCCATTTAGCATTTCCACCAGCATCACAAAATGCTGATATATTATTTTCTACGTTATTCCAATTTACTCCTTGTCTATATAAATGATTGGTATCCTCTAAACCATCAACAGAAAATTCTACTTTATCAACAACCTTAGCTAATTTTTCCCACCAGGCAATTGGTCTTGCTCCACCATTTGTTATCATACTTAAATGTATTTTAGGGTTAACTTCTCTTAACCATTGCATAATCTCTAAAGCATCAGTAGCCATCATTGGATCGCCGTGGTTACCACACATATAAAGATTATTAAGTTGACTAACAAAAGCTTCTGGCATTATTGTTTGTATATCAGATAATGATAGGTCGGCATTGGTCAAGTACTTATTATCCTTCCCACCATTCTCATTCCTATCACACATAGGACATCTAGCTTGACATTTCTGTGTTGGTTCAAGATGAACCTGTTTTATATCATTATAATTATACATATGAATCTACTCCATAAGATGTACAATGTTCTTGACATACTTTAATAGATACCATATTATCTTCTATCCATTTAAATATTGGACCATTAATAATTTCTTCTAAAGAATGATGATGTATATTATGCCATTCCTTATCAATGCCCGACTCATCCCAGAGTGCTGTCATATGATCAGATATACCATACCAACAACAAGGGAAGACATATCCTTGGACTGATATGTATATGTTACCTGCAGTCTCATGAAAATGTGTATCTCCTGGAAGAGCTTGGCATTTTGGTTCAATAATTATATTTTCAACTTCAATCATTTTAAATGTTCCACAATAATATTAAATGGTAAATCAAAACTGATTTGGAAGAAATATCGCCAGACTTTGGTTGGTTCTACATAATGGCGAACTTTATTGTTCTGCAAAAATGTATTACCGTTATGAACTAATGTAGTTAGTAGCTCGTCTTTTTCATTATAGAAATCAGTTCCTGTTTCGTTATTACTCAATAACACTGTTAAAGAAGATTGTCTATGTCCATCTGTATGCTTTATATTTAACCCTGTGTTTTTTAAAAAAAGATAAGATATACTTAATTCTAAAGGAAGTTTAAATTTATCAAAAACCCAATCTGGAACGTGTGGATTAATCGAAACAAGATTGCCATCATTAAGTCCTTCTAATTCAAATTCCGCCGGAATTTCAAATTCCGTATATGTTGCCTGTGACTGATAAGACATTAACTCTTGGCGTTCATTTTCCGTTAAGTAATATTTTGGGACTTCTAAAAATATATTATCTCTTTTCATTTTATTACTTCACCAAAGTTAACCCTTGGTTCATATTCAAATTCTATACGAGCATCGCGATGATAACTTTGTTTTACTAGAAATTTTGTAAATCCTTCATTTAGCGCCCGTGTTTCAGCTTCTTTTATTTGATGTTTATTCCAAGGGAATACAAGAAATTGCCAGAAAGCTTCACCACCTGCTTTAATATATGCTTTCCAATTTTTTTCAAGTGTATTCCAATCTACATTAATACGATATATATCATTTGTATCTTCTAATCCATCAATACCCCATACAGCAAACACACCACTATATTTACCATCATTACTTCTTTCATAACTTAAATGACCTAACTTACTCCAGAATTTTTCATCTCTAGTTCCACCATTAGTAGCAATAAATAATCTAGGTTCTTTAGTAGGTAAATCATAAAAATATTTTGTGATATCAAGTATATCTGGATTTATTACTGGTTCATCTACATTTCCACAAAAGTGAATCAAATCTAAACTATCCCAACGCCCAGGAATAAAAGTTTTTTTAATTTCTTTTAAAGTTATAAATTTATTATTTAATTTAAATTCAGGGTCAATGGGTTTTTCATCTATTACATAAGCTCTTTCACATGCAGGACACGCAGCATTACAATAGTTTGATAATTCTATTTGTATTCTTCCCATCTCTGATTCATTAGGCCATATCATATAAGTCTTCCAAATCCATAATAACGTTCAAGACAAAAGAAACATTCGCCACAGTGTATTGGATAACCATCATCATCTTCTTTAACAGCTGCTTCACAAGAACAAGTATTTGGATATAATTCTTCTAATACACCAGCTTTTATATATGCTGCAGCGACATCTCTTTTATCTAAACAAGTAAATGGTGCACCACTTCTAAATAAATGTTCTGGCATATGATCACGTTCTTTATCTCTTTTATCAATATGAAATTTAACTTTATTATAATCTAAATCATGATTATGTTTAAGATATTCTAACATATCAGGAATATTACAATTGGCTGATATACCAGAATAAATATCTTCAACCTTATATTCATTCCTAAGAATATCAGCTAATTCTTCTTGACCTGTTATATAACCTTCATCACTATGTTTAATAAAATTAGTTATATGTTTAACTGGTCTAACTCCAGTTAATTCATATACTTTTTCTACAACACGTTTTGCTAACATTGGATAATATGGTTTTTCATCAGTTCCTAATGTCATTATATATATTTCAGCGTTAGGATTATCTTTACATAAATTATAATATACTATTGCAGAGTCAGCACCCCCACTTAATTTCATTCCAATTTTTTTACTCATTTAAAATCTCCATCACTTCTTTATTAATAGATTTAAATTTATATCCTGTATAGTCATCTAATAATTCTATATGTTTTAATGTTTTATCTAATTGAGGTTTAATTTTAATATCTGCAGATAATATATCATCTATACCTTTATTACCAGTTAAGTATTTTATACGTACACTCTTTGGTAATTGATATATACTAAGATGCTCAGGCCAACCTAAATAATTAACATCAAAATAGTTAAAATTTCTATCACTAGTATATTTTATTAATGGTTCTAATTTATTAAAGTTTAATATACTAATAACACTATTTGTTAAAAGCTTAGGAGTAAACATATCATCTGGGTTTTTAAATTTACATATATTATTATCTATAGTTTTCCAATCAACACCCCAACGAATACATTCTGCTAATTCTTCTATAGCATCAATGCTACATATTATTGTAACATCATTAAACCATTTTAACTTATTCACTATCTTTTCATTTGGATATATACTACAATTTGATACAATGAATAATGTAAATTTATTATTATCAACTTCTGATATAAGTTTATCTAAAAACCATTCTAAGTTTTTAGAATAAAAAGGTTCACCACCTTCTATTTTTATTACTCGTGCATAACTTAAATCAGTATTAGACAATATATGTTTCATTTGTTTTTGATAGCTACGATATTCAGTATTTGTTTCATCAAATTGAACTACCATTTCATACTTATTTAATTCTTTAACTACACTTTTAGCAGCACCCCATTTAGAACTTTGTCCTGGGTTACACATTCTACACATCATATTGCATGTCATATCTAATGCAATTTCTAAATCTTGTATAGTATTTTCTACATATAAGTTATTATTATTAAAATGTTTATTTGTATGTTGACGTCTACTTTCAAATCCTTTATTTTCTTCTATCTCGCACCAACTACATGTTTCAGGAAAATGACCTAATTCTAATTCTGATTGAATATTAGTATATGGTTTTTGTTTATGTAAATCATTTAAAGTATCTACTTCAAAAATTGTTGGATATTTATTCCATGTATCATCATTTATATTTTCCCATGCACCTGTCTTAGCCATACAACATGGACGTAAATTACCAGAACTCTCTACTACAGAAACTCCACCTTGCGCATGTGTACAAAACATTATTGCATTATCTCCTTAAATCTTGGGTGAACATCTTCTATATTAGTTCCTCTTAATTTATCCTTATGTCTAGTATGCCACTTAAAATCTAAATTATATTTTTCACTATATTCAAATGAATTAATTATTTGCATTGCATCATTACATTTTTTATTATTTTTTTTATCTAACCATTCTAATACTATATCTTTATACTTTGGTTTTAATGCTGATAATGATAATGCTTCTGGTGTTACCGATGGAAATTGTTCTAATTCTATATCACAATCATTAATAAAATAATCAAACCAAGAATCTATTATAGCATAATTATATGTTATAGCTGTCATATGTAATTTCAGTTCTGCCCTATTTTCAAATTCCTTTTGATATAATTCTAAATTTTTTGACACATCTTTCCATTTAGCTAAGGTTCTTATATAATCATAAACTGGCCCAGCACCATCTATAGATATTGCTATAATAAGATTTTCAAATGGTCTTAATAAATCAAACCATTTCTTAGATGCGTTAGTACCATTGGTTGTTATTTCAAGGTTAGTTGTAGTATTAACTTTAGCTAATTCTTTTAAGAAGCTTCTTGCTTTTAAATCCACTGAAGGCTCTCCACCAAGAACAGCAATCTTCTTTAATTTACTCATGTCAATATTATTAATATCTGAGGTATCAAGATTATTAATTATTATATTTTCTTCTGCAGCAATTAAATTTGAATTTTCTGCAGAACACATTCTACACATAAGGTTACAAGTATTTCCTGGTCTATAATCAAGTTCTTGTATTCCATCTACTATATTATACTCAGCATTATAATGTTGTCTACTAGATATTTGACCAGCACGTTCTATAGTAATACATTCAGAACAACTAAATTCATATCCACCCTCAAACATTTTTCTTTTAATTTCTTTTAAATAATTTGAAGAATTAAATTCATCAATAGTACCTTTAAAATAAGGTTCATTCCATTCACAACAAACACCAGCTCCTCTAGTTCCAGTATAGTATTGGTTAACCCAAGGTGCTAAGCAAAATGGTTTAGACATGTGGTACCCCATTCTCATCCATAGCCCAATGTCTTTCAAGACACCAAAAGCATTCCCCACAATCTTCTTGTCTAGTTCCATCCCATTCTGCAGGGTCACGATTAAAGATATAACCTTCACATGACCTAGTAACATATAATAAGTCTAATATATTATTATCTTTATATTGTTTTATTACCCAAGCTTTATTTGTATATGCTAATGGATTAGCCAAACGCTCATTATGGTCTACTAAATATCCTTCAGCTATTGCATCTTTATCTCTACTTAAAACTCTATTTTCCATTGGGATTGGTGGGTTCATTGTTGTACAATTATATCCCATATCAATATCTAAATCAAATATTAACATATCTCTATACTCATCGACACAAATATTTTCTCCTGTTCTATTATCTCCTTCAACTGCAATAGATTCCAAACCTTCTGGTATAAAATTTGTATGCCTTATCATTTTAACATTACCACGTAACTTATATAAATGGTCATAAACATGTTTAGATATAAACCCTTGCCAAGGTTTAGATTTCCAGCAACGATGGTGTGATATAATATGTAAAGTACAATCTTGATTTCTTCTATTTAATTCTCTTAATATCAACCATGAAGTTAATGCAGAGTCAGCTCCACCAGATAAATCAATAGATATATTTTTATGATTAGGGTTTAAGTAAATTGGTAATGAATCAATTACAAAAGTAGGCTCATCTTTTAAATATTCTTGTATATCTTCTATTGGTATCTCATTCATTTTAACCTTGTCATTATTTTAATTCCAGTCAATGGTTTTTGTTTTTGATATATTGGATTTACGCTATCATCTATATATCTATTAAATATTCCATCCATTACATTATCATCTAAAGTTTTAGGAGAACACATACCACATCCACACCAAGTTTTTGGACACCTCATAACTCTCATAGAACCAGATTCTAATTCTGCTCTTAATGATTTATTAATATCAATAAAATTAGATGCTTTACCTATTGGTCCAATCTCTCCTTCAAGATTTATTTGACATGTTTGATGATGCCACACTTCATCTAGTTCTGAATGTATAAATAAAAAATTCCAATTGACCATACAGTTCCAACCTTCGAAATTTGTAGAGGGAGCAAATGTACCAGGTGTCCATGTGTCATCGTTTAATAATGATAATGGCATTCTATTACAACATGGTCTTCCTATAGATGTGCCTTCACATGAAGTTTTCTTTGATACTTGTTCATTCTCTTTATTCCAATAATTTTTAAACCATTCCATTTGTTCTTCATTATATGCATGTGCTGTACCATCTTCTAAATCAGACTTATTACCTGAGTCTCCAATAACTCTAGGTATATATTTAACTCCTAGTTCATCAAACCATTCAGCCATAATAATACATTCATCAAAATAATCTTTATGAAACATTAAATTTATTTTAAATTGATAATTTGATTCTACCATATATTTAATATTATCTTTAACTAATTTTTTTTCTTGAGGTGTTGCCTCAGTATGATAGCTCAATGTAGTTGACTCACAATATTTCATTATTTCATCAGCTTTACGTTTTGTATAACAACCATTAGTAGTTACATTACATCGTAGTCTAGGATAGTTATCTTTAATATACTTAATAAATTTAAAAAAATCTGGATTAACAGTTGGCTCTCCTCCTGTAAATGCTAAGGTAGTAACTTTTTTAATTTTCCTATACTTATTTAATAAGTCAGTATATTCAACTACCCCATCTATAGTATCAATTAATGTTTGCAAAGGTGTGTTTGGACTCCATTTATTTGAATGATGTGGTCCACAATATGTACACGCATACGTGCATTTCCTGCCTAAATCCCATACGACATCTAGAGCTTCTTGTTCTGGTGCTACTTGGTCAATTCCTCGGAACATCTACGCTCCCAAATCCTGTTAAGGACTCTTTATATTCTGGAGAATTTGGAATTATGTCAGAAGAAGTAGTCCACCACGATGATGAATGCCATCTCCTTGTATCAAATAATATCATTCTACCTCTCTCCCATTCAAACTCAGAATGCCATCTCATATCTCCATACGTATCAAAGTATTCTGTTCCATGTGGATGATGCTTTAATACTCTCTTATCCCACATAGGAAATTCTTGTCTATATTTAAAAGCTTCTTTAGTATCTAAATATATCATATCGTCTTTACGAAACATCATTTTTCTAGGTTCCAATTGCATATTTTCATAATTAATTGTATAAGGTATTTTAGCACAATTCCAGTTTAATGGAATTATACAACCAACTACTACATGACATACTGTCTCGTCATCCCAAGGTATTGTTGTATAATCTGTATGAAGATTTACAGGTTCCCCTGAATGAAAAAATTCAAAGTTCCAATCGAATTTTTTATCTAACATTTTATTTAATTCATTACCTAAGAATATTTTATCTTCTTTAGATATATCAATAAAATAATTATTAAGCTCTAACCCAGATATTTTTTTCCTAGGTTGTTCTCTATATTCAGGAATCCTATCAATAAAAGGTTTGATATCAAATGGAACATCATAATTACCGTATGGAATATTTAAACTATCTATATCTAATTTACTTCCCATGATTCCTCCGTTTTTTTAATATCTGCAATCTCAACTTCATTCAATCCTTTATCAGTTCCACGTTCATCATATATACCATCAATCAACATACGCATTGCTGTCCTAACACCAGCTTGGTCTCCTTCCTTATCCCATCCAACATGAATAGAATCAGTTTCACCTAAACCAAAATCTTTACAAACTTTACTATAAAAGTCTCCATAATTTTTCCACCAAACATCTGGTCCAAAGTGTTCCATCATCTTAACACCTATCCACATATCAGATACATTAGCATAACAAAAATCATTCATTATTTGTATAGGACCAGGAGGAACTGGTAATTCACTAGACCTATAATATCGAATGCCTATTCTTTGAGAACCCATACCTAATGCTTTGGAGAGTGAAACAGATATAGACCTTATGGCTGGATGTCTTACATCAAATTCAAAATTTCTACATTGACCAAACCATGCACCATCTATATGAATAGGAACTTCAAGTAAGGCACAATAATCTAATAGTTTATCAAAGTCTTTATGATATCCAGTAGTAATACAAGAAGGATATGAAACGACCATCACATCTTTATATTGTATTTCTTTATAATGTTTAATTTGTTTTACTTTGTAATCAGTTAGTCTCCTGTGATATTTATATTCCCCTTTGAATGTACATATGTTTTTACCATGTAACATATGTAATTCATCTAATTGATGTGTAGTACCTAAGATAGCATCTCTTCTATCAAACGTATCTAATCCAATATACTTTATATGTTCATGAGAATTAATCCATTTATCAATTTCTTCTAAAAAATATTTTGTATAACCATGAGGGTTCATTGGATAATCTTTAGTACCCATCTCTTTTCTAAATTTAGGAAATGCTGACATATACATAGGTCTTTGCCTACGTGTACCCAAGTGTTCTAACGTTAAGTCTTTATATTCTATATCCATTTCTCTATTATCGCATCTAATTTACAGGGACAAGCTTTAAAGTCACAAACTATTGGATTGTCAGGAAGAACATAATTCCCTGTTTTAATATTTCCTAAAGAACCACCAACCCTTTTAGTACATCTAATCATATTACCATCTGGTTCTACCATTAATCTTTTTATACCTGCTTTACAAGTATATCCTTCAAAAAGATGAAGCTGCTGATCTAAAACTTGCATAAATGGTTTAGGCTCTCCATCAAAATGTAAATTTCTAGGAAAAGTCCAATCAAGACCAAAGTCTTTCATCTCATTATAATAATTATTTTGAATCCACCATCTTTGTTCCATACCGTAATCAGGATATTCTGTTCCATGTATATTTAATCTAGTAAACTTAGGAGTAACCTCTATTCTTAAACCTTTTAATTTTTCAAACATAGCTTTTGCTCTATCAAAATTTTGTGGTATAATCATAAGAGGAACAGATACACTTGCTTTATCTTGCATTATTTTTGCGACTTCATAAAAATGATCATCGTCTGCTTCTTCATAATGCCAAGATAGAAATACAAATGCTCTTTGTGTTTTAAAATTATTCCAATATCGTAATGTTCTGGATGCATTAGTTGAATACTCAACAAATACGTTATCACTAGATATAACATCTACAAATTCTTGGAACTTTGGCCATACAGTAGGTTCTCCACCTAAAACTTCTACGTATAAATATTTATTTTTTTCCTGTAATTCTTCAATTAGTTTAATATATGGTTGCCAATCTGTAGGCCATCGATGTGAACCATCTCTATGAAAGTCTGAACAATAGGAACAATTATAATTGCATACGTTACTAATAAATAACGTGACTATACAGCAGTCAAGGTTTTCAGATGTAATGTGCATTATCTAAATAGGTCTTTATATTGTGGTACAATATCAAGTACACTTTGTCCTCGTATTTCATCTAATTTATTTGTTATGTCTATGAATCCCTGTAAATGTTCTTTAGAATAATCCTCTGATTGCATGAATCTTATTGTACCATCAAGCACTGCATAAAAATGAGCCTTTACATTATTTGAATAATCAGTACCTCTTATCCAATCTTTGTACATTTCATAATGATCTTCTATTTCATTTTTAAAATATTGTGGTAATACCTTAATATTATAGTACTTAGGTGAGTGACACATGTGTTGAGTAATGGTTGGTCTCATTCCATCAATAGGATTAAATCTATCTAATCCAGATTCTTCTAATTTCCACTTCATAAATTCAGGCATATGATAAACATTATATGGTGTTACTGTAAATGTGAACCAACACTTAAGATTAATTTTTCTATTATTATTTAATTTTTTCATTTGTTCATATACAGAATGCCAATTAGCTGGGGTTCGTTGATAATTAAACACACCACCATATCCATCAATGGATGCACCAACTCTTATTTGTTTAAAATGTTCCCATAGCTTTAAATACTTTGGAGTAACATTTGTTAAGTTAGAATTATATTCAATCTCTATATTATGTGCATTACCTGAGGCTACTAATCGTTCTAAACTTTCTAAATGTTCAGGAATAATTAAAGGTTCACCTCCCACTATATAAAGTTTCTTAGCTGTAGTAGCATATTTTTCAAACTGTTTCCAATAATGAGGGGAGTCTTTAAACCAATCATATTGGTCAGTAATCCATTTGCCCGTTGAGGATTGATGTAGTTTTATACGAGTATGTGTATCTTTATATGTAGTATCACCTGTCATCTTAACATAATCTGGGTACCACATATGAGAATCAGTTGGTCCACACATTCTACATTTTAAATTACAGAAATTACCATAACGAATATCAATAAATTCTATTGATTGTTTATCTACGTCAAGGGTACCATCCTCCATTGTTATTGGAATAGCTGTATCTTTTTTTATATCCCAATCAATGTTCTCATATTCACGACGAGATAAAATACCATTTATCTCTTCTTGTCTACATCGTTCACATTCTGGATGCCATTCATCTTTAAGCATAGATGCACGAACCTCTTTAAGAATAGGTGCATTCCTTGCTTCATTAAAATCATGCTTGCCGGCATTATAAGTCTCACCATCTTCGGTTTTCATTATACCTTTTTGAGGTGAATACGAATTAGTATTACAACATATTCGCATATCACCATTATTTCTAAGGTTAATTGAATTCCAAGGAAGTGGACAAAAGGTTTCTTTTTTCATATTAGTAAGTAGTATTAAGTGGTATATCAGGTAAGTTGTGGTAGTCTTGGAGCCAAGATAGTTCTGGGAATATATCATCAAACTTTAATCCTCTTTCTTCAGCAACCCTATAAACCCATTCAGCAGTCTCAGGTAATCTAACACTCCAGTCTTCTGCGTTCATAAAGGACACTATCCCCTTAAGCCTATCTAATGTATATTGATTATCCATAAAGGCTTTTTTATTTGGTGCACCAGTCAATGACCAGTGTGACTCTAACCACGGATAAAAGGCTTCATATTTTTCTGTTACCTTTTTCTTAAACTCCGGAGGTAAGGCTTTACAATTCAGTTGTGGTGGCCAATAAGCTAAATGATTATCAATTGTACCTCCACCTTGTGGCCACTTATTTAATAACTTCCATTCATTAGTTAATTTCCATTTAACAAAATCAGGTATAGACCATATATTTAATAGCTGTATAGTATAAGCAGTAGTTAATCTAAGATTGCCATGAGGATAATTATCTAACTCCCTCATTTTTTTAGTGAGGTGGTCAAAGGTTGCTGGGTATCTAATATAATGTAATCTATCTCCCAGGTCATCAATAGAGAAATGAAATATAACTTCTTTGAAATGACTCCATAACTCGAATAAATTGTCGTCCCATTCCATTCCGTTGGAGTTATATCTCACTTCAATCTCTGAAGCATAACCATCATCAATTATTTGTTGTAATAATTCATAATGTTCTTTCATAACAAGGGGTTCACCACCTGCCCAGTAAAGTTGTTTTAGTGTAGGTATTTGTTCATATAACTCATCAAAGAACATAGGGTTCTTTTTATGCCAAGCATAACTTCCACCAGCCCACGCAAGCTTACCTGTTTCTTTTTCCCATCGCATAGTCTTTTCAAGATTTTCATTGACTAACTGAGGGTGTATTTTCTTATGTTCTACTATCCAACCTGATGAATCATTAGGTGAACACATAACACAAGCCAATTGACATTTGGAACCAAGACGTAGGTCAACATATCTTATTTGTGGTGGTACTTCTCCAGTTTCAGGATTATACCCTTTTAAAACTTCATCAATAGTTAATTTATTAATCCACTTCTCAGTTTCCCACATTCTTTTAGACCGGTGACCAGCATCTTCTTCCTTATAACATTTAATACAACTCTTAGGTTTTTCACCACGCATCATGGCCTTACGAGTCTCTCGCATATAAGTATTATTCCAAGCTTCAACTAAAGAGGTATTAGATAGGTTAGCAGGTTTACCATCGTCACCTTTAAGGATTCCAATATCACTTGCTACTTTATCTGTTGAGATTGGATTCTGAACACCTGACGCGTTGGCTGTACAACATACACGCATGTGGCCATTAGGTCTGGTTGAGAGATGCACCCAAGGAAGGGCGCAGAAAGTATCACTTGTTTCCATAATTCTATTTATAAGGGCTCCTTGCGGAGCCCCTAAGGTTAACTAATAAGGAGTAGTTATTATTAGTTCAGTAATGAACCTGCTGCATTATAAATTGCAACTCTATAGTGTGCTCCACTTTGTCCATCTAATAAGTCAGCATCTAATGAAGAACCTGCTCCATCAACTGTTAACAATGCAGCTAATATTTGTGCTGCAGTCTGGTCAGCTGTGGCTGAAGCTTCAATTGCATTCAATTTAGAATGGTCAGCATCGGTAAATGTATTTGAATCACTTCCTGCTTCAACAGCAGCAACAATTTCAGCATTCGTCTGGTCTGCAGTAGCACTAGCTTCGATAGCATTTAATTTACTATGGTCAGCATCAGTAAATACGTTTGAATCAGAAGCAGCTTCAACTGCAGTTCTAATTTCAGCATTTGACTGGTCTGCTGTAGCACTAGCTTCAATAGCATTAAGTTTGCTATGGTCTGCATCTGTAAAGACATTTGAATCACTGGCTGCTTCAACGGCTGTTCTTATCTCAGCATTGGATTGGTCAGCTGTTGCAGAAGTTTCAATAGTATCTAGTTTAGTACCATCAGTTTGTAAATCACGACCATCGACTGTACCGCCAATTACAAGGTTACCTGATGAAGGATTATATGTTAATCCAGTATCAGTTTCAAGACCCTGTGTACCTGTAGCACCATCAATGAATGTTAAGTATACTGTTTCATTAGTTGAGTCATTAGCTGTAGCAGTAATACTAGTTGCTAAATCAGCTGTACCAGTTAAGTTACCAGTTACGTTACCTTCAAGGTTTGAAACTAACGTTGCTGTAGCATGGCCTGTACCTGAGGTATTAACCGTAGTAGTTGGAGCCGCTTGAGAATCTTTATAAAGTTTCCATTTACCAGAATCAGAAGCATCTCTAAATAATCCACCATATAAGTCTTGTGAACCAGAGGTATCATATAAACCATACAAACCAATATCAACTGCATCCGCAGCATTATTGCCTGTTGCTAGGTGTAGTAATGGGTCAGCAACCTCAATTGTTGTTGAGGAAACTGTTGTTTGAGTACCAGATACCGTTAGGTTACCAGCAATTGTTACATTGTTTGGTAAACCAATCGTTACTGTACCAGCGCTTTCACCAACTTCAATCTCATTAGCAGTACCACTAAATGTGGCTGTACCACCAAGAGAAATAGGTGATGTATTTGAACCATCACTTACGGTCCATGTTGAGTTAGCCAAGTGAACATTGTCCACTGAAGCATCTACATATTGAGGGGAATCAACTGAATTGGCTGACATATGAGCTAGGTCAATTGAAGCATCAACATACTGGTCAGAATCTACTGAGTTAGCTGACATATGAGCTAGGTCTATTGAACCATCTACATAAGAAGCACTATCAATTGAGTTGGCTGCCATGTGAGCTGCATCTATTGAACCATCTACTATATGCTCTGAATCAATTTGGTCATCAGCAATCAATGCCGATGTAATTTGATCTGCTCCAATATGAGCTGTATCAATTGAAGCATCAACATATTGGTCAGAATCAATACTATTAACTGACATATGAGCTAGGTCAATTGAAGCATCTGCAATTTGAGCAGAGTCAATAGCATCATCTGCCATTAACGCATTTGTTATTTGGTCATTTGCAATATGAGCTGTATCAATTGAACCATCTACGTATTGGTCTGAATCAACTGAATTAGCACTCATATGTACTAAGTCAACTGCACCATCTACTATTTCAGCTGAGTCAATAGCATCATCTGCCATTAACGCGTTGGTAATATTACTAGCTGTAATATGAGCAGTTACAATTGAAGCATCAATATAAGCATCTGTATTAACTGAGTTAGGTGCTAGATGTTCTGCATCAATAGCGTCTGCAACAATATGTTCAGAATCAATTTGGTCATCGGCAATCAATGCAGATGTAATTTGGTCTGCTCCAATATGTATTGTATCAATTGAACCATCAACATACTGAGGTGAATCTACAGAGTTGGCTGACATATGAGCTAAATCAATTGAAGCATCAACGTATTGATCGCTATCTATAGAGTTAACACTCATATGAGATAAGTCAACTGAACCATCAACTAGTTCTGATGAATCTACTGTATTAGCAGCAAGACTTATAGTACCAGTATCTGTAATTGTTGCATCACCCGACATAGCTGCATCACGCCACATTGAAGTACCTGTGTCATATAGTAATAAAGCTGCATCACCTGGTGAAGTTAATGTAACATCATTGTCTTCTGCTAAGGTATTTTCTGCACCAACTTGAGCATCTACATAAGCTTTGACGGATTGCTGTGTAGGTAACCTAGTGGCCGAATCTGTTCCCATGCCATCTTCATCGATGACAAATGAATACCCTGACGCATCTGCTTGAGCACTTGTTACAATCGTACCGGCATCATCCGGTAAAGTTATTGTTCTATCTGTGGACGAATTAGGAGAAGCTATGGTAAATATACCTGTTCCGCCTGCATCACCCGCTAATTTTAATTTTGACATTTTTTGTCTCTCCTATTTATTAAACTATCGCCCAGGTAGAGCCTGAACCGACTGTAACTGAGTATCCTGTATTTATTGTTATAGGTCCACATGAAACTGCATTATTGCCATCAGTCATTACATAGTTAGATGACACTACACTTTCGTGTTCCCATAATGGTTCATCAGTAGTGTTACCACCACCGACTAATCCCCAAGCACTACCGTCATATATCTCGGCACCACCGGTTGTTGTATTCCATCTGAAGTAACCAGCACTTGGAGAACCATCCCTTTGTACTGTTGTTCCAGAAGGTATCTTTGCAGATGCCGTAGCACCTGATTCCATAACCGCGCCAGCAGC
>Ga0315329_10000450_pt1 | contig 15901 bp, 20 predicted proteins | sample M150032315metaG_FD_203459 | JGI IMG/M metagenome (GOLD analysis project Ga0315329, IMG submission 203459) | Ammonia-oxidizing marine archaeal communities from Monterey Bay, California, United States - M1 500m 32315 | ecosystem: Environmental > Aquatic > Marine > Coastal | place: USA: California...
TTTTGATTTTTTTGTGTTATTTAAAATAATTATTGATTATTAATCATGCTTCATTAGTTTCTTCTAGAACCCAGTCATATCCACGTTTCTCAAGTTCTTGTGCAAGTGATGCATCTCCACTTTTGAGCACTTTACCTTCTGCAAATACATGTACATAATCAAGTTTATCTAAGAAATTTAGAATTCGTGCATAGTGGGTAATCAATATAGTTGTAGAATCCTTATCAGAAACCTCACTTATTGCTTTAGCAACTGATTGTACGGCATCAATATCTAAACCAGAATCTGGTTCGTCTAAAATTGAAACTTTTGGTTTTAATACTGCCATTTGTAAAACTTCAGAGCGTTTCTTTTCTCCACCTGAAAAACCTTCATTGAGATATCTTGAGAGAAATTCATCCTTTAATCCAACAGCATTAATATTTTGTTTTAGATAATTTTGAAATTCTCTTACTGTAATGAAAACTTCTCTATCATCACCTTGTAATGCTTTACTTAGTGCATTGTAAGATGTTCTAAGAAAATGTGAAAAGCCTACACCAGAAACTTCTGTTGGATATTGAAATCCTAAGAAAAGTCCTTTTTTTGCTCGTTCATCCGCAGTAAGTTGCAAAATACTTTCACCATCAAGAAGAATATCTCCATTGGTTACTTCGTATTTGGGATGTGCAAGAAGTGTATACGCCAAGGTACTTTTTCCAGAACCATTTGGTCCCATAATTGCATGAACTTCACCCGGTCCTGTTTTTAGATTAACTCCTTTTAGAATTTCTTTGCCGTCACGTGTGACATGAAGATCTTTTATTTCTAATACTGCCATGTAATTACTCTCGAAGTTTGATATATAATCCAGACTAATTTTAGCTATTCCTAATAATAAAAATAAGAAAAAGGGGGAATTATTTGTTGGCTAGAATTGGTCTTAGAGTAAGGATTATCTTATTTGTAGTAAGAATTTCTTTCACTCTATTTCTAATTGTTACTTCTGTAACACCAGAAACTATTGATACATCTCGCTGTAGAACAGTTTGTCCTAGAAGAATGGAACCAATATACATGTAAGCAGATGCAATTCCATTTGGTGCTTTCCCATCAGTTAAACCTACCACTTGTGATTTTTCTGCAATTTCCAAAGCAAGTCGTTCAACACGAACGTCAGTTCTTGTTAGATTTGCGATTTTGGAGATATACTTGTCCATGGTTACAGTATGTGTAACTTCCTGTCCCATCTCCAATACCAAGTTTCGATAGTATTTTGCAGCAAGCTTCGATTTTGCTTTCATATCTTTTTCTAGACATACCTCTCTGCATATTTCTTCTAACGAACGAACAACATCACATTGTTTACAAGCCAAGTAAACTACAGCAACTGTAATACTAATCACAGATTTACCTTTTACTTCAATGTTCTTTCCATCTAGGCTACGATAGATCTTTGAAGCAGTTTCAACAACATTTTTTGAGAGACTACAACTTGCACATGTTTCAGTAATTTTTCCTAAAACATTTGTTAGTCTTCTTTCACGTGGAGATGTGACTCTAACTCTTTGTTGCCACTTTCTAAGATTTTGCATCTGATTTGATACAGAACTATTGATTTTTTTGCCACTGAAATCAGTGCTACTAATAGATATCTCAGTTGCAATACCCATGTCATGTTGAGCGAATGTAGTTTGTCCTGTTGCCCTAGCTAATCTCATTTTATCAACTAGATCAGCACCTTTCGTCTCTGGTCCATAGTCAGCCATTTGTTCATCTACAACAATACCGCAGCTTGAACAAATTCGTTCACCATTATGAATGTCATCTACAATTGTAGATTTGCATTCAGGACAGCAAACTTCTATTTCTAATGTTTTCATCTATGTCGTTTTCTCCTGTTTTTTTTCATTACAGGAGTTTGTTCCAGTGAAAAAACTTTTGCTCCACTAATCTTTTTTAAATTATTTGTTAGTGGTATTGCTGATGCAAATGGCTCTTTGATTGGTCCAATTAACTCTGTAACACGTCCAATCTTTTGATTATTTTTGTCACAAAGAATTTGACCTTCTTTAATCTCTTTATTGAGTCGTACAATGACTCTGCCGCTATTGGCAATATGCAATACTTCACCTACCTCCTGCAATTATTATTTGATATGCACAACTGTTTACGTTAAGTTCTGTCAACAAAACTTTAGCTATAAGCTATTTTGGTTATTTTTTTGATTGTTTTGCTCTTTTTGAAACTAGTTTATCTGCAATTTTATTCATAATGTTTGTTTTAGTTGATTTTTTTTCAAGTACAATGTAACCTGATCTTACGTATGGTCTTTTTGGAAATCTAACCTGTTCTTCCGTTTCTGTTGGTTCTAGACCTGCAGCCTTTGTTGCATCAATTAATTCCTTCAATGATGGATCAAAAATACATTTCTCTTTTGAAAGCCTCCTACCTTTATTTCTAGGTAGTGTCTTATTGAAATAATCAAGCCAGATTACGACATGTTCGTAATCTTTCATTTTATCACTTTAGTAAAATTGCGTTAATAATTCCGCATTGTCCAGGTCGTGAAATAACTTTACAATTTCCATCTTCTGTTTCTATGACAGCACCTTTTGTTATTACACCACGTCTTTGGTAATCATTATTTGTCTGATTTTCTAGAACCCTAATAATTTTTGATCTTTTTGTTTTTGCATTATCTAATACTAAATTAACATGACTAGCTGTTTTTAATCCAGTTTTTCTATTATTCCCTCTGGTTTTTCTTGTTCTTGTTTCTTGATCACCCATTAAAGCTTCATTTGGATATCTATCAGTTTGAAATTTTTGTCTAGTTTTTAGTGGGTGTCTAATTCCACCAGTAATTTTACTTGTTTTTAGACCCTCTACTGATTTTTTCACAAAATATTTCTAATATACTCTAATTTATACAAAACGCAAGTTTTTTAGAATTTTATACATTGTTTATGAAATATTAGATGTAGGTGTGATTATCTTATCTGTATTTCTAGTTCTAACTTTTTTGAATAATTTCTGTCTAAGTGTATCAGCATCACCCTGTATCCCAAAATACTTTTTAAATTTCTCAGTTGTATTATAGACCTTTAAACGACCTACATTCTGATGTTCAATAAAATCTAATTGTGCTAATTCTTTAAGATGAGAGTATACTCCAGTTCCTCTAACTTCAACTAACTGCTTACTTGAGATTGGTTGTTCATAAGCTATGTATGATAATGTTTTTTGTGTAGCTTTAGCCAAAATTGGTTTTGATGCATATCTTCTACCTATTGATGAACTGTATTCTGGTTTTAATTGAAATACGTATGAGCCATCTGGTAATGCCACAATTTCTATTGCCTTAAATGCTGTCTTTGCCTTATGCATCAATTTTTCAACCATATTCAGTGTTTTTGCTCTTGATTCTGTGCCTGAGGCTCGTATTAATTCTTCAATACTAAGTGGTCTTCCTGCAGAATATAAGGCAGATTCTAGTCGTGCAATAGATTCACTTTCATCTTCAATCTTTACCACACCAAAAACCTCTTCGAAATTGACTTAAAATCTTCCTTCACATATCATTGATCAATTTGTTAATTATTCTTTGATCAATGTGATACTAATATCATCATCAACTTGCAACAAATCTACTTTTTCATCTCGTGCCAAAAATAATGTGGCAAAAAAGCATCTAATTGAATCAGTAATATCAAGATCTTTTGTTATTGATGCCAATAATGCGGTTCCATTAGATTCAAGTTTTTTTAAAATTAGGTCTTGATACTGAGGAATAAGGTTTTCAAGATTGTTCATAATGTTTTTGAAATCTGGAACATCCACAGGTTCAAAACTTAATTTATTTGATCTTCGCTCTCTTGGATTTGCTATTGTGCCAATAAGATTTTCTAATAGATCTAATAATTCATTTAAAGAAACCGGATAAGTTGATTCATGTCTAAAAGGAATATCCAACATCTGGATATCAATATCTGATCTTTGTCTAATTGGTTTATTCTCCATTGCAGCCTTTTGAAGCGCAAATATATTTTCAACTTTCATTCTATAAATTAATGATGAAGATAATGCAGCCATTCCAGCAATTCTGAGGTCTTTTTTATCCGCTTTTTCTAAAACACTAATCAACATTGTGAGTATTTGCATCAAATCAATTTCCCAGATATCTTTTTTCTTTACACCTTCTGGATCAAACAAAATATTTAGTGGCACTTTAGAAATTTCGGATTTTGTTTCCTCCTGACTCATGGTTTGAATAACTCTCAATACCATAATATCTTAAGGCTCTATTTTTTCTCCTCAACCAGTCAACTCTTATATTATTATGCTGAAAATCAAAACTGTTGAAATCTGCTCAAATCATTGAACCGAACAAACCTTTACAAATAAATGAAATTGTTCTGCCAAATCCGAATGGGAATCAAGTTATTATTAAAGTAAAATCAACTGGTGTATGTCATAGTGATCTACATCTTTGGGAGGGAGGTTATGACACTGGTGACGGATTTATGAAGGTTACAGATAGAGGTGTTAAATTCCCAGTTACTCCAGGTCATGAAGTTGTTGGAACTGTTGAGCAAATTGGAGATTCTGTAGAAGGAGTAAACATTGGTGATTTGGTATTAGTTTATCCTTGGATTGGATGTGAACAATGTCCTACATGTCAAAATGGTGATACAAATTTATGCGAATCGCCAAAATCATTAGGTGTATTTCAAAATGGTGGTTATGCAGAATATGTTTTAGTGCCAGATAGTAAGTTTTTAGCTAAAATTAATAATCTTGATCCAGATGCAGCAGCATCACTTGCATGTTCAGGTCTTACTGCATTTACAGCAATAAAAAAAGCACTAGTGAATAATCCTGAAAACATCTTGATAGTTGGAGCTGGTGGTCTTGGATTAATGGGAGTTCAGATCGCAAAGGCATTAACTAATTCGAATATAATTTGTGCTGATCTTGATGATAAGAAATTAAATTCAGCAAAAGAGTTAGGTGCAACTCATATAGTTAACACCAAAGAACCTGATGCAATAAAAGAAATTATGTCAATTTGTAATGAAAAAGGCGTAGATAGCATAATAGATTTTGTAAATGCCCCACCAACAGTAAAAATGGATCTTTCAATAATTCGAAAATGCGGTAACATAGTTCTTGTTGGATTATTTGGAGGCTCAGTTGACCTTTCATTGGTGTCGGTACCACTAAAAGCAATTACAATACAAGGTGCATATACTGGAAACTATAATGATATGATTGAATTAATTCGACTTGCACAGAGTGGTGTGATTAATCCCATAGTTTCAAAACATTATACATTAGATGAGGTAAATATTGCATTAGAAGACTTAAAAAATAGAAAAATTATAGGACGTGCTGTTATTAACCCATAATCAATTATTTAAAAAAATGGTCCCCACTGAAGGATTTGAGCCTTCGACAACCCGGTTTCTGTATGCCTAGTAGACTGCTGTTTTTCAGCCTTAAGCCGACAACTACAGCCGGAAGCTCTACCAGGCTGAGCTAAGTGGGGACTATTATTTTGTTATTTTTTTGTATTATTAACTTTGGTTTTAGAATAGGCAGTACGAAAAATTAAATACTTTTTGATTAAGAAATTTTATGGCACCTTTAATTACTAAAAGTAATGGCTATGTGTGTGTACCTTACTTACATAATCATGATTCAATTGAATTAAAGGATTTATGGATAAAATCAAAAAATATAGAATCATTGTTTTTTGCAACTGCAACTTTTTCTATTGATATTAAACCATATTTTTCAACTACAGTAAATCACTTTCTGGTCGCAAAATTCAAAAATGATCTAAAAACCAAAAAAGAGTTTTCAGACTATATTAGCACCCAACCAATATTTCTTTTTAATTTAGAAAATGTGATATTTGAACGTGTAACAGAAGGCAAAACAAATTTTTTATCATTATATTATTTAGAGTTCGGTGACTCTTCTGAAGATTTACTTGATATAGCAGCATTTACTGCAAAAAAAGACAAAATTGGAATCTCAGGATTTGGAAATATGGAAGTTTTTGCAAATAAAACTCCAAAATTCATATTTCCTTACAGCGATCATATAGTCATTTTTGAGATATCTAGCGAGAAAAGTCATCAGAGTGATAGCAAGTATTGCGAACAGGCAAGACGTGACATATGTAGAAAAGGAATTGTGATGAATAATTTTGCTAGTTTTTCAATTCTTGAAAAACTAAAATAAAAAAATGTAAATAGTCCACAAAAATTTTAATCAGTATGAGCAAGCCATCAGATTTAGGTTCATTAAAAATTGGTTCATACATACTTTTACCAGTAGGTGATCAACCAACTGGCGAACCATGTAGAATTTCTGAATATGATACAAGTAAACCTGGTAAACATGGTGCTGCAAAAGCACGAATTGTTGGAGTCGGTGTTTTTGATGGTGCAAAAAGGCCACATGTTGGACCAGTCAGTATGCAAGTACACATTCCGTTAATTGATAAAAGGACTGGCCAAATCATCTCAATGTCAGGTTCTGAAATCCAAGTTATGGATTCAGAAACTTTTGAAACAGTTGATATTGCAATGATCGACGATGAACTAGAAGGAAAAATTGAGCAGGGTCAAGATATTGAATATTGGAATGTAATGGGAAGGACAAAAATAATGCGAATTAAAACATCTTAAATTGGATGCTAATGATGTTTGGAAAAGCCATCTGAATTTTGATGAAGATTATGAGTTTTGAAGCATCCAGATTTCAGTTGATATTATGAAAGTAGCCGCATTATTTTCAGGTGGAAAAGATAGTACGTATGCAATATACAATGCAAAGAAATCGGGTCACGAAATAGTAGTATTATTTACTATACAACCAAAATCTGATGAAAGCCATCTGTTACACTTTCCTAACATATCCCAAACAAAACTTCAATCACAATCAATGAATATTCCACAAATCATAGTTTCAATAAACGACATTAATGTAGATGTTGAAATATTAGAGTTAAATAATTTAATTAAAACTGCAAAAAAAACATTTGATTTTGAAGGAATTATTCATGGTGGTATTTCTAGTTTGTATCAAAAAAATAAGTTTGAAATACTTTGTCAAGATAATAATTTGGAACTTATTTCATCAATCTGGCAAAAAAATGCATTATCATATATGAAAGAACTAATAAACGATAATTTTGAATTTATTATTTCAAGTGTAAGTTCAGATGGTTTAGATCAATCATGGCTTGGAAAATTAATTAATCTTTCAGAATTGAAGAAACTCGAAAATTTAAGTAAAAAATTCCAATTTAATTTAAATTTTGAAGGAGGTGAAGCAGAAACTTTTGTGATAAATTGCCCATTATTTAAAAATAGAATAAAAATCATTAAATCAAACAAAATTTGGGATGGAGTAAGAGGAAGATTTGAAATAGTGGGATCTAAATTAGAAAACAATGCTTGATAATCTTAAAAATGGATTGCGGTCAGCAATTAAAAAAATTGTCAGTTCTTCTGGTATTGATGAAGAATTAATAAAAGAATTAGCTAAGGATGTTCAGCGTTCATTATTACAATCAGATGTTAATGTTAAGCTAGTTTTAGAAATTACAAAAAATCTAGAAGAACGTTCATTAAATGAAACTCCACCACCTGGGCTTTCCCGTAAAGATCACATCGTAAAAATATTATATGATGAATTATCAAAATTACTAGGAAATGATATAGAATTTCATTTTAAATCGGGAAAAATTAACAAAGTATTATTGTTGGGCATTCAAGGAAGTGGAAAAACAACAATTTCTTCAAAATTAGCAAAATTTCTTACTAGGCAGGGGTATCGTGTTGGTGTAATTGGGGCTGATACATTTCGTCCTGGTGCATTGGTACAACTACGAACTATGTGTGAAAAAACAAATGTAGAAGTGTTTGGTGATGAAAAAAGTAAAGATTCTCCTGACATTGTAAAAAGAGGATTAAGTCATTTTGAGAATTCTAATCTAGACATAATTTTGATTGATACAGCAGGAAGACACAAAGAAGAAAAAGACCTTTTAGACGAAATGACAAGAATAAGTGAAATTGCCAACCCAGATCTTGCACTATTAGTAATTGATGGTACAATCGGTCAACAGTGTTTTTCACAAGCAGAGGCATTCAACAAAATTGTACCAGTCGGTGGAATTGTAATTACAAAATTAGATAGTTCTGCGAAAGGTGGTGGTGCATTAGCTGCATCTACAGCTACAGGTGCACAAGTTATGTATGTAGGAACAGGTGAGCGGATTGACGATTTAGAACAATTTTCACCTACAAGATTTGTTGGTAGACTTTTAGGAATGGGTGATGTACAAGCGGTTCTTGATTTGGCTAAAAGACTTGAAAATGAAGCTGATGAAGTTCGTCTAAAAAGAATTTCTAGCGGAAAAATGAATATGGAAGATTTCTATTATCAATTAGAAGAAGTTACTAAAGTCGGGTCTCTTCAAAATTTAATGGAAACAATGCCAGGATTATCAGGAATTGTTAAAGAAGACCAACTTGAACAAATGGAAACACGTGTAGATAGATGGAGATACATTATTCAAAGTATGAATAAAGATGAAAAGGCTGATCCAGATCTATTAAATGCATCACGAATTAAAAGAATTGCAAGGGGTTCAGGATGGCCTGAACATGAAGTTAAAGAACTAGTAAAAAATTACAAGAATTCAAAGACAATGATGAAAGCATCAAAGGGAAGACAAATGCAAGGCATGCTAAGGAAACTTGGTCTTGGCTGAGTGACTAAAAATATTGATTAAATGATAAGAATGGCAAATGTTGTGAAAAATCAAAAATTTAACAAAAAAATTACTAATGAAATTTTTAAAAAATATAGTTTATGTAATTTTTGCTCTGTGCGTTTAAGGTCAAAAAAGAGTTTCAAATTAGCAGATAAATGTTTTATTTGCAAAAATATTTTTCAGCAGATCGACGGTATAGTTACAAGAATACTTCAAAGTATTTCATCTTATGAATTTTCTAACTTTGAAACTGGAATAATCATCAAACCATCCTTAATCGACAAAGATGATCACATAAAATCTAAATTTCAGATAAAAGGAGTAAGCAGTATCAAAACAAACGTCAATCATGAATTATCAAAACAAATAATACGTAAAACAGGATCAAAAATTAATCATATAAATTCGGATTTAACCATCAAAGTTAATTTCAAAGACGATTCGTATGAAATACATACAAAACCACTATTCATCTATGGTAGATATATAAAAAAATCTCGAACATTGATACAGAAACAATCTAGTTGTGTTAACTGTCACGGTAAAGGATGTTATTCTTGTAATTTTCATGGTTTACAAAATTTTGATAGTGTTGAAGGGCAAATAACAAAATTTTTGATTAAAAAATTTAATTGCCTACAAGTTAAAATTAACTGGATGGGAGGAGAAGAAAAATCAAGTTTAGTTCTTGGTAATGGAAGACCATTCTTTGCAAAAATAATTAACCCAAAAAAGAGAAAAGGAATTTTTAGAACAAAAATTAAATTAGATGGTATTCAATTATTAGAACTAAGAAAAATTATAGTTCCACCCAAAGATCAAGTTTCATTCAAATCAAAAATTGAGGTTATAGTAAAAACAGATGATTTAATTAAAGATAAAATATTTACCGAGTTAGAAAAATTAGAGATGCCATTACAAATTGATATACATGGAAAAAAATTAGTAACAAAACAAATCTATAAGATCACATTCAAAAAAATACCCCAAAAATTATTGAAAATTAATATGTACGCTGATGGTGGAATACCAATAAAATCATTCATTCAGGGCTCTAATGTAATCCCTAATTGCACACACCTATTGAAAAGCAAATGTGAATGCATACAATTTGATTTTAAAAAAATTGATGTTGTGTCATAAATAATTAATCAGCATTTTTTATACAAAAATTTTCAAATATAATTATGGATCCATTACAGAAAGTGTATAATGCATTTACATCAAATTTATTTCCAAAAAATGTATTTGATTTGATTAATAATAGATTTTCTTTGGTTTTAGAAGGGATTGCTAGAATTGAGAAAGCATCTGGAATTAGATTTCCAATTGCATATGTAGAACCATCTTTAGTTCTTAGTTCCGAAACAAATTCATTTGATTATGGAATTCTTTTCGCACGAACAATACCTGTTTTCTCGAATAATTCCGTTCAAGTCATTATTCAAATATCTGCACCACTTGTGGCTTATGGATTAAAGGGTACAATTCATGCTATTCTTGCACATGAATTTTTGCATTATTTAGAATTAATTTCAAGAATATCAAAAATGAATATTATATCAGATGAATTATCTGGAAATCTTTTTGAAAATGTATATTCTGATAACACTAAATTATTTGAACCACAGTGTGTTTTTGATGACAAAACTCTTTTACAGCACATAACTAAAAAATTCCCGTCTGGATTTAGAGATTATAAACTAGAAGATAAAGTTTTGAAGTTTTGGATTGAAAAAAATCTACCAACCATAAAAGTTACATTAGATACCAATAATGTAAAATTAAATGCTGAGTCATTAGCCAAAATGAAAATCAATTCTATATTATTAAAAAACTTAGAACAGATTCAAATAAAAAATTCTAAAATAAGAAAAAAGAAAATTTATTAAATAAATTCGGTGTCACCGCATTTACCACATGCTCTTCTGTTTTTATGGTTTGACATATAGACACCTTTTCCACATCTGGAACAGTTTTTCCTTTCCCTGGTAAATTTTTCGCCATCAATTTTAAAAAATTTATACACTTTTGGACTAATTCCTTTGTTACCTTTTTTTTCCACTGCCATTATTCTTTCGCATCCTCAGTTTTTACTTCCTCAGCAGGTGTATCAGTTTTTACTTCCTCAGCAGGTGTATCAGTTTTTACTTCCTCAGCAGGTGTATCAGTTTTTACTTCCTCAGCAGGTGTATCAGTTTTTACTTCCTCAGCTTTTGCTTTTTGTTTTTCTAATCTTTCAAAAATTACTGGATTAACCTGTTTTTTAGCCAAATTTTCATCATCATAAATATAGAATGTTCCTAAGATATTTGGCCTTCCGGTATCATTTTTTAAATTAATAGCAATTACAGTTTTTCCATTCAATTTTAGTTCTTTTGTAATCATTTCTACAGCCTCAGATTTCTTTAATTTGCCTGCTAAACCCCTAAAATTACATGTAATTTCTCTTCGTGATAGAAATGAATTATTTACATCGTTTACTGTTTCAATCATTGACATGTACACAAGCCTCTGAATAGTTCTTATAAACCTTCAATGAAATAAACAAGAAATTTAAGAAAACACATTAAATCAATTGTATGGAACGCTATATGCTGCATCTCAAGAATAATTCTGATTATAACAGAAAAATGGCAAACACAATCTTACTTCAGTCACGGGATCTTGCATATGGTATGAATCTAATTTTACGTGATTGTAGAATTTCAAAAAAATATGTTGAATTAGACACTTCAGTACCAGAGGCGTTTCTTGATGATTTGGTAAAAAAATTATCTATCATTGCACCATTAGATCATGCTAAACATGTTATTGAAGAAACTTTTGAAAAAACAGATGCAATATCTCAGGGAAGATCCTATTTTAACGATGAACGTTTTTGGGAGTGTCATGAAGTACTTGAGGGTGTTTGGAAAAGCATTGATGGTGATGAAAAAAAATTAGTTAATGGTCTAATTCTAGTTGCTGCAGGTTTGGTTCACTATCAGAAAGATGAGGATGAAACATGCATCTCAATTTTTAATAGAGCATTAGAAAAACTTCAGTATTCTAGTGGAATGTATTATAAAATAGACGTTGATAGAGTCAAATCACTTGTATTAGATATGATTAAAACCAAAAAAATTTTTACTTTTGCAATTTAATTATATCTAATGCTGTACTAACTACTTGTGCACCTTCTAGTAAACCAATTTCACCTTTCTTGCCATCAGATTCAGTAAATCGCTGAGAATTATCATTTTTTATTTTATTACCTGAAATTAATAATGGTACTGGATGATCACTGTGTCCTTTATTTATGCATGGTGTCGAATGATCTGCAGAAATCATAACAACAATTTTTTCAGTGTTAATGTTTTCTAAGAGTGTACCAAAGAATCTCTGATCTATTTCCTCTATATTTTTCATTTTACCAATAGCATCACCATCATGACCAAATTCATCTGGTCCCTTCAAGTGTACATAAATAGCATTTTCTGTTTCCATAGCTTTTGCTGCAACCTGAGCCTTTTTTTCATAATCTGTTAAACCACCTGCACTAAACGCATGCATTTTTAATACATTTGAAATACCAACTTCAACTGGCATATCAACAATACATGAAAAATTCATTGAGTATTTCTCATTAATTGGTTCTGCTTTTGGATATCTGTTACCAGCGTCACGTAGAAGAATACTATTTAGTAGTTTTTTGTTTTGTTTTGCACGATTCTCATTAACTTGACTTTGCTTCAAAATTTTTAATGTTTGTTCTGAAAATTCATTAACCAATTTAGCAGTAAGACTTGCAGAATCACTATCATCTAATGGTAAACATCGTTCAATTTTCAGAAAATCACCTACAGCTTTCGCAATGCCCATACCATTTACTCTGGAGTATGCAGGATCAGTATTAGAAATATTTGCAGAAAGTGGTTGTTCATCTCTTATTCTTACTACTACTCTATGTCCAATTGTTGGTGTAACTACTACATCTGATAATGGGTTTGAAAATTTTAATTTACTTTCTAATTCTTTTGATACACCAATAGCATCATTCTTTTCAATATGACGGCCTGCTCTTCTATCAATTATGATATCTTTCTCATCTAACGTAGCAAAATTTCCACGCAGTGCTAAATCACCATCTTTAAAATCAATTCCAATTCCAATTGCTTCTATTACACCTCTTCCTACATAATCTGAATGTTGGAATTTGTAACCAAGCATGTTGAATACTGCTATATCTGATTCTGGAGCAATACCCTTACCGACAGAAATTACCTGTCCCATCTTACCATTATTGGCTAGTTTATCTAAATTTGGTGTTTGGGCAGCCTCAAGTGGTGTTTTATTATCAATATCTGGATGTGGGAGATCACCTACACCATCTAATAGTACATAGATGATTTTGATCTCTGAATTATCCGTCAATATCTGCAGAAAATTATTGTTTGTTTTAAATCTTGCAGATAATCTATTTTTTTACTTGAGATCGTTTTAACACTTTTTAATGAAACATTTTTTTTGATATCAATGGGAAATTTAAGAAAAGATTACGTTTCTGAAAGATTTGTTATTGTTAATCAATATGACTCTAAAAAACCAAAAACTAAGAAGAATCCATATAAATCTGGAAATGAATCCATGACAAATCCATCTGTCTTATCATTAGTACAAAAAGATGGTATGCTACAAAGATTGCAAGACGATGAAAGTGATTTTGTTAAAAATTGGTCAGTGAGAGTTTTTCCTGCCGTAGAACCAGCTGTTTCCATTGATACAGATAATTCATATACAGAACAGCCTCTATACAGTGAACCTGCATATGGGTATCATTATGTTATAGTCGCATCTCCTGATGAGAAAGAAACGCTTTCAACAATCAGTATTGAACAATGGGGATATGTTTTATCTGTGGTTCAAGATAGATTACGATGGATGTATACACAAAAGGGTGTTGCATATGTTGCAATTTATGCTAACCATGGAAAAGATACAAGAAATGAAGTTGATCATCCACATCTACACATGATGTCATTCTCTATAATTCCACCAAAAATAGAAGAGGAAGCAAACTTTTCTCATAAAATACTAAATGAAAATGGTGTTTATCCTATGAGCCAACTTGTTAATTTAGAAGCAGGTGGTCCTAGACAAATACTCCAAACAGAAAATTTCATTGCGATTTCTCCATGGGCACCATCATATCATTACGAATTTTGGATTTGTCCAAAAAAACATGCTACAAGTTTTTCAAAAATATCTCAAAAAGAAATTAATGATCTAGCTTTGATTCTTAGAGCTACACTTGGTGGTCTTTCAAACTGTGCAAAAGACGTGTCATATAACATTGCATTTCATTTATCACCAGAAAAGAAAAACAGTAAGCAAATTCATTGGCATCTTGAGGTTTATCCACAAATAACTCCATGGTCTGGGCTTGAACGTGGATTTGGAATTTTTATAAATGAATTTTCACCTGAAAAAGATGCAGAAGAATTAGGTAATGCATGCAGAAAAGAACTTTCTGCACTTGTAGGAATATCATAAAATTTGTTATAGTTTATTACTTCATAGAAATTTTCATTTAGTATGGCATTAGAAAAATATCTTGCAGGTGTTGGATTAGCATTATCTGTTTTTTTTGTTGCAGAAATAATTACATTATTTAATTTTATGGCTAACCCATCAGGAAATTTAGAATTTGGTTTTGAAGCAGCACCAAAGATATTTCAATTCATATCGCTAAGTATTGCTCCTGCAACAATTGTCTTTGGAGTCTCTTTTGTTTTATCAAAGCGATATGGTTCTAAATTAAATGGAATTCTAATGATTACTGCTGGAGTTATCATATTAGCAGGAATGATTTTGGCATACACCATGATTGATCATATCCAAGAAAAATTAATAGGCATTAGTGTTGAAGCTACCCCAGTAATTTTCATGATAGTTTCTATCCCCATCATCTTTTTTGGAACAAGACTTTTGAAAACAAGACCAAGAAAGCCAAAAAAGAATTATCTAGAAGATAACTTTTAGACTCTCATTTTTTTTGTTCTGTCTATATTTTGATTAGAAATTAGATTCTGTTGTTGACGAATACGCTCTGCAATTAATCTATAAAGTGATCTAAATCGATCTTTGGTTTTATCAGACATGAAATCAGCCTCACCAATTCCAATTTTTTCACAAATATATCTACAAACTTCTTCTGAATCAAAGTCTTCCCAAGCATCTTCTTTATGTTCTTGCCAAATTGAATTTAGATTCTCAATCATTCCACTCTTCTTTCGTGATTCAACACCTTCTTTCATAAGATTAACAAATCCTTCTTTTCTTAATTTAATACCATATGTCTGATTTACAGCATAAAGGTAATCTTCAGGCAAAATATAATCTTCAATAGATTGTAGTGGTTTTCCTCCCTGCTCAAAGAATATAGTTTGTACTTTTGAAAATTCATTTGCAATTAGTTTTGCAGAAATATCTTTTGATTCATCCGTGTTATCTAATAACACGAACGTATTGTATCCATGATTTCTATAAAAAATTGCGAGTGGTAACACTGAATTTTTATTATATGCCGCTACAATGTTTAATGGATTCATTGAAATATTTGGATCTTCAAGAAATTTATCAAATGCATTAAGATACATTGTATCTGACATTGTTTCAACAATAATAACAGGTCTTGAATTGTAACCAATTTCTCTATCTACAATCGATTCAACCAAACCTCTAGAAAGTCCATATAAAATAGGTGTAAGTGTAGAATCATCTGCATTCCAATAATCGTAGAAAATTCTACTTAGATGTTTTTTCTTCTCAAGCTCAACTACTAGTAAATTCCCTGGAGCGTAATCGAATATCATGAAAGGTGAGTGTGTTGCATATAGAACTTGATTCAAACCTGCCAGGTTTTTTAACAGATCTGAAATGCCTCTTTGTTGTGTTGGATGCAAGTTTCTTGCTGGCTCATCTAATAGGAGAATAGCTTCTTTAAGTTCTGCTCTTTGGGTCTCAGCAGCAAAATTTACTATAAACGAAAACGTCCATTTGAAACCTTCAGCTCTTCTATTCAACAGACCGGTATTTGTTACAGTGCCATCCTTATGTACATCAGATATTACAACGCTCATT